>ENA-OUOG01000061-OUOG01000061.1-marine-metagenome-genome-assembly--contig:-NODE-61-length-117665-cov-5.974844_pt1 | contig 117665 bp, 56 predicted proteins | sample MGYA00248635_ERZ508505 | MGnify/ENA primary metagenome ERZ508505 (study PRJEB26176, sample SAMN06267871) | marine metagenome | isolation source: Saanich Inlet, British Columbia, Canada | place: Pacific... | reverse complement strand
GGCGGACGTCGAGGCGGCCGTCGAGGCGGCCGTCTCGTCTCCTTCCTCCGCGTCCGGCGCGTCCGGCGCGGTCGCCGTGGCGCCCGCATCGCCGCAGCACGCCACGTCGTGCCCTCGCGCGGCGTGGCGGACGAGGCACTCCGGCGAGCAGTACACCGCCGGACACCCGGAGGCGTCTCGGTTGCGGCACGGTGTGACTCGCGGAATGCCCCGCGCGGCTTCGAATCCGGGGAGCGAGGAGAAGGGACACGACGCGTCTTCGTCCTCGTTTGTCACTTCTTCTTCGCGCGTTTGCGTTTCGCGAAAGGCGGAGGTTTCTTTTATCTTCATGCCGCGAGGACGGCTCAGCGCCGCAGCCTCGATCTGGTCGATTCGGCCGGCCGCCAGTCGCAGCTGCGCGTCGATCGTGCCGACCGAGCGGTGGCACGACGCGCACGCCAACACGGCGCGCGCGTTTTCCGCCGTCTGCGTCGACGCCAGAGGCGACTCCGCCCACAGCGTCTCGCCCGCGCGGAGCTTTTTCGTGGCGCTAACCCCGTTCCCGATTCCGAAACGAGACGCAGACACGGTCACGGGGGCGTTTCGTTCGGAAACGATCGTTTCGAAGTACGTCTCGAGTCCTTCGGCGGAGTCAAGGTCGTGCGGCTTTTCAGTCGTTCGCGTTCGCGTCTGTTTTCGGTCAGCCTCGATCGCCGCGCGATCCGCCTCGGACACTTTTTTCGCGTCCACCGCGTCTCGGAACTGACGCATGGCCACGCCGTACGCCGCGTTCTCCCGGGGCGCGTTGACGAGCCAGGGCGCGTCCGGCTCGAGCTCGTTCGCGGAAAAGCTGACGTTCGTGGTCCGAGGCTGGACGCTCACCGCGCCCACGAACGCGTCGCCGTGGAAGTCCCCGTCCACCTCCAGCCCGCAGCGTCTCGCGAGCTCGGTCGCTCGCGCGTTCGGCGGTGCGTTTTTCAGCTTGCCCACCTCGTCCACGTACAAGTAGACGCCCCGCGAGCCGTTCGTGGAGGACGGATGGACCAGCGCGAAGGTCTCGGACCGACCCTCGGACGCCGCGGCCAGCACGCGCGCGGTCTGAGCCGCCTGCGGGCCCGAGGAGGACGACGCGGCGGGAGCGCCGGAAGACGCGAAACGAGTCCTCGCGAGGTAATCCGGGAGCGCGTCGCCGGCGTACCCCAACGCCTCGCCATCGAGCTCCTCGACGTCCGCCGTGCCATCCGCGGGGATGCGCACGTACGTGAACGGGAGGCCACCGCCTGATGCCGAGGAGCTCATGGTACGCTCCGAAGTCCCGGGAGTGAGCCTGCTCAGCGTCCGAGGGTGTGCCAGCGGCGTCACTCATCACCGCGCACCGCCGCCCGAAACCCCTGTTGTGTATTGGCACTGTCAGCTCGCGCGCGATTGAACGCCAGACGCGCGCGGATGCGCGAACCTGCAGAAATACTGGCCGCTGGGCGGATCTGGCAAAAAGCCGTTTGCGCGCGAGCTGCGTCACGCGCGCGGGCGTGATGTCCGGCATGCTCGGCAAAGTCGCTAGGGTACGCGCGCGGGACCCCACCGCTCGAGCCGCGCACAGCTCCCGCCCGCGGACGCCCCCCCGCGCGGGCGTCGCCCGCCCCCCCGACTCGAGCGCTCGGTTCGTTTTTCCTCCCCGGGGTGCCCATCCAGTGACGCGCGTCGGACGCGCGGACGCCTCGACCGCTCGTCCCGCTGACCTCGGACCCCTCCCTCCCCGTTCCGTTCTCACCCCCGCGACGACAGGGCGTGGGCGGCGCCGTGGGCGGCATGGCCCGCTCGGTGGTGTTCGGCGACGGCGAGCGCGACGGCGAGCTGGACGACGGAGGCGCGGAGGTTCTTCTGGAGCGCATCGCCGACGGCGTGCTCGCAGCCGACCGCCGCGCGGCGGCCATCGAGCTCCGCGACCTCGTGCAGACCTCCCCGCAGGCGCAGTTCGCGGTCGGCGCGATCGGTCTGCCGACGCTGGTCGGCTCGCTGCGAGACGAACGCGAGGACCCAGAGCTCATGCACGGCGTCCTGGAGGCGCTGGTCGCGGCGATCGCCGCCGGATCGTCCGACGGCGACGGCGACGCGTCGCGACTCGGCGCTTCCGTCGCCGAGGCGTTCGCCCGGGGGCAGGGTCATCTCGAGCTCGTCTTGTCTCTGCTGGACGACGAGGACTTCTACGTGCGGTACCACGCCGTGCAGCTGCTGGCGGCGCTGGCTTCGCCTTGCGCGCACTTCCTGCGCGGCGCCGTGATGTCCAGCCCCACCGGGGTGGCCCGTCTGATGGACATGATGACGGAGCGCGAAGTGATCCGCAACGAGACTCTGTTACTGCTCGTCTGCCTCACCCGGCAGAGCGAGGACCTGCGCAAGCTCGTGGCGTTCGAGGGCGCGTTCGAGCGGTGTTTCAACATCGTGCGCGAAGAGGGCGCGGCGGACGGCGGCGTCATCGTGCAGGATTGCCTCGAGCTGTGCAACAACCTGCTCCGCGGGTCGCCTTCGAACCAGACGTTTTTCCGCGAGAGCTCGTTCCTTTCGAAAATCCCCGACCTCATCGACGGCAAATCGCCGGCCGTGCCCGCGGGCGTGGCGCCCCCGCCGTTGTCGGCGCAGAAAGCCGCGAACCTGCTCTGCGCGCTGGAGCTCGTCACGCTGCTCGCGTCGGACGGCGACGCGCGCGAGATCAAATCGCGAGAAAAGCCGGACGAGTCCGTCGCCGCCGAGCTGGCGGCGCGGGAACTCGCCGTGAAAACCGCCAACCGCGTCGCGAACCAGTCTGCTCTCGTCAAGGCGGGCGTGCTCGAGGCGTTGCTCGCGCTCGCGCTCGGGGACCGCGCCGCGAACAGCGCGCCGGTGCGCGCGAGCGCGCTGCGGTGCCTGGGCGAACTGGTGAAGGGCTCGCGGGAAAACCAGGATGTCTTGTTCGCCGCGGAGACGAAAACGAAAAGAACAAACGATCCGAGCTCCGACGGCGCGACCGAACCGGAACCGGCTCTGCTCTCGGCGTTGCGCGTCGCGATTTTCGGCGCCGACGCCGCCGAGCGCGCCGCCGCCGAGTCGGTCTTCGCGCGGTGCCTCGGCGGGAACAAAGAGCTGCAGCTCGTCTGCGTCTCCACGTTCGCGCCCGTCGCCGACGACGGCGACGGCGACGTGTCCCTCGGCGCGCTGCTCGCGCGCGCGCTCGTCGGCCGCGCTTTTTTTAAAGCCGAAAAGAGTGAAAACGAGTTGAGTGCCCTGGAGGTGTCGTGCCACGCCGCCGCGGTGCTGCGGCACGTGCTCGCCGGCAACCGAGCCGCGCAGGCCCGGCTTTTGTCCATCCCGCTGGAGATGCCCGAGAACGAGCGCTCGCCTCCGGAGCTGCTTCTGCCCAGGCTGGTGCGGTACCTCTCGGCGGCGTCGCGCGCGGCGCCGGCGGACGCCGCGGCGGAGGAGGCGCGTCGACGCCGCGAGGCGGAGTACGGGCGGTACGGCGGCGGCGGCGACTTCGCCGCCGCGGAACGCGCCGCGGCGGATAATGCGTTCGTCTCGGCGAAACGAGCCGTCGAGCGAACGCAAGCCACGTTACTTCGCGTCCTCATCGCGTGGCTTCACGGGTGCGCGCCCGCCGTGCGCGCGTTTTTGGCGCCGGCGGCGCACCTACCCGTGGTGGCGGACCTGGCGTCGGCCGAGTCGCCGCACGTCGCCGGGCTGGCGTGCGTGCTGCTCGGGTGCTGCCTTAGTTGCGGCGATTCAGACGAGACGGACGCGGACGCGGACGCGGCGCGCGGCGTGCTGGACGTGATCGTCGCGCGCGTCGGCCTGGACGCCTTCTTCGCGCGCTGGGAGGAAATGCGGCGCTCGCCCGAGTTTGCGGCGGCGGAGGCTGGCCCGACGCTCGCGCCCAGTTTGACACGCGTCACCGCGCAGCGCCTCGCGTCCGGCGATACAGAGGGCCAAGACGCCGCGTCTCTCACCGCCTCGCACCTGTACGACGTGGACGTCGCGCGCTTCGTGGTGGCGTTCGAGGAGCAGGTCAAGGAACGCGTCATCTCGCTCTACGCGCGGCCGCGCGGCGGCGTCGCCGGCGGCGACGCGGAGGCGAGGGCGGCGCGCGAGGCGGCGCTCGACGCGCGCCCCGGCGAGTCTGCGCAGGCGCACGCGACGCGGCTCAAGGGCCTGCTTCGGTCCTCGGAGAGCGAGCTCGAGGCGCAGAGGGCAAGGAACGCCGTGCTCGCGGAGCGGCTCATGAGCAGAGCGCGCGGCGACGATGACGGCGCCGCGGCGGCCGCCGCGAGCGGCGGCGGCGTTTCCGAGGCGCGCGGCGAGGCCGCCGCGGAGGAAAACGGCGCCTCCGCCGGCGCCGAGAGCGCCGAGCTCCGCGCGTCGCTGGACCGCGCGGCTGCCGCCGCGGAGAAGGAGCTGCGGGAGACCAAGGCTGAGCTGGAGGAGGCGCGGCTGATGGTGGCCTCCTCGGAGGAGAACCTGCGCGGGCTCGCGGAGGCGTACAACGGCCTCGAGCGCGAGCTCGCCCGCCGCGACGACGAGCTCGAGGCGATGCGCGCGCGCCTCGCGGCGGGCGCCGACGCGGCGGGCGCGAACGCGGCGGGCGCTCCCGCTCGGGATGCCGACGCGCCGGACCCCGCCGCGCTGGCGGCGGCGAGGGAGGAGGGCCGGCGCGAGGCCATCTCCGAGATGGCGCACCGGCTGGAGGAGACCGAGGAGGCGGCGGCGGCGGATGTCGCCGCCGCGCGCGAGCGGGGCAAGAAGGAGGCGGAGGAGGCGGCGGCGGCGGCGGCGGCGGAGGCGGAGGCGGAGATGAGCGACTTGCTGGCGTGCCTGGGGCAGGAGGAGAGCAAGACCGAGGCGCTCATGGCCCGGCTCATCGAGAAGCACGGCGAGAACGAGGCGGACCTGGAGGCGCTGCTCGAAGAGTGCGCCGGAGACGAAGAGGATGAGTGATGACTTCGAGTAAGAGCCGATTTTATAGCCTTGAGCCGTCGGCCGTGAGACGTAGCCGTGAGACTGGCACCTGAGAATCAGTAACCGACTGCTGGCTTCCGTTTCCAAGTACTGGCACTTTCCCGCACACCCTCTCACCTTCCAATCTTGTGGCGAGCATGTCCGCTTCCGCCGCTTCCCTCACCTTCACCGCCGCCGTCGCGCCCCGCGCCGTGCGCACGCGCGCCCGCACCGGTGTGCGCGCTGCCGCCGGCCGCGCTCGCGTCACCTCCGCTGCTGTGGAGAAGATCAACGTGAACGACGTGAAGGACCACCTCGACCGCGGCTTCGTCCTCGTCGACATCAGGGACCCCGAGGAGTGCGCGGAGACCGGATACAAGTCCAGCTGGAAGAACATCGTGGTGCGTACGCGGACGTCTCCGCGTCTGCATCCCCCGGTCCCCACCGCCGCGCTCGGAATCACGGGAACGCGAAAAACCTCGAGGCTTCAGAGCCTCCCATTTCTGCCATCTGGCAAACCGACCGCGCGCGTTCTCGCCCTTTCGGCATCCCGGTCGGATCGACCGGCACGGCGCCGTTTTACCGATGAAACCCGCGTTTCACCGATGAAGCATTTTCACTGACCCACCCGCGTCTTCTTTTTCTCCCTCGCTCTCTTCTCGCAGCTCGCCGCCATGGACGAGGACGGCTCGATCCACATGAACCCCAACTTTCTCGCGCAGATCCGCCAGGAGTTCCCCAACAGCATGTCCCGCATTCTCATCGCGTGCGACGACGGCACGTTCCGCTCCGAGAAGGCGGCGGCGGCCATCGTGGACAAGTGCGGCTTCTCGCAGGTGAAGATCATCGACGGCGGCATCGACGGCTACCTCGCCGCCTTCCCCCTGTCCGATGCGGACAAGGTCAAGTGGCGCATGCGCCCCGAGATCGGCGAGGACCTCTCCGTGCTCGTCTCTGGCGTCGACACCAGGCAACAGGGCCAGAAGTACTACTGAGAAGCGTCGAGAAGTTGTGACGTACTCGAAAAAAACACTAAAAATCCTATGACTATGTCGACGTCTCCGCGCCGTTTCGCGAAGAGATCAAAATCCATTCTCGCCGAGGAACCGCGCGGCGACCCCCGCGTGCATGGCGACGCCCAGGTGCAGCACGCTCTCGTCCAGCACGTACTTCCCGCTGTGCAGCGGGAACGCCGCGCCCCGCTCCGGCGCGTGGGCGCCGAGCCACGCCATGGCGGACGGCCAGGTTTGCGCGAAAAAACCGAAATCCTCGCCGGGCATCACCGGCGCGACGTCGTCCGAGACCGCCTCCGCGCCGAACATCTCGCGGCCCACGCGCACGACCAGATCCGTGACGCGCGCGTCGTTCACCGTCGGAGGGTAGTGCGCGCGTTTTATCGACTCGCCGGCGCGCGTCCTCGCCGCCTCGGGAGCGAAGTCGACCGCGCACGCGCACCCGTTTGTCGCCGCCGCGCCCGCCGCGACGGATTCCACAGACGCAAACAGAGACGCGAAGATAACCGGGTCGGTTGCGTGGAACTGCCCCAACAGACGCACTGTTTTGTGGTTGGTTTTGGTTTCCCGCGCTGTTGCGTTTTCGGTCTCGCGTTGGAGGGATTCCTTCGTCGCGAACGTAGTACCAACAAAAGAAAAAGTGTTTGTTTCGTCCAGCGTCTCCACCGCGGCGATCGTGACGAGCGCCGGCTGGAGCGGGTCCACGCGCCGCGAGGACACCGTCTGCAGCGCCTCCACGACGCCCGCCGCGCACGCGACGGCGTTCGCGGCGGACGCCGAGGACGCGATTACAATCTCGAACGCCGCGCTTCCGGCCATGATGGTGCCCGCGCGCGTCCCGACAGTCCCGCTGGGCGTCTCTGGGTACGGCCAGTTGTGCAGCGCGAACGCCGCGTCGATAAGAGGCGTCATTTTCACCAACCCGTCCTCCAGCATTCGCCGCGCGCCCGCGCCGCCCTCCTCGGCGGGCTGGAACGCGAGGTACACCGTGCCGTTCAGCGAAGACTCGCGACGTTTCAGGAGCTTCGCGGCGCCCAAGAGCATGGCGACGTGGCCGTCGTGGCCGCAGGCGTGCATGATGCCTTCGTTTCGACTCTTCAGCGCGTCGGGGAAGAACGACGCGTCGCTCTCTTCCAGCACGGGGAGCGCGTCCATGTCCGCCCTCAGCAAAACCGCCGGAGATCCGCCGGTTCCGATGACACCCACGACACCGGGGGAGGCGACGTCTCTGTGCTCGATGCCCATCGAATCCAGCTCGCGCTTCACCAGCGCGGAGGTCCCGAACTCCTCCCACATCAGCTCGGGGGCGCGGTGCAGCTCGCGGCGTATCGCGACGACGTAGTCGGACTCGAGGGCGGCGTCGGAGGCGATGTCCCGTAACGCCGACCCGAAATCCGATTCCGAACCCGTCCCCGGCGCGGGGCGCGTCAGCGCGAGCAGCGCGACGAACCACCGCATCGCGACCACACCATCGCGGCGACGCCTCCGGACCATCGCCGACCGCTCCGCGGCGCGAGACGAGATGAAGGCGGGAGTGCCCTTCGACGAGACCCACGAAAAAACCTCATCACTGTCGTTGGTTTTTGTTACACTTTTTTCAGTCATCAACCTCCGTACTACCGTGACTAGTTAAGCCATGGATGGCTCCGTTCGCGAGTATCTCCTCCTACGCATCTCCTCCTCACGTCGCCCCCTCGACCGGCTCCCGCACGACCTTCTTCCTCTCCGCGTCCCAGCGCAGCTTCGAGATTCCCCCCGCGCCGTCGTCCATAATCTCCAGCACCTCCGGCGCGTGCCCGCCGCATCCGCGCGACATGCCGACGTCCACGCGGAGCGCCTTCCCGTCGCACGCCGCGTTGATTCCCTTTTCGCCCTGGATGGTGTGCCCGACGACGACTCGCCGCATCCCGGGAAGCGCCCTGAGCGCCTCCTCTAAAGAATCGCAGTCGCACTTCCACGAATCGGGGTGCGAGTAGTGCCTCGCCCACACCACCGAGTCCGCGCCGGTGACGTGTAACGGCGGTACCAGCGCGTTACCGCTGGAACCGGCGAGCCACTCGCTCGTCTCGCGGTTCGCCCGACGCAAACCGCGTCGGACGTGCGTTTTCAACACGCCTCCGTGCGCGAAGACGGTGGATCCCACCGCGAGCGCGACGGGCTGGTGCGCGAGGAACCGCGTGGCGAGAGGGCCACCGGGCGCGAACGCCGCTAACCGGGGCATCCAGGAAGACTCAGAGGAGTCGGCGTGTATTTCGTACCGAGACGCGCCCGGCGCGACGGACGGTTTCGAAGTCGTCGTCGTCTCAGCGCTTTCTTTCGTCGTCTCGCGATGATGACGATCGTCGTCGTCGCCTCTCGACCGCCTCGGCGGGGTCACGGGGAACCCTTTCCTGCCCCTCTCGACCGCCTCGGCGGCGGCGTCCGCGCCCAGCAGCGTGCACTGCCCCGGCTTCTCCCCGCACGCGTGTTTCAGCGCGGCGCCGAACAGTTGCCGTCCGCGCCACCGTCGCAAATCGCCGCGGCTGGCCTCGGCGGCGTACCGGAAACGGCCGGCGGCGGTGAGCGTCTCGTGGTTGCCGTTCATCACGATGAGCTCGCCTCCGGCTCTTCTGGCCTCGAACCGCAGACGCTCTAATAAGAACAAGATGGCGATCTCGTCCCCGCCCCGGTCCAGCTGGTCGCCCACCTGCACCACCGTCGTCGTACCGCCGCACCACCGGTTTCGGTCGTCGAGCACCCCCGCCGCGCGCAGCGCCTGCGTCGTCGCGCGCAGATCGCCGTGCACGTCTCCGATCGCCACCAGGCGACGCACCGCGGGGCGGAACACGGGACCCGCCGGTTTGCCGGGCGAGCGAAGGCTGTGCGTCCGCTGCGGCGTCTCGGTGGGTCGGGTCGCGCTCGATGCGGCGGTCGTCGCGTCTCCGCCGGCGTCCGCGCCGGAGGAGGCGCCGGTCTCCGACGTCGACGCATCCCGGTAGGAGGATGGCGCTTCGGGGTCGTCCTTCTTCGCGGCGCGAGCGAAGAGAGGCGCGCGCCGCGGGGGAGGGGGGTGCACGGCCTCGCCCCCGGCGTGGAGGGTGTCCACGAACGCGTCCACGAACGGGGACCACACCGGCGCGAGCGTCGCGCACCGGGGGTCCCGGTCCAGCGGCCGACTCAGACCCGCGCCCATCGCGCCTGCCGTGCGATGGCAAGTGCGCTCGCGCGAAAAGAAAAGTCCGCGTCGACCCGCCATGTTTGCGAGTCGCTTCGGCAGTTCGGGAAATCACGACAAAGAGATTGCCCCTCAGATCCTCGCGCGCGAAGGCGGCGCACGTCCGGTCGGTCGTTGCGGCGAGATGTCGGCGCTGCGGGACCTCGTCGGCGGAGGCGCGGGGGCGGCGTGCGCGGCCCCCGATGAGCGCGCGGGGTCGTCCAACCCCCTCGGCCGCCTCGCGGATTCCGTGCTCGGCGACCGGAAGGGTAAGCATCCGGAGACGCGAAGCGCCCCGCGGGGGGCGCCGGGCGCGTTCGCGGACCAGTTCCTCTCGGAGCAGCGCTTGCAGGGGAACCTGCTCGGGGTGGACGATCCCGCCTTCTCGGCGCTCCCCGGGGGCCCACTGCTCCCCCCGGGCGCGCTCGCGCCCGGGGGCGCGGACGTCGAGGAGTTCCTCCGGTTCCGAGACGCGCATCACGCGCACGCCGGCGTTTCGTCGCCGGCGCCCGGCGGCGCGCACGCGCCGAGATCACCGGAGCACCCCCTGCTTTCGCGCGCGCTCCGCTCCGCCGTCGCCAGCACGGACCCCTCGGGTTTCGGCGCGGCGGCGAGTTCGGGACCGGAAGCGTCCGCGCGCGCGTCTCATCTCCCTCTGAATCTGTCTCCGGCGGAGAAGACGGTGATTCGCGCGCGATCCGCCATCATGGCGCGGCACCTGCACGCGGACGCGCGCCAGGGCGTCGTGCACGCGCGGCTCGCGGACGCGCTGGCCCCGCTGGGCGTGGAGGTGAGTCCCCACGCGGGCGACGCGCGAATGGAGGGCCCGAGGCACATCCAAGGCGCGCGGGCCGCCGTCGGCGCCGCGCCGTTCGCGACGACGTCGCTCGCGTCGCCGGAGACGGCGGCGGATGCGCGGCGGCGGTTTCTCGAGCTCGGCGGAAACGTCGCCGCCGCCTCCGTCGCTTCCGGGTGGGTGGACGACTTCGCGAACATGCGCGTGTCGCGCGGGGATTCGCTTAATCCGACAATTCCCGTGACCGCCGCCGCGGTTCCCGGACCCGGGGGGCGAGAAGCGGGACCGAACGTCTCGTGGGCGGAGGAGTTCAGCGGCGTCAAGCAGTCGGCGGGCGCGGCGTGGGCGGGTGAGTTCCGCGAAAACAAAGAGATCACCTCTTCGCGCGCCGCCGACGCGTGGGCGTCGGAGTTCCGGCAGGAGCAGGAGTCTGCGAGAGGTGTGTCGTCCGCGCCGCTCACGGCGGCGCAGGCGGAGACGGCGGCGCAGTCCGCGCGGCTCGCCGCGACGCTGGCGGCGGACCCCGAGGGGAAGTTCCGCAACTCGCAGTTCTTGCAGTTCATGTCGCGCATGTCGCGCGGCGAGCTCGTCGCCGAGGGCGACGGCGTGACGGAACGGCGCGCGGCGCCCGACGAGTTGGCGAACGCCGGGAACGCCGTCGGGGACGCGTGGGCGTCCGAGTACGCCGCGGAGCGGACGGGGGGACGCGCGGGCGTCGTCGCGGCGGATGCGGCGGATCCGTGGGCGAGTGAGTTTCGCGCGGCGAGCGCGCGCGCGGCGGGTCCCTCCGGGTCGAGCGACGCGCATCGTTGGGCGGACGAGTTCGCTGATCTGGGCGGCGACTGGGCGGGCGAGTTCCAGGCGATGGCCGCCCGAGGCGAGGTGGACCAGTGGACGCACGATTCCGTGTGGAACGCCATCGGCGAGGAGTCGAAGGCGCTCGAGAGCTCCCGGGAGCGGTCGCGGTACGAGTTCGTGGACCCGAACCCGTACCTGGGTCGCGCCGACGCTTTGGCCGTCGGGCGCGACTTGTTCCGGCGCGGCGTGCTTTCCGAAGCCGCGCTCGCGCTGGAGGCAGCCGTGCGCGCGGACCCCGCGTCGTGCGAGGGCTGGCGCTTGCTGAGCACCGTGCACGCGGAGAACGACGACGACCGCCGCGCCATCGCCGCCGCGACCAAGGCGCACGAGGCGGACCCGAGCGATCTCGAGGCTTTGTTATCGCTCGGGGTGAGCCACACGAACGAGCTGGACGCCGAGGAAGCCACCGGTTTCATGCGCGCGTGGCTGGCGCACCAGCCGCGCTTTAAACACCTCGAACGAGAGCACGCCGCGCAGTTCGCCTCCAATCCGAGCGCCGGCGCTACCCCCGCCGCGACGTTGGCGCTCTTCAAGCGCGCGGCGGCGGCGGCGCCGCGCGACGCGGACGTGCACGCCGTGCTTGGCGTGCTCGCGCACCTTTGCCGGTCGTACGACGAGGCCATCGCGGCGTTCAACGCCGCGCTCGACATCAACCCGCGGGACTACAGCCTGTGGAACAAGCTGGGCGCGACGCAGGCCAACTCCGCGCGCAGCGCGGAGGCGATGGCGGCGTACCAACGAGCGCTCGACTTGAAACCAAACTACGTCCGAGCGTGGGCGAACATGGGCATCGGGTACGCCAACCAGGGCAAGTACGAAAAAAGTGTCGGGTTTTACGTGCGCGCGCTGTCGCTCAACCCGCGCGCGGAGAGCGTCTGGGGGTACCTACGAATAAGCCTCGGGTGCTGCGGGCGCATCGAGCTCATGGAGGCGGTGGATAACAAGGACCTCGCCAGGTTACAGGCGGAGTTCCCGCTGTGAGAGAGAGCGAAAACAATCGTAGCTACCTTAACAGGAGTATTCAGTTTCGAGCCTCTCGCTTCGACGCGAACGACGCGTCTTTTCGCGGCATTCACTTTTTCAAGCGTCGCGGCTTTTCGCTCGAAGGTTCCGCTTTTCGCCGAAAAGCCCGCGGGTCGATCCGCCACATCACCTCACCGCCTGGCGAGGAACCCGAGCGGGACTGGTCGAGGATACCGGGCTTCACGCCGCGCACCACCGAACTCGGTCGGTCGGGCGAACGGAGGCTCGTGCAGGGGGTGTGCGTCGGGGTTGAGCGATGATGGCCGCGCCGGCGATCGTGACTGGGCCGGTGCCTGCTGCGGGGCGATCGATCGGGGCCAAGGCGTGTCGCCGCGCGGGACCGGTCCGCGCTATGCGCGCGTCCCTCGTCTCGGGTGGGAACGTCGGGAAGCGCGCGATTCGCGAGGCGATCGCGACGCGCGCCGCTCGCGGCGACGTGGGTGCCATACCCGGGGACGCGGCGGGAGCCCGCGGATCCCCCCCCGAGGCGCCTCGCGCGTCCGTTCCGATCCAGAAGCGGGTCTGGGAAGGTCTCCTGGGTCCTCGCGCATCCTCGCGCGACGATTCCTCCGGTGCGTCTCGGTCCGAGTCTCGCGGCTGCGCCCGCGGCGACGGCTCGGCCGTCGGCGCGTTCGACCCTGACGAGTTCATCCGCAAGCTGGACAAGGAGTTCCTGGTGGGGGGCGGCGACGACTCCGGCGGCTTGGGCAACCAGGCGGACGCCGTGACCAAAGGCAACGCCGCGGCCGTGCTCGAGCGCGCGCTGGACCCCGACGGCGGGACGGGCGACCTGGACTACCTGCAGGAGCTCATCGCCATCCAGGCCGGGGGCCCGAAGAACGTTGGATTCTTCGGCACGCGCAACATGGGGTTCCTGCACCAGCAGCTCGTCGAGATCCTCTCGTACGCGCTCGTGCTGACGGAGAACCACATCTTCACCTCGGGCGCGACGGGCACGAACGCCGCGGTGATCCGGGGTGCGCTCCGCGCCGAGCGCCCGGATTTGTTGACGGTCATCCTGCCGCAGTCCGTGAGCAAGCAGCCGGAGGAATCGCGCGAGCTCCTCAAAAAAGTGGAAAACGTGGTTGAGCTGAAATTCGACGCGCTGCCGCTGGGCGAGGCGTCGCGCAAGTGCAACGACGACATTCTCGCCAAGGTGCAGCAGGTGATTTGCTTCGCGTTCCACGACTCGAACCTGCTGCTGGACACGTGCCACGAGGCGAAGATGCAGAGGAAACTCGTCGCGCTCTTCTACCTGGACTGACGACGAAAGGGACGAGACGCGCGGAGGGCGGCTGTACGATAAAAAAACGATTGTTTAACGGTTAAGATTTCTAAGCATCAAAAAGCTGTCGTCTACGTATTGTACGCGCGCGCGCGGCGCGCCCCGCCCACTTCCCTCTACGCCGCGTCGTCCCCGCTCTTCGGCGGCGCCACCTTGAAGGACGCGAAGTCGTGCCCCGGCGGCGGCGCGAGCGAGGGCGCCGGCCGGAACGACGGCGGCGGCGCGATGGGTGCCACCGCCGACGCGGCGCCCGTCGCGAACGCTTCGTGTCCTCCGCGCGGCTCCGGATCCACCACCAGGAACGGCGCGGGCAGGGGACTCGCCTGGAGACTCGCTTCGCTCGTTCCGGGAGCTCTGTGCGCGCGCTCCACGGACGCAGGTCCCCGGGTCAAGTCCACCACCGCGTCGAACACCGTCGCGCCGCCGCGCCGCGCCTCCGACGGGAGCGGCGCCATGTCCGGCAGCGGAGACAGAGACGGCGCGCGCTCCGGTCGCCCGCGCGCGCCGCCGCGCGTCGCGTTTCCGGCGCCGTCGTCCGAGCCTGAGTCCCAGCCCACCTCCTGCCCGAAGTCGTCCTCCAGGTCATCCTCCACCTCGCGCTCGCCGTACGAGTTCTCGAACCCCGCGTTCGCCAGCATGCCCGCGTCGAGCCGCTCCGAGCGCGCGCCGGTACCTCTCGGCGGCGCGCCGGCGGCGACCCGACGCGCGCGATGGGCGCCGGTTCGGGGCCCATCGCCTCCGTTCCACCGGCGCGCGTCCCGCATCTCCTGGCCCATCATGACGTGCGTCTTCATCCTTATCTTTCTCGGCGCCCCCCCCTCCGAGCCGTGCAGCACGTACTCCTGGTACGTCGGCGCGAACTGGTGCACGGTGTCGCTCACGACGTCGTCCACGGCGATGGCGTGCGCGGCGCCGCGGAGGACGCCGAGCGCGCCGACGCCGCCGTCCGATGTGTAGGGCGCGCTGGGGAAGGCGTAGAGCATCAAACTCGACGCGACGATCATCTCGCAGCAGATCAGGACGTTTTGCAGCGCGCGGCCGTCCTCGCCGTCGCGCAAAGTGCCGCGGCTGACCAGCGCCGCGCACAGGATGCTCTGCCAGAAGGTGAGGAAGATGACCGACTTGACGAGCACGAACTTGAGCAGCGGGTTGAAGGGCTCGAGCAAGTCGTGCGCGCCGAGGTAAAAGAGCAGCAACGCGTACAGCGCCGCCGTGTACGAGACGTTGTATATGAAGGCGATGTACGGGTACGCGACATCGCCTCGGATCTCCTGGTCGCCGTAGACGCCCGCCCAGACTAGCGTAAGCGTGAGCGCCGCGAGGACGGGCTTGACGATGACGAATTGCAGCGCGCCGCGTTTGCAAGCCTTGACGTACGCGCCGTCCACGGGGAGAGGCGGCAAGCAGCACGTGCCCGTCAGCCACGAGGGCTCAACCTCGCGTCCGTCCGCGCGGTTGGCGACGTTCCCGGCGCCGCCGACGTACGCCAGGCAGAGCGCGAGGAAGTTGTAAATCACCCAGCTCTCGTAGCAGTCGCGGATGGTGTCCAGGTAGATCCCCGCCGAGCGGTCCAGCAGCGAGATCCAGCTGCACACCGCGTACACGGGGACCATGAACAAGATGCGGATGATGTACCGCTGGTGCGCGGGCTGCGTGTACCGGGACAGGTGCATCAAGATCTGTTCGTGAGGGGTCGCGCCGTGAGGTTGGGTCGTGTTTTGAGCGTCAGAGGCGTTCGTCAGGTCGGAGTCGGACGGCGGACGTCGCGGGCATCTCGCCGCGGGCCTCCGGAGGAGCAGGAAAAAAGTCCGAGCCGTGTTTCTCGTCGTCAGATTCGACGGATTCAACGGGCGGGGTGGTAGCGCGCCGCGCGGCTCGCGTCGCCCCCAGGGAGACCAGCGCCACCTGACGCACCTGATGCATGGACATGATGGTCGCCGTGACGCATAGCACCCCCGTGATGCCCAGCGTGACGGGGTCCTGGAACATCGTGGCCGTTCACTGCGGCACACGCCTCTGGTCAAGTGGGCACACCGACACGTGTGCCTTTTTCGCTCGAGCGGACGGGAGACGGGCGGGGGAACCGCGTGTCGGCCGCGCTTCAACGCGGTAACCCGGGACCCGAGCTGCGACAGACCTTCGCTCGCCCCCCCGCGACGCGGAGGTCAGGTCGCGACGGGCGTGTGCGCGTCGCGCGTCTCGCTCTGCGACGGACTTCGAGGCAACATCGCAAACGGCCCACTTTTTCGGGCAGCGGCGAATCCTCTCAGAGCCGATGTGCCGATCCTAGGGCCTGACCATTGCGACAGTTGGAAGGAAAAGTCGCCGCGATCGTTCACCACGCCACAACCTTGCCGCGGGACGAGGCGCGTGCGCGTGCGAGTGGCGAGTTACGAGATGGCGGACGACGAGCGACCCGCGCCCGACTCCCTCGAGCAGCGCGAGGCGGCGATCTTCGAGGCGGAGCGGTCGATGTCGTCGCTGCACGTCGCTGAAGTCGCCGATCACAAGTTTTGGGAGACGCAGCCCGTCGGACAGTTGAAGCCCGAGCTCGACAAGCGCGGCCCCGAGGGCCCGATCGACGACCCGATGACGGTGGCGGACGTCCGGCAGGAGGGGTACGCGCTGCCTGACTCCTTCGAGTGGTGCTCGTGCGACATGAACGACGCGAAGACCAACGAGGAGGTGTACGAGCTGCTGGACAAGAACTACGTCGAGGACGACGACGCCATGTTCCGATTCTGCTACAGCAAGGAGTTTCTGAGGTGGGCGCTTCAGCCGCCGGGGTACCACATGGACTGGCACCTCGGCGTGCGCGTCGTGGGCACGGGTAAGCTCGTGGCGTTCATCAGCGGCGTGCCCGCGCGCATGGTGGTCAACGGCAAGGAGATCGACCTCGCTGAGATCAACTTCCTGTGCATCCACAAGAAGCTCCGCGCGAAGCGCCTGGCGCCCATGCTGATCCGCGAGATCACGCGGCGCGTCAACCTGCGTGGCATCTGGCAGGCGGCGTACACCGCCGGCGTGGTGCTTCCTAAGCCCATCGGCACGGCGCGGTATTGGCACAGGAGCCTGAACGTCAAGAAACTCGTCGAGATCGGGTTCACGCACCTTCACGCGCGCACGACCATGTCGCGCACGATCAAACTGTTCAAGCTGGAACCGAAACCCGCGACGCCCGGGATCCGCCCCATGGTCGACGCGGACGTGCCCAAGGTGACGGCGCTGGTGAACGCGTACCTGCGCAAGTTCGCGGTCGCTCCGCACTTCACCGAGGAGGAGGTGAAGCATCACCTCTCCGTGCGCGAGGGGGTGGTGTACTCGTACGTCGTCGAGGATCCCGACGCGCCGGGCTCCATCACCGATTTCGTGTCCTTCTACTCGCTGCCGTCGACGGTGATCCAGGGCCAGGGCGGGCACGACACGCTGCGCGCGGCGTACTCGTACTATAACGTGCCCGCGAAGACGGACATCAAGCAGCTGATGGAGGACGCGCTGATCCTGGCCAAGTCCAAGGACTTCGACGTCTTCAACGCGCTGGACCTGATGGAGAACGCGCGTTTCCTGAAGGACCTCAAGTTTGGCATCGGCGACGGAAACCTGAGGTACTACCTGTACAACTGGAGGCTGAACGACGTCGTCGAGCCGTCGCAGATTGGGCTCGTGCTGACGTGAAGAGGAGGAGCGCGAAAGTTGAAAGTTGAAACAATACGTCGCTGAGCTTTTCGACACGATGCGCTTTGTAGCGCGAACGCAAAAACGTACGACAAAAAGTTCTTCGCTTCACGCGCTCCTCCAGAGATGGCCGTACTCGTTCGTCAGCGTCTCGCGCCTCTCGCGTATTTGTTTGAGCAGCGCCTCCGCGCCGACGCCGGGAGGGTTCAAGCCCCACTTCTCCGCGTCGCGCGTCGCGTCCGTTTGAATCGCCGCCGCTTTGTTCCGGAGCTCGCGTTCCAGCCATCCGTCGTCGTGGAGCAGCGACATCGCTCTTCGTAGCTCTCGGAAGTACGCGGCGCGCGACGAAGGCACCTTCAGCACCGCGTTCACGAGGTGGTTCCAGGTGGACCGCCCGTCGCTCTCGGTGAAGATATCCTGCGGATGCGCCGCGTCGCAGAAGAACGGCGAGTTCCACCACTCGCACGACAACACGCAGTACGTCCCGCGGTCGGCGCGGCAGGACGTCGCGCCGTTCGCGTCGCACCGCGCGTCTCGCGAACGGTAATCCGTCGCGAACGCGTCCTCCATGTCCCACGGTAAACGGATCCACTTGCCGTCGTTATTACGAAACACGTAGTAGTTTTTCGCGCATCGGTCCTGGTGCAGCATCGCCGTCTGCGCCGCCATCTCGCGAGCGACTTTGTCGACGTCCACCGCGTCGTAAAGCGCCGCGGCGTCGCCGTCGCCGTTCACGCGCGCGAGCGCGTCCAGGAGCTTGCCCAGATGCCACTCCGCGTCGCGCGCGCGGTCGTCCGTGGCGTGCTTGGAGGGCGTGCTGTAGCGGTACACCTCGGGGCAGGCGCCCCACCCGAGCTCCCACTCGCCGTCGTACCGGCACGGCGCCCACTCGGGCGCCGGCGGTCGCAGGTTGGACAGCTTCCAGTGCACGGCTTTGTACAGCGCGCCCGTCGGGTCGAGTCCCCTTCGCTCCAGGAACGCCTCGTCCACCTGCTCCACGAGCACGTACAGGCCGTGGAACAAACCGTTGCGCCGCAGCACGACGTGCTGCGCCGCGGACGCGGGGACACCCAGTCTCCGCATCGCCGACGCCGCGAGCGACTCGCGGAGCCAGCTCTCCGATCCGGGTTCGTCGTACGCGGAGTGCGCGTTGATTTCCTCAACCTTCGTCATCCTCTCGTCCCCGTCGCGCCAGAAAATCTCAAAGTCCCTCCCGCGGAAGTCGAACTTGTACTTGCGCTTGGGCCAGTCCTTCGTGCCGCCTTTGCCCCACATGTTCGGGTCGCCGCGCCGGCCCGAACCGCGCCGGCGCGCCGTGACGCCCTTGCCGTAGAACTTGATTTTTTTTTCTTCGCCGCCGCCGCGGCTTTGGTCGAACGCCAAGAAGCTCTCCACCGGGTAGTCCCAGCGCGCGCCCTCGACGTCTTCCACGAACCAGTGGAGCGTGGGAAGCGAGGTCTCGCGCGCGATCGAGGCTGCGTCCACGACGGCGCCGTAGAAATCGGCTTCGCGTTTCGGTTTCCGCGCGCTCGCGTTTGACCCGCCGCGCTCGAAAACAACGACCCAGTACCGAACCATCTCGCCTCGTTTCGGAAGCTCGTTCGCGGGAATCGCGGCGGTGAGCGTAACGTACGGGGCCTGCGCGTCGTCCGCGTTCGAGCCCGTCGCGGGGCGCATCGGCACGGATCTCTCCTCGCCCCACATCGCGCGGTACCGCAGTCGCGCCTCGACGGCGTCGCCCCGACGCGTCCAGACTTTCTCGCCCGAACCGTCCGGGCCGCGCCAGCCGACCTTGGCGGTCACGACGAGCGCCGCGCCCGAGGAAACCTCCGCAGGCTTGGAGTCCATGGAGATATCGAGGAAAGGAGGCGCTTCTTGCGCGCGCGCCGTAGCGAGTGTCGCGGCGACCGCGACCGCGAGACACACCAGGGAGGTGAGGCGCGTGAGACGCATCGTCGGGGACCTCTCGAGCGAGCCCGCTCCTCAGGGGAAACAGAAAGCCGTGAGCGCCCGTCGGTACCTCGCGCCGAGAGGAGTGCCTGGGCGACGACGGGGTTCCTTTCGCTTTTCCAACTCGGCTTCTGCCGTGGGTTCGTGTCGCGACCTCGATCCCTCGATCCCTCGGACCCCTTCTCGAACCTCGGACGCACGCGGTCGCTCGTCTCGTCGTCCTCGTGAAAAAGCGACAGTCGCGAAAACGCCGAAAATCCTTCGCCACCAAACCCCCACCGCCGACACTTTTCCAAGGCGCGGCCGCCGCCGAGAGGCGTGATGGGCAACCGAGGCGGCAAGCCTCGGCGCGGGCGTCCCCCCAACCCCCCGCCTCTGTGCGACTCAAATCCCTCTGGCTACGACCGCGTCGCCGAGAGCCTGCACCGCAGCGGCGTGGGGTGCGTTCGCGTGGACGATGACACGGCTCGAGTCGTTGCGAAATGTTTCGGCGAGGCGCTCCGCGCGATGCCGCACGTCTCCTCGCTCGCGCCCGGCGATCCGCTCGCGATTCCCCCCGACGCGGACTCGGCGCACGCCTCCGGTGCGCACGCCGCGGGCTGGGGTTCCTCGTACAACGCCGCCAGAGAGGGCTTCGTGTTCTCCGACGGCGCCTCCTTCGGCGTGCCCGCCGACGACCCCGAAGCCGCCGCCGACTTCGAGCGGGCGACGCGCGCCGCGTTTGGCGCGGCGCTCGCCGCCGCAAAAGAGGTGCTCTTCGCGCTGGAGCGGCGCATGGCGCTCGAGCGCGGCTGGTTCGAGGCCAACTTCGGTTGCATCGGGGACCACGCGCAGTGGCACGTCAAGCGGTACCGGCCCGAGTGCGTCTCCGAGAACGCCGTCGCCGCCGACGGCGCGAAAGTGCTTCTGCCGGTGCACACCGATCCCTCGCTCGTCAGCGTGGTGTGGCACGACGCGCCGGGCGTGCTTCCGGGCGCGCGCGGGCTGGAGTACCTGGCGGAGGGCGGCCGCGGCGCGTGGGCGGAGGTGCCGCACCACGGACACGGCGTGCTCACGGTGTTCACGGGCAGCGTGCTGGACCGAATCACCGGCGGCGCGTACCCCGCGGCGAGGCACAGGGTGACGTCGCGCGCGACGGAAAACGACGAAAAAAAAGAAAAAGCCGCGCCTCGTTTGGCGGCGACTTTTTTCTGGCGTCCCGCGCCGTGGGCCGTGCTCCGCGTGCCGCCTTCGCCGAAGCTGCCCGTGCCCGGGCAGTTCAAGCAGATGCGCTTCGACACGTGGTGCAAGCGCACGGCGAAGCGCTACGAGGCGCACAGGAAACCGGCGAAGGAGCCGCCCCGTTTGAGCGCCGCCGGAGTCGAAGAAAACCGCGCGGAGGCGTCGAAACCGACGAAACCGACGAACAAACGACGCGACGAAAAAACCAAACGCAAAAACGAGGCGTCCGCGGCGGCTGCGCACGCGCCTCCCGCGATATCCTGCTCCCCCGACTCGCGAGACACGCGCCTCGCGCTGCTTGGCGGCCCGCTCGTCGGTCGGGAGAAGTACCTGGGCGGGGCGCTGGGCTTCGACGGGATGATTTACGCCATCCCCGGGTTCGCGCGGCGAGTGTTGCGCATCGACCCCCGCACGGGCGCCGTGGAGTACGTCGGACCCGACTTCTCCAACGCGCCGTTCAAGTGGCTGCGCTCGGTGCAGTGTCCTCGAACGGGCGCCATCTACGGCCTGCCGTGCCACCACGACGCGGTGCTGAAGATCGTCCCGAGCAAAGGCGTCGGGAAGGACGGTAAACCGAAAGCGCCGTGCGTCTCGCTCGTCGGCCTGGGATCGTGCGGCTCCGGGGACTGGAAGTTCCACGGCGGCGTGTTGTCTCCGGACGACGGGTGCTTTTACTGCATCCCGCAGTTCGCCGAGCGCGTCTTGAAGATCGACCCGCGCACGGACGCGTGCGAGCTGATCGGCGCGTCGTTCCCGGGGAGGAACAAGTGGTACGGCGGGCTGCTGGGCACGGACAACCGCATCTACGGCGTGCCGCAGAACGCGACGGGGGTGTTGCGGATCGACCCGCGAAACGCGGCGAACCCGTGCGAGGTGTTCGGCTCCTTTCCCGAGGGCGGATGGAAGTGGCACGGCGGCACGGTGGGCCCGCAGGGCGAGATCTACGGCATCCCCGCGCACGCCGACTCGGTGCTGAAGATCGTCCCCGGGGACGTCCCCGCGCTCTCGGAGATTGGCCCGAAGCTGCGGACGGGCAAGCACCGCGCCGACGGCAAGTACAAGTTTCTCGGCGGCGTGCTGGGGAAGGACGACTGCGTGTACTTCATCCCGAGCGATTCCGATTACGTGGTGCGCGTGGAGTGCGCGACGGAGACCGTCAGGGAGGTTGGCGCGAGCCTCGAGCACGAGAGGATCGTGCAGAACAAGTGGCAGAACGGCTTCATCGGCGAGGATGGCGTGATTTGGGGCATACCGCTCAAGGCGGAGACGGTGTTGACCATCGTGCCCGCCGCGACGCCGGGGGATGACCCGGAGGTGCGCACCGTGGGCGGGCCGTTCGAGGGCCTGAACAAGTGGGAGGGGGGGGTGATGTCCGCGTGCGGGAAGATGTACTGCATGCCGCTGAACCACAAGCGCGTGCTGGAGATCGATCCCGTGCGCGGCGTCGACGGCACAGCAGCCGCCGCCGCGCGGGAGCGGCGGCGGAGCGCGAGCGAGGACGTTCCGACGGACGCGCGAGCCGAGCACGCGGGGATGAACCACGATTGACGCGGGAAAAGGAGACGACCGGTATTGTAGGGGAGAGTACTCGCGAGTAGGGGGTCGTCCACGCTGTAGACCGCGCCGCCTGTCACTTCTCGAGGCTACACCGCGGTGGTCGCACTTCTCTTCTTTGTCTACGGTCTGTCGTGCGCCCTTCACTTTTACTTTGTCGGAGGAAGAAACCCGCTCCCGAACGCGTCGTCCGACGCGTCCCTAAACCTCTTCTCGTTCGCCGTCGGTTCCCGTCTCCGCCGCGTCGGCGACGTCGCGCGTCGCGCGCAGCGCGTCGGTGAGCGTGACGACGTCCACGGGCTTTTTGTTGTTCTCTTCGCACACGTACACCCTGTGCACGCCGTGCGTGAGGAACGAGCTTAACACCTCGCGAAAGGTGGTCTCGGGCGTCGCCGTGACGAGGTACGGCCCGGTTTTCCGAAATCCGCCTTCGTTCATCTTGGCGAAGAAGGGATTGGAGATTACGTCGGAAGGCGTCCCGGCGCCGGAGAAGCCCGCGTAGCTCGTGCCGTGAAGCAACGCCAAAAACTCCGCGGCGGGCAAACCGAGAATCCCGAAGTGCTCGGGCTGGATGCACCGCACGTCCGAGACGCTCAGGTTGGCGATGAGCGAGCCTCGGTCGTCGAGCACGCCGACGCCGCTCACGCGCTCGTCGCACATGCGCGCGAACGCCTCGATGGCGGGGGTCGTCGGGGGCACGGCGATTAACTTTTTCTTTTTCTTCTCGCGCGCCGCCGTCTCCGCCGCCAGACCCAAATCTCTGAGCGACGCGTCCGCCATCCCCCCGAGCCGCTCGACGTTCACGGCGAGGTACCGCACCGCGTCGCTCATGCTGACGATGCGCTCGATCTCGCCCGACGCGTCGAAGATGGCGACGCGGTGGACCGCGCCGTTGGCCGACTTGTTGTTCAGGAACCCCTCGCGGATCGTGCGCCCGAGCGAGTGGCCCTTCGCCTCCGCGTCCGCGCGAAACAAAAGCTCGGCGTCGTCCCCGAGGAGCGAGATGAGGCGCGTGTCGGAGACCTTGCGCTCCACGCTGTCGAGCACGCGCATCCAGGAAAGCACGTTCCGGTGGCCCTTCGGGAGCGTCGGGACGGAAGGCGCCGAGCCAGGGTCCGAAGCGGGGACGCCTTCGTCTCGGCGGTCGTCTGGGGGGAGCGCTTTTACGAGAGCGCGAAGCGCGTCCCCGACGTCGAAGAACCCGAGCAACACGGGTCGCTCGCGTCCCACGGAGTCGTCGTAGTGCACGTCGTGGTGCATTTCGTCCGCGTGCAGGGGGTCGGGCTGGATCAGCACCGGCGCGCCGAGGATCCTGTGCCGCGCGAGCTTCTCGAGGCTGTCGCTCAGCGTGTCGTCGTGGTTCAACGTGACCACGTGTTGCGGTTTCCCTTGCGTCCCCCCGACGAAACGCGCCTGCGCCGGGGTCTGCTTCTTCGGAGACGGGAGACCCGTGACCACGCGAATCACCTCCGAGAGCGGCGTCTCGAGCACGGCGCGCGCGGCCGCGCACGCCTCGGGGGGGAGAGACGTCGGGGACATGGTGAAGTGACGCGAGGCTCCGTTGTGTCGTTGCTGAAAAAAGCGGCCACTTTCTCGGAAGCGACGAGTCCCCGTTTCGGGATTTCCATTGTTAGCGACCACACAACGGATCGCGCCATGGCGGAAGAAGTGTCCCTCGAGAGCCTACCGCGGCAGGTTCTGGCGAAGATCCTGTCACCGCTGGACTCGCGCGACCTGACGAAGTTCGAGCTGGCGCTCAGAGATCCCCAGATAGCGGAGGAGGCGAGTTGGGAGGCGTTGCGCGAGTTCGCTTCGAGATGCGATTCGCCCGGTGCTTTCGCTTCGTTCGGTAAGATGGCGGGCGAGCCGCTGAAGCTCTGCGTGGACGCGGTGCGCAGGATTGTCAAGGCGTTCGATGACGCGAACGAGGAGCGCGAGGGGCACCGCGCGTACGTCGAGGGGGACCGCGCGTACGTCATGCCGCCTGAGCAGACCATTCCGGACCTCGACGAGCCGATCGACTACATGGACTACATGGAACTCATGTCGTTCGTCCTGAGAGACGTGACGGCGTACGCGGACGCGCATTCGTTACGCGAGAAGCGAGAGCTCAATCACAAGGACATGCGGAAGTGGAACGACATGCTCGCTGAAGGCGGGTTCTGGACGAAGGCGCCCGGCAAACTCGATATCGCGTGCTGGTTGCTCTTTGGAACGCCGTGCGAACACCTGACGCGCGTGTTCGCGCCGGATTCCGAAACCGCCGATCGCGAGGACGCGTTCCGCGAACTCTTCGCGGGCCAGGCGCGCGAGTGCGTGCACTTCGCCGCTTCGGGGTATCGCGACCTGCTGAAAGAAACGCCTCGCGAGTTGCGCGTCCTCGCGGTGCCCCGCGTCGTGGTGGTCACGAGGCGTTTGGCGAAATACGGGTTTTTCGAAGAAGCCTCGGCGCTTCTTCGCGCGACGCTCTTCGACGACGCCGGAGACGTCGCCGTAGGTTCCGAGGCGCTCACGAACGAGCTCTACGTCTTCCTGACCGAGCTAAAATGCGAAGCGATGTACGCCGGGACGTTCGTGGAGCCGTTCATGGGCGAAGAAGACTTCCGCGCGTTCGCGAACGTCGTGCGCGTCGCGAGGTTGGCGCTCGATCGGACAACCGAGGAGTTTGAGAACGCGACGACCGAGGACGCGGTTGGCCAAGAGAAGCGGGGAGGACTGCTTCGAGGCGTCGCCGCGAGGGTTGGCGACCTTTTATTCTCCGGGAACGGCCAGAGACGGAAACGGCGCGTCCGCTTTCCCGACATCCCGCGAGCGAACGATCGAACGTTCCTCGCCGTGGCCAGCGTGTTGACGCCGGAGTACAGGGCTTCGCTCAACGACATCAAAATACGATACCTGGAAAAGAAAAAGCGCGCGGCCGAGACGCGATGGACCGAGTCCTCGGGACGCGATCCCGAAACGCTGGAGTCGCCTTACGCGCACGTCGTCGATCGCCTCGCGGCGGCGCAGCACGCGTACGGTCGGATTTTGGGTTTGGCGCACCAGCAGAAACACATGCAAAACGATTTCGCGGAGTACCCGGAGGTGGCGGCGGAGATCATCCCGCCGACCTTCATCTGGCCGAACCACGGCGAACATTTGTTCCGGGGGAAAACAATGGACGTGTACGGTAGGGCCTCGGTGCGTAACTCGTGTTACTTACGTGCGGAAATGGACGATTTCCGGGGAGCGGCGACTTCGTCGGCGGCGGTGGCGGAGGTTTTGTTCTGCGCCGCGTCCGTTAAAATAAACGGCGCGATGCGCGAGGACGACGTCGGAAACGACGTCGCGACGAGGGCGTTTTTAGAGGAAGCCGTCGAGACGTCCTTGTCGTGCGTTCGATGTTTCCGTGACGCCATGAACTTCTTCGATCGAGGGCAAAAAGAGCTCGCGGAGAGTGCGCTCTCGCGAGAACGCGGGGGCGAGGAGGAGACGCACGATTCCGTGAAGCGGATCGTGCGTCTCGAGACGAGCGACGCCGTCGCGGCGAACGGTTTCCCGTTGTTGGACGCTAAGCTGTACGTCATCGCGAAGGACTTTGGGAAGACGCTCAGGTTCGTGGACTCGCACGTCGCCACCGCCGCCTCCTCCGTCGACGCGGAGGAGTTCGAGATGACCCCAAAAGACAATCCGCGTCGCCCGTGGGTGCCGTGGGAGCTCATGGACGACAACGGCGTTGTTCGGGTCGGGAGCCGCCTCCCGAACTGGACCACGGCCGCTGAGGGCGAGCAGTGGTTGCTCCTCGCGTACGCGTGCGCCGCGGAGGCGCACGGTCCGTTCCACGCGCACGCCAGGAACGTCGAAAGAATGTTCGCGATGCAACAGCCGCGCGTGACCCCCGAGGAGGTTCGCGTGCGCGCGCGCGCGGTCGCCAGGGGCTACCGCGCGGACTTCAAGGCGAGACTCGCGGAAAGCCCGGACGATGACGTATTGTGTATAGACGTTAATGCGTGACGCGGCGCGGTACGTAGTAGTCGTCCTATTGCACTACCGTCATCGCCTCGCGAGCGCGGCGAGCGCCGCCGCGTGCGTTTCCTCGTCCCCCGCGACGCACACCTCCCCCTGGAACTCCCCCTTGGCGATGGCGTCCACCGAGCCCTGCCACCGCAGCTCGTCCCCGTTCCAGTCGGTGAACGTCCCGCCGGCGCCGAGCACGATGGGCACCAGCGCCATGTAGTCGTACGGCTTGAGGTCCGCCTCGACGACCACGTCGCAGTGCCCGGCGGCGAGCAAGCCGTACGCGTAGCAGTCGCAGCCGTACATGGGCACCTTGACTTTCTCGGCGACGCGGAGATACCGAGCTTCGTTCTCTCCCTCGAACATTAAAGGCGTCGTGGCGTACATGTACGCGTTTTTCAACTCGCCGCAGCGCCGCGTTTTGATCGTCTCGCCGTTGAGCGTCGAGGGCTCGCCGTCGACGCCTTGCCATCGCTCGCGGAGCACGGGCTGGTCCAGGATCCCCAGCACGGGTTTGCCGTCGTGCAGCAGCGCGACGAGCGTCCCCCAGAGGGGCTTCCCGGTGATGAAGGATTTCGTGCCGTCGATCGGGTCGAACACCCACGTCCACTCCTGCTCGCCGTCGGCGCCGAGCTCGATGCCGTGCTCCTCGCCGAAGATGGCGTGCGTTGGGAACCGATCCCTGACCAACGCGCGCATGGCCGCCTCGGCGTTCTTATCCGCGATCGTCACCGGAGACGCGTCGTTCTTGTCGTCGATCTCCAACTTGGTGCGGAAGTACTTCGTGGTGATCTCGCCCGCGGCGTCGACGAGGTCGTTCGCCAAAGAGACGTACTCGGGGGGGACGGACGCGGCGGCCATCACGCCGCACGGGAACCGGGGGGCGGCCGAAAACCGGTCGGCACGACGAAACGCCGAGCGGATGGTCCCGCGGCGGGACGCGGCGACTGGCGCGGGGGCGATGCGCGCGGCGGTGTGGGACATCGCGGAAAGCGCGAGCCTCGATCCGAGACCGAGCGACGCGCGCGGCGTGGTGTGTCGCGACCGCGACGCTGTCGCAGGTCGAGTCGTCGAGTCGAGGAGGGCCGGAAGAGCGTGTCTCGGGATTATTTGACTTTTTCGTGCTGACGTGAAAGAAACTGCGTCGGGCTTGAAAGAACACCACGTCGCACACCGCGTGACCACTTCGTGCACGCGCATCCGCACCTCCGGCGGCGAGGCGGCAGTCGTCTGTCCCGCTCACGCGGCTCGATCGTTCGCGCGCGTCGTTCACGCGCTCTCTCGCTCGGAGACGTACCCGAACCCGACCCCTCGGTCGATCTCAGTCGAAACTCGTTCGCTCTTCTTCGGCGTGGGCGCGCCATCATGGACACCAACAGGCTGGCGAAGGAGCTCAGGGAGATCGCGGCGGACACAAAGTCGGGGGTCACGGTCACGGTCCTCGGAGACAACCTCGCGCACATGCAGGGTACTTTGCAAGGTGCGTCGCGGAACGGGGCACACACCGAACCACTCGCGCGAAGCAGATCGCCCCACTTGGGCCACCTCACGATGCTGCTTTTTCGGTTCTCCCTTTCGGACGGCTTTTTTCTCGCGTCCCCGCGCGAAACGCCGTTTCGCGTCTCCACGCCGTTTCGCGGTCGGTTTCTCGTCTGACCTCGTTCCCTTTCCACCCCTCGACCCCGACCCGAAACTTTCTGGCGCAGGCCCCGAGGAGTCCCCGTACGAGGGCGGCGTGTTCTACGTGGACATCCAGCTCACGGACGCGTACCCGTTTGAGCCGCCGAAGATGCGGTTCATGACCAAGGTGTGGCACCCCAACGTCTCCTCCGCGAACGGCGCCATCTGCCTGGACATCCTGAAGGAGCAGTGGTCGCCCGCGCTCTCCATCAAGACCGCGATGCTCTCACTGCAGGCGCTGCTGTCGTCCCCCGAGCCGAGCGACCCGCAGGACGCCGTGGTGGCGAGGCAGTACATGGACAACTTAGAAGAGTTCAACGCGCAGGCGAAGCGGTGGACCGAGGAGTACGCCGCCGCGGGCGCCAAGGATGAGAAGCTCGAACGCCTCAAGGAGATGGGCTTCGCGGAGAACGCCGTGCGCGCCGCGCTCGGGCGCGCGGCGGGGGATGAACAGCAGGCGCTCGAGCTGCTGCTCACCGGAATTTGAAAACCGGTTTCGAAAACCGAAGTGACGAGGGGAGAGGAGCGGGACCGACGCGTCGTTAGTCTATGGTGATGAGACGCCTCTTTTCGCGACCCCGAAACCGAAACGAACGAAACAACGCCGCCTCTTCGTCGCTCCCACGCGCCACGACGCGTTCGTCGGTCGTCCTCGTGCGCGTCATGGAACGCTCGAACTCTCGCGTCGTGTCGGCTGTCGCGGCGCGCGCGCACACACCGCGCCGCACGCGCCGCACGCGCCGTTCGCCCACGCGCGTGCCATGCGACCGCACATCGCGCCTCTCGCGCTCGCGCTCTCCCTCGTCGCGACGCTCGTCGCGTCCGCGGCCGCGCAAGACGCCTCCGCGAGACGAGCTCCTCCCCTGTCTTCCTCGACTTCGCGGTCCGTCCCCGACGGCGTCGCCGCGACTCGCGCGCGGGTCACCTCGCCTGATGGCGCCGAGACACGCGCGGCCCTGCGCGAGGCGCCCCGCGTCGCCGTGCGCGGCGAGCTCCGGCTCTGCGGCGGTCAGCCGCTGCCTCCGTCTCTGTTCACGTCGGAGACGATATGCGTCGAGCAGAGCCTCGCCGGCGTGACGGCGGAGCACGTGAGACGCAAGTCGCTGGACGTCACCTCGGTGACCGTCTCGTTCGCCGGCCACGCCGTGGCCTCTTCGTTCATTCGCGACCCGCGCCTGGTCGTGCACGGCGCGGACGGCGTCGAGACGGAGGCGCGGGGGCTCTTCGACTGGCTCGGCGCGACGGACGACGACTCCGACGCCGCGGACGACTCCGACGCCGCGGACGCCGCGGACGCCGCGGACGCCGCGTCCGCCGTCTCGGCTCGGTTCGAGCTCGACGTCTCCGGGGTGTTCGAGAGCGTCACGAACGAAGGCGGCGCGACGACCGCGCGTGCCGGCGGCATCGACAGTGTTGGCAGTACCGCTCATGAACGAAATGAACAAAGTAAGGCGCTCTCCGGGACGCTCGAGTCCGTGGTGGCGGTTCAACCCGCCGGCCGGTACTACTACGAGATCGTATGGTTCGAATTGTCGACAACCGTTCCGACGTTCTACGAGGGCGCCGTGCACACCATCATCGAGGAGGGCGAGAAGCTCGGAACGCCGCAGGACTACATCGACTACGAGATCGACAACCTGGTCTCGCACGACAACGTCTTCTTCCCGTGCACCAACTTCATCGCGGGGCCGTTCTGCGAGGAGGAGGGGATCAGCGCGTGACGCGAAGAGGCGAACGGTTCTACGACCTTTTGAATAAAACGAAACGCGTTCCGGCGTCCGCGTCTCCCCGAAACGACACGCCTTATTCGCTCGGTGGCCGCGAGCGAGGCGCCGCGCGGGGTCCGGCGCGAGGCGCGCCGCGTCCCCCAGCGGTCTTCGCCGCCGCCTCGGCGGCTTTCTTGGCCGCAGCCGCGCGCCGCGCCGCGCGCCGCGCGTTCGCCTCCGGGTCCGCGGGCGCCGCGGGCTCCGATCCGCTCCCCTTCCGTCCGCCGCCGCCGCCGCCCGCGCCTCCGCGCCCTCCGCGCCCCTGTGTTCCCCTGCCTCTCCCCCTGAACGCGGGCGAGTTCCCCATGGCGACGCGCGTCCCCCCTCCCGCGGCGATGTGCGCGGCGAGCCTCCGCTCGCGCCCCGTCGCGTCACCGCCAGGAAGGGCTCCGTAGCCGCCGGGGTCCGTCGGCGGCGCCGGCGCGCTTCCCGGCGCGAGCGCGTTTTTGACGACGTCCAGGAACGGCGACGGATCGCAATACTCCGTCTTACCGAACCTCTGCCTCTTGAACGCGCGGCACAGGAACAGTTTTTTCTTCGCGCGCGTCACGCCGACGTAGAACAGGCGCGTCTCCTCGTCCTCGGGCTTGCCCGTGCGCTCGTCGCGCTTGAACGGAATCAAGTTGTCCTCGCAGCCGGCGATGAGAACGGTGTGGAACTCCAGCCCCTTGGACGCGTGCAGGGTCATCAGCCGCGCGGCGTCGGCGGTTTCATCCTCGCTCCGCGTCTCCGCGGACATCAAAAGCGAGATGCCCTCCAGGAACGCGTGCAGGCCTTCGGGGCCGACCAGAGCCTTGTTTAAATCGTCCGGGTCGCGTTCGCCGTCCGAAAAACCCGGCGGCGCGAACGCGTCCGAGTCGCCGGCGATGGACACCAGCTCCTTGACGAATCCCCAGCGCTCGTCGCCGTTCTCCTGGTCCGAGACGTACGCCTCGAACCCCACCTTGTGAATCACCTCCTGGATCAGCTCACCGGGCGTCGAGACGTCCATGAAGTCCTCCAGCTCGCGCATCGCGCGCACGAACGCGCCCACCGCGCGGTGCGCCGCCTTGCCCAGGCCCATCGCCTCCGCGTCCGGGAGCATCTGGTCATCCGGCACGTCCGGGTCCGCCCACCGCCGGCGGAGCAGCGCGGCGCCCGGCGTCTGCGGCATGCCGTCCTCCCACGGCAAACTCTCCGCCCACACCTGCAGCTTGTCCAGCGTCCCGGGTCCGATCTTGCGCGGGGGCGTGTTGATGATGCGCCCAAACGAAACCGTGTCCCGCGGGTTCGAAAGCACCCTAAGGTACGCCACGCAGTCTTTGATCTCCTTGCGCGTGTAAAACGCCGTGTCGCCCACCACCACGTGCGGCACGCCCGCGCGTATGAACGCCTCCTCCAGCGGGCGCGACTGCGAGTGCGTGCGGTACAGCACGGCGATGTCCTTCAGCGGTGTGCCTTCCCGGTGCGCCTTCAAAGCCTCGCGCGCGCAAAACTCAGCCTCTTCGATCTCATCCTCCACCGCGACCACGGCGACGTCGCGACCGCCGGGGGTCACCGCGTCTAGATGTAAAGGGCTCCGTTGCGCGGCGGCGCCGATGACGGCGCGCGCCGCCTTGACGATGGTGCTGGTGGACCGGTAATTCTTCGTCAGCAACACCGTGTTCGCGCCTTTAAAGTCCACGTCGAACTTGTCCCGTATGTTCGCCACCTCGGCGCCGCGCCAGCTGTAGATGGCCTGGTCCACGTCGCCCACCACGAACACGCGGTCCTGCGGCTTGGCGAGGACGCGAATGAGCTCGTACTGAGACAGGGACGTGTCCTGGAACTCGTCCACCAGCACGTGCCGCCACTTCTGCTGGTAGTGCTGGCGCGCCTCGTCTGAGGTTTGCAGCAGCGCCACCGCCGCGGAGAGCAAGTCATCGAAATCCAGCGCGTTGCTGGATCGTAAGTTCGCTTCGTACTCGTCGTAAAGGCGCGCGAACTGGTTCACGACGCCCGGGTCGTGTTGCAAGTTTGGCCGAGTCTCGACGAGCGCGCGGAGCATGCGTTCGCCGGAGACGCCGACGCAGTGGTCCACCGCGCTCTTCGAGGCGCTGATTCGGCCCTTGACCAGCCCGGCGTCGATTTTCTTCTTGTCCTCGTTGAACCGGTCCACCAAAATCTTGCGTATCAACGCCCGCGTGTCGCTCTCGTCGTAGATGGCGAAATCGTTCCCGCGCCCGTAACTCTCGAGAAGGTGCACGTGTTTGCGCAACATGCGGCTCGCGACGCTGTGGAACGTGCCCGACGTCACGGCGGCGGCGTTGTCGACGCCCACGCTCAGCTCGAGCCGTTCCTTCATCTCACGCGCGGCTTTGTTCGTGAACGTGATGCACAGGATGTGCGACGGGGGGACGCCGCACTCGTTGATGAGATGCGTCACGCGGCCGACGAGCACGCGCGTTTTACCCGAGCCCGGCCCGGCGAGCACCTTCATGGGGGCGATCGGCGCGAGGATCGCCGCCCTCTGCTCGTCGTTCATGCCGTCCAGGTACGCGGTGGACGGGGGAGGCATGTCATTCACCGGCATGTTATTCACGGACTGCCGCCACGCCCCGTCGCGCGGAGGGGTGGGAGGGGGGCTCGGGAACGCCGCGGTCACCGCGTCGCGCCGGTTGGAGGATGCGACGCGCCAAGGCACGTGCCCGCCGACGTTTCCGATCGAGCTCCCGCGGGCGAACACCCGCGCCCCCAGGCGTTTCGCCGCTCGGGACGCCATCGCGCGTCTCCCCGCGCCACACCGCTCGAAGGACGGCGTGCCGCGCGGAGCTCCGACGCTCGTGCGCACCCCCACGAGCGGCATGCGCGCCCAACCTGTGCGCGCCCGAGAGGCGCACTTCGCGCTCTTTTCCACTTTTCGCGTTGATTTTTTCGGGACGCTTCCGAGAGCGCCCCCGAAAAGGCGACGGACGATTCGCACACAACTCGTCGCGCGCGTGCGTACCGTCGTCCGCCTCTTCGGGGGCGATCGTCCTTCTTCATCTCGCGCGCACCGACTTTTTCTCTCGCGGCTCCACGATGGGCATCAACATGACCTGGAGCGTCCCTTGTGGGGGTTGCCAAGAGACGCTGACCAAAGCGAGCAATCCGAAAAAGTGCGGTAAATGCCACAGCGTTTGGTACTGCTCGAAGGAGTGTCAAACCTTGGACTGGAAGCGTCCGAACAAACAGGGACACAAACACCTGTGCGCGGCTTTAGCCGCGGCGAATAAGACGGAGGGGGCGGGGAGACCCCGGTCGGAGAAGGCTTTGAATAAACCGGAGATGGAGGACACGAGGGGCTTGTTAGATCGGTTCAACGAGATTCTCACCACGCAGGTCCTTCCCGGGACGCAGACGTACGCGATGATGGCCAAGATGTTGGAGGACGGCGTCGCGAAAGGCGCGCGCGCGATGCTGATCATCCACGAGCAGGTTCTGGGGAACGGTAAGATCTCGTTCTCCATCGTGCCTGAGGACAAGGTGGAGGTGCTGCTCAAGAATGACGCCGGCTTTTCGCGCCACGCGCTGATGGTTCGCACCTACGACCCGAAGACGCAGTTCGTGATTTGCTTCGAGACGGGCTCGCCCGAGAAGTTCATCGTCACGCGCTTGGTCGCCGAGGACGTCATCGACCCTCGCCGAGGACGTCATCGACCGGGAGGGTCGTCTTGAACGTGAGTCCTTTCGCGTGTCGGTTCGTATTCACACACAGTAATAAATAAGGTAGATAGAGCGCGACGATCCCCGACTCGCGCGTCGCTCGTCGGACGACTCACGAGCTCGAGAAGACGAGCAGGTACTGCGCAACCCCCACCAGCGCCCCGAGACAGCCTCCGATGACGATGAGCTTGATCTCGTCCTCCTCGAACACGGGGTGCAAAACCCCCTCGAACTCGTCCGGGGGCAAACCCTTCATCGCGACGCACACCGTGTTCTCCACCTCCAGCGCGCCGTCCTGGTACGCGTAGCTGCAAGGCACGCACTTGGGCAACTCCCGCACCAACTGCTCGGCGATGTGCTCGCGCATTCGCCCGTACGCCTCCGGACCGAGCACCAGCGTCGCGATCGGCTTCGCGGGTCCCAGCGTGACGTCCGTGAAGTGCCTGGTGTTCCGCATGACCAGCTCTCCGAAGTCCTCACGCAGACGGCCGTGCATCATCTCCTCCCACAGGTTCTTCGCGTTGCAGAAGAGCTCCACGTTGAGCTTGGAGAACTTCTCGCTCACCTCTTTTTGTCGCCGCAAAAACGCCCCCTGCAGGGTAAACAAACCGCACAACACCGGCGTCGGGTGGATGGGCCGGAAGATGAGTTTCAGGGCGACCCAGTTGGTGAGGTAGCCGGTGATGAACCCGAACACCGGCAGTAAAGGGCCGCTGTACGAGGGCTCCAACACGTCCACCACGTAAAAAACGCACATCTGCACGACGCCGAACAAGAACCCGAAATACGCGCCGCTGTTCTCGATGATCCGGAACTCGCTCTCGCCGACTTCCTGGAACATGCGCACGACGTCTTGCTTGTTCGCCTCGCATAATTTGACCACCATGGCTTTCAAATCGAGCACCTCGTACACGTGGTTCTGCAGGTCCTCGATGACGTCCGCCAAAAACTCCGGCGCGCCCGCCATCGCCTCCTTCACCAGCGCCGCCTGCACGTACACGGGCAGGCCCTCCCAAAACTCGGGCGCCTCTTTCCGCGCGACATCCTCGATGATGCGGTGCATGGCGGGGGCCATCTCGGGCGCGAGCGCCTCCGCGAACCGCTTGGGGTGGATCTTGCCGAACATCTCCTTGACGTCAAGCAGCTTCGACGTCATCAGGTCGCAGAGGATGGCCGCCATCTTCCCCGCCTTCGCGGGGATGATGCCCTGCCACCCGCCCAGCAGCCCGAACGGCTGGCCTTTTGGTTGCGCGAACTTCAGCGCCGCGGGCGTGAACTCCAGGGGGTAGAACGTCATCTTCAGCGCGACCACGTTCGTGGCGTACCCCACGATCGCGCTCACGAATGGGATGATGATGTACAGCGCGAAGTGCGTCCCGGAGCCAGCCTCGAGCGCGGCCAGGTCCGAGGAACCAAGCAACGACCGGTCGTGTTGTGATCGCGCGGACCCGTCACCCCCGAAAAAATCTTCCCCGCCGTCCAGCATCTTCCTGTGCGCGCCCACCGCCGACGCCACCAGCGCCGAGGTCACCATCGGGAGGAACAGCATCGCACCCCCACTCCGACGCGAGCGAGTGGGGGGCGCACGCCTTCGCGCCTGACTCTGGCGTCCCCGTCCCGAAATCTCTCGTTACGGAAAAAGGCACCGGTTCCCCTCGGAGCGGCCATCGCGTTATTACGCTTCCGGCCACCGAGTCCAGAGTCCAGGGTGGCGAGATTTTTTTCGAGCGGTTGACAGGCGGTTTGATCGGCCGTCCCGCACGAAATTTTGGGTCAAATTGACCCTTTTTTCTCTTTTTTCGTCGAGAGAGACCGATTCTCCCGATGAAACGAAAGAGAGGCCGAAAACATAGATTCGCGCCAATTTCCGTCCCTCGTGGCAGCGAAAGGCGCCTGATTTTTTACTTTTTGACCGACGGCTACTGCAGGCGGCGTCCCGCGCGCACAGCCTCCCGCGCTCGCGGAGGGGCGCGATGTCGCCCAAGCGGCCTCCTCGCGCCGAGGCGACGCCGTCGAAGCCCTTCGCGTCGAGGGACAGCCCTGAGCCGCCCCGGACGGCCGGCGCGTCCACCTCGAGCCCTGACAAAGAGCCGAGCGTATGCCCCCCGGGCAGAGCCATCTTCGCGGTTGTGGTCCCGCCCAAGGAGCTCGAGCCGGAGGACAAGAGGTACGCGCTCCCGCGACGCGCGTTTCCGCGCGGCGACGCGACCGCGCGTCACGCGCGCGTCGCGCCGCGCCTCCGCGCTCGCGCGAGCCGTTTCCCGGTTCGCGCCGCGAACGCCGCGTTCAAACCCGCGACGTTTGGTTGCCGGCTTTCTTGGTTTTCTTGTTCGTTCGCGCGCGCCGCTTTTCCGACCCGCCATTGGCGTTTCCCGCGCTGACGCGAACCCTCCTCTCCCGCGCCTTCCCTCGCGCCTCGCCGCAGGGCGCTCATCGCCTCGAGCCTGCAGAACATGCCCCCGCGGTACCGCGTGGTGGAGCGCGCGTGCGGCGCGGTGGCGTTCCTCGGCGAGGGCGTGCCCTCCCCGGGCGCGGGCCCCGCGTTCGCTCCCCAGGTGCTCACGAACGAACGGTGCGTCTTGGCGCTCGTCTCCCGAGACATCCGCGCGGCGGTCGTCGCCGACGCGTTCCGCGACGCCTGCGACGCGCATTTAGACGAGCCGAAAACGCGCGCGCTGGCGCTGAAACGCCACCTGTGCGGACTCAGCGAGAAGGGAAACGCGTTCAGTTTCGTGCTCCTGGACCTCGCCACCGCGCGAGTCTTCGCGGCGACCACCGCGCTTTCGTCCCCGCTCGCCGCCGGCCACGCCGCCGACGGCACGTTGCTCGTGACCTGCACGCGCTCGGGCGCCAAGGCGGCCACAGCCTGGCCGCCCCGCTGGGCGCAGGGCGCGTCTTCGGCGTCTTCGCGCGTGTCTCGACACGCGCCCGCGCAAGACAGCGATCGTGAGTCTTGGAAGGCGAGTCTCGGGAGCGAGACGGACGCGAGACGCACAGACAACTCGTCACTCGTCGGAAAGGAGGTTAAAAAGAAAAGTCGCGCGCAAAAAGAGGCGTTTGGCGCGTCGCCGCCGACGCATACGGCGCGTCCTTTGGTTTCCTCCGAGCTCCTCTCGACGCACGCCAGAGACGCGCCGTTGACGCCCGAGCGTTTAGCTCGGCCTACGTCGCCGGCGAGCACCGAGCGCAGCCGCAGCCGCTCGCCGGGCGCGTCCTCGACGCACTCCACGAACACGGAGGCGAGCGAAGCGGCGTACCAAGCCGCCGTCACCACTAAGCTGCAGCATCTACCCGCCGGTCGTTTCGTGTACGGAAGGAAGCACCTGCAGCCGTTCGAGTTCAGCGCTTTTTGGGGAAGCGCCGAGAGCACAAGAGCGGGCGCGCGCGCCGCGTCTGTACCCGAAGCTCCCTTCGGGAAAAACGCGTGTAACGCGGCGCGCGCGGAGATCAAGGCGAAGGGCGGCGAAGAGTCGTTTGGCGGAGGAAGCGACGAGAAAAAGGAAGAGAGCTCGGACGCGTCGCGCTTCGCCGTCGGTCGTCCGCGCTTCTCGGACACGGGATCGCGGGGGGACACGGCGTCGAGCTGGCGCAAGAAGGCGCTTCCCGCGGCACCAGCCCTCGCTGGCGGCGCGGCGCCCGAGCGTGACCCCGCGGCGCCTCGCTGGGACGGCTGGGGACGCGGCGACGGTTCCGTCCCCGCGTGGGGAACGTCGCGCTCCGGGGCGCGTCCGGGGTCGTCCCCGGGGACGGGGACGGCGGCTCCGACGCCCGCGTCGTTCCGCGCGGTGCTCGAGCGAAGCCACTCGATGGAGGACTCGGGAAGCCCGACGCGGGGAGGGCTGACTCGTGCGTTCGCCTCCTCGGGGCTGACATGACGGAACGCTGTACCATAAACTGTACCATAGACCAACTTAGAACGCACTTAGTCTAGCTTGCTTGCCGTGTATCGATAAACATCAACGCTTCCCGAAAAAAAAGGAAGGAGACAGAGCAGCCGGTCATTCGACCGGGTTCGCGCCACGATCGGCGTCTGCCAAAACTCGCGCCCGTGGGTCTTTCCCGGCGCCGCCCCGTCGCGCAGCGCTCCGAGACGCGCCGAGACACACCACGGCGCGCGCACGCACGCCCCGGCGAACGGACCCTCTCGTTCGTTCACGCACGCCCACCGCCCCATCGCGGTCCGCGAGCCACACCTCGTCCCCGCGAAGCGCGGCGAGACTCGAGCGCACGCGTCTGCGGCGGCGGCGGCGGCGGTCCATCTGTCGTGGTCGAGCGGATCGAGCGTCACCTCCCCGAAGGCACGATGCCCAAGCGCGCGGCGGCCGAGGCGCCCGCCAAGGGCGATGCGAAGAAGGCGAAGAAAGCCGCGACGCCCAAGCGCTCCGCCGGTACGCCCGGAAAGGGCGGCTCGGGTGGCAAGCGCGACGTCCGCGGGGATGACATCATCAAGCTGAGCGATTCCGACGGCGCCGATTCCGACGCGGACGTCGACGCGCGCGCCATCCCGGTGGACGTCGCGCGCAAAGCCGCGAAGAAGATGAAGTCCAAGATGAAGACTAACGTGCACGGCGCTTTCGGGCGCGAGAAGGACGACCGCCCGCGCGTCCTGTACATCGGCCACGTGCCGCACGGGTTTTACGAGGATCAGATGCGCGCGTATTTCGGGCAATTCGGCGAAGTGACGCGTCTTCGTTTGTCGCGTAATAAGAAGACGGGCAAATCGAAACACTACGCGTACTGCGAGTTCAAGCACCCCGAGGTTGCTGCGATCGTCGCCGAGAGCATGGACAACTACTTGCTCTTCGAGAGCGTGCTGAAGGTGCGGCTGATGACCGCCGAGGAGTGCCACCCCGAGCTGTGGAAGGGTGCCAACCGCAAGTTCAAGGCGGTGCCGTGGCGCCGCAAGGCGGCGGAGGCGCACGACAAGCCGCGCTCGGCCGCGGAGCTGGCGAAGCGCGACGCCGCGTTGCTCGCGGGCGAGCGCGCGAGGCGTCGGAAAATCGAAAAGGCGGGCATCGAGTACGACTTCCCGGGCTACGCGGCGGCGGCGAAGGGCGGGGACGCGAAGAGCGCGAAGAAGACGGCGAAGCGAGCGGCGACGAAGAAGGAGACCGAGGAAAAAGAGGCGCCCGCGAAGGCGACTAAGGCGGCTAAGGCGCCCGCGAAGGAGACTAAGGCTCCCGCTAAAACGCCCGCGAAGCGCAAGGCGCCCGCCGCGGAGGCGCCGGCGAAGAAGGCGAAGACCCCGGCGAAGGAGAAGACGCCCGCAAAGCGAGCCACGCGGTCGACGAGGGCGTCGGCCAAGTAAAAAAAAACGCGTTTTGCATTTCAGTTTGAGCGCGAGACGAGAAAATTGGGTCCGCACTTTGCGACTTTTTGAAACTGAATCCCTTGTGAAGCATCTCGTAACCACCCCAACTTTTCGTATGGTTTTCAGTCTTCTGTTTTTGCGGCGTTTTGTTTCACTTTGACGTACCGAACGAAGGTACGACGAGTCTTCATCGACTCGCTTCGCGTCGCGCGACGCGCTCCTCGGCTCACTCCGTCCGACGCTGAACCAGCGGTTCGGCGCGGCGGAGGGCGGTTGCGAGCGCTTCGCGGCCCTTTCGCGATGGCGAAAGCGTCGGGGGCGCCCGGTCCGACTCCGGACCCCGCGGCCGCCCCGCCCCCGGTGCGGGCGGGCGTGGATGAAGATGCGCGTTCCACCTCGTCCAGCGCGTCGGGCGCGAACGACGGGTGGCTGGACAGCCTGTGGCGCAAGACGCAGAAGGACGCGGAGGAGACCATCAAGTTCATCGAGGAGGAGCACAAGAAGAACGTGCAGAAGTTCGAGCAGGGTTTGAACGAGATCAAGACCACCGCGGAGGAGCTGGCGGATGGGTTCACGAGCCAACTCGAGGGACGCAAATCGTTGAAACTCCTGCGCGAGGAGGTGGCCGCCGCGGAGGCGGTCACCGCCGCCGCGCAGGTCAAGCTCGTCGCCGCCTCCAAGGAGACACAGCTCGCGGAGGAGGCGCTGCGCGATGCGGGAGGCGCGAGAGCCTCCGGAGAGGTGCTCAAGCGCGCGAAAGCGGCGCGGTCGTCGCTGCTGCTGGCGCGCTCGGAGTTTTCCGCGGCGCGCGCCGAGACGAGCCGACGAGAAGACGCCGTGCGCGCCGCGGAGGTTGCGCTCGCGGAGTCCGCGGAGAAGAGAAATTTGATGAACCTGCTGTTCAAGCGGAAGCTCACGCCGGAGGAGGAGGAGGAGCAGAGGATGCTGCTGGAAGAGAGCCGAAGACTGAAAGCCGTCGTCTCCATCCAGCGAAACTTTCGCGCCGCGCGCGCTAAACGGCTCGCCGCCAAACGCGCCGCCGAACGACGCAGGAAACTGCGCGCCTCGTTCATAAGGCTCGTCAAGACGGTTGTGAGCTTCTTCGCGCTGTACGTGTTCCTGGTGCTCTTCGCGCGAGGCGTGGGGAGCGCGTTCGAGGCGAGACACGCCGCGTACGCGCGCGCGGCGCGCGCGGCGGATTCGGCGGCGCGCGCCGCGCGCTCGCTGGCGCCGCTGGACCACGGGTACCTGCGCGGGGGTCTCGCGTCTCGGCTGGAGGTTGGCGAACACGTCGTGCTGCGCGACCGGAACCGCGCGCTCGTCGACCGCGTGGACGTGCTCGAGCGCGAGCTGGCCAGCGCCTCGGCGGCGCTGGCGGAGACGCACGCCGCGTCGCCGTGTGGCGGGTGCGCGCGCGACGCCGCCGCGCGTCTGGACGCCGAGGAGCGCGCGCGCGCCGCCGAGCAGAGAGCGGGTGCGCTTTCGCTGGAGGTGATCACGCTCCGCGCGACCGCCACCACCCTGGGCGCGGGGGACAAGGAGGTGCGCCGGCTCGCGAAGAGCGGCGCGTCGCAGGCGTGGCTGGCGGATCCGAGCGTGGGATACTCGGCGCAGGTGGCTGCGGCGGCGACGGCGGCGGCGGCGGTGACCACGGAGGCGCGCGTCGCGGACGCCGTCGCGGCCGCGCGCGAGGCGGAGGAGGAAGCCGAGGCTGCGAAAATCGAAAACGAGGTGCTGCGCGCGCTCATCGACGAGGGGCTCGTGCCCGGCGCGAAGACGGCGGGGGCGAAGACGGGCGCGTGCTGGGCGGCCATCTCGGAGGCCAAGGCGGAGGCGCGCGTCTCCGCCGCCGCCTCGGCGAGCGCGCACGCGCAGCAGACCGCCGAGCGCCTGATGGGCGAGAAGCTCGCCGCGTACGCCGAGGCGCGTCGCGAGGCTGAGCGCGAGGCTGAGGCGTACAAGGTTGAGCTCGACGCGCTCAAGGCGGCGGCGCCGGAGCTTCGCGACATCGCCGACGAGGCGGAAGCCGAGGAGGCGAGACGCCTGGATGACCCGCTCGCGGATTCGTACGACGCAGCCTCCTACGCCGCGTCCGCGGCGACCGCCTCATTCAAGCGAAGCGTCGCCGCGCAGACGCGCCGCACGGTGGTGGGCGCGGCGAAACTCGTCGCCGCCGCGAAGCTCGCGTCGGAGCGCGTCGCGCAGGCGGCGACGGCGCTGCGCGACGCCGAGTCCCGCGCCGAGGTGCGTCGCGTCGAGCTGGAAACGCTAAGAGCGCTGGTCGCCGGAAACGGCACGGCGGGTGTCGTGGAACGCGCCGAGAGGTACGTCTCCGAGCTCCCAGGCGCCGTCGCGCGCGCGCGCGAGGCGGTGGAGCGCCGCGCGCAAGAGCGCCTCCGCGCCGAGGAGGAGGCGCGCGCGCAAGCCGAGACGCGCGCCGAGGTGTTCCGCGTCGAGCTCACTTCAATGCGTGAGCTGGAGGTTAGCCGCGCCAAGGACAAGGCCGGACGCGGGAGCGCGGCTTTGCCTCCCATTTTCTCGCGCTCGGGCGAGATCGCCGCGCTCACCGCGGAGGTGACGAGGCTGGAGAAGGCGCTCGCGGCGGCGACGGCGAAGGCGTCGACGCCGGCGCTCTCGGCGCCGGCGACGCCCGAGTCGGCGGCGGCGGCGGCGCGCGTCGCCGCGGTGGCCGCCGCGGACGCCGCCGCAGAGGCGGACGCCGCGCGCGAGAGGTTCCGCGACACCACGCCGCTCGTGCGTCGGTTCGCGGGCTGGATCGTCGCCGGCGTGCTGGGAGAGGACCCCGCCACCAGGGACGCGCTGCGGAGGCGCGTCGCGTCACTCGAAAAGCGACTGGACGCGACGCGCGTCGCCGCCGCCGGCGGTCCAGGGTCGGTGTGCGAGTCGGCGCTCGCGGACGCCGCAGACGCGACGCGGCGCGCGGAGCAGCGCGCGGACGCCGTGACGATCGACCTGGACGCCGCGCGGAACGTCTCACTGGCGCTCGCCGCGGGCAGAGGCGAGGAGAGCGCCGCGGCGGGCGCCGCCGAGGCGCTGATGGCGGCGGCGGATAAACACCGCAAGCTGCTCGCCGCCGAGCGCAGCGCGGCGCGCGCGACGCTGGAGAGCTGCCGAGGCCACGCCGCGGCTGCGTCCCAGCGCGCGTTTGTCGCCTCGAAGGCTGCGGCGGACACCTCGGACCTCTTCGAGAGGCACAAGCTGCGCCTCGCGGCGGAGGCGCTCGAGGCGAGGCAGGAAGAGGCAATGCTCGCGTCGCTGGCGCCGGCGCCGGCGCCGGCTGACGGCGACGCCGGCGTCGGCGCCGGCGCCGGCTTCGACGCCGCCGCCACCGCCGCCGCGGCGGAAGCCGCGCTCGAGGCCATCGAGGAGGCTGAGCTGCGCGCGGAGGCGCTTTCGCGCAAGTTCCGTGAGGCTGAGTCGCGGTGGCGGCTCGCTCCCGGCACGCTCGACTGGTACGAGCCTCAGGAGTACACGCGAGACGACGCGTATCTCTTTGCTTTTTTCTCTGCGGCGCTCTCCGGGCTGGCCGTGCTCGTGGCGTCGCGCTCGGCGATCCCCTGGCTGGCGCTGGCGAAGGCGCGTCTGGCGTCCGTGCGGCACTTGCTGAAGCGCGCGCAGTACGACGCGGAGGTTATGCGCGAGCGCGCGGAGATTGCCGAGACGGCGACCAACGAGGCGCGCGCCGAGGCGGCGCGGCAGCTGTACGTCGGCTTCGAGGACGGCAAGAACTTGGGCACCGTCGTGGACGAGATGCGCGCGAACCTCCGGAAAACCTCCGAGCTCAACGAGGCGGTGAGGCACGACAACGACTGGCTCCGCGTGAAGCTCCGCGAAGCGCGCGACGCGCAGGCGGCGTTCATGGCGGCGCCCGAGGGCGGCTGGGCCAACCTTCGCAAAGTCGAGGAGGAGCAGAGCTCCGAGCTCGCCAAGCTTCGCGTCGAGGTGGAGCGGCTGCGAAGCGCGCGCCTGGACGCCACCGCCGTGGCTGCCGCGGCGGTGCGCGAGCACCTCAAGGCGCACCCCGACGAGTCTACGGCTTTCGCGTCCGTCGCGGGCGACTTGAAGCTCGGCTCGCCCTCGTTCCGCGCGGGCATGTCCGCGGCGCGGGAAGCCGCCGAACGCGAAGCCGCGGCGTTGCGCGACGAGAGCGAAGCGCTTCGCGAGGCGAACGAGCGTTTGCTCGCCGAGTCCGCGCGGCTGAGGCTGGAGAACCACGAGCTGATGGAGGACCTGGGCGGCGACGGCGCGCCGGGGGTCACCGCGCGCGAAGCCGCGCGAGCCATCCGGGAGGAGATGTTAGCGATGACGGCGGTGGCGGATGCGCACGCCGAGACCATCGCCGCCGAGCGCGCGGCGCGCGCCGAGCTCGCCGGGCGCATAAACGCGCTCGCCGGCGAGGCGACTCGCGAACGCAGGGCGATCGCGAAGGTGTACTTCCTCGGCGCGTGCGTCGCGGCGGGATGCGCTGTTACTTCGTCCGCGTCGTACGGCGTGCTCGGCGTTGAGCCGCTCACGGGGAAAAAATCGGAAACGGTCGCGTTCGCCGCGGTGTCCCTCGCGGGACTCATCGCGGCGTGCCTCGGGTCGTGGGCGCTTGTTTTCTCCGCGCCCAACACGAAAATCAAGCGCCTTTCATCGCCGGTGGAGTTCGTCGCGCTCGTGGACGAGGAACTCGTCGTGCCCAGCGATTTGTGGGCAAGGGAGGCGGCGAACGCGAAGGCGGAGGCGGAGCCCGCCCGCGAAGCGGACGCCGCCGAAGCCGAGACGAACGCCGCGGCGGCGGCGGCGGCGTCGGCGTCGGCGGCGGCAGCGTCGACGTCGACGTCGGCATCTACGCCCGCCGCCGCGCCCGTTCCCGCGTCCGGTCCCGATGCGGTTCCCGCGTCCGGACCCGATGCGGTTCCCGCGTCGGACGACGAGGAGCTGGTGCTTGACGACGCCGAGGCGTCCGTGGTGGGCCGCGCGATCCGCCGCGTCTGGCGCCCCGAGACGGACGTCGAGGAGGAGGCGGCGCGCGCCGAGCGCGACGCCGACATCTCCGCGTTGCGCGCCGAGCTCGCCGGCGTGCGGGCCACCGCCGACCGCCTGCGGCAATCGCGCGATCGTCTCAAACGGCGCGTGCGCAGCGCGCGCGACGAGAACGACGCGCTGCACAGCGCTCGCGACGAGGTACACTCGCAGGCGGAGACCATGTCCCTCGCGCGGTCCTCCGTCGCGGGCGGCGACGACGCGCGCGGCGACGCCGAGGCGAGCGCGCGCGAGGCTCGCGAAAAGTCGCTTCGCGCGCAACTCGCCGAGCTCCGCGCGGTGAACGAGCGCATGGACCGCGAGCTGGCGTCGCTGCGCCGCGGCTCCGAGGCGGCCGCCGCCGAGGCGGAGGCGGCGGCGGCGAGCTCGGCGCTCGAGGAACACCTCTCCGAGTCGGAATCGGGGTCGCGTTTGGGAACGCGCGCGATTTCGCCGAGTCGCCCATCCTCGCCGGCGCCGGCGAGAGGGAGCGTCGAAGAGTCGCGCGCGGCGGCGGAGCTCCCGCTGGCGCTGGAGCGCGCGGCTCGCGCCGAGGCTCGCGCCGCGCAGGTGGAGGCTTCCCGCGCCGCCGCCGTGGCCTCCGCCGCCGAGGAGCGTCGCGCGCTCACGGCGGCGAAGGATGCGGCGGCGAAGGAGGTTGAGTGGCTGAAGGCTGCGCGCGAGCGCCTGCTTCGCGAGGTGGCGACGCTCCGCTCCTCCAACGTCGCCGTCGAGCGCGACTTGCGTCTGTCGCACGAGCGCGTGGCGATGCTGGAGGAGGACGCGCGCGAGAACTACGGCGTGGCGAGCGAGCTGGAGAAGAAGCTTCACGAGGCGAAACGCAGAGCGGAGGATCTCGAGGAGAAGAAGGCTCGACTGGAGCGCGACCGCAAGCTCCACGAGGAGCGCGTCGCCGCCGCCATCGCCGCCGCCGAGGCGTCGCACGAGCAGAGAGCCGCCGCCGACGGCGCGCGCGACGCCGACGTCGACGCGCTTGAGCGCTCTTTGAAGGAGACGGCGCGCGAGCGCGCGTCGCGAGCGTTACTCGAACGCGAGCTCGAGGAGGTTTCCTCCAGCAAACGCGCGCTCGAGGCGGAGACGCGCGCGCTGCGTTTGCTGGTGGAGAGCCGCGACGAAGCCTCCGCCAACGCGCGCGCGCAGGCGATGCGCGCGCAGGAGGACGTGCTTTTGGCGCGAGAGAAAAACGTCGCGCTTTCGCGCGAACTCGCGCAGGCGCGCGAGGAGCTTCTCGTCGCGCGCGAAGAGGCGACGCTCTCGCCGGCCAAGACGCAAATCGCCGAGGCGCTGCGGGAAGAGGTGGACCGTCTCGCCGCGCGCGTCAAGGAGGCGTACGTGCGCGAGACGGAGCTCAAGAGGCAGCTCGCGATCGTCGCGCGCAAGGCGCTAGAGAAGGCGGCGGCGTCCGCGTCCGCGAAGGAGGAGGAGGAGGCGGAGTTGTCCGGCGAGCGTTTGGAGAAGGAGGAGGACGCGTTTTCGCGCGCCGAACGAAAGCGCGACGAAAAAGACGACGACGACGACGACGAGCTTTCGTCTCGGACAGATCCCGCGGAGGCGCCCGCGGCTGCGCCGGCTGCGAGTAAACCCGCGCTCGCGGCGTTCCTCGCCGCGGCGACGTCGCTGTCGCGCGGCGAGGACGCCCGCGCGCCGGGCGTCGCGGAAGACTTCCGCCGCAGGCTCGCTTTGGAGGAGAGGAAGGGGAAGCGCGCCGCGGAGGAGACGGTTTCGGCGTCTACACGCGCGGCTTTGGGCGATGCCTCGACGGAGCCTTTGACAGAAACGCGGCCGAAACTGAAACGGTTCCTCTCCTCGGCGTTTGAAAACGCGCCGCCGGAGAAGCGGTACAAGGCGAAGCGGCGCGCGGTGGACGTTTTGTGCGCGGCGGCCAAGCCCGCCGCCGGCGCGACGGGCGGCGCGGACGCCGACCCCGAGGCGCAGGCGAGCCGGCATCGCGTCGCGCGCCGCTCTCTGGCGGCGACTGCGCGGGTGATGCGCGGCGCGACGGCTTTCGCCGCGCTCAAGAGCGGCGCGCTTCAAAACGCTCTCGCGCTCATGGCGGCTGCGCCCAAGGATCGCAACGCGCAAATCGCGGGGTGCCGCGTCATCTCCGCCTGCGTCGCGGACGCCGCGCTCTCCACGCACGCCAAGCGCTCGCCATCCTTCGCGGGAGGGGGAGCGCTTCGCGCCGCCGCCGCCGCGCTCCGGCGCCACGGCGCGGAGGACGCCTCTTTGGCGCGCGCGGCGGCGCGCGCCATGTGGACCGCCGTGCACCTGGGCGGCCGCGCCGCGCAGGAGGAGATGTTCCTCTCCGACGGCGCAGCCACGGTGGCGCCTCTGCGTGCGGCGATGAAAACGCACGCCGAGGACGCGAGCGTCACCGAGGCGTGCTGCGGGTGCCTGCTCGCGTCGGCGCTCGGGTTCGAGCTCGGGCGGGACGCGATGGCCGCCGACGGCGCGCGCGCCGCGATTGAAGACGCGATGCGTGCGGCGGCGGCGAGAGGGCACCCCATGCGGTTCGGGGGCGCGTTCGCGGGGCTCTCCACGTGGATCGACGCCGAAGGGCTGTGAACGTCTTTTCGGGAGGAGCGATGGATAGCGCGCGCGCGACGTGATGTTAATACCGCGCACACACAGCGGAGACGCGAACGCGACGCGAAACGAGAGACATACATATCGTCATACATCGTGGTCGTTACATGTTGATACACGCCTCGCCGGCGTCACCGCTTCCCTGGCGGATCCTCCTCCGCCTCCAGCTCCCACAGGTTGGGCGGCGCGTCGAAGAGCGGCGGCGCCGGCCGCGCCGGAGGGGACACAGAGACCGACACAGACATCTCCGTCTCCGCGGGCCCTCTGCGTTTCGAGTCGGGCGCGAAAGGCGAGTCGCGCGCCGTTTCGACTCGCCGCGCGTATTCCGCGGATTCCAAACTCGGAACGCGACTCTCGGAATGAGACGAGAGGGAGACTCGCGACGAGGGATACGTGTGACGAGACTCTCGAGACTCCGTCTCGAACGCGCGCGACTCGTACGCGCGCTGTAAAAGCGCTTGCGTCTGCGCCTCGCGCCGCTCATCCGGCGCGCCGAATACGCGACCGTCCCCCCTCTCCCCCTCGCCGCCCCCCGCGTCGAATACGCGACCGTGGCCGAAAAAACCAATCTTCGATCGCGTATTCGACGCGTCGCCTTCGGCGTCGTAAAACTCGTCGGCGTCGTGTACGCCGCCGAAGACGCTCCCGCCGTCTGGCGACGGGAACCGCCCGGAGATCTCGCCGACGCCTCCGCCGCGCGCGTTCGGAGAAGCGAAAAGCGCTCTTCGCTTCTCGGCGCCTTCTTCGTTTTGAGACGGAGACTCTCCGCGCGAAGAAGCTCTCTGCGTCTCCTCCGCGAACCGGCGCACGTTCCGCAAAAACTCGCGCCCGGACTCGCCCGGCTCCCAAGTCGGGTACCGCGCCGTGAACGACAAAAACGACTTCTCCATCTTCCCCTGCTTGCTGCGCGATTGTTTCCGCGCCGTGCGCGGCGCGCCGTACCGCCCGTTGCCGTGCTTGGCGAAATCAAACGCCGAGAGCGAGCACACCGCGCCAACCCCGCCGGCGGTCGTCGTGAACTGCCGCGCGAACTGCACGATCTCCGGCGCTCGCGAGGAAAGGGGGCCCCATAACAAAAACGGCGTGACGAACACCGATAAAAGCTCCTCGAAAAACACCGCGCTCTTGAACCGGAACAGCTCGGAGAATTCCGTCAACGTGTCGCGACGGTGCGCGACGTCGCGCCATCGCTTGGGTAAGAAGTGCGTGTGCGCGACAGTCTCCGCCATCCACCGCCGCGGCTCAAACGCTCTGGAGTCCGCGTCGCCGTGCAGGTTGCGGCAGAAGGCGAGCACCGCGCCGGCCACCGCGGTGTGCCACAGCAGGTCGCGCCCGAACACCTCGGCGTGCAGAAGGCGGTCGTCCAGCAGAAGCGTGCACGCCAGCGCGAAGGCGACGAAAGCGCCGACGACGTACGACGCGAATTTAGCGGCGAGCGCCGCGACGGGGGAGGAAAACTGCGCGACGTATTTCGTCGCCGGCCTGTGCGCCGCCTTGAGCCTCTGGTCCAGGAAGTGCGGGAGCTCGTTGAACTCGCGCATTTGCCAGCGCGCGAGCGTGGACCACTGCCTCTGGCCGGCGCTGCCCGGGTCGTGGTAGAAGCGCTCGACGTGGTGCAGCAGGAAGAACACGACGAGGAAGGCGGCGACGAAGGGCGACAGAACGAGGTTCACCGCCGCCAAAACGCGCATGCGATGGCGCAGCGCGTCGACGTCGTAGAACTGCGGCCGGATGGAGAAGTCGTCGTCGAACATCCCGCTGAAGATGGCCTGACGCACGTTCCACTCCACCGTCTTCGTGAACCAGACGCGCCGCCGGAACGCGGCGACGCCAGGGACGCGCTCGACGAAAAATCCGCCGCCGCCTCGCCCGGCGTCCGTTCGTTTGGGTCCCGTCTCGAATCGCAAACCGAGCACGTCGCGGTTCAGCATCCCCAGCAGGTAGTTCTCCTCGCGCAGGATGCGCGCGACGATGTCGTGCTCGTTGAGGTCCTTCGCGATGCACAACCGTGTGGTGGCCTGCAGGTGCACGACGCGCGCCACCACCTCGGGCCACGCCACCGTCTGGATGTCGCCGTCCGAGAGCTGCAGCTTGCGCACGCAAAACGCGCGCATCTCTAACAGCGGCTTGACGTCGACGACCAACCGCGCTATGGTCCAGACCAGGTACGCCGTGAACAGCACTAGGTACGCGAGCACTAGGAAATTAGCCACGAAACCTCTGTGCGACAAGGGCGAGGCGTACGTCGCGTCTCGCAAAATGTCGCACGTGTCCTTCTCGCGCAAAGCGTCGGACGTCGCGTCGGCCGTCGCGTCGTCTCTTCTCGTCGCGCCGGAGCTCCGGAGACTCGCCTCGGCGCACTCGGTTCTGAGCGTCTCCCAGTCCACGTACAGCAGCAGGAACGCGCTGAACGCGACGGTGAAGCCCAGGGTTAGGACGTTCACGACCCGAGACGTCACGATGCACCAGAAACCCTTGCCTTCGAAGTACGCGTACAGAGCGGCGAACCACTTGTCGAGATTCTCGATGCGCAACGACGCGTGGCTCCCGCGCTCCTCCAGCGTGAACGGCGCGTTCGCCGACTCGGGGTCGGTCAGCGTCGACGGGTCGAGCTCGCGCGCCTCTGCCTCGTCCACGTCCTCCAGCATGGACGGGAGCGCGGCGTAGTCGTGGTCGTCCATCCCGCGCGTCCGGAGCAGGGACGACCCCAGGCCCGACATGCGGACCGCCGGGCGCGAGTTTAAACTCGCGGGCGACGATGCCAGAAAAGCACCCAGGCGGGAGATCCCGAATGCGCTGAGACGAACCGACCCGGCGCGAACGCCGACCGCCCGACCACACGCGTCTTCGGCCTCGAAGTGTCAACGCGAGACACCTCCGCGCGCGCGACAGCGCGGGTCTCGTCGCGGGCGTGCTGCGTCGTGTGCGCGAGCCGCTCCCGTTTATCGTCAGGATATCGTTTTCCCGGGAAAACTCGCGTGAGATCCGCTCGCCGAGTCAGGTGCAGTCTCGGCGGTCGATGCGTTCGTCGGATTCCCTCTCGACGAGGCGAATACTCGTCGTGACTCGAGTTTGACTCGGCGTGACTCTGTCGTGTTACCATGACGCGAACGCGACACCTAATAAACGCCTCATCGCACGCACCGTTTACCACGCGCTTTACGTTCGGAGAAACGCTTCGGGAAAACCTCATCACTCAAAATCACTCCTCCACCCCGGTCACGAGCGCGTGCGTGCCGAACAGCACGAAGAGCGCGCCGCCGGTGATTGCGACGGCGCGTTCGGAAACGAGCGTCGCCATGTGTTTCCCTCCGAGCACGGCGGCGCCGGTACACACGGCGTGCCCTAACACGCCTCCGAGCGTCACGCCGAACGGGTCCTCGGACGCGGCGAGGCCTATGGTGGCGATCTGCGAGCGGTCCCCCCACTCCGCGAGGAACGTTATGACGAACGTCTCCACCAGCGTGGACGAAAGGAACGCGCTCGTCTTTGTTTTCGTCTTCCCCTTCTTCTTCCCCTTCGCGCCGAGCTCCTTCTCCGTCTCCTCCAGCTCCTCCTGCATGCCGCCGCCCTCCCACGCGAGCAGCGACTCGTACAGGCTCCTGAGCCCGAAGAAGAAAAACAGCGCCACGGCGAGGTAGTGCGTGTAGGTCTTCGAGATGAGCGCGGGCGCGGCCCACCCCAGCGCCGCGCTCAGCGCGGTCATCACCCCGAGCGCGCCGATGGCGCCGGCGAACACGGTGGCGCGAGAGTGGCGCATCGCCATGATGGCGGCGATGAAGAACGTCTTGTCCCCGATCTCGCTGATGAGGATCATCGTCCCCGACTTCACCGCGCCCTCGAAGAACTCGGCGGTGGACGTCATCGTGCCAGGGAGAGGCAGCGGCGGTGCGCGTCGAAGGTGTCGCAGGATGCGCGAAAACCCAAAACCTTAAACCTTTTCGCGGTCGTCGTGCGCCACGCGTTCGGGCCAATGAACTCCTGATCGGAGCCATCGAGTCTTCGAGTGCCGAAAAGTACACGAAACACCCCAGAAGAAAGTGTTTGGTGTACGGAAAAACAACGACACGCCATTCGTGGGGGCGCTGCCATGGTGGGGCACGCCGGGGAGACGAGCGCGTTGCTGCCTCGGGGCGGCGACGGGTCTAGCGTGGAGGTTCGCGCGGACTCGCGCGATGGGCGCGACGACGCGCCGGTGGCGTTCCAGTCGTGCTACCCGAACAAGCGGTACCGCCGGTGGGTGCTGTTGCTGTTATTCCTCATCGCGACGCTGCAGACGACCGATCGGAACATACCCGCGATCTTGCTCCCGAAGATCGGCCCGGAGTTCCACATGACAGACGCGGACGCGGGCATGCTCAACGGCGCGGCGTTCGTGCTGATATACGCGCTCGCCACCATCCCCCTGGCGCGGCTGGCGGACATGTGCGGCCGGAAGTACCTCCTCGCGGGCTCGCTGGTGGTGTGGTCCACGCTCACGTCGCTCAGCGGCTTGTCGCAGAACACCACGCAGCTGTGCTTCCTGCGCGTCGGCATAGGGCTGGGCGAGGCCGGGTGCACCCCCGCGGCGCAATCGCTCATCGCGGTCATGTACGGCCCCGGCGAGCGCGCCAGCGCGATGGCCGTGCAGCAGCTGGGCCTCGCCGCCGGCACCGCCGCCGCCAACTTGCTGGGCGGGCTGCTGGTCGACAGCCTCGGGTGGCGCGGCGTGTTCGGGGTGATGGGCGTACCCGGGTTCGTGCTGGCGGGGCTGCTGCTACTCACGCTGGAGGACCCGCCGACGCAGGGTCTGGGGAAGTACGGCGGGGGCGATGCGTCAGGGAGCGGGGACGAGCGCGGAAGGGAATCGGAGGCGGAGGCGGAGGTCTCGAGCGGCGGTCCGCCTGGCGACGACGCGAAACCTCCGTCGTCGGCGAAGGGGAAGGGATCGCGCGCGTCTTCTTGGTCGCGCGTGATCCGCGACGGGAGCTTCTGGAGCGATCTGTGGGCCGGGATCTACGAGTGCGCGACGCACCTGGGTCGTAAACCGTCGTTCATCCACCTCTCCATCGGCGTGATGATCCAGGTTGGCGTCGGGCTGAGCATCATGGCGTTCCTTCCGATTTTCCTCGTGCGCGTGCACGGCATGACCACGAAGGACGCGGGCGTGCAGATCGCCGAGATCGGGGGCGTGTTCGGGGGTGCCGGGATCGTTCTGGGTGGCGTGGTGGGCGATTACCTGGTGCGCAAGTCCGGGGACCAGCGCTGGATGCTGTGGTTCATCCTGGGGTGCAACGTCGTCGCCGCGCCGCTGATGGTGGCGGCGACGCTGGTCGAGTCGACCGAGACCTCAGTGGTGATCTCGTCGGCGGTGGTGGCGCTGTTCATGGTCATGGTGGGGCCGCCCGGCGCGATCGTGCAGTCGCTGGTACCAGACCGCATGCGCGCCACGGCGGCGGGGTTCTTCGGCGTGGTGGCTAACCTGGTGGGCGGATCGCTCGGGCCGCTCGCCATCGGATATCTGTCCGACGCGCTTCGCGGACGGTACGGGCGCGAGAGCATTCGGTACGCGCTCGCCTACTCCATGCTGTTCTGCGTCTGGGGCCAGGTCCACTGGTACTTCGCGGGGCGCGCCATGCCCGGGGACGTGCTGGAGACCGCCGTCGTGACGGACGAGGAGGGGAGAGAGGATGACGAGGACGAGGGGAAGGGCGAAGAGACGCGACGCGCGTACGGCGCGGTCGCCGTGTGACGGTTCCGTCCGTCGCGGAGACGACGTAGGAGCGTCGACGAGGTTTAGGAGAGTCGGTACAATTGTAGACGACGTTTAGATTCTTTCGCGCGCGAGCGGTGTCCTTTCGCGGTACATGTATTTTCTTCTTCTCGGTATTGCTGTAGTTGGTCTATATATACGTGACGTCGTCGCTCGACGTCAGGGTTTCTCCCGCAACCACGGCTTGAGCGACGCGAACGCGCCCTTGTACGATACCCCCGGGTGTTTGGCGAAGACGGCCGAGACGAGCGCCTGCGCGCCCGAACGCGTCAGGCCCGCGCGCGTGTCGGCGTCTCCGTTCGCCGCCAGCTGCATCACCACGCCGCCGATGCCGTGCGCCACGCCCTCGTCCTCCTTCGAGTCCTCCCACTCGTCCTGGCAGTGCTCGAACAAACCGCGGTCGATCAGGCGCTTCTCCAGCTGCGCTTCCGCGCGCGCGCCGAGCCGAAGCAACGCCCACAGCGTCGCCAAGCCCGCGTGCTGCACCTGCAAAACGCCGGGGGTCTCCGCCAACACGTCCAGCAACGTGTGCGCCGCCGAGCCCGACGCGACCACTTCCGCGTCGCGCATCGCGCGCGCGACGCCCGGGCTCGCGCTGGTGGCCAGCACGCGCAGGAGCTGCAACGCGGCGTCCGGTCCGGGCTGAAGCATGGGTTTGCCGTCGCCCTTGGTCTTGCGCTCGACCCACAGGTCCATCGCCGCCGCCGCCGAGCCCGGCGCGCCCAGCGAAGCCACCAGGAACGGCCGCCCGCCGCCCTTCGCCGCCAGGCGCAGCAGCGCCGCGTGGCACCGCAGCCTCCGGCGCCAGTCCAGCCTATTGTCCGCGGACATGTTCACCAGCGCCGACAGGCACCGCCTCCGCGCCAAGTACAGGTCCGCGTGGATCGCCTCCGCGGACTTAGCGCTTTGCTTTTCGGCGCCCGTCGTCTCCGCGGCGCGCCCGGAGAGTTTCGCCGCCGCCTTGGCGGTGACGTTCGAGGTGCCGGCGTCGGCGTACCTCCTCTCTTTCTCGGGCTCGGGTTTCTTTTCGGGTTTCTCCAGCATCTTGCGCAGCTCCGCCACCTTCGCCGAGACCGCCTCGAACGCCCTCCTGGCCTTGCCCCCGACGCTCACCACGGACTCGGCGTCGTCGTCCTCGTCGGCGTCCTTGGTGAGGTCGCGCTCGAGCTTTCTGAACGAGTACGAAACCGCCGCGCTCAGCGTCGCCACAAAGGCGCCCGCGAACGCGGCGAGGACGCCCCAGCGGGAAAACGTCGTCTTGGTGGCGAACGCGACGAGATCCACGGGGAACATCGCGATGGCTTTGCCCCAGGACCTCTGGTTCGCGCGCTTCGCGGCGAGAGCCTTCTGCTTACGCAGAAGAGCCTCGCGCTGGCGCATCTTTTCGGCGAGCTCGCGCTTTGCCGCCCGCAGCTCAGCCTCCTCCTCCGCCTTGAGCTGCGTCTCCTCCAGGTCCAGCAGGTAATCCGCCGAGGGGGTCAGGCCCGCGTTTGCGTCCGCGATGGCGACGTCCGCCGCGAGCGCCTCCAGCGCCTCGTACTGCTTCCGCTCAGCCTTGCTCTTGTGCCTCCGCCGGTCGCGGCGCGCCTCGGCGCCGCCGGCGACGAGCCGCGCCTTGGCCTCCGCCAGCCGCCGCTTCAGCCGCGCGGCTTCCGCCAGCATCTCCGTCTGCGGGTCCGCGGTGGTGTTGCACAGGCCGGTGGTCTGCAGCACGAACGTGGGCGAGACGCAGCACGCGCCCTTGTCGTCCTTCTGCGCGGGGGGATCGCGGCACTTGCCGTCGCACCCGAACGCGCTCGAGCCGCCGCACACGCCGCGGCAGTCCACCGTGTCCGTACCGCGGCACCGCCCCGCGCAGTCCCTCGTCGCGCCCGAGTCGCACACCTCGTCGCAGCCCATGACGCCCGGCCCGTCGCACCGCACGATCTCGCGCGTGCCGCAGTGGTTGACGCGCGCGCGGTAGCCCGAGCCGCACCGCGCGCTGCACGGCCCCCAGTCGCTCCACAGCGTCTTGCGGCACTTCTCGCCCCAGCGCAGGCGCTCGAGCGCGGGCGCCTCCGGGATCTCGAGGTCGCCGCGAAGCTCCGGGTACGTGCAGAAGTACACCGCCGGGCGCACGACCGTCGCGACGAAGAACCGGTAGACGTTTACGGGGAACATATACACGGGGCGGCTCGCCAGTGCCCAGCGCCTGAACGTCGGGCCGAGCTCCTCGCCGATGGATTCCTCGAGCGTGAAGTACGCATCCTCGGCGGAGTCCACGACGGCGTCTTTGGCGCCGACGAAGACGGGCTCGAGCCCGTCCCAGATAAAGTCCCAGAACGGGAGCACGAACACCACCGCCGGCTTGACGATGGTCCACGACAAAAACGCGACGTTTTTCGTGTTGCGCCACGTGAACTTAGCGGACGCCGCGATCTTGGCCCACGCGACGTCGAGCTGTAACTCCGTCGCCGCCGCGTCGGCGAAATCCCTCGCCAGCGGCGCGGAGGTGTCCACGGCGTACCACGCCGCCTTCTGCGCGACCCATCCTGTGCCGGCGACGGCGTCGAGGGACTTGCGGCAGGCGAGGCGCGTCAGGTGGTGGCTCGTGGACGAGACGCCGAGGAAGCGGTCGAGGTTGTAGACGTCGGCGAGCACGCCGTCGCCGAAGAGCGCATCCTTGACGAGCTTGAACGAGTCGTGCTGGTCCTGCACCGCGTCCGGCACGCCCGCGTCCGAGGCGAACACGGAGTTGTACGCGGTGAGCACGAGCGCCACGATGGCGTAGGCCTGCACGATCGCCCACACCGCGGTGAGGGGGGACGCGCCCCGGGTGCCTTCGTCACCGGGGCGCAAGTTCTCGCGATGGACATTCTTGCGTCCCAAACGCGCGAGCACCGTCTTCGTCGCGCGCGAGGCGACCGTCGGGCCCGCCATCGACGCCGCGTCGGGTCGGCGCGGGCGAGGGACGGGGGACGGCGCGTCGAACGGACGACGCGCGGGTAGTTGTGGCGGCGCGCGCGGTCGCGGAAGCGAGTCGGGTGTGAAAGTCTTGGCTGTAGTACACGGCTAGCGAGGGAAAATGAACCCTCAATCGGGGTTTAATTCTCTCGGGTCCCGAATCGGTTACCCAATTTGCGCTTTTTTGCGACTGTTTGCGGCACTCGAGCTTCAGACTAAATGCGCCATCGATCCGCTCGTCACGAATCGGCACTTTTTTCTGACGATCTGCAGATCGTCGGGCCGCGTCCCGATCAGATCGAGCATCGCACTCTTCACTCGCGAGTGATGGGCGCCAAGGAGACGCACCCGCTGTCGAGCGCGCTGGGCGCGCTCGCACGCGTCCTCGGCCTTGCCCTCGCCTGTTACTTCGCGTACGACATCCGGCTCTACGCCGTGCGCGAGTACGGGCGCATCATCCACGAGTTCGATCCGTGGTTCAACTTCCGCGCGACGCAGTACCTCGCGGACAACGGCTGGGCCAAGTTCAGCCGGTGGTTCGACTACATGTCCTGGTACCCGCTCGGGCGCCCGGTCGGCACCACGATCTACCCCGGCATGCAGGTCACCGCGGTCACCATCTGGAGGACGCTCGGGGTGATGGGCGAGTCATTTCGGATGTCGCTCAACGACGTCTGCGTTTTTTTCCCGGCGTGGTTCGGCGCCGTCGCCACGGCGCTCACCGGGCTGCTCACCGCCGAGTGCAGCGGGGACAAGAACGCCGCGGTCGTCGCGTCGCTCGTGATGTCCATCGTGCCGGCGCACACCATGCGCAGCGTCGCGGGCGGCTACGACAACGAGAGCCTCGCCGTGACGGCTATGGTGCTCACCTTCTTCGCGTGGTGCCGCGCTCTGCGCAACGAAAAGAGCTGGCCCGTCGGCGCGCTCGCGGGTTTGGCGTACGTGTACATGGTCGCCGCCTGGGGGGGGTACACCTTCGTGCTGAACATGGTGGGTCTGCACGCCGCGACGCTGGTGCTCGTGGGCAAGTTCAACGGCGCCGCGCACAAAGCCTACTCGCTGTTCTGGATCGTCGGCACGCTCGGCGCCGTTCAGTTCCCGGTCGTCGGCCTGGCGCCCATCAAGAGCATGGAGCAGCTCGGGCCCGCGCTGGTGTTCCTGGGGTACCAGGTGCTGGAGGTCACCGAGCGCGTCGCGCGGGCGAAGCAGCTCGCGGGGCACGCCAAGTGGCGGTTCAGGATCCGGTGCTACGCGCTCGCGGCGGCGTGCGTGTTGGCGGCGGCGGCGGCGCTCGCGCCCACCGGGTACTTCGGCCCCCTTTCCGTGCGCGTCCGCGGGTTGTTCATCAAGCACACCAAGACGGGCAACCCGCTGGTGGACTCCGTCGCCGAGCACCAACCCGGCTCGGCGGACGCGTACGTGCGGTACCTGAACTTCCCGTTCTACGTCGCGCCCGTGGGTTTCGTCATCGCCTGCGCGCATTTTTTGGAGACGAAATCCGCCGCGGCGCTTTTCCTGCCGCTCTACGCCGTCGTGGCGTACTACTTCGCCAACCGCATGGTGCGGCTGATCATCTTCCTCGGGCCCATCGCGTCGTGCCTGTCCGGCGTCGCCGTCGGGCACCTCCTGGAGCAGGTGGCCGGGAACCTCGCGTGGTTCGCGGCGGGCGCGCTCGAGGACGAGGACGACGCCGACGACAAAACAAAGAAAAAACCGGCGAGCAAGGGAGGCAAGGGAGGCAAGGGAGGCAAGGGAGGCAAGGGTTCTTCCTCCGTTTCCGAGACCGCGGCTTTGGTGGACGCGATCGACGTTAACGTGGTGAAGCCTCTGCGCCGACTGTGGAACGGCAAGCCCGCGCGCTTTGCGCGCGTCGCGGCGGCGCTGGCGTTGCTGGCTTCGGGGTCGACGCGCGTGGCGTCGTTCTGGAGCTACTCGCACGACATCGCGCGGGGCATGTCCCAGCCCTCGGTGATGTTCAAGGGCCAGCTCAACGACGGGCGCACGATCATCGTCAAGGACTACGTCGAGGCGTACCACTGGCTTCGCGACAACACCCCCGAGGACGCGCGCGTGATGGCGTGGTGGGACTACGGGTACCAGATTGCGGGCATCGCCAACCGCACCTCCATCGCCGACGGCAACACCTGGAACCACGAGCACATCGCCAACCTGGCGCGCACGATGACCGCCACGGAGGAGAAGGCGCACCGGGTGATCCGACACCTCGCGGACTACGTGCTCGTGTGGTCCGGCGGCGGCGCGGACGACATGGCCAAGTCGCCGCACCTGTTCCGCATCGGCAAGAGCATCGGCCACGACACCGGTACGGTGGACATGCACGAGATCCAGAGCAAATTCGGCGTCGATCAGTACGGGCGCCCGACGCCGCTCATGGCGCAGTCTCTGCTGTACAAGCTGGTGTCTTTCCAGGGCTCCGTCAGCGCCGAACGCTTCGAGGAGGTGTACACCAGCCGCTACCGCAAGGTGCGCATCTACAAGGTGGTCAACGTGAGCGAAAAGTCCAAGCGCTGGGCGGCGGACCCCGCCAACCGACTGTGCGACGCGCCGGGCTCGTGGTACTGCCCCGGGCAATATCCGCCCGCGCTCGCCAAGTTCACGGGCATCATCAAGCCCGCGTACACCATGCCGGCGTTCCACCGGAAGCAGCAGGAGGAGCGCGAGAAGCAGGAGCAGCTGGAGGCCCAGAGGATGGCTGACCAAGCCGCGGCGGCGGCGGCGGCGGCCAACGCCGAGACCGAGGCGGAGTTGTGAGCGACGATCGATTCTTTTTGCGTGAAATCACGAAACAGGCTGTTTCGCTTTTGTCTTCGCGTTCCGTTCTTTTCGCCCTCGATCGAACCGAGACGCCACAACGGCTCGCCCGGGAGCGACGCGTCCTCTCGACCGGCACGCCGTCTTCGGCGCGCGCAGACATGGCCGCCGGCGAGAAGCGTAAGGCTTCATCCTCGAACGCGCCGCAGCGCGCGTCGAGGGGATCCGAGAGCGACGCGCGCAAGAGACCGAACGAAAACAAACACAAGACCGCCGCCGCCGCCGCCGACGATCTCGCGACGGACCACTCGCCCTCCGAGCTCGCGTACCTGAGCTGGCTGCGGTCCGCGGGCGTGCGGCTTTCCGGCGTGACCATCGGGCGGTTCCCGAACACCGGACGGGGTTGCGTCGCGACGCGAGACCTGCACGTCGGGGACGTGGTGGTGGAGGTTCCCGAAGATGCCATCCTCACCGCGGACAACTCCGTCGCCGCCGACGCGCTGCGCGACTTTTTCGGCGGCGACACGGCGCCGCGGCTGGAGCGCGAAGCGCTGGTGCTTGCGGTGATGGCGGAGATGGCGCGCGGCGAGGCGTCCAGAGTGAACGCGTACTTGAACGCGCTGCCTTCTCTGCGCGCGACGCACTCGCCACTGGGCTGGACGGCGGATGAGCTCGCTGAGCTCGAGGGCACGTCGTGCGCCGAGCGCATGTTCGCCGAAGACGAAGACGCCGAGCTCCCGTCCATGACCGTCGAGCACTGGAAGCACGTCGCCGAGCCGTTTTTCGAACGCCACCCGGAGTTCGCGATGCATCCGTCACCCGGTTCCGACGAGAACGAAACGACGTATCTGCGCAAGGCGTATCTGCACGCCACCGCGCTCGTGGCGGGCTTCTCGTTCACGCTCGGCGAGGAGGACGAGGAGGACGAAGACGAGGCGTTTTGCCGCCCCACGGACGCCGCCGACGACGCGCGCGGCTCCGACTCCGAAGCGCACGCCTCGACGCAGGCGATGGTTCCGTTCTGGGACATGCTGAATCACGTCTCGCCCGAGCTCGCGAGCGTGCGCCTGGAGCACGACGAGCGCGCGGCTTCGCTGAAGATGGTGTGCGTCCGCGAGGTGCGGCGCGGGAGCGAGGTGTTCAACACCTACGGCGCGCTCGGGGATGACGAGCTGCTGCGGCGGTACGGGTTCGTCGCCCGCGCGAACCCGCACGGGGGTGGTGCGGAGGTGACACTGCGCGAGCTGGTCGCGGCGGCGGCCAAGGCGAGGTTCGTGGTGCAGGGCACGTACGACGACGACGCGAGCGAGGACGGGTCCGAATCGGAAAGCGACGATTTCGAGCCGCCGGCGAAGGCGCCCCCGACGTCCGACTCTGACTCCGACTCCGAGGAGGACGACGCCGCCGACGCCGACGAGGACTCGGAATCTGAATCGGCCGACGAAACCATCGACCCCGACGGCTCTTTGAGCGTCCGCGAGACCACCGAGCGTCTGCGTCTGCTTCGCCGGTTCGGCGTGGCGAGCCGCTCGACGGACCGGTTCGCGATTTCGCGCACCGGGAAGCCCAGCCTGGCGCTGCGCGCGGCGGCGCGCGTCCTGGCCATGCACGCCTCGCAGTTCCGGCAGCTCGCCGCCGCGGACGCGTTCGAGCGCGGCGAGAAGAACGACCAGTCAGGAATCTGGAGCGACAGCGACGACGAGGGTGCGTTCGCGGGGCTCGCGCCGGCGACCACCGAACGCGTCTGGGATGGACCGTCCGCGGATTCGGACGACGAAGGTGCGCGCGCTTTTTCGTCGTCTTTTCGCTCTCTTCAGTTCGTCGCGTTTCGGTTTTTTCTTCTCGCCCGTCGCGCTCGACCCGTTCGCGAACGCCCGGGGCGAGCCTTTCGCGACGGACGCCGAGTGATCATGACACCTTTGTGGGATCTCCTAGGGACTGAAAAGTTCCCTTGACGAGGAACGAAGGAGCGCGTTAACGCGCGCGACATTCTGACGGCGTCCTTCGCCCCGAATCACGCGCCTTTTTCCCTTTGCCGCGCGCCGAAATCTCCGTCGCGTGCCAACTCGTGGTTTTCCCGACTGACCCGAAGGTTTCCCCTTCACGCGACGCGCGCGCAGGCGTGGACTCGGACGACGACGAGACGGAGGACCGCTCCGACCAGATGACCCGCGTGGCGGCGACGTTGCTCATCCTGGCGGAGGACGCGCTCGAGCGGAGGTTCGCGACCAGAGGGTCGGCGGAGGACCGCCGTTTTTTGCGCGCGCTGGGCCCGGAGTCCCCCTCCGAGCGCGCCGCCGCCGGCGTCGGCGGGTGGAACCGGCGTGGAACGCGCGAGAAGATGAGCTCGAAGCACGCCATCAGCCGGTCCACGCACAGGCGGAGAATGGCGCTCGTCGTTCGGCTCCGCGAAAAAAACGCACTCGCCGCGTTGTCTCAATGGGCGACGCGAGCCGCGCGCAGAGAAAGAGAGCTGCTTCCGCCGTTACGCGCGCCGCGATGATTTTTGTGACTATTCCTAATAGTGACTACTACTACCCATCTACGTCTATCCTTCTCTCCACCTGGTTTCCGCGGCGTCGACGTCGGCCATGCCCTCGCGCAGGTCCCGCCAGGCGTCTCGCCGTCTCGCGCGGGGCAGATCAGGCGCCGCACAGAGCGCGGGGTCGAACGCGACGCGGCTTCGGCGCAACGTCACGCCGACGCGTTCGCCGACGCGGGCGCCGGCGTCGGCGCGCGACGCTTTTCCTTTTTCGCGCATCTTTTTTCGCGCCGCTTCCGCGGTCTCGTCTTCGTCTTCGTCCTCGTCCTCGTCCTCGTCCTCCACCGAGACGTCTCCCTCCTCGCGTCCCGTGGAGGACGCGGCGTCGATGGCGTGCGTCCACCGCGCGTTGAACGCCATGTTGAAGAACACGGCCGAGCCGTGTTCCAAGGCGACGCGAAACGCGTTTTTGTCCCGGTACTCGCGCCACGCGCGGCGCGCCGCCTCCGCCTCCGCGGCGGCGGCGATCACCGCGGGGTCATCGATGCGAAGTGCGGCAGCGCGAGCCTTTTCGCGCGCCGCGGCGGCGCGCTTGGCGTCGCTCCGCGGCGGCGCGCGCGCCTTGGCTTCGCTGGCGGCGCGCCACTCCGGGTCCGCGCGCAGGAGACGCAGCAACGCGCGGCGCGTCGACTTCACTGTCTCGGGCCCGGGACGCCGAAGAGCGGTCGAGGAGACGTCTGACGTTTCGACATCCGTCTCCGCCGACGGATGACCGCCCGCGTCGGCGTCGGCGTCGGCGTCGTCGAGGTTCCTCCTCGGTCGGAACGTCATGACCCGCTCGGCGCCGAAACTGACGCTGACCACGAACGAACCGTCCTCGAGGTCGAGGTCCTTGTCCGCGTGCGCGCCGATGGCGTCGTCGCCGTTTTCGTACCGGTTGATCACCGCGTGGTTGCACGTCTGACCGGTGGCGCGCGCCACCTTCGCGGCCAGAGCCAGCAGCCCCTTCGGCGGGTCGCTCGAGGGCGTCGGCTGCTGCGTCCGGTCTGGGTTATACCGGTAACTCGCGTACCAGACGCGTTTGTTTTTGTCATTCGCCGGAGACGCCGCGTCTTCGCGCGAGACGTACCGCGCGGCGTAGTACGCCTGGTCGCGGGGCACGGGCCTTCGCTCCCCCCTCCGGTCCGCGGGGGTCACGAGCGGGTGGTCCCGAGGAAGGTACGCCGCCTCGAACGCGGCGAGCATGCTGGCCACCAGCGGGGGATCGCGGAAAAAGTCGCGCGCGTAAAACAGCGCCGCGCCGGAACGCGCGTCGGCGCGAACCGCCGACGCGCCGGCGGGGACGGCGGGGACGACGTCATCCTTCGGCGCTTTTTTTTTTTCGCCCGGCGCGCGCCTCTCCGTCGCCGCCGCCTCTCGTTTCGGAGCCGCGCGCGCCGCGTCCGAGGAAGACGCGCGAGCCCGCAGTTCCTCCACGAACGCGCGCACGTCGTCCCGTTGCCACCGCTCGGCCTCGAAGGCGAGCCGCGTCAGCGCGTCCCTCCCGCGACGCGACGCGCCGGAGAAGTCCACGAACGACGCCGCCGCGCGAACCGCCAAAACGTGGCCCCACCGCGCCGCCTCGGCGGCGGCGGAGACGGCGGCGTTCTCCGTCGCGCGCGACGCCTTTTTTTTCGCGCCGGCGCCGGCGCCGGCGCCGGCGGGAGACCCGTCCGTATCCGGAGGCGTATCCCCGTCGGAACCATCCGCGTTCGTGACACGCCCCGCTGTCTCCTCGAGGGCCTCGAGCGCGGCGGCGACGACGTCGGCGTGGCCGCGCCGCGCCGCGGCGAGCGCGGGGGTCCGGCCGGAGTCGTCCTCGCCGGCGAGCGCCGAGGCGAGGCGCGACGCGGGGGCGTTTTTTTCCGAGCCGTCCCGCTCGTCCCGCTCGCGGCAAAAGTCGAGGAGGAGCCGAAACACCTGGAGGTGCCCGCGCTCGGCGGCGGCGTGGAACGCGGTTCCGCCGTTCGCCGAGACCGGCCGAACCGCGAACGGGTCGCCGCCGCGACGCAGAAGCGCGGCGACGGTTTCGGCGGCGCCGCGCTCCGCCGCGCGATGCGTCGCCGTGCGCCGACGCGCGTCCGAGACGCCGACGTCGACGGATCCGTTTTTTTCAACCTCCGCGCCGAGGGCCAGCAACAAATCCACCACCGCGCCTCTCCCGTACATCGCCGCGCACGTCAGAGGCGTGTTGCGAGCCCCCGCGGGCTCGCGCGCGTTCAAAACAAGCGCCGACCATGATCCCGATCCCGATCCCGATCCCGACCGAAGCCGAAGAACGGTTTCGTTTTCGGTTTCGGTTTCGGTTTCGGTTTTTTTTTCGCCGTCAAGAAAACGCGACGCGACGTCTCCGTCTTTGTCTCGGTCCGCGTCGGACGACGCGAACGAAAGCAGTCTCCGCGCCGACGCGACGTCCCCCGTCCAGGCGGCGCGCCAGATATCCTGGCCACCGCTCGCCGCGACGCGCCCGTGGTTTTCGTTCCGGCGCAGCCGGCAGTGCATGACGAGCGCGGCGGCGCGCGCTTCGTGCGCCGCCGCGTCTGCGGCGTCGCGTTCGTTCCGCGCGAGTCGGCGCGCGGCATTTTCTTCGTCGGTTTCTTCGTCGGTTTCTTCGTACGTCTCGCGAAAATCGTCGCGCGTCAAGACGTACAGCGCTCTCTGCACGCCGGATTTTCGCGTCTCGGCGGCGCGCCGTTCGACCCTGAACCCGAACGAGGCGCACGTCGCGGCGACCACCTCCTCGGACATGCCGCCGACGCCGCCGCGGCGATTCGTATTCGTATTCGTATTCGTATTCGTCAAATCCGTCTCTTCGGGAACGACGCGCCGCAGCCACACGGCGACGCGTCCGTTTTTTTTCAGCGCGCGCCTCGCCAGGACGAGCAAAGCGTCGAGCATCGACGCGGGGGTCGCTTCTTCTTCTTTTCCAAAGCCGTCGCCCGTCGCCCGTCGGCCCGCGGCCGCGGAGCGGACCCCGTACGGCAAGTCGGTGACGATCGCGTCCACGGCGTTTTCCAACCCGCCGTACGCCTCGGAAAAGCGCGGGTCCTCCAGGAGCGAAGCCTTCGCGAATGCGACTTTTACGTCGAAAGCGCTTCCGCCCTTCGTCTCCGTTTGGAAGAAGCGCGTCGCGGCTTCCCTGGCGGCGTCCAGCGCGCTTTCGTCCACGTCGCAGCCGAGCACCCTGGTGGCGCCGAGCGCGGCGGCGGCGAAGGCGACGGCGCCGCCGCCGACGCACGGGTCGACGACGAAGTCACCGGGCTTAACGCGCGCCGCGTTCGCCGCCAGCGTCGCCTGCTCGGGAGGCATCGCGTTCGGCGCGTCGATGGCCCGTAAACGCGTCCTCGAGTCCGCGCCCCACGCGGCGACCTCACCCAAGATGCCCTCGGGGTACACGTAGTAATGGGGGAGCACGGGAGGTTCGTTCGGCGTCTCTTTCGCTTTCGTCGTCGTCGTTTCGTCTCGTGCGTCTCGTTTTCTTCCGTCCGCGTCAACGGGCGCCGACTCCGACTTCGCGAGACGTTCGAGCCAGGCGCGATTCGCCGCGATGGCGCGACCGACGCCCGCGTCCCAGAGGCTCGCGCCCACCGCCTCCAGCGCGGGGCGCGGGACGCCCTTGCGCCCGGGCGCGAGGACCTGCGCGGCGCACGCCGCCGCGCGCGAAGCCCCGAGCGCGGCCGCCACCTCGGCCGGGGACCCCACCGCGACCGGCACGAGGGCCGCGCGCGTCAGCGCGCACCGCCGCACCGCCGCTCGCAGCGCTTCCAGAGACGGGAACCGAACGCCGGGGACCACGGTGGCGATGTGGCGCGACGAAGAGGCGGTCCCGCCGGAACGCGCGAGAGGAGGCGTGTCGTCGATCCAACGCGGCGCGCGGCCCAGTCTCCCCGGCTCCAGATGGGAGGCGGCTTCGTCGGCACCGTCGGTCGCGGATGTCGGGGCGCCCGCGTCGCTTCCCGCATCGGACGACGTGACCGCCGCTAACGCCGACCCGAGCTCGAGCAACGCCATGCCCCCGAGCTCATCGCCGACGCGACCGCCCTCGAGCACGAGCGTCGCGACGACGGGCGCCATTCCGCCCTAGGTCCCGCGCGCGCCCGCGCGAGTGGCTGGGCGAGGTTCGGTGGCTATGCCACCTCAAGTTGTGAAGTTTCCCAAACTGGACCTCGAGAGCTCGAGTGGGACATTTCCCCACGCACCCGGGAGTTGGCGTGAGGGGGACGCGGGGGTTGCGTTGAGGGAGCCTTCGCTCGAGGGAAGGTGGTTGGTGCAACATGGGTGAAAAACGGTGCGCGCACGGGAAGCGGAAACTCAGGTGCGTGGACTGCAATCCCTGCCCGCATGGCAGGGTGAGAGAGTTCTGCGCGGACTGCAAGCCCTGCCCGCATGGCAAGGCGAAACCTCACTGCAACGACTGCAAACCCCGCTGCCCGCACGGCAAGGTGAAAGTCAACTGCGTGGACTGCAACCCCTGCCCGCATGGCAAGGTGAAAGGCAACTGCGCGGACTGCTGCGGCTGCCCGCACGGCAAGGTCAAGAAGAACTGCGCTGATTGCAGGGGCAGCTGCCCGCATGGGAAGCGGAAAGGCAGGTGCCTAGACTGCAATCCATGTCCGCATGGCAAGTTGAAAGAGTACTGCGCGGAGTGCAACCCCTGCCCGCATGGCAAGGTGAAAGGCAACTGCGTGGACTGCAAGCCCTGCCCACATGGCAAGCGGAAAGTCAACTGCGCTCACTGCTGCGGCTGCCCGCATGGCAGGGTGAAGTACAGCTGCGCGGACTGCAAGCCCTGCCCGCATGGCCAGGTCAAGAAGAACTGCGCGGACTGCAATCCCTGTCCGCATGGCAAGGGGAAACACTGGTGCGTGGAATGCAACCCCTGCCCGCATGGCAGGATTAAAGGCAACTGCGCGGACTGCAACCCCTGCCCGCATGGCAAGCTGAAGAGGAGGTGCGCGGACTGCAACGGCTGCCCGCATGGCAAGCGGAAAGACAGCTGCGTGGACTGCAAGGGCTGCCCGCATGGCAGGCTGAAGCACTTCTGCGGGGAGTGCAACGGTTGCCCTCACGGCAAGCGGAAAGTCCACTGCGTGGACTGCACCCCCTGCCCGCATGGCAAGCTGAAACACCTTTGCGTGGGCTGCAAGGGCTGCCCGCATGGCAAGCTGAGACACCTTTGCGTAGAATGCAACCCCTGCCCGCATGGCATGATTAAAAGCAACTGCGCGGACTGCAACCCCTGCCCACATGGCAGGCTGAAACGCAAGTGCGCGGAGTGCAACCCGTGCCCTCACGGCAAGGCGAAGTACGACTGCGTGGACTGCAACCCCTGTCCGCATGGCAAGCTGAAAAGCGACTGCGTGGACTGCAAGGGCTGCCCGCATGGGAAGCGGAAAAGCAACTGCGCGGAGTGCAACCCCTGCCCGCATGGCAGGCTGAAAGGCAAGTGCGTGGAGTGCAACCCCTGCCCGCATGGCAGGATTAAAAGCAACTGCGCGGACTGCAACCCCTGCCCGCACGGCAAGCTGAAGAGGAGGTGCGTGGACTGCATAAAATAAGTTCCTCAACGCGCGCGTGGTTACTTTACTACCGCGCCGAGTCCTACTGCGCGCGCGCGCGCGCGTCCTCACTGTTACGGCCGACCATGACATATTGATACACGCATACAAAACCTAGGACTACACAGACTACGCGCGAACGCGCGATACACTACACCATCCACACGAGCGATAACGAAGCAAATAAAAGACCCCTCGTGACCCCGGAAGAAAACACCTTAGCGCCTTCGGAGCTGGCGTTTGCGGTGCCGTCCGCGTACTGCTCGTAGGTCTGCGTCGGGTTCGGGTCATCTGCAGTCGGGTAGGTGACGAATTTAGTCGCCGGGTACGGCGACGACCCGGCGTAGAACCGCGGTTTAATTTCCCCGCCTCTGTTCGCGACGCGTCCGGTGGATGAATACGTCACTTTGAACGAAGCGAAGCTTTTGTCGCTCGCGACGGAGACGTCGGAGAAGGTCACGTCGCCGACGATTTTTCCTCCAAACCACTGGTTCACGACGAACGAGTCGCCGTTCCGCAACACCGGCGTAGACGCGCTGTTTTCGTCGTCGGGAACGCCGAACCGCAAATCGAGCAACACGTCGCCGTACTGGTGCCCCCAGTTGAGAAAGATGCCTTCTTGATTGGCGGCGTACTCGGACCAATCCAAACTTTTGTCCACCCCCTGCGCGACTCTGAACTCCACCCAGATGGGAGGCATGATCTTGGTCCAGTCCGAGACGTCCGCGGATAAAACGTACTGCTCAGTGTACTGCACTACGGCCGCACGTTTGTCTCCCGAAGACGTCGTCAACGCGTTGAGCGGCTTTATGACGTACGTACCGGTTCTCGTGATCACCTCTATGTCGTCTTTGTGCAGCAAGTGCATGTCGTACATCGACCCAGCGTGCACGTGCGTCGCGGCACTGCCCGCGGACTTCCCGATCACGGAGAAGGGCGAGCCGTACTCGACCACGACGCACGGGTACGTCCAAAAGGCGTACTCGACGTTTGCGCCGAGGTGCGTCTTCACGTCGTTCGAGCACGCGCGCGCGTGGTTCGCGACCCCGAACGAGTGCACGAGCTCGTGGATGAACGTCCCGGCGCTGCCTTTAGGGTTGACGTAGTCGCTCGGCCGGGAATTCCCACCAAGCCTATACGGCGTGGACGGCGCCATGTTCACGTCCCCGCCGAGCGAGGCCCAGGTGGTTGTGCCGATGGTCATGGAGCTGCCGAACTGCTTCCAGACAGAGTCGACCAACACGTTGTAGCGCCCCGCGCCGCCGTAGCCAGTGCACCGCGTGCGCCAGGTGGCGAAGACCACGCGGTGGTACACGGCGGGGTCGACCGCCAGCGACCCTAGCGACCCGACGAGGTGCTGGTGGTTGGTGTTCAGGAAGTTAGTATCGTCCACGCACGCGTACGCCGGCTCGGATGCGGTCAAGCCGTGATACGCCTCTGCGCCGTTAATGACGTGGCGAAGCAACACCCCCGTCATCGCGACGTCGTTCCCTTCATCACCGCCCCCCGGCCGTTCCTTTCCCACCAAGTCCACGCACGTGTACGTCGCATCGTACGCCACGTTCTCGTATCCGTACACCCGCGCGCCGTCGTCGCCGCGCGTCCAGGTGGCGCGGACACAGTCCAGCGCGGGGTCGCATTTCGACGATGCCGATCGCGCGGCTTCAGATGCGAACCCCTCTTTCTGTCCTTTGTACGCCGCCGCCTCCGCCGCGCACGCGTCTGACGTGCTGCGCACGTTCTTCGCCGCGGCTTCGGCGTCGAAGACGTACTCGGGGAGGTTTATCGGCACGGGCGCGAACACGTCCAGCTCCATCTCGTTCATGCGCCCAAAGCTCGAGTCGCGCCACCACTTTGCAAACGTCGACGACTGGTCCGCGGACGCGTCTTCGTCGGCGCCACCGGCGAAGAACTTACGCACTTTCCCAACATCCACGCTCGATACAGGCGTCGTGGTGAAGTATAGAGGCACAATGGCGATCTTGATCTTTCCGGTCGCGTCGTCATCTTTGAGCGCCTCGACACAGTCGCGGTACGCGGCGGAGTCGCTCGTCGCGATGAGCGGGTTGCAACGCGCCGCCGGCGTCATCAATCGATGCGGGGGGTACTCGCGCTCGTAGGGGTACTCGAAGCCCAGCGCTTGTTCGTCCAGCTGGACGGCGACTGGCAGGTCCGCCGCGCCCACGACGTCAAAATGCACGTCACCCTCATTCCACGTCCAAGCGCCGGTGTCATTTCTGAAGCGCTTCAGCGATCCGTCTGTGGCGTGAAACTCGGCGGTCCACTTCCCGCCCCCCGGCGTGCCGGCGCGGTTCGGCTTGGTGTCGGTCACCGTCGTCGGGAACCACGTCGATACGTTGTGCTCGCGCTTGATGAACTCGCATCGCTCGGAGCGGCCCTTGCCGTCCTCCAAATGAATCCCGCGACCCCACCACCCGTCGCAGCACGCGCGCTGGGCAGACGCCATGGAGACAAATCCCCCGGCGACGCGATCGTCGTACTCCGGCTCCTCCTCGGAATCCTCCTCGGTCAGAGTCAAGTGCGGCTGCATCCCCTTGAACGTGTCTTTCCACAGCACGTAGCTGCCGATCATAGAGGCCTTGCGACGCGGGAACCGATCGTAGCACAGCTCGTCCTCCACGACCCACTCGCCCAGGCCACCAGGGTCCCTCAGCGCTGAGGGGAGGTCCGCCACGGGGCAGGGTGTGGGGTTGGGGTAGGAGCCGGACTCATACGTGCCATCGGGTTGGTCCGCGCGCGCGCCGGCAACGAGGAAAAGCGCGAGGACCGCGGCGATGGTGGACATCGAGGCGTTCGTCTTCGGGCGGAACGCGGCGCGTCGGTCGTCGGCCGTTTTCCGTCCGAGCGATCGCGTGTGCCGAAGCGCGCGTTGGGAGCCGGGCTGGCGACGGTCGGAGGCTTGCCATCGCGTCGCGTCCGCACTTGAAGCGACAAACTCATGCCGTCCTCCCATTTTTCGCGGTGTGCGGTCTCGCCAAAGGTCCCGCGCGCGTTCGCGAATGGCTGTGTTTAGGTTTACATGTAGGGATGGTGGCTTTTGCCAAACTCAAGCGACGTTGGACAAACTTGACCTGTCCGACAAATGTCCGACCGCGACTGGCACTTTTCCCAGCACCGAGCGGCAAGGGGAAACACTGGTGCGTGGACTGCCCGCGCGGCGAGTTGAAGAAGAACTGTGGGGACTGCCGCGGCTGACCGCATGGCAAGTCGAAACACGACTGCGCCGTGTGTAGACGTACATTCTCGTGAGATCCAATGAGACAACGCAGACGAAGCTACAATCCTTCGGTACCGCGGTAGAGTGAAACCGACCAAACGCTAAGAGCGCGCTTTTCGCACCCTTCGCGCGCGCTCAGATGGCGCCCAGCGAGTCCTCCTTGTCGAGCGGCGGCGGCTCTTCCGCCTCCTGCTCCTGGCGCATCGCCTCCACCTCCTTCCTTGCCGCCTTGCCCCTGTGCGCGGCTTGAATCTTGATCGCCGCCCTGGTCTCCTCCTCCGCCTCGCGCATGCGCGTCACCTCCTTGCGCGCCAAACGCCCGCGCGCCGACGCCTGGATCTTCAGCGCCGCCGAAATCAGCTCGGGGTCGTCCACCGCTTCGGGCGCTTCGGAACCGAAACCGCCGACCCCGCCCGCCAGCCCCGCGCCCGCCTCGAGCGCGCGCACGCGCGCGTCCCGGATCTGAACCTCCAGCCTCGCCTCCGCGAGCTCGACGCGCAACGACTCGATCTCGCGCGCCGCGTCCACGCTCAAGCCGATGTCGGTGGGCGCCGGCGCGGAAGCGCCGGCGCCGCCGCGGGGCGTGTCGCGCGCCGAGGAGAGCGTCGCCGTTCCCGTCGCCGACCGCGCGGCGGCGTCGCCGCCGCCCGCGCCGGTCGCCACCACACCGCTCCCCCCTACGGCGAACGCCGCGCTCGCGACCGCCTTCTCGCGTTGCCTGGCTTGCTTCGCCTCGCGTCTGAGCTCGTTCACCTCCTTGAGCAGCGCGACGTTCTCGCCGAGCACGCGCGCGACGTCGGCGCGGTGCGCGTCGGTGTCCTTTTTCAGTTTCCGCTTGAGGTTCTCGATGGTCTTCTCGAGGAACACGCGTTGGCGGGCAAACTCCTTCTGCACGTCCTCGTCCAGGCTCTTGTCCGCGACGTCCGTCGCCGTGACGTGCTTCTGGTACAGCTCGTTGACGGAGGCCACGAGCTTCTTGGGGTACTGCACCAGGCGCGACGTCGCGTGCAGATCCGCCTGGAACCCGCGAATTTTCTGGTTCTTGTCCGACAGCGTCGCGCGCTGCTTGACGACATCCTTCTGCAAACCGGCCAGCTTGTGCTTGAGGTCCTGGATGGTCAGGTCGAGATGCGCGTTGGACTTGTGGTACCGCTCGAGCTCGTGGTCCATGCTCTGGATGGTGTGCTTCATGTCCGCGACGTCCTGCTCGCGCGGCTCGATCTCCTTCTTCAGCTCCTTGATCTTGTAATCCAGCACGAATTTGAACTTTTCCAGCTCCTGCGTCTTCTTCTTCAAGTCGTAGATGCGCTTCTCCTTGTCGCCGATGGTGTCGTCGCGGTCGCGCAGCTCCTTGCGCAGGCCGGCGACGTCCTTCTCCAGCTCGGCGATGGTGTTCCGCAGCGCGCGCTTGTCGTCGCCCAGCGCGGAGATGACGTCCTTCTGCTCGTGGATGTCCTTCTGAAGCTGGTTGAACTTCTTCTTCATGATGCCGTTCTCGCCCTTCAGCCGCAAACCCACGTCGCGCTCCTCCGCAAGCCGCAGCTCGTACCGCTCCTTCAGCTCCTGGATCTCCAGGTCCGCATCCTCCTCCATCTGGCGCACGATCTCGTCGGACTCCTTCGTGCCGAGGTCCAGGTTGCGCTTCATCTTCTCCCGCAGACGAACTTCCTCGCGAAGCTTCGCGGAGAACTCCTCAGTGAGCTCCTCGATGACTCGCTCCTGGCGCTCCACAAGCAAAGTGTTCTGCTCGTCCCACTTCTCGTTGAGCGAGTCCTTCTCGGCGGCGAGCGCCTGGTACCGCTCAACCTCCGCCAGCATCTTCTTCTGGTACGCCTCCTCCGTCGCCTTGGCGCTCTCCGCCGCGGAGTCCGCGGACGCCTTGAGCTCCTCCTCGAACTTGAGCTCCTGCTCGTTCTTCGTCTGCGACAGCGCCTCGTATCGCGACTTGTCGCCATCCAGCTCCGCCTGGAACCTCTCCGTCAGGTCCTTGATCTTGGCGTTCATGTCGGCATCCTTCGCGCGCATCTCGCGCTCGTTCTGCAGCGTCAGCTCCGAGACCTGCATCTCCAGCGCGTGCGTCTTGGCGAGGGTCTCTTCCATGTCCGCCTTGGTCACCAGAACCTCCTCGGAGAAGTGCTCCTTGCCCGCGCGCCGCGCCGAGGCGCCGTCCTTGTCCCGGACGTCAAACACCGACACGCAGCCGTCCTCAGACGCCACAAACAGCGCGCCGTCGTCGTGAGACAGCGCCATCTTCGTGACCGCGCCGCTGTGGCACGCCAGGGACTGGAACTCGCCCGTCAGCGGGTACCGGTACGCGCGCACGGACCCGTCGCTCGCCGCCGCGAACATCGCGCCGCTCTTGGAGCTCTTGGGCATCGCCAGCTGCGTCAACAAAACGCCCGTGTCCATCTCACGCACGAGCTGGTGCGTATCGTCAAACTCGCGCAGCGCGTTCGTCTTGGTCACGGCGTCCGCGCCGACGGCGTAGGCGTTCTCCCCGTCCGACGACCCGACGACGCAGCCGTACTCAGTGCCCTTCTTGACGTGCTCTTTTTGCCTCTGGAACTCCTTGGGCGTCCACTCGTACACGGCGCCGTCGACGCCGCAAGAGACGATTTTCGTGTCGTCGGCGTTCCAAAACACAGACTTGACGCGCCCGCCGTGCCCGCGGAAGTTGCCCACGTTCTCCGCGGTGTACGCGTCGTACACCTGCACGACCGAGCCGTTCACCGCCGCGAAGAGCTGGCCGCCGTTGGAGAAGCGGCACTCGCGGCACGCCTTGACGGCGAACTCCTTGTACGCGCGCACGTCGTTCACCAGCAGGTTGCACAGCCGCAGCTTGTCGGCAAAGCCTACCAGCACGTGTAAGCCGCTCGGGTGGAGCGAGACGCTGAACGCCTCCTCCACGAACGTCTTCTCCAGCTCCAGGGTCATGTCCAGGTAGTTCCAGACGCGCACCGTTTTGTCCGCCGAGCACGTCGCGACGAGCGGCTTCTTGACGCAGGCGTCGATCCCGGTCACCGCTTTGCTGTGGAACGGGTTCGAGAGCAGCTCGAACACCATCTCTTCCTCCTTCAGGATGTCGCAGTCCGCCAGGTCCACGACGTACATCTGGTTGTTCTCCAGCGCGCACACGAGCATCTCCTCGGAGGGCGACAGCGTGATGGAGCGCACGCGGCTGGGCGCCGAGGAAGAGCCGCCGAAGCCTTCCTCCCCGTCAATCGGGACGGCAAACGTCTTGACGCGCCTGAACATCTCCTTGTCGTCCGTCTTCTCGTACATGTGCACTTTTCCACCTTCGCCCGCGCAGATGAACCCCTTGGTGCCGTGCGCGATGATGCAGTCGATGCCGCTGCCCGGGCCAGGCGAGGGCAGACTGGTGCGGAACTCACCGTCCTCGATCACAAGCAACTCGCCGGTGTCGTCGCCGACGACGCAAATCTGCGTCTTCTGCTCCGCCGACGCGTCGGCGCCGGGATCGTTGTTCCCGGCCGCGTCTTTGCTCCCTGACGCGTTCGCGTTCGCAGAGACGCCGGCGTCCTCCATGCGGTCGTCTCCCGCGGCGCCCGAGGCAGCGCCCTCCGGCGCCTCCTCCGGTAACCACGCGTGCGCGGTGAAGCCGACGGCGTCTTTCTTGCCGAGCGCGCTCGGCTGCGGCCGGATGGAGTTGTCCGTCATCTTGAAGATGCGGAAGGAGCCCTGGCCCACGAGCGAGGCCGTGCCCGGCTCCTGCGGGTTCCACTTGATCTCGCGCACGGGCGCCACCGGCTGGCTGGGCGCGCGCGCGGGGATCACCGCCACGCACTTCAGCTTTTCCCACTGCCACACCGCGACGTTCCAATCGGGAGCCGCGCCCTGCGCGATGATGTTGCGGCCGTCGGGGGAGAAACAAAGGCTCACGTACTCCTGTCATTCCGCACGCGCGCGTGTGGTCGTCGAATAGGAACGCATCGGGAACGCATCGGGAAGCGAACGTCAGCGCTGAGTTCGGAAACGCTTCCGCGCGGCGAGACGATTCGCGGCGGGACGCTTCGCGCGGAACGCGTTCGAGAAGATCATCATCTAGATGTTGGTTTTTTCGTTTCGTCCGTCCCAAGAGAAACGTCGCGCCGGTGCGCTCACGCCAAGCCGCTTCGCGGGTGGGTCCACGCGATTCGTACCTTGGCGTTGACCTCCGCGGAAGACAGGACCTTCCTCCGCTTCGCGTGCGTGGTGAGGTCGAGCACGGATATCGTCGCCTTCTCCGCGCGCTCCGCGATGGCGAGGTACTTGCGGTTCGGGCTCAACGCCAACGCCGTGATCCCCTCGGCGTCGGGGGCGCCGGGGATGAATCTCTGCGTGTTGGACTCGACGTGGTGCAGCACGATCTGGTTCCCCGCGGCGTACAGCACCGTCGTCTCATCCAGGAAGTGCACGTTATCGCGCACATCGCCCTTGGCACCGAAGACGTGCCTGCGTTGGCGGGGACGGAGAGAGGGCGCGGTCAGCGACCGCAGTTGGTTCGGACGAGAAGGGATCGTTGGCGCGCGTGAAATCGAGCGACATTCGCGTCGTGCTGAGAGACGCGTACCTCGGTTCCAGGGTGTTGAAGGTGGCCATCCTCGCCGTCCACCTGCGTTCGGCTCACACAAGTCGCGACGCCCGGAGGACGGTCGTGTCCACGGCTCGGCGCGCGAGCGTGTGCTGCGACGGACGGATTCGCGACGAAAACGAGGTGGCCGGATTTGGAAGCCGACGAGAAAACGAGAGTCTCCCGAAAACGACGATCTGCGGCCGAAACGTGAAACGCAGACAAACGCGCGACGCGGCGACGGATACCCTAATGAGTAGTGTCATGAAACGAGAGCTAAGCTAATGATCGTCGTGCGCGTGCTCCACCTGCGACCACTCCGCCTTGAGCTGTTCCATCTTCATCCCCATCGCGCGCTGCGTCTTGCCCTTGGTCTCCTCGTCCAGCTCATCGCACAGCGCGTAATACAGCGCCAACGTCTGCTCGACGCACTCTTTCGCGATCTCGGCATCCTCGTTGAAGTACGTCGTCCCCACCGCCTCCATCGCGGACTCGATCTCGTCCCGAGCCTCCGTGAACGCGTCGTTGATCTCGTCCATGCGTTTCTTCAGCGCGTCCTCGGTTAAGGGCTCGGAACCAGACGCGGCGAAGCCCCGCGTCCAGGCGGGGGAAATCGGGCGGCACCCGACGTGACGCACGTCGGACCTCGCGACGGCGCCGGCGCCACGCGCCGCGGCGGCGCGCGCGGCCGACGCCGCGGCGGGCACTCGCGCGCCGACGCAGCGTGCGGCATCGCCGGCGAGCCGTAAAATCCGCCGGCGAGGGTTCATCGTCGCAGAACCGGGGGGGGTGACGTGTGCGGCGTCTTGTGTTCGTGCCGGTGCCGTCCCCTGCGAGTCGGCGAAATCGTCGTCCCGGGCAGCCGGGTCAGCAAAAGATCTTCAGGTGAAAGCCAAAAAACACCGCACACTTGTCCTCGTCTTCAGATCCCCGACGCACGTCGCGCGTCCCATGTCGCTCGCGGCTTCCCTCGTGCCCGCTTTCGGGCTTGGCGAGTGCGTCCGCGCCGGCTCCTCGCGGCGCGTCGCGCGCGCGGACGCGCGCGTCGCTCGCTCCGGCGCGCCCCGCGCGTTCGCGCGCACATCCTTCGCCAAGCGCGAGAGGATAGGGCTCGTCGCCCGCGCTTCCGGCGACGCCGAGTCCTCCGGCTCGTCCGCGTCCGTGGAGACGACGGATCCCCCCGCGACCGGCGGCGGCGGACGCTTCAAGCGCCGCGCCCCCGACGCCCCCCCCCCGAAACCCTCCCCCCTCGGCGCCGGGCCGGACGCCGCGAAGACGAGCTCCATCAAGGTGATTCCGGTCGAGCAGCGTTCGCGCGACGCCTTCCAGGGCGTCGCAAAGGTTGACGAGGAGGACACGCGCGTGCGCGCGGTGGCGCTGGTCGCCGGGGACATCGCCGCGCTGATGCTGTTCGCGGCGATCGGCCGCGGGAACCACGGCGAAGGTGTGTTCCTCGCGGACGTCGCCGCGACCGCGGCGCCGTTCGCGGCGGGGTGGTTCCTGGCGTCGCCCGTCGCCGGCACCTTCGGCGAGGCGGCGCGCGGCGCGAAGGTCGGTCCCGCGGCGGCGGCGGCGGCGAAGGGGTGGGCGCTCGGCATCCCCGCCGGCTTGGTGTTCCGGGGCATCGCCAAAGGCGCGGTCCCCCCGAAGCCTTTCGTGATCGTCAGCCTGGCGGCGACCGGCGTGTTCTTAATCGGGTGGCGCGCGTGGTTCGCGAAAAGCGCGGGCGGGGACGTGGACGGGAACAAAAAAGGGAACCCGCTCGAGTTCATGGGTCTGCTCATGAGCCTCACCAAGCGGTGGTGACGGACGAAATACGAGCGCGTGGCGTGTTTTTCTCTCGTACGAGTCCGCGGCAGAAGACCACACGTAGCCACATACGTCCGGACGTGTCTGATACCGTACGGTAGTCTAATGAATGATAATAAAATGCATAGACTATGGACGAGTTTCGAAAACGCTCCGCCGAACGCGCCGCGTCAAACGCGCTTCCCTAAATTCGCGGCGCGTCGTCCAACGTCGCGTTGAACGAGCGCTTGTTCAAATCATCGCCCGGCTTTCTCGGCTCGTAGTGCCCCGGACCGGGCACGAACGTGCGGCTCGACCCGAAGCGCGCCGAGGCGCTGCGGAAGGAAGACCGGCCCTTCATTCCGAACGCCTCCTTCGACGATTCACCGAAAGAAAAAACGTCGTAGGTTCCGGGGCCGGGCGAGTCCGCGGCGGCGGCCGCCGCCGCCGCGACGCCCTTCCTTTCCGGCGTTTTGTTTTTGGTCTCGTCGAACGCGTGCCACCGCTCCACCGTCGCAACGAGGCGGGATTCGTCGGCGTCCGTCCTCTCGCGACCCGCGTCGGGAAGAGTAGTCGACGGAGAGCGACTCTCGGACGGCATATCCGCGGAATCGCCGAGTCGTCCCGCGACGGAGCTCCGCGCGGCGATGACCTCCGCCGCGCGGAAGGAGGACGTCGCCGGTTTAGAACTCGCCGCGGTCGTCCTCGGCGCCCACGCGTCCGGCAACGGGTACGCGCCGGGCCCGGGTCCGGCGTTCTCCGCCTTCCTTTCGTCGCGAGCGCCGGGCGCGAACGCGGTGCGGCGGCGCGCGGCGGCGGCGGCGGCTTCCGCGGCGGCGCGCCGCGCGGACGCGGCGGCGTCCGATATGCCGTGCGCGAAGCCCCCGCCCGCGCGCACGTACCGGTACTTCGCGACGTCTTCCGCTTCCGGCGAAATGTTTTCGCCAACGCGGATGCGCGGAAGAGCGCCGGTTTCGTCGAAACTACTTTCGTCGAACGCGCCGTCGGCGCGCACGAAGCGCCCTTCGCGCAACACCAAACGTCCGACGGCGTTCGCGTCGACGCGCGTCCGCCGCTCGCCCGTGCCGAAACCCGCGCCTTTCGAGCGGACGCCGCTTTGGTTTTTTTTCGATTCGCCGTCGCCGTCCTCCCCGCCGCTCGGGCGCGTCGGGTACGCGCCCGGCCCGGGCACGAAAGTGCTGTCGTCCCCGAACCGAGCCGCCGCGTTTAGGAACGGTTTCTTCTTCTCGGGGTCCACGGGGCCGAACGCCGAGAGAGGCACGCCCGCGCGCGTGGAGCGCGGGCGGGTCTCGGTCGATCGCCGGTTGGCGTTCGCCCCGCCGAACGCCCGCGCGACCTCCTCGGCGAAGGTCTCCGGCTTCTCGGCGTACGCGCCGGGGCCGGGGCTCGGCGCAGGGGCCAGCTGGTGACCCATCTTCGAGGAGCCTCCGAACGGAGGCGCGGGGGGCGGCGAAGCCGAGCCCGGAACGCGCGAAGCCGCGTCCCGCGGCGTTTGTTTTTCCCCCGCGTCCTCCGCGCCGGCGACTCGCGACGCCGCGTCGGCGTCGTCCGAGCCGGCGGGACGCGCGTCCCGGGACCCGGGGACGCCCACGAACGCGTCGTCGCGGTGCCTGTACGCATCCCGCACAGCCGCGAGACGTGTGCGCCGCTCGGCCTCGCGACGCCGGCGGAGCGCGGCGGCGTCCGGTCGCTCGACGGCGGCGGCGGCGGCGGCGGCGTCCGCCGCGGCGGCGACGCGCGCCGCCAACGCGTGCCTCCTGCGTATCGCCTCCACCAGCATCTCGCCGCGCGTGGGCTCCGCGCCGCGCGGCATCGCGCGCAGCGGCGCGGGGTCGAACGGGTCCGTCGAGAGCGAGTCCGGGTCGATCGCGGGCGCGGTGAAGAACGCGTCGCGTTTACGACACGAGCGCGTCTTCGTTTTCGTCTCGGTCTTCGCGTCGGCGTTCGCCTCCGCGCTCGCCGCGCTCGCGTTTTTTTTTTCGTCTTCGCGAACCGTCGCGGCGGATGCTCCGCCGAGACCGTCGTCGTCACCTTCGCTCACACGCGCGTTTCTCTCGCGAGGACGAGGACGAGGACCTCGCGCGAGATACGTCGCGGTCTCCGCGTTCTCGTCCCCGCTGTGCGCCGGTGAGTGGAACGCGCGGCGCGTCCGCGCGTCCGCGCCGGATGGGGCGATTCGACGCCTCGAGCGCCATCCGTCAGCCTCGAGCGCGTAGTCCGCGGGGCCGGGGGAGGAGCGCTGCGGCTCGCGCTCGCCCGCCTCCAGGCCTCTGGCGTCCTTGCCGAACCGGCCGGCGCCGCCCTTGCGCTCCTGCACTGACGCGGCAGCCTCGGCCGCGTCGAACGCGCCCGGCCCGGGCGTGCGATTCGCGAGGCCGACGTTTCCGGCGTCCAGCGTCCGGCGCTCGGTCGAGGCGAACGGCGCGTACCCGTGAGCCCCCGCGCGGCTCACCAGCGCGAGGTACGCACCCGGCCCGACATGCGCGCCGGTGGTGGGCGTGACCTCGCCCACCTTCCGCCGCTCGCGGTGGACGAACGCCATGTGACCGCGCGAGTGCGCGCGATTTCGGCACTTCCCAGCTGAAAGCCACTTCTTTCGTCAGGCCGGGGCCGCGGGACGAAAAGCCACGAGGAAACACTGTTCCCTCGTCAGTCTCGGAAGGCGCCAGCCCAGCGGTGGGAGCGCGAGGAAGCCGCGATGCGCGTGGTGTCGCCTCGGTCCGGGGACGTGCTGGAGCACGGCTCGGTGTGCGTCTTGAGCGCGGAGGAATTCGCGCCGCACGAGGCTGTCACCGTCTCCATCGCGGACGCCCGAAGTTGGAGCGGCCGATGGTGGCGCCAAATCGAGAAAACGCGCGCGAGGAACGACGGCTCCGTGCGCGTGCGCTGGGTCGTCCCGAAGGACCTGCCCGTCGCGGACGCGTACGTCGTGCGTTTCTCGGGCGCGGGCGTCGCGGCGGCTGGAGGTGCGGGCGCCGCGAGCGGGGACACCGGCAGGTCCTCCAAGAGCCTCCAAACAGGCAAGAGCCCGTCGCGCGAGACGGATGTGTCCAACGTCAAAGTCACGTCGCCTCTGAAGCTGACACGCGTCGGCCGCGACGTCCTCGAGATCTCCTGGTCCCCCAGCGCGCTTCCCACGGAGGCGAGCGGCCGGGACGGCTGGCGCCTCGCCGTGGACGTGCTTCCCGTGCTGCGGGAGGACGAGTACCACGCCGACGTCGTCGGCGACTTGTTCCTTAGAGCCGCCGCCGAGGGGCTCACCGTGCACACGCGCAAAAAGAGCGTTTTGTACGACGTGAGCAAAGAGGAGGGCGCGCGACGAAAAAAAAACGTGCGTCTGCCCCCGGATCGAACGTACGCCATCGCGCTCGCGGGGTTCACCGTCGGCGAGCTCGAGGCGGTCTTCTCCACGAGCAGGGCGGACGCGCGCATGGCGCTCGTGCAGCTCGCCGCGCTCGGCGGAGGGTACAACGCGCACAACGGCGGCGCGCGCCGCGTAACACTCGGGCACGCCGAGTTCCGCCGCGCGCCCGCCGAGACGCAAACGCCACACACGCAAACGTCCCCGAACACGGCGTCCCCGAGCGGAAGCCCGGGATACGGCAAAGAGCTCTTGGCGAGTCCGGGCGCGTCCATCCCCACCGTCGCTTACTCCGACGTCGTCGCCGACGCCGACTCCTTTCCGTGCGACGCCGCGGCTTCTTCGCCGTCCACGCCGAGACTCGGGACGTCCCCGATCGAGACCTCGCTTGCGGGACTCGAGAAGGCGCACTCGTCGAGAGGCGTTTCGGTTTCGAAAACGTCCACGTCGAATCGGAGCCATTCTCGAAAGTCGTTTGGCGCGTGGGAGACGTCGAGCCGCGGCGTCGGTGCGTTTGGCGCCGAAAGAGGCGTCAACGTGGTCGTCGTGCGCGCGTCCGACTTGTCCGTGGCGTACGATCGAACCTGGGACGTCTCCGGCGGGCGCCGCGCGGACGCCGCGCGCGCGGCGTGCGAGTCACTGCAAAGAGCGTTCACCGCGGGCGAACTACGGGTGGGGAGCGGAAGGCGACAGAAGTGGGGCGCGCACTTCATAGCGCTCACCACCGCGGGCGCCTGGGCGATGTCCCCCGGCAAGGACGGGGACGACTTCGGCGTCGCCGCCGCGCTGGACGCCGCGCTGGAGACGCTGGGTGCCAGCCGCGCTTCTCGAGTTGCGTTGAAAGACGCGCTGCGCGTCCCGGGTCAGCCCGCGGGCGTGGCCGTGCTCGCGGCGTGCGGTCCCGGCGGCGCAGAGCGCCGCGCGTGGGCGGAGTTTGGCAAGACGCCCAAGGACCGAGCGAGGGTCACTCTGACGCTGGCGTTTGGCGCCGGCGCGGACGGAGGCGATCCCGATTCCGACGGAGCTTTGGACGACGAGTGGTTTCCCGCGCTGGTTCGCGGCGGCACGGGCTCGGGCACTGTCTTGACGACCAGCGACTGGCGCGCGCCGTGGTCCAGCTGGGGGCGCGAGCCCTGGGGCGGCGTCAAGGCGTGGGCGGCGGAGGAGACGCGGGTGTTTCGGTACCTGCGTCTGGTGCGTGACGCGCACGCGCGCGTCGCGTTTCTCGGCGCGGCGTTCGAGACCGGGAGCGCCGATGCGCGAGCTCTGTTTCCTGAAAATAAAAACGGCGAGGACGCGTCGCGCCTCGACGACTTCGCCGGCCCGCGCGACGCGACGAGCGGCTCACCGGGGTTCGCCGCGGTCGGCCCCGAGCCGTTCGACGACGGCCCGCCCGAGGACCCCGCGCGCTCGCGCGCGTCTCGCGCGAAGGGCGCGGAGCGCGTCGAGCGCGGGGACGGCGGGGACGGCTCGCTCGGGACGGCGGGGACGGACGCGGGGGCGGACGAGTCCTCGAAGGCGCGATCGACCACGCTGGGGAATCGCGTGGAGGTGTACGGCGTGGTGAAAGCCCTTGTGGAGTACGCGTCGTCCAAGTTTGCCGCCGCGAAGTGGCCGCCGTCGTCGCGGCTGCGCGAAAAGTATCGCACCGTCACGGACGAGGAGCTCGCGTTGACCCGCGCCGCCGAGGCGTTGTTCGTGGACATCGCCGCGGGGGGGAGCGCGTTCGCAGCCTCCGAGCTCGTCAACGCGGGCGCCTCCGAGTTCCTCGCCAGACGTATTTGCTCGCTGCTCTCCCCGGAAGGCGATCTGCTGGGCGTAGAAGCCGGAAGCCAAGCCGCGAGCGAAGTCGCGGCGGAGGCGCGGACGCTGGCGCGCGCGTTGGCTCGCGTGCTCATGCGCAACGGCGCCGCGTGTCTCGCCGAGGCGGCGCGGAGAGATGGCGCCGTCGAGGCCGTGGTTCGCGCGTTCCTGGCGAGCTGGCGAGGCACACTGGGTCGTTCGAGCGTCCCCGAGATCGAGGCGTGCGTCGAGACGTTCGCCGACGCCGACCTGCGCGTCGCCGAAGTGGAGGTGTTCGCCGAAGACCGCGGCGCGAGCGGCGCGGCTGCGCCCGGGTCCGGGCCCCGCGCGCCGCTCGGGACGATCCGCGCGATCCGCGCGGGGTTCGCCTCCTCGCGAACGCCGCACCTCGGCACGTCCGCTCGCGAAGGCGACGGCACGGTTCGCGGTCGCGTGTGTTTCCTGGACGTCCCTGCGCCGGATCCGAAACGCCCGAACGCCGCGTCCGCCTCGCTCCCCGCGGCGACGCGCCGCTTCTCGCGCGGCCAAAAAGCGCCGGCGGCCAAAAAAGTTTGGCCGCCGCCGGCGGTTTCGGCGCCGCCGGCGCGTCGCGAGGCGGCCTCGTCTTCCTCCTCGCTCCGCCCCGGGGACGAGACCGACACGGACACCGACGACGCCGCGCATAGTGCTCACGCCTCGCGCCGAGAAGAGGAGGACGAGGACATCGAGCCCTGGGGCGGGAGCGACGCCGGGAGCGACGAGGTGATGCGGCTGGACGATATGGAGCTGGACGACGCCTCGTCTTTGGCGCGTTTGTCCGCGCGACGCTTGCGCGAGGACCCCAACGCGCAGGGCGGACGGACGTCCGCCGTCCCCATGGACACGGCAGCGGACACGGACGCCGACAACACCGCGGATGCTCGCGAACGCGATCACGATGAAGACGAAGACGAAGACGTCTCCCTGGCCGGCGCCGTCGCCGTGTTCCGCGGCGAGCGCGGCGGCTGGCGCGCGCACGAGCACGTCGTCAGGCAGGCGCCTCGTTTGGCGCACCTGGCGCAAGCCGCCGGCGCCGTCGCGGTGGTGTTCCTGTGGCCCGACCGCGCGCCCAAGTACCCCCCCACGCAGAACCTGCTCCCCAGCCCGAACTTCGACACGCCGCTGCGCGTGCCCGCGTTCTGCGCGCCCGCGTCGGCGTTCGCGGAGATGGAACACGCGCTCGCGCGAACGCGAGCGTCGGAGAGCGAACGCGCGTCGCGCGTCGCGTGGGAAGCGCGTCTGCGCGCCGAGCCGCTCGACGGCGAGGGGAGCGCGGCGTGCGTCGCGCGGCGGTGCGGCGACGCGCTGGTGCGGGCCATGTCGCGCCGCCCCAGCGCGCGCGGCGACGCGGGAAGGGCGAGCCGGCGCGCCAGCCGCGGCGCGGGGCGCGTGCACGGCCTGCACTGGCTCAAACGCGCGCGCGAGGACCGCGAGCGCCGCGAGGCGAAGGAGCGAGCCTCAGCCTCTTCTCTGGCGAGAACGTCGTCGACGCGGGATCCGCCGCCGCGGCGGGACGGGACCCGGACCGCGGGTTCCTCCTCCTCTTCGATCGAAAATCGGGAGACCGCTTCGACCGCGGGCGGCACCGCGAATCGCGGATCGACCGCTTCCGCGGGCGAGTCGGAAGGCGGGTGGTCTTGGGGGGGCGCGGCGAAGTACCTGGGCATAGGGAGCGCCTCCGCCGCGGCGGCGACGAATCAAGCGCCGTCTGTTCCAGACGCGAGCGCGGAGGTCTCGGCGGAGGAGGCGAATTTTTTCGCGTCGAACGACGACGACGACGACGACGACGACGACGACGAAGATGACGTCGACACGCACGACACGCACTGCCGCTACGACGCGTCGGAGGCCTCGGCGTCCCGTCGGTGGTCGTGCGCGATGCGCGTGGCGTACGCGCTGGGCGACGCCGGCGCGCCTCTGCTGGAGCGCGCGTTTTTTGACGACGAGACCTCCGCGCGTAATGACATGGCGTCTCGACGGAGCGTGCGCGTGTTGTGCCTGGACGGCGGCGGCATCCGTGGTTTGGCGACGATCGTGATGCTGGCGCGCATCATGCGCGCCGCGGGCGCGTGGTGCGTGGGCGAGTGCTTCGACCTGATCGTGGGCACGTCCACGGGCGGCGTCATCGCGCTCGGCGCGGGGCTGCTGCGGCTCACGCTCGACGAGGTTGGCGATTTGTACGACGCGATGGCCAGCGAGGTGTTCAAGCCGGACGGGTACTACGACCTGCTGCGCCGCGGGCCGGGACACGCCGCCGCGAAGGCGTTCGAGCGCGTCATGAGCGACATGCTCGGCCCGGAGGCGAACCAGCCTCTGTACGCCGCGGCGGCGCACCCGAGGTGGTACGCCGCCGGCGCGCGCGACGAAGACGAGGACATACCTCGCGGCGAAACCTCCGACGAGACCTCCGACGCGTCGCAAAAAAAAGAACGTCGCCGTCCTGTTCCTCCTCGCGTGTGCCTCGTATCGTCGCTGGTCTCGCGGCAGCCCTCCACGTTGGTTCTGCTCCGCTCGTACCACCGCGGCGGCGGAGATCGCGCGGACGCCTCCGCGGACGGACGACAAAAGCGCGCGGGAGATCTGCCCGGCGAGCACAGGATGGGCGCGGTGGACGCGCTGCGCGCCACCACCGCCGCGCCCTGGTACATGGAGGAGCTCGCGCTTGCGAAGGAACTGTCGTTAGGGCGAACGCGTTTGGCGCGCGACCCCTTGGAGGAGGACGACGGCGGTTCATCTTCCGTCGACGTTCCGGACGAATTGGACGACGCGTTTGTTTTGAACGACACCGTCGGAGACTCCCGCGCGTCGTCGAGCACCGGCGGCTCCGAAAAAAACCCGACCAAAAGAGACGACTGCGACGCGCACGGCGTTTTGGAAACCCCTTTGGAGGCGTTTCACGAAGACGGCGTTTTCGCGAGATACGGTGAGTATTCTTCGCGCGTCGTCCGTCGCGGCAAAGGCGCGGAAGCCGTCACCTCCGCGCGCGACGCGAGTCGCGTCGAGTCCTCTTTGCGGTTCATCGACGGCGCCATCGCGTGTAACAACCCGACGAGCGTGGGGATCTTCGAGGCGAGGCGTCTGTTCGGGCGTAATCGACCTCTGTGCGTGGTGTCGCTCGGGACGGGCGCGGCGGTGCCTTGCGAGACCAAGACTCGCGCGCAAGACATCGGCAACGTGATGGGCAACCTCGTGAACGCGACGTGCGACGTCCTGCAAGTGGACGCGCTCGCCAGGTCGTTGTTGCCTGGCGAGCGCGACCGCTACTTCCGGTTCCAGCCCGTGGACGACGTGTTCGGGTGCGAGCTCAACGACAGCAGCGAAGCGACGCGCCGCGCGCTGCGCGAAGCCGCGCGAAGGTACATGGACACCGACGCCGTCGTCCACGAGACGCGCGCGCTCGCCGAAGCGCTGCGCGAGTAGACGCGAGTGAGTGAACGCGTTTGAGATCCGCGAATAGATAGACTAGACTACCGTACGGCGTGAACGCGAAGTTTGACCACGATGTCGTCGTCACGAAGCCTTTCTTTTCGTCGCGTGTCGTATGAATACCACGCGTCTAAATATCGCTACACACGCCCTACGCCGCGACGTCGCGCAGATGGCCGTGCCAATCATCCGTGGCGTTGCCGACGAGCGCGTCGTGCGTCGGCGCGTCCATTCGCATGGACCCGGGTCTGACCTCATTCGGAATCGCGTCGAACACCGTCTCAAACGCCAAAGCCTGTCCTTGCTGGTTGAAGTGCAAACCGTCGCTCAGCAGCGCCTTTTCCCACCCCCGGCCTTTTTTTAGGAACGCGGCGTGCAGGTCCGCGACGGCCACTTTCGTGTTCTCGCCCACCCGCCGCGCCGCGTCGGCGTACGCCGCCGCGCGCTCGGCGTCGCGGTCGAGCAGATCCGCCGGCATGCCTCTCTGCTCCGTGGTGATCCGCAGGCGCTCCTCCTCGTCGATCGGAGGGGGCGTACACAAGACGACGCGCGTGTAACTGGTTTCGTCCGCCTCCGACACGAACCGCGAAACGATCCAACGCAAGTTCTCCTCGTACTCCTCCACGCGCGTCGCGTAGCGGCTCTTGCGGCCCTCGGGTCGCGCCGCGTCGTTGGCGCCGAGAAGGATCACCGCCAGCGCGACGTCGCGTCGCGGCGGGAACAAGCCGGGGTCGTCAGTCATGAGATCGCGAACCCAGCGCGTGTTGTACCCGCTGTACCCGCGGTTGACGACGTCCGCGACTCGCGCGTACGCGCGCGCCAGCGACGCGACCCATCCGTTCGTCTCGAAGCCCCGCTGCACGAGCGAGTCGCCAACCACCAGCACCACCGGGCGGCGGTACGCGCCCACTGACGTGGTCCCGCTCGCAGTCGAGGCGGCCGTCGAGGCGGCCAGCGCGGCAACGCGGGACAGGTCGGCGGATCCGCGTCCTCCCGTGCCCGGGAAGATGCCGTGGTACATCCGGGCCGCGATTGCCTCGTCGGATCCGGAAAAAAACGCCGCGCGCGCCGAGTACGCCGCCGCCGCGAGGCAAATCAGGCCCAGCACGCCTCGCCGGACCCGGCGCCTCAACGATCTGCCTCCGCCGTCCGCGCCCGCGCCTCCCCGGGCGCGGAGCGCGCGGAACATCGCGTGCGGCGCGCGCGCGTCCACTGCGGTGCCTCGAGTCGCTCGCTCGTTTCGTTTGAAAAAGGACGCGCGGCGCGTGCAGTCGGCGGTCGCGCGCGCGTTCATCGGAAAAAACCCGTTTCGGTTTCAAGGCTCAGGCTCGCGTCCCGCGGGTTGACCGGCGCGGCGAGAATCGCCTTTCGAGCAAGGGTCAATAGAACGGTCACCGCGAAAGCGTTTCAGGAATCTCTCGGGGCGCAGCCGAAATCTCAGTTTGGTCGAGCGAAGACACGCGATCGGAGCGATCGGAACTGCGGGTCAAATCACGTAGCAGGTCACGGTTCGTAACTCAACTTCACCACCCGATGTCTCTTCATTTTCGCTCGCTTCGCTTTTTTTCGCGCTGCGACAGACAGCCAAGCGGCCCGGCCCTCTCGCGGCGAAAAATTCCGAGCCCGGCTTGAATCAGGAACCGGCGCGTTTGCCGTCTGGCCAACCAACTCGAGTGCCTTCCCCGCGAGATTCCTGAAACCGGCCTTGGCGTTCGTCGCAATCGCGCCGCGGCAGCGCAGTCGACGCCGCGCGCGAGTGCCACGTCGCTACATCGTCGACCCGATCGCGCTCGTGTTCGGTTCGGGGCGATACTCCTCGCGTACACGCGCCGCGTGACGTCGTGCGCGCGCGTTCGTCGGACGGAAGTTGTTTTTCGCATACCCTCCGGCGAACGGGTGAAGCGAGTCCCGGGCGCGGAATCAATCACCGTAAGATGGCTCCCGCGGTCGCGGCGAGCGGGGAACCGCCCCAGGATGCGCTGCAGTACGTCCGGGCGGTGAAGACGCGGTTCATCCGCACGAGCCCCCAGACGTACGAGCAGTTCCTCGAGGTCATGCGCGACTTCAAGAACGCCAGGTGCGTGCGAAAAGCTTCGCGGCTTCCACTGGCGTTTTCTCGTGCTCAAATTCCACGCACGCTTTCGGCCTCCACCTCCCCGCGCTGACCCCTCTGACGCTCCATCCGCAGGTCCGACACCGGCGAGGTCGTGAAGCGCGTGAAAACACTGCTCGGGGGACACCCCGACCTGCTGGACGGCTTCAACTGCTTCCTCCCAGAGGTACGCGCGCCGCTCGAAACCCCCCGTCGGCGGCTCGTGCGTCTCACGCGCGGTTTTCTCATGCGGACCGTCCGACGAGGCAGACCGCGGCGTGCGCGGCCCGCGTGCGGCGCGTTTGTCGTCACCGCGCGCGCGCGACGATCGCGCTGCCGCGACGCGCGACTCGACCGCGACGATCGCGCATCGCCCGCGCGTACGAACGCGCGCGGCGCCCGCATCTTCCCCCGCGGAGGCCGGTTTTTATCGCCGTGCCATCACGCTGAGCGCGTCTCCTACCCATCCCCCGCAGCCTTACAAGTTCAGCGCGGAGCAGCACGTGAAGGAGGAGGAGGAGAAGGTACGTCGCCGCACTCCCCGCCCGCGCGCGTCCCGCGATAGCCGCGATCGTCCTTTTTTTTTTCGCGCGCCGAGCGCGGCGCGGCTCGCCCCCCGCCGCGCGCGAACGCGCGCGCTCGCGGCTCGCTTGAAACGAAACCAAAGCGGAGGCCCCGGTCGCGTTCTTTTTCCCTCGTTTTTCAGATTCAACCCTGCGAACGGCCGCGGGTCCCTCCGCGACGCGGGCCGGATCGCGGCGCGAAACGCGCGCGGCGAGGCGCGGGGTCCCATCCTGACCCTCCCCCCCACCCGAACGAGCGCAGGCGGACCCGAACCAGCCCACCATCGGGGGCGGGTACAGCCTCCTCAAGCGCATACGCAAAGTCTACAGCCACGACGAACGGCCGTACCACGCGTTCCTGGCTATCTTGATTCGGTTCAGAAACGCCGACTTCACCACGGAACAGGTGCGTATCCCGCGCGCGGTGGCTGCGGTCGCGCGCGTCCTCGCGGGCGCGCGACTCGTCCGTCTCGATCCCCGGCGCGAAGCCCGCGTCTCGCCGCGCGCGCGCGCCTCCGCGCGCGCGCACACGCGGGCAACCCCGCGCGCGTTCCCGCGATTCCGAGCCGTCCCCGAACCCCCGCTCGGGGGTTAATTCGCCCGCCGAAAACATCCCGAAGCGGGCCGAGGCTCCAAGTCAGCCGCCTGAGCTGGCCTGCGGATCCGCACAGCGCGCGGCCGCACGCGCAGACCGTCGTTCGAGGATTCATTTTTCCGCCATCACACCTGGCACGAGATTTCCCGATTTTTTCTCTTTTTCGCGTGAATCCGAAATCGCGACCCTTCGGGCTTTTCGCGGGGACGATCGTCAAGCGCGGAAACAAACGGACGCGCGAGAGACTTTTGGTTTTTTCTTTCTGTTTGGTTTTCGCAACCGTCGTCGCAACCGTCGTCGCGACTCCCGCCGCGGCGCTGACCTCCCGCTTCACGCCGCCGCCTCTCCGTCCTCCTTCTTCCGAACGTGCCAAACGCAGGTGATCAAGAACGTCTCGACGCTGTTCTACGATCAGCCCGAGCTGTTGCGCGGGAAAGACGGGCTGGAGTTTTTCGTCCCCAAAAACGCCACCCCGCCGAAACCGTCCATCTGGTTCGAGTGGTCCCCTCAGGCGCACGCGCGGTACGGGCGGACGTCCTTTCGGGTCGCGGTGCGCATGCTTCTGCTGTGCGAGAAGCGCAGCCGCGTGCAGCCCCCTGATCTGTCCAAGAAGCGCGTGCGCATCGAGCGCCCCGAAGGCGCCGGCGACGACGGCGACGACTCGAGCTCTTATTCGTCGTCCGAGGAGGAGTCGTCGTCGGACGAGGAGGACGGGAAGGACGGAGTCAAGGACCCTACGAGGGGGCGCGTGGACGAAAACAAGATCCCGCCCATCTGGGACGGCGTCACCGCGCGCGTTTTAAGCGAGTTCGAGAAGATGACGCTGGCGATCGCGCCGATGGACGACGATCAATGCTGGGAGGATGCGCTGTCGCAGAAGGAGGAGAACAAGGCCGTCGCCGAGGCGGCGAGCCGCGGGAAGCGCGCCAAGCCGGAGAGCGACTCGCCTCCCGAGTCGCCGCCTCCGCCCAACGGAGCGGCGCCGCGCTCGCGCAAGAGCGCGCGGATCATCGCCAAGGTGAACCGCGGCGCGACGTACACCTCGTACAAGCACCTGATGAGCGGGCGCGGGACGGGTATCACGGGCGGAAGGGGGAAGCGCATGAGTCTGACGGGCGGCGGACGGGGCGGGAACCTCACCGGGGGGGTCAGCGCGATGTCCACGCTCAACCCGGAGGCGCCTTTGGACGAAAACGCGACGATCGTGTTCAAGCGCGACCCGAAAACCATGTCGCTGCTCGCGGCGGACAGGCCGGGACTGCACCAGCTCCCGCCGGAAGTAATGGAGCGGATATTGTTTTTCCTGGCGCAGGCGGAGGGGAAGGAGGAGTTAAGAGCGCAGAGGGAGGCGCTGATGAAATCGCTCGGGAAGGCGAAATGACGACGAAGACATTGGCGCCTTTCTTCCGACGCGACACGCGAACAACGCGCGCGCGGAGCTTCTAGAGCGTCCTGTCGCGACAAAACGCGTTTATCATTTTACGCAAAGATTGTAACTACCTTACTCACGCACAAGACGCTCGTGACGTTTACGTCAAAACGAATCGTCACACCCACAGCCAGCCGCACGCCGCGCCGGTGGCCAACCCGGCTAACAAAAACAGCACCATGACCGTTCCGCAGGTCTCCGCGTCGTGAGACGCGACGGCTTTCGGAGCGCACATCATCCCCACGCTGCTGTACCACCCGTTTGTTAAACCCAGCGCTGCGACCAGCACAACGCACGCCGCGGGCGAGTCCGCGAGACGCGTTTGGGACGCGAACGAGACTCTTGTCTTCGAAACGGCGAGGAACGCGGGGACGAAAAAGAGTCTCGCCGCGGCCGCCGCCGCGACCGTTCGCGGACGCTTCGCTAATACCTCGAACCCGGAAGGCCACCACGAGGGCACCATCTTCCCCACCACGTCGAACGCGTTGAAACACAAGATGAGAAGCACGGCGTACCAGTCCCCCAGCGTATCGTTGCGCACGTCCTCCGCTAACACGCCGGGGAAGATGCTCAGCGTCACCGCGTACACGGAGAAGACGGTGGCCGCGTGCGGCCATATTTTTTTCACGATTCCGACGACGTCGGAGCTCCGACGCGTTCTTAATGAAGAAGCATCGTGACCGGCGTTCGAACGAACGTCAGTCACGAGATACGACGACGTTCTGTCCCCCGACGCGTCCCCACCTGAAACCCCACCTGAGACGTCTCCGACGCCGCTCATAGAGACGCGCGTTGGAGACGCCTCTCTGACTTCCCGCGGAGTCTCGTCCGGAGTCTCGTCCTCCTCCGAGCCTCCTCCTTCCCGCGCGCGGTCGAAGCTCTCTCGCGTCGCCGCGAACGCCTTTTCCCGCGCATAAAAAAGCTTCCTTCGGTGGTGTCGGAACACGTCTGTGCGTTCGAGCCTAGCGTAGATGGCGAGGCACGCACCCACCCAGAGCGCGGAGACGGCGAAATACGCCGCCGCGCCGTTCCTCAAGCCGTCGTCGGAACCGGCGAAGGCGGCTTTGGAGATGACTCTAAGCGTCGAGACGACGAGGCCGGAAAAGCTCGTGCCTCCCATGAGCGCCTGCGTGAAGCGCTCGGGCATGGGCGCGACGACCCCGAACAGCGAGCCCTGACACACCGCGTCCGCCACGCCCGTGAGCGCGACCGCGACGTACGTCGGCGCCAGCGACGTGGACGTCGCCGGCACGGCGAGGCACAGCAGAAACGCGGCGTAGCCCGCGCGTATTCGCGTGCGCGGCTCGACTCTGTCCCCGAACCGAAGCACGACGCACAGAGACGCGAGGTTGGGCAGGAAGTACAGCACTCCGAACGCGCGGTCGACGTGCTCGTGCGGGTAGAGGCTCCCGAAGTAGTCCACCGCGCTTATGTACGCGTTCCACGGGAACAGCAAGCCCGCGCCCAGCGCGAAACACGACCAGTACGCGACATCGCGCTCGTCCCTCGGCTCCGCCGAGGGCGAGGACCCCAAACCGCTGGAAGACTCGTCGCCCTCGCGAACCAGCGTGGTGAATTCCACGTCCCTGGACATGCCCGCCGCGCGCCGCCCGGCCGAGGGAGGATGAGCGAAGGCGCGCGCCAGGCGCGCGTCCTTTACTGGCGCGAAAGGCAACAACGTCCGCTGAGAGTAAAAGCTCGCGCGTCGAATCAGGTCGATCTCACACTGGGCGTCGTTCACTCGTTCCAGACTGCCCACCAGTCACGAAACCAAATACATACCCGTCGCCAATCTTCACTCATCAGCGCACGTCGTTCGGCAGACGCGATGCCGTACCAGAACCAGAGCATGATCACCTTCGCCGCGGGGCAGGCGAAGAAGATGTGGCCCTTCATCGCCGGCTTCGGCGTCGTGGGGTACGGCGTCACCGTCGCCACCCTGGGCATCACCGAGGAGGACAAGAAGAAGTCTGGCTTCCTCAACCCCGGCGGGCACCACTAAGCGCCCGTCCGGACCGCGAAACTCGAGACGAGGGGTCCCAGGGACCGCGCGCGCCGCGTTCGCGCGTGAGGGCGACGGTTCCACGAACCGCGCGCCTGTCAGGCGGAACCTCGCGGGGCGCGCGGGGTGCGATCGCGGGGCGATCCTTACCGAGCGTAGGGTTTTTTCGGGTGAAACGCGGATGCCGGACGGAGGCTTCCGGGAGGGACGCCTCGACGCGCGACGGCTTCGTCGCGCGCCGACGCGTGAGCCTGCGAAATGTACGACTAGCGCACACGGTGTAATGCATAGACGCCAGTAAACCACGTCGGAAGGAACCGCGTCGTCTCGTCGCGCCTCTCTCAAACGGGAGACGATGATTGAAATATCTCAAACTGTGCACCCGTTCGCGACAAGGGGTGTTCGCGACAAGAGTGAAAAGAGAAGCGCTGTTTGTCGCCGAGCGTTGCGTTCGCGGCGCGCGCCGAAGGCACCTCATCGTTCGTTCACAAGCTCGACGGCGCCGTCGCTTCGCTAAAAAACACATCAAGGCCTAAACCGTCCACGCTCGACCACCCAAAATCGAAACGTCGCTCACTCGCACTCTACACGTCCACCACGGAGTCGTCGCTCAGAGAGTCTCCGAAGTGCGAGCGCCACCGCGCCGCCGCCGCCTTTTGCCACGTCGCCGTCGTCGTCTTCGGGCTCTCCCGCGGCGCGAGCGGCGTCGCGCCGCGGAAGTTCTCGGGGTCCGGCACCAAAAGCCGTAAACGCTCCTCCTTCGAACCAAGCGCCGCGGCGTGCTCCAGCCGCAGACGCGTCGCGAGCTTGCTCATCCCGAACACGCCCGCCGTCGCCAGCACCGCGGCGCCGCCCAAAACGCGGAGCACCGCCGAGGATTCGCCAACGCCGCGGCGACGCGCCGCTGTCTCGCGCGCGCCCAGCGACGCCTCGACCAGCTCGCGCGTCTTCTCTGCAGCGGCGGCGGAGACGCGCGCGTCGTGAACGTCCTCCTCTGCGTCGCGAATCTCCTCCGAGAAGGCGCGGACGCCGCCGCTCGGCGACGCGCGCGCGCGCGCGTCCTTCGCCTCCTCGAACTTGGCGAGGTGCGCCTTGAACTGCGCCCAGAGCTTACGGGTGTCCTCCGGACTGGAGCCCATCTGCGCGACGTAGTCCTCCGAGTCCGGGTCTGTGGGGTCCAGCGGCGCGTCGCCGAGACGCGCCAGGGCAGATCCCGCGACCGCGTCCAGAAGGCCGGACGCGTCGCCCGCGTCGAGATCCTCACCCAGACCGAGCGTCGTGGCGTCGACGACAATCTCCGAGCCGGTGAGATCCGACGCGTCGTCGCGCGCCGTCTCGGGCGTCTCGGGCGTCTCCGGCTCATCCGCCTCCGCGGCGACGTAGTCCCGCGCGTCGCCCAGCGACGCGGCGCGCGTCTTTGTCTTTGTCTTTGTTTTTGTCACGCGCCCGGATGCGTCGAAAGCGACCGGGTCTGACTCCGACGACGCGCCGAGCCACGACTCGCGCGCCGCCGCGCGGACGCGCGCCGCCGCCTCGCGCTTGTCGTCCTCGACGATCTCGCGGTACGAGCGGTCCGCGCTGGCGGCGACGGACCGCGGGTCGATGGGGTCCGAGTCCACGAACCGAGACTTGACCGTTCCGCCCGCGCGAACCGCCGCGGCGTCCCGCCGCGCGACGCGGTGCGCCTCGCGAACCTCAGCCGCCGCGTTCGCCGCAGCCTGCTCCCGGGATCCGGGGAGCGCGCGCGCGCGCGACGACACGGAGGACCGACGACGCGACGAGCCGCGACTCGTAACGGACGCCTCGGTTTCCTTCTCCGCCTCTTTTCGTTCGCTCGCTTCTCGAGCTCGCTTCTCGACCGCAACATCCTTCGTCTCGCCGCGCGGGAAGTCGTCCAGAAGTTCGTCCGCGTCGTCCGCGCGGAGGTAGTCCGCCTTCTCTTCTTTTTTCTCGCGCGCGTCGCGTTTCGTATCAACCGCGTTGGCCTTCGTCTCGCCGCGCGGGGAGTTGTCCGCCGCCGCGTCCGCGTCGTCCGCGCGGAGCGAGTCCGCCTTCTCTTCTTTTTTCGAGACACGCGCGTTGCGTTTCTTCTCAACCGCGTTGGCCTTCGTCTCGCCGCGTTCGGAGTCGTCCGCCGCCGCGTCCGCGTCGTTCGCGCGGCGCTCGGAGGACCGACGAGCGGACCTTAAGCTTTTGGCGGCTTGTTTTTCTGTATCTTTTCCGCCACGCGCTTCCTTGTCGACCGCGTCTTCTTTTTTATCGACCGCGTCTTCTTTTCTGTCGCGCTTTTGCGGCGCGTCATCCTTCTTTTCGCCGCGGCGCGGGTCATCCTTCTTTTCGCCGCGCGCGAAGCCGTCCATCAGATCGTCCAGAGCCTCCTCGAACGTCTCCTGATCCTCCTCCTTCGCGCCGGCGCGCGCGACGACAGCCTCGGTTTCGGTCCTGAACGCGGCGCGCTTCCCGCCGCGGCCGGCTTCGCGCGCCCAGCCCCCCGCGTCCAGGTCCGAAACCGAAAAGCTCTTCTCCGCGCGCGCGGCGACCTCTCCTCCGTCGGCGCGCCCCTGGAACTGGAACTCGGGCAGGTCGTCCGCCTGGAGCTCCAGCAGGCCTACGTCCGGCACGTCCGCCAGCAGGTGCAGCTCCCACATCCCGCGCGACTCCACCAAAAGCCCGGACCCGAGGTCGCCCACGAAGGTATTCTCCTCGTCGGCGCCCTTCGCGCCGCGGCGCGCCACGGGCACCCAGCCCGCGCGAATCGCCTTTGCGTCGCCGACGACGGAGCGCGTGCCGAGCATCGCCGCGAACAGCTCGTCGTACGCCTCGCCCTTTTCTTCCACCCCTTTTTGTTTTTTCGTCCCCGTGTGTTTCTTGCCGACAGCCGCGGTGCTCTCCTGCAGCGCCGTCACGAGCTTGTCGTTGCGGGGCTGGAGCTCGCCCGTCACCGCGGGCGAGGGCGTGCCCTCGCCGCACTCCACGAGCGCGGCGCTCGGGTCCGCCACGCGGAGGCTGACGGCGGCGGCGCGAATGCGTCCGCCGCCCGCGGACCCGGCGGTCGCGGGCTGGCTCCAGGTGAGCGTCTCGAGGTCCAGCGCGTGCACGTCCTGCAGAAACCTCTTGCTGTGGTAGTCCTCGCCGCCGATCACGTACATCACGCCATCCTTGATCACCGACGCGTGCAGCCTTCTTTGCGACGGCGGCGAGCCCTTCGTCTCCACCGCGCGCCACACGACGCGGCGCGGGTCCGAGAGGTCGGCGACATGCGTCGCCGTGCTGGCGTAGGTGGCGGACCCGCCGGTGTGGTCCCAGACGCTGCCTCCCCACAGCCACATGTTGTTCCGGTCGTCCAACACCGCGGTGTGCTTGTTCCGGCGCACGGGCAAGTCGCCGACGACTTCGGGGTAGAAAAACTCGTTCGAGTTTAGGTCCAGCGCGAGCAACTCGCCGACGTTGAACCCGAGCCGCCCCTCCACCACGAACCCGCCGAACACGAACATCACGTTGTCGTCCGTGACCACCGCGGAGGCGCCCGAGCGCGCCAGCGCGTACGGCGCGCCCGTGTCCTCGTGCGCGGCGCGGATCACCGCGGGCAGGTCGAACGGACCCTGCGCGGCGCGCGCGCCCTTTTTAAGCGACGGCGGTTTCGGTTTGAGTTCACGCCACGCGCCGTCGTCCAGCCCGAGCGCAAACACCGAGTCCAGGCGCGCGTCCGACTCATCCCGCCCGCCGAACACCACCAGCGCGCGCTGCTTCGACCCGCCAAGCTCGATCGGGTGGGGCGTGACCACCGCGACGTGCTCGTCCCGGCGGCCGGGAGACACCGACGACTTCGTGGACGACTTCGTGGACGACTTCGTGGACGACTTCGTGGACGACTTCGTGGACGACTTCGTGGACGACTTGGACGTCGACCTCGTCGCGCCGAGCTTCGCGTCTCGCTCGCACGCCTCTCCCGCGCACGTCCACCCCGATTTGTCCCCGTCGAACACCGCGAGGTCGTCCGCGTCCGCGAAATCGTTCCCGCCGTCCCACACCCTGAACCCGCCGTGGAAGAACGCGCGGTCGTCCGCGGGCGACGCGGCGGCGCCGGCGGAGGCGAGCGACTCCGTGCCGGCGCCATCCTCGTTCGCGAGGCGGCAGAACACCGCGCCCTCGGGCCCGCCGAGGCCGGCGAGCACGGCGGTGTGCCTCGCGGAGTCGCCCCCGTCCGCGAGCCCGCCGTGAAGCAGGATGACCTCGCCCTTGGACGCGCGCACGCGGCGCGCGATGTCCTCCGTGTCCGCCGCGGGCGGGCCGGCTTGGAAGTCCAAGCCTCCCCCCGCGGATTCCACCGAGGCTTGGCGTTGTTTCGCGACACCCGAGTCTTCGTCCGCGCCGGCGCGCTCCGCGGCCGCCGCGCGCTCCGCGGCGTCACGCGCCTCCTGCAGGTCGCGCATGTCCACCTGCGAGTGCGCCGCGGGGACGATGCGCGCGCGCAGGTCGTCCAGCTCGCCCGCGCTGGCGCGCGCTCTCCCGTCGCGCCTCGGCGTCGGCGACGGCGCATCCGTGTCACCCCCCTGCAGCCACGCGACGGCCGAGCCCGCGTCCGCGGTGGACGCCATCGCGGCGAGCACCGCGAGGGCCACCACGCGGCCTGTCGGGCGCGGTCGCGACATCGCGCGCGTGCACCTTCCCCCTGCGGAAGCGTGCGCGGAGCAATGCTCGCAAGAACAACGAGATGCGGTTACATCGAAGTCGCGAAGACGACTTGGTGCCGATACCAGCATCGAGAGTGCGAGATAAAAATCGCTGCAGGCTTTGTGCGCCCGTTTGCCGCAATCGGAGCCACTCTCGCGCGCGCGACCATGCTCCGCACCTCCGCCAACGCGCTCTGGTCCCGGTTCGTGCCGGCGGCCAGGCAGCACATCGCCGGTGCCGGTGCCGCCTCGGCGTCCAAAGTGCGTCTCCACGCTCGCCCTATGCGCGGCCGCGGGTTTCCGGACCGCCCGCCGAGCGCTTTCCGGTTTTCGCGGGTCACACGGTAGCTCGGCGCACACTCGCTTCGATGCCGTGCGCGAACTAACCTTTCCTCCCCCACACACCCGCAGCGCTCGTTCGTGTCCTCCCCCATCGCCCGCGAGGAGGACGAATACGAGATCGATGAGCACGCGGTACGTTTAATTCCCCTCGTCCCAAACCCGCCGAGCGTCGCGCGCCTCCCGACCGCCCCGTATACGACCGATCGCGCGCCACCTCGGTGCGTCCGAGAAGCGCTCCGTCAGTCTCCGACGACTGACGCCACCCTTGTTGTCCGTTTTCGTCGTCGCCTCCGAATTTGATAGCCTCCCCTGAACCTGTTCGGCCTGCCCGCGCGCTACGCGTCCGCGCTGTACACCGCCGCGAGCAAGGCGGGCAACATTCCCGTCGTGCAGGCGGAGTTCAAGACGGTGATCGACGCCGCGAACGCGGATCCCAAGTTCAAGACGTTTCTCGAGGACCCCACGATGAGCAAAGCGAAGAAGATCGCCGGTCTCACCGCGTTTTGCGACGGCGCGAAGTTCGCGCCCATCACGAAGTCGTTCCTGTGCGTCGTCGCCGAGAACGGCCGCTTGGCGGAGAACCAGAAGATATACGACGCGCTGGAGGAGTACACGCTCGCGGCGGCGGGGCAGGTGAAGGCGACGGTGACTTCGGCGCAGGCGCTGACGCCCGAGCAGCTCAAGGAGCTCACCGCCAAACTGCAGAAGCACGTGGACTCCGGCGAGTCGCTCAAGGTGGAGACCAAGGTGGACCCGCGTTTGGTGGGAGGGTTCACCGTGGCCATGGGCGAGGACTTCTTCGACCTGTCCCTCATGTCCCGCATCCGCCAGATGGAGGCGGAGCTCGCCAAGCCCATCGGCGCGTGAAGTGGACGCGTCGCGTGAAGCGACGAGCTCGCGAGACGAAAAAAAACGAGCGCTTGTATTAAAACGTTAGAGCCATTTCGCTTCGCGACGTTTCGTGAGTTGGTCTGATTCGTCTGATTCGGTTCAACACGCGCAGTCCTGCTTAGCAGCCTGGTACTTCTTCAGGCGCACCCTCCCCTCCCCCGTGGCTGTCTCCTCCACCAGGCTCGGGGTCTCCAGCACGCCGCGCACGAGCTCCTCGAACGCCTCCTGCACAAACGCCTTGGTTTTTGCCGAGCACTCCAGAAACAGACACCCGTTTTCGCGCGCAAACTCGCGCGCCTCGTCCTTGCTCACCGCCCGCTCCGCCTCCTTGTCGCTCTTGTTCCCGATGACGATCTTCACGCAGTCGCGCACGGTGCCGTACATGTCCACCTCCCGCGCCCAGATCTCCGCGAGGTTCTCAAACGTCTCGCGCCGCGAGATGTCGTACACGAAAATCACACCCTGCGCGCCGCGGTAGTACGAAGACGTGAGCGTGCGGAACCGCTCCTGGCCCGCGGTGTCCCACACCGTGAGCTTCAGGCGCTTGCCGTCCAGGTCCAGGAACTTCAGCTTGAAGTCCACGCCGATGGTGGGGCTCTGGTCCTCCTCGAATGTGTCCTCGGAGAACCGAAGCAGAAGCGAGCTCTTGCCCACGCCGCTGTCGCCCACCAACAGCAGCTTCACCGTGTGGTCGAACGAGGAAATGTCGGTGCGCTCGGCCATGGCGGTCGCGGGTCGGGGTCAGGAGAAGCAGAGGACCGCGAGGATAAACGCTCACCGCGAGGCAGCCGCGGAGCGTCTGCGCGCGGTGCACCTCGCTCTGCCGCGCCTACGTCGCCGACGACAATTACGTTCGTCAGGAAAACGCGTTTCTTTTTCGTGCCCTAGAAATCGTGACGTGGTTTTCCCCTCAACACTCGGGATGGCGCAGGCGCCGCGCCTGAGCGGCCTGGCGAGGCAGGCACTCTCGCTGCACCGTGCGCTTCTCCGCGCGGCGCGCGGGAAACCTGAGGGCGCGCGCGCCGCGATCGTGACGCGCATACGCGCGGAGTTCGACCGGAGACGCGCGCTGGACCCGATGCGCGAGATGCAGCAGATCGAGCACTTCCTGCGACACGGGCGGAAACAGCTCGAGCGGCTGATGGACCCGAACGTCAAGGCTGTGGCGGGGGGAGAAAGCGGGTGACGTGGGCAAGAGTGTGTTTTCCGCGATGAGCTCCGTGTAGCGGTGCGGTGATGCTGCCGTCTTAGTCACACGCGCGCGTCATGCGCTCGCTCTCTATTCTGCTAACCACGCGTCGATCTCGTCGTCGCTGTTCCCATCCACGGACTCGGCGCCCTCGCCGGGCTCCACCGCGGCGAAACCCGCCGCGTCCGGTTCGCTCCGCGCCGCCGCCGCCGATTTTTCTTTTGCGTCTCGGAGAACCTCGCCGCCGTCCGCGCTCGCGCGCCGCGGCGGCGTCCTCTCCTTCGGCGGCAGCGGGGGCTTCGAGGCGCTCGCGCGGGGAGGCGTCGACAAAGGCGAGGCGCGCGCTTTCGCCGGCGCCGGCGGCGCCGGCGGCGCCGGCGGTTTCGGCGGCGCCGCCGGTGACGCCTCCTTCGCCTTCTTCGCCTCCCCGAGCAGCCCGGTGGTCTCGCCCGCCTCCGCGCGGGAGCTCGCGCGCTTCCCCGCCGACCCTGTGTGCCCCCGCGCGGCGCCTCGCGCCAGCCTGACGCCGCCGGCGAGCATCGCCGTCGCCGCCGCCGCGAACGCCGCCATCGCGGCGCGCCCGGTGGGCACCACGCCCAGCCGCACGCGCGGAGGCTCTTTGGTCCCGGCGGCGTTCGCCGCCTTGAGTCCGAGGTACGTCGGCACGGACGGTTCCGTCAAACGCAGCGCGACGAGTTCCTCTTTTTGATGTTCCTCCGAATCGTCCCCGACGCTTCCCTCCACACGCGCGGCGGTCGTAGGCGCCTTGGTGGCGCGCCGCGTCGCGTCGCGCGTCGAGCGCTGGTCGCACAGCTCGTCGCTCCACGCGCACGACACAAACGTCAGAGGCTGGCACAGGAACGACTCGGTGTGCTCGTTGCCCAGCCCGGACGCGCACGCGCGCGAGGACGCGCACTCGAACGCGGGAGACTCGGGGTTTATGGTCGTGATCTTTCGGTCGGAGAGCTCGTCCGAGCCCAGGCGCGAAGACGGATTCAGCGCCTCGCCGAACCGCGCCGCGGAGATCTTGACGGTGACCGACTCGTCGTCGGAGAAAGAATCGACGACGTCCTCCGCGGACGCCGCGGACTCGCGAAGCGAGCGCCTGCCGTGACCGCGCTTGCGTTCGCTTCTGCGCGACGAAACGCCAGACCGGCCGAGCGCGCCGTGCGTCTTCGCGGCGGGCGCGGGCGCGGCGCACGTGGAAGTCACGCCGAGCGCGGGGCAAAAGCCCCGCGCCCCGCCGAGCAGCGCGACGTCGTTGCAGCTCGCCTCGGGGACGCCGCGCATGTTCACGCACTGCCCGACGCCGTCCGCCGCGGGAGGGCACGCGCAGCGGCACGACCCGGTGCGCCCCCCGTTCGGGTCCGCGTCCTGGTCCGCACCGAGCTTCCCCTGCGCGTCCACGCCTCTGCGGCGGATGCGAGCGGCTTCCTCGGCGCCCGTCGCCGCCGCCAGACGTTCCGCCTGCTGGCGCCGCGCGGCGGCGAGCGCGTCCTGCCTCTGCGCGGCGGCGAGCGCGCCCTTCTCGTCCTGCGGCGCGGCATTCCGCGCCTCCTCCACGGAGCGCGCCGGTGCGTAATCGTCCTCTTCCCCATCAGCGCGAGAAGAACTCGCGTGAGCCGAGGCGTTCGCGGCCGCGGCCACGGCGCGGATCGCCGACGCCTTGTCTCGCGCGTACGCGTCGTCGTCGCCGAGCGCGACGGCGGCGCCGAGACGCTCCGACGACGCGACGTCCGCGTTCGTCTGGGCGACGCGCTTCGCGCCAATCTGAGACACGCTCGAGGCTGCCGTTTTCCGGCCGCCGTTTTCCAGCAGCGCGACGGGCGTCACGGCGTCGCCCACCGCGTGCCACAGCTGGCGCATCAGCACGGACGCGTCGTAGCCCACCGTCTTGCCGGGCGCCAGACCGAGCCGCGCGGCGGCGAGCGCGTCCGCGCTCCGCCGCGCGCGTTCGGCTCCGTCCAGCAGCTCACGCAGACCCGAAGGGCATTGTTCACGCTCGCTGCCCCAGGTGTTCCCCATGGATACCACCACGACGCCGGTTTCGGGGGAAACCACCAGGAACTTGCCCAGCTCGCCCACCGCGAACGCCAAGGGGAAAGAGGGACCCGCCGGGCCCAGAAACGCGCCGCGCGACTTTTTCGCGAAATCGTCGCCGCACGCGGGCGTCGCGTCGCTCGTCTCGTAATCCGCCCAAACGGGCGCGCGGGTCGGTGTCGCGGCGGTCGTCGTCTTTCCAGCACCCAGAATAGCCTCACCCGCCGCGTCCTCGTCCGTCGCCTCGCGCACCTCGGCGAAGAACGGCGTCGCGCGCGGCGCGCCCGACGGCGTCTTGCCGGGGTGCGTCCACGTCTGGTACCCGCGTTGACGCGCGGCGCGCGGGAACGACGGGTTCACGACCCGCTTCACGAAATCAGCGCTCACCAGCCGCCTGGACGTCCCGTCCTCCGCGAGCCACTCGCCCTGGTTCACGAGGAGCTGCCCGAAGCGAGCCGCGTCGCGGCAGGTGGCCATCTGACCGCCGGCCACGCGCACGCCGCCGTCGACGACGCCGTCGGCGCCGACGTCGCGCGCGAAAAAATCGGGGACGCCCATCGGACCGGTGAAGTGCTCCTTCGCCCACTCCGCGGGCTTCACGCCCGTGGTCGCCCTGAGCACCTGCGAAAGCACGTCCAGGATCTCGTCCGTAACGTGCGCGTCGAACTTCTCGCCGACGCGAGCCTCGCCCAAACCGGTGGCCTGACCCAGGACGTGCCTCGCCGTGACCCGAGACCACTCGTCGCCCCAGCGGAGCTCGGGATGCGCCTTGAGCGCATCCGCGTCGACGACGCCGTTCGCGACGGGCGCCTCGGTCTCGGAAAGGCGCACGGGCGGCGCGGCAATCCCGTACTCGCTCAGGGGCGTGTCGAGGTCGAGCACGCCCTGATGCTCCGCGGCGCCGATGAGCAGCGCCGCCGCCGCGCGGCCCACCCCATCCAGGTAATGCAACGTGTCCGCGTCGCCCCCCTCGCGGTACGTCTCGTGCACGATGACGCCATCCTTCACCACCAGCAGGCAGTCCCGCTGGTCGAGCTCGCGCGCGTGCCTCTCCGCCGCCATGGCGAGCTTCGCCGAGCTCAGGCCGTGCACCCGGGGGTCCTCCACCAGCCACTCGCCGGGCCCGGGGCCGAGCTGGGACGCGCCGAGGCGGAACACCGTCGCGCGGTGCCCCCAGAGAAACGCGCCGCACGTGCACGCCAGCGCGAAGCTCAGCGCGAGGAACGCATGATGGCGGTGTTGGCTCCACAGGCTCTCTGTCGCGCGTTTGGACGGAGGGAGGGAACGGGGTGAGCGTGGGGGGTACGCGGTCGCGGTCGCGCGTCGCGGGAGGTCGAACGCGTCTTCTCGGGATCCCGAGAATCCGAAAAAAAAGCACGAGGGTTCGTCGGGTCGCGAGACGCGGCGTGCGCTCGCCGCGGGGACGCACCGCCTCGCCTGAAGCCACCGAGCCGCTGGCTTCGTATCTCGAGAGCCATGACGCCCGAACCCTTCCGTCCGGCGCGCGTCTCTCGCAATGGCCTGGCTCCAAGCGAGTTCTCGCCTCTCGGGAAAATTGGCCAACACCTTTTCCGGTGTTGGAAGGTGTTACTTTGGACTGCCAAACGTCGCCGATATTTGACCCTCTCGGCCGAACCTGGAATCTCGGATTTTGCTTTGAAAACTTTTTTTTCGCTTCTTTTTGACCGATCCTCTCCTTTCACGAAACGAAAGGATCTCGAACACGCGAAATCGTAATCCGAGCTGTCCATTTTGTCCAATGAAAAAGTTAGTTGACGGGTGATGGCCGATGACGTTTCGCGGGTGACGACACACTCGAAGCACACGCCAACGAACATGTACTCCGTCGCCGCCACCTCCACGCCCGTCGGCGTCGCCGCGCGCCCTACCAGCGCCAAGAAGGCGCGCACCGCGACCGTCGTCCGCGCCACCCAGGACAGCAAGTCCGAGCCCGAGGAGTCCGGATTCTGGAGGAAGGTGTTCCTGCCGGACGGCAAGGAGGAGGTCAAGGCCGAGGACTACCAGAAGTTCCAGGCTGAGCTCAAGGCCCAGAAGGAGGCGAACAAGAAGAAGGCGGCGGAGAAGGAGGGCGGCTGCGTGATCATGTGAGCCGGACGGCGCGTCCGCGCCCGTCTCGCGTCGAAACGCGAACCGAGAGCGACGGAAGGAGATCCGCGAGAGGAGGCACGTGAAATCAGACGTCATTTTTCAACATGACGTCGAGACGCCCGCGCGTTCTCGTCCCTACGGCGCGGGTTCCTCGGCGTCGTCCCCGTCGCCGCCACGCACGATCCTGTTCAAGCCGCGCAGAAGCCCCCCCCCTATGCGGAGCGCCCCACCGCCCACCACGCGCGTCGCGTCCAGCGCCGCGCCCGCGACGCGGAACGGTAACTTGCCGAACATCTTCTCGCGCCGAGTCGGAGGACGCCGCCGTCCCCGTCCCCGCCTCCGCTCTCGTATCTTCTCGTCCCGAGCCTCGGGAACTTCCGAACTTCCTTCCGGCTCTCGCGCCTCGTAGAGTTCGTCGCGAGAACCGATGTGCGTCGAAGGCGTCTCGAAGCGTGTCGAGACGGTCGCGCGCGTCTCCGGTTCGGGTCCGCCTCCGCCTCCGCCGGAGGAACGAACCGACGCGGCGTTTAGAAACCGTTCCGGCTCGGCGAGCTCGAGCGCGACTTTTCGGAACGCCAAACGCGACGCCACCTCCGCCTCCTCGCCGGCCATCAGCCGCGTCGGGTCGGGCGAGTCCGTGGCGTACGTCCCGAGCGCGCTGAACGTGTGCCCCGCGGACGGACGCGAAGGCGAAGGCGAAGGCGAAGGCGCGTCGTTCGTACGGACACGAGTCGAGTTCGTGTCCGTCGCGAACGCTCCGCGCGAAAAAGTCGCGCGCCGCGAAATAAACGCCTCGTCGTTTTCGTCGCTCCGAGACCGCCGCACGGACGCCACCACCCCGGCGAGCCTCGACTCGAAATCGGGCGACGAAGGGGGTGACGAAGGGGACACGGCGTGTCCCGGGTTTTTGGTCGAGGAACCACGCACGCCGTCGCGCGAAGAGACGCGAGGAGACGTCCGAGAGCCCGGGCTCTCGAGGCCATTTCGGCGGACGCTCAAAAGCTCTCCGCTCGTCCACGCGACGCCCCCCGGCGACACGCGCACGCGTCCCCTCTCTTTCGGGCTCTCGACGGTTCGCGCGATGGACTCCGAAGCGGAGACGTCCGAGGCGTCTGCGGCGTCCGAGTCCGAGGACGCGGTCCCGGCGACGGACGCGTCGTCGGCCATCTCCGCGTCGCGAAAAAAAAGCGCCTCCGTCTCCGCCTCGAGCACGTCGTCCAGCACGCCGCACTCGTTCGCGACCCGGCACAAGCGGTCCTCCTGGCTGCGTCGGAGTCGAAGCTGCGCGGCGCGCGTCTCCGCGTCCTCCCGCGACGGAGACGCGACCCTCGCCTGGACGCTCGGCGGCGCGAACTCGAACATCGGCGGCGGCGGCGGCGCCGCGGGGACGGGAGACGCCGCCGAGACGGCTGCGGCGGATTCAAACGCCGCGACGATGTCCTCGTTCGCGGCGACGCCTTCGTTCGTCTCTCGGAACGCGCGCGCCATCGCGTCGTACGACACCGGTCGTCGCGTCTCGCGGAGCCTCGGCGTGCGCGCGGCTTCGTCCGCCACGGTCTCGTTGAGGCGTTCCCATCGTTCCTCCGCCGCCGCGCGCGAAGCGACGGCATTTTTTGTCGCCGCGGCGCGTCTTCGCGCGTGAAACGCCGCGCGCCGAGCCTCCTTCTTCGCCGTCTCGTCCCCGCGCCCGGCGTCGAGCCGCGTCGCCGCGGCGTCGCGCTCGGCGGCGGCGTGCGCAAACCGAACCTCGCGCTCCACGCCGATGCGCTCGCTCTCCAGGCGAAGCAGGCGCGCGCGCCTCTCGTTGCGCTCGCGCAGTTTCGCATCGAGCTGCGCGTGTAACTCGGTGACCCGCGCGTCGTCCGTCCTGCGCTCGGCCTCGATGTCGCGTGCCGCCTCCTTTCTGGCGCGTCGAAGCCGCGCGAGCTTCTCGGTGTCTCTGGGCGCCACCGAGGCGTTCCCGCCGGACGCTCGCCTGAGCCCGCGGGCGTCCTCGGGAACCGCCGACATGTCGGGCGCGCCGAGGAGTGATGATGAACTGATTTTGAAAACCGGGTCGACGAATGACCCCCGCGAAGCTCTTCTCGCGAAAAAAAAACGCCTGATTTGCGAAATTTTGCCATCATCGCGCCGCGACATCGTCCCGAACGCGCGCCCGATGATCATCGGCGTGATCTATCTACCTCCCCTGCTGGTTGCTCATGCTCCTGTACAGGTCCCCCTCCTCCTGGGTCATGCCCGGCGGCACGGCGGTGACCCCCCACGCCTCCGTGCCGCTCAGTCCCTCCAGGCGCTTCATCGCGGTCGGCAGGTCCTCCTCGCCCCACTCGCCGTGCCGGTTCGCGCCGAGGTGCCCGAGCGCTCCGAGCGACGCGAAGGTGGCATTATTCGCGCTCGGACCCGACCCCGCCGCCGCGGAAAGCGGCGACCGCGCGTCGCCGAGCGCGCCGAAGTCGCGCGCACTGCTCAGCCCGACGCCGCCCTGCCCGAAGACGCCGGTCGTGCCGAACGCGCCTCCTAAGTACCTCTGCTCGAAGTTCACCGAGAGCGCGTCGAGGGATTCGAAATCGAGCGTCCCCACGCGATCCGTCCCCGCGTACGCCACGGGCTTCTCGCCGCCGCGGAAGAAGAGCGGAAACGCGCGCGTGAGGCGCCCGGGGACGCTCGGGTCCTCGAACGACCCGAAAGACGCCTCGAGATGAGGCGTCTCGCGGCCTCCTTGGTGGCCTCTTCGCGATGCCCCGGCGTCTACGCCGTCCGCCGAGAACGCCGGAGGACTCGCGTCGTCCGCCGAGCTCCGCGTGCGTCGCTCGCACTCGCGCTCGAACCATTCCCGGAAGTGCGCGCGCCACGCGTTCGTGCCGCCGGAGGAGGACGCCGCGGCGTCCTCGAACGCCGTCTCCAGCGCGGCGAGCGCGGCGCGAGGCTCGGAGATTTCCCAGAACCGTCGGCGCGCGTTTCCCGCGTCGGTATCCTCCGCCTCCATCTCGAACGCCGCCGGAACGTCGGCGTCCTCCATCTCCTCCGCGCGCGTCTCCTCGTCCGCGCCGTCGACGGCCATCGCGGACTCGACGCGGTCGAAGCCCCCGACGCTCATGTCGCGAGGCACGCCTCTCAGAGGCCTCTCGGCGGCGGCGGCGGAGACGGAAGCCTCCTCCTCCCTGAAGTACTCGTGCGCGAGGATCTCGTTTGGGCTCGCGCGGCGTTCTGGGTTGAACGCGAGCATTCTTAGTAACAGGTCTCTTGAGTTCTCGTCGCAGCCCGCGAATTGCTTGGTGATGCTCCCCGCGCGCCCGCGCACGCCGCGCAGGTACTGTCGCCAGCGCGGGTTGGGGATGGCGGCGACGTCGCGCCACGAGGGCGTCCCGACGACGTTGAAGAAAAGATCCAGGCGCGCTTTCGTGCGCGTTTCTCTTCGCGAACGCGCGGCGACGTCCCCGTCGTCCCGCCGGGACCCGTACGGGACGTCCTCGCCGCTCGTCCCGGCGTCCCCGGCTTTCGCGTTCGCGGTGTACGTCTCCGCCGTGCCCGGCTTCGGGACGGGGTCATCGTCGAACCGGAACAGAGGCGAAATGGTCAGGTTGGGGGTCAACGCGTGCTGCTGTTGGCGCTGCAGGAGCTCGCCGAAGATGCACCCCAGCGCCCAGACGTCCATCGCGCCGGTGTACCCGCCGTTGCTCATGATCACCTCCGGCGCGCGGTAGCACGGCGTCGCGACGACGGTCGTGAGCATGTCCCGCCGCGCGAAGGAAGACGCGCGCGCCATCGCGCTCTGACCGTCGCTCTGACCGTTCGCGTCCTCCGACGACGCGAGCGACGCGAACGAAGATTCGAATCCGTCGTCGCCGAAACCCCCGCTCGTCGACCCGCGGTGTCGTTTCCTGCGACGCGCCTCTCTCGCGGCGTCGCGCGCGAGATCCGCCTCCCCGTCGTCGTTCACGGACATTCGCGCGTCGTCGTCTCTTGAGTACCCCCCACGACTTCCCTCCACCGCCTTGGCGCCGCGCGCGAGGCCGAAGTCGCAGATTTTCACCACGCGACCGCCGACTCGCGTCTGACCGCACAGCGTGTTCGCGCTCTTTATGTCCCTGTGCCAGACGCCCTCCGCGTGGAGGTACAGAACCGCGCTCGTGAGCTGCCGCATCAGCGACCGAACTTCAATCGCGGTCATCTCGCCGCGCATCTCGTACAGGTCGCCGCCCTCGGCGATCTCGAACGCCATGTACAGGTCGATGGAGAGCGGCACGAGCGAGAAGGTGGCGGGGTCCATGACTCTGGCGCCGCTGGTGGCGGGGGTGAAGAAGATGTCGAAGATCTTGATGATGTTGGGGTGGTCCAGGCGGTTCAGGACCACCACTTCGCGCAAGACGCGCTTCGCCGCGTCCACCGTGGTGAGCGCGTCCGGCACGCGCTTGAGCGCGACGAACCGCGAGGACCGCGCGTCGAAGGATTTGACCACCGCCCCGAAGCTGCCGCAACCCAGCACCGAGACCAGCCTGTAGTTCTCGCCGACGCGCCACGTCTCCACCTGGCCGCTCTCCGTGTTCTTGACGTACCACACCCCGGGCTCGTCCCCCGCGCGCACGCGGGGGTCCGACCCGGGGGAAGCCATGGCTCCACCGGCCGAGGCGGTGGAGGGAAGGTGTCGGGGCGAAATGGGGGAGCTTTCGGTAACAACGCAACGTCGCTTTTCCGAACGCCGAGTCATCCGATTTATGCGAATGAAGATCGACGGCGCGACCGGGTCGTCGAAAGGAGATATTCCGCGCGAGCCTGTGCCAGATAGGCACGAATGTTGACGAAAAGCCCCTCGTCGAGAATTGCCAAACTCTCGCCGCGTCCACTAACGCGTCGCGCCGCGACCGGAACCGCCGGTGTAGGGTGCCGAACGCACCGCGCCTCGAGACCGCCGCGCGTACCTCACGCGTACGCGTCCGTGCTCCCGCACCGACCCCGCCGCGTCTTCCACGGGACGCTCCGAGGTTTGCCCCGACGCGCGAGGCATCTTCTTTTCGTCGAGATTTCCGGGTGACGCGGCGCCTCGAGCGGGGCGCGCGGAACCCACGATGGCGTTCTCCGCGGCGGCTTCCGCCGCGCGGCTCGCGCCCGCGTCCACGAGCGCGACCGCGCGCGGGTCACGCGCGTCCTCGTCCGGTGACCTCCCCGTCGCCGCGCGCGAACGCCCGCGGACGCGTCTCGCGCCCGCTGGGTTAAATGGAAAAGCGACGTCGACGCGCGCGCCGCGCGCGCTTTCCTCGCGCGCCTTCGCCTCCGCCTCCGCGCTCGCCGCGCCGAGCACCTCGAGGCGAGGCGAGGCGCGGGCCGCGCGCGTCTCCGCGTGTCACGCGCGTGGGCGCGCTTCGGGAGCGGCCGCGCCCCGCGCTCGCGGGTCGCCGTGCGTCCCGCCGCCCCCCCCCTCCCGCGCGTCGAGAGCCTCGCGCGGGAGACGCGACGTGGTTTGCTCGCGTGCGGCGAGCGTTCCGAATCCGGAGACCATCGCGCAGGCGCTCGGGGACACCATCCCCGCGGCGCTCGTTCAGCCAGCGGGCTTGACTTTTTCGCAGACCATGGCGTACAGCACGTGCTTCGCGTTCGGACTGATGGTGCTCGTGGGGTCTTTACGGCCCGCGCTGGTGGTGCTGCACAACGCGTGGTGCGCCGTCGCGCCGGCGCGTTCCAACGGCGCCGCGAAGCGCCCGTTCACCGATTCCTTCTACGGCTGGATCTACGTGATTTTGCGCACCGCGCTGTTAATGGTGGCGCTGGCGTGGACGTACATCGTGATCGTCCCGATATCGTCCGAAGGCGTGCACGCGCTGTTCCCCCCTGAGAAGTGCGTGCGCGTGTTGCGGATCCTCTTTTACGGGTACGCGCTGAACTCGTTTCGGCAACGGTACCTCGCGCGCTTCGCCGGGCGCTTACGCCAAAAGATTTACGGGAAAGCCGAACCCGCTGATTTGATACCAGCGCACGTGTACGACCGCGAAACGGGCGTTTTGGTGTGGAGCCTGACGTTTTTAGCCGCGCTGGATTCCCTGGGACTCCCCCTGACGTGGGTCGTGAAAGGCTTAGGCGCCTCCACCGTGGTGCTCGGCATCTTAGCGTCGGTGGTGCTAAGGGACACCGTGGCGAATTATTTCGGCGGGCTCATCGTGATCGCCGCGGGGTGGTTCTCGCCGAAAGAAGTCGTGCGCGTGTTGCTGAGCGGCCGACGCGAGATCTCCGGCCGAGTCGAGCACATCGGGCTTTTGTACACCAAGCTCATCAACCGCGCCGGGAAGGTGGCGTACATCCCCAACTCGGCGATGGTGGCGCACAAAGTCGAGAACCTGAGCCGCGCGCCCTACCGCGAGTTCAGAGAACAGCTCGCGATTCCGTTCAAAGATTTGGGGTACGTGCCGGATATTCAAGAACGCGTGGAGGCGTTTCTGAGGAGCACGCCGGGCGCGGACGTGATGCGCGGCGTCTCGTTGGCGCCCCGCGCGACGCTGACGGGGATAAACAGCTTCGCCGGGGGCGCGGTGTTGGAGGTGGTGTGCTACAACGACTACCGCGTGTTGCGGCAGGAGGGGTTCACCACGATGCGGCTGCGGCACCACATGTTTTTAGGCATCGCCGAGATTTTTCAGTCGCTGGGCGTGGATTTCGCAATCGCGGGCAACGGCGTGAACGCGCAGAACGGGTACCAGTCCGTGGCGGACAACGGGCTGGAGGGGTACGACAGCACCGCGCAGGGACCGTACGGGCACAAGCGCGAGGATGCGCTGATTGACCAGCTCGACGACCGCGCCGCCGTCGGGCTCTACGCGAAGACGCCGTGGTTGTGAAGACGTAATTCTCGTGTTTTTTCTTAGCGTACGGAAACGCAAACGGCGTTTTTCGTGGACCACTCACTCGGTACCCGCGCTCCGCTCCGCGCTCCGAAGCGGACGCGACGTTGTAACATATGACTAAGTATATATCTCTCTGAACACCGAAAAAAGAAGAAGCGCGTCGGATGATAGAAGGATGTCTATTAAAAAGTCCCAAAAGTCGCAAACAAAGGGCACAAAAAGCGCGTCGACGCGTAGACAGTCTAGTCTCTCTCTCGTTTGTCGCGGACAAGACTACCAATCGTCACCTGCGCATCTGCGTGAACGCGGGGCTCTTGGCGCCGCCGCCGAACGGAGACGCGCCCGCCTGCGCCGCCTGCCCGAACGGCGACGCGCCGGAGGCCGCGGTGCCGAAGCCGCCGCCCGCGGCCTGCCCGAACGGAGACGCGCCTGAGCCCGCGGCGGCCTGCCCGAACGGCGAACCGCCGGCGGCGGCTTGCCCGAACGGCGAACCGCCGGCGGCGGCTTGCCCGAACGGCGACGCGCCGCCGCTCCCGGATTGGCCGAACCCGGGCGACGCCGCCTGGCCAAAGGCGGACGCCGTCGCCGCGCCCCCGAACCCCCCGCCGGTTCGCGCGGCGGCGCCGAAAGGCGACCCGCCGGGGCCTCCGGCGGCGCCCGCGGCGGCGGCGCCGAACCCGCCGCCTTGCGACGCGAACGCCGAGAAGCCGCCGCCCGCCCCGACGGCCGAGGACGCGCCGAAGGGCGAGGTTCCCGCGGCGGCGGTGGCGCCTCCGAAGGCGGACGCCGTCGCCGCGCCGAGGGGCGCGCTCTGCCCGAAGCCGGCGGTGCGCTGGCCGAACGCACTCTGCCCTCCGGCGGGCGTCGCGAGCGAGCCCGCACCAAAGGGCGCCGCCGCGCCGGCGCCGAGCGCGCTCGGCTTCCCGAACGCGCTGCCGGGCGAGACGCCGCCGGAGCCGAAGGGCGAACTCGTCGCGGCGCCCGCCGCGGAACCGAACGCCGAACCGGTGGACGCGCCAAACGCAGACCCCGTGGACGCTCCGAACGCAGACCCCGTGGACGCTCCGAACGCAGACCCCGTGGATGCGCCAAACGCAGACCCCGTGGACGCTCCGAACGCAGACCCCGTGGATGCGCCAAACGCAGACCCCGTGGACGCGCCAAATGAAGACCCGACGGCGGCGGGCGTCCCGAAGGCTCCGCCTGTGCTCAGACCCTTCGCGAAAGGGCTGCCGCCGGCAGCGCTTGACGGCGTCGCCGGTCCCGAAGACCCCAGCCCGAAGCTCCCTAACCCGGCGGCGACGCCGCCGGCGGAGGCCGCCGCCGGGGCGCTCGAGCTGAACGGAGACGCCGACGTCGCGGCGGTCGCGGCGCCGAACGCGGGCGTCGCCGCGGCGGCGGTCGCCGCCGCGCCGAATCCGCTGAAGCCGGAAGTTTTCGCGGGCGTCGCGAACGCGCCGGACGCGGAAGGGCTCGACGAGGTCGTCGAAGACGCCGCCGCGCCGAACGGAGACGTCGTCGCCGCTGACGACGACGCCGCGCCGAACGGAGACGTCGTCGCCGCCGAAGACGCCGCCGCGCCGAACGGAGACGTCGTCGCCGCTGACGACGCCGCCGCGCCGAACGGAGACGTCGTCGCCGCTGACGACGCCGCCGCGCCGAACGGAGACGTCGTCGCCGCCGGCGCACCACCCCCGGCCGCCTTTTCCAGGTCTTCCTTCAGCGCCTCCTGCGCCTTGGCGTACCCCGCGTTGGCCTTCGCCAGGAACGCCGAGCTGAACCCGCCCGTCGTCGCCGCGGGCTTCGCCTCGGGCGTCGAGGGCGCGGAGGACGCCGCGCCGGGCGACGCGGGAGGCGAAACCGCGGAAGCCGCGGCGGTCGCCGTCGTCGCGGGTGCCGTCGTCGCGGGCGCTGAAGCCGCCGGCGCCGAAGCCGCCGGCGCCGTCGCCGGCGCGGCAGCCGCTGGCGTGGACGCGAACGCGAACGTCGGCGCGGTCGGCGTCGACAGACCGAACGCGGGCGCCGCTGCGGCTGCCGTCGAGGCGGCTCCGAAGGCTGGCGCGGAGACCGCGGCCCCCGACCCGAACGCGGGCGCGGTGGACGCGGGAAGCGTGAACGCCGGCGTCGAAGACGCGCTGGTCGTCGCGCCGAACGAAAACGTCGACGCGCTCGACGCCGCCGCCGCCGCGAAGGGCGACACGGTGGCCGCCGCGGCGGGTTTCGACGCCGCGTCGCCCGCCGCTCCAGCCTTGTCCAGGTCCTCCTGTAGCGCCTTCTGCGCCGCGGCGTAGCCGGCGTTGGCCTTCGCGAGGAACGCGGCGCCGAACCCGCTCGGTTTCGCGGCGGGCGGCTCCGCTTCTTTCTTTCCCTCCGCGTCGTCGTCGTCCTTCTCGTCCGGCTTCGTCGTCGACTCCGTCGCGGTTTCCTTCTCCGCCTCCTCCGACGTCGTCTCCCGAGCGGTGTCGGGTTTCGGCTCCTCCCGCGCCTCGGGCGCGACCGCGGGGGGCGGCGCGAACGAAAACTTCACCGGCGCGGGTTCCTCCTTCTTCTCAGCCTCAATCTCCGCCGGGGGGGGCGCCGCGAACGAAAATTTCGGCGCCGGCGGCGCCTCCTCTTTCGCCTCCTCCTTCGCCTCCTCCTTCGCCGCGCCGCCGAGGGTGAACCCCCCGGACGCGGGGAACGAGAACGCGGGTTTCTCGGGGGCTTTCGCCGACGCGGAGGCGGTCGCGCCGAAAGGAGAGGCGACGGACGCCGCCGCGGTCCCGAAAGGTGAAGCCGCGGTCGCTCCGCCGAACGAAAACTTCGCCGCGGCGGGTTTTTCCGTCTCCGCCGCCGCCGTCGTCTTCTCCGCCGGTTTCTCCTTCTCCTTCTCCTTCGCCGCGGGCGCCGCGAACGAGAACTTCGCCGGCGCGGGCGCCGGCGCGGACCCGCCGAACCCGAACGAGGGCGTCGCCGGCGCCGCCGCCGGCGCGGACCCGCCGAACCCGAACGAGGGCGTCGCCGGCGCCGCCGCCGGCGCGGCGGCGAACGCGGGCGCCGGAGACGCGGCGGCGGTGGCGCTCGAAGACGCAACCGCGTTTCCGAACGAAAAACCTCCCGTCGCGGGGGAAGGGCTCGCGGGCGCCGCGCCGAACGGAGACGCCGGCGCCGGCGCAACCGCCGCCGCGCCGCCCCCCCCGGCCGCCTTTTCCAGGTCCTCCTTCAGCGCCTCCTGTGCCTTCGCGTACCCCGCGCTGGCCTTCGCCAGGAACGCCGCGCCGAACCCGCCCGTCGTCGCCGCCGCGGGTTTCGGGGGCTCCGTCTCCGTCTCCGCCTTCGGCGCTTCCGGCGGGACCGCCGCGAACGCGAGCGGCGCGGGGACGGGAGCGTCGTCCGCCACCTCCTCCTCCTCCCGCGGCTTCTGCTTCTTCGCCGTGCTGGTGACCCTCGGGCCCGAGATGCGCGAGAGCACGGCCCTGACCACGGCGTTGTTCTCCGCGGGGTCGAGGTCGCTCGGCGCGGCGAGGCGCCTCCCCCCCACCGGGGACGCGAACGCGCGCCCCTCCTCCGACCCCGCGTCCGAGCCCGCGGACGAGAAGGGGGTGAGGAACGCCGAACCGGGCGTGCCCGGCGTCCCCGGCGCCGTCCCCGGCGTCCCCGGCGTCCCCGGGGACTCGCCGCCGCCCGGCGTGTGGAACGCGGGGATGCGGCGCACCGGGGAGAACGACGCCAGGGATGTCCCTGGGGACGACCCGGCGACGGACGGGGACGAGTTAGGGTCCTTCGCGTCGCGCGCCGCGAGCGCGTCCAGCCGCGCCGTCTGCGAGTCGATCACCGCGCGCCGCCGGCGTAGTTCGCGGAGCGTCTCCTCGCGCGCGGTGCCCTCCATGCCGGTGGGCGGCTTGGACGCCGTCGCCGAGGGACGCCGATGCCCGGCGTCGACGCCCTGCCCCCCTCGCGCGCTCGCGCTCGCACTGAGCAGCGTCCCGCGGACGCCCCCCCGCGCGCCCCCGAACGCACGCAGGAGTGGCTGCCTCTGCGGCGGGAACCCGCGCGCGAGGGAACCCGCCGCTGACTTGAGCAGCGACGCCGGGATGGCGTTGGCGCCATCTCCGACGCTCGCGGCGGAGCGCAAACCGGCGCGCCGCGAGTACGCGGACGCCGCGCCCGGTCCCCAGGGTAGCGCGGCGTTCGCGTTGGGTGAGCCGTTCTCCGCGCCGACGCGTTCCATTTGCCTGGCGCGGCGCGCGCGCTTCTCCCGCGCCTCGATGTCGGCTTCGAGGTCCGCCATCGCCGACGTCAGCCGCCGCACGTCCTCGTCGATCACGCGACGCATGCGGTCCAGCGCGGGGGGGAGCGGGCGCGCGGCGGCGGCGGCCAGCGCCTTCGGGCCCCACTTCTCCTCGCGCGCGCGCACGGAGGCGACGCGCGCGGCGCCGCCAGCCTCGCGCGCGGCGCGCTCCGCGGCCAGAGACTCGATCCGCTCGCGCTCGGCGTCCGCGGCGGCGGCGTCGGCGTCCTCGGCGGCGCGCTCGAAGAGCGACTCGAGCTCGGCGCGCATCGTCTCGTCGCGCGCGTTCTCCGCCCAAACCTCAGCGACGCGCGGCCTGAGCTTCCCCGCCTCAATCGTCTCCACGCGCACGAGCGCCGCGAGCTCCGCGGTCTCGGCGGTGACCTGGGCGACGTCTGCGACGCCGAACGGCGCCGAGACGCCGTCCGCTCTCTCGCCCGCCACGGCGTCCACCAGTCCCGCCACGTCCTCCAGCATCGCCGACGCCTCAGCCACCGCAGACCGCATGTCGTCCATCACCGCGCGCAAGCCGGCAGCGCCGGGGTCGCCGCCCGGGGGCGTCGTGACCGCCGGCGCCGCCGCGGCCGCCGCGCGCGCCGCCGCGAGCTTCTGCCCCCACGTAGGCGTGGGGTCCTTCCCAAACGCGCCGGGGGACTCCGCCACGCGGCGCGGCGAGAAACCGGCGGGCAGGGGCTTTTCCGTCTCGAACGCGTCCTTCGCGTCGGGACGCGTCTTCGGCTTCGCGGCGGAGGCGTCCTTCGCCGCCGGTGGCGTCGGCGGCGTCGGCGGCGGCGGCGTCCCCGAGATCATCAGGTCCTTGAGCTGTTTCTGCGCCGACGCCATGTCGAGCGCGCCAGCCTTGACCGCCTCCAGAAGCTGGAACCCGTACCGCACGTGCGCGTCGCTCGCCGCGTCCACCAGAGGCGTCGCCGAGGGCGTGCTCGGCGGCGCCGCCGGCACTGGGGTCGCCGCCGAGGCGGGCGCCGCGGCGGGTGCCGGGGGCGGCGTCGCCGCGGGAGGCGTCAGCGTGAATGAGGGTTTCGGAGCTTCGGGCGCGGGAGGCGCTTCGGGCGCGGGGGGCGCTTTGGGCAGCGAGAACGCCGGCGCGGCCGCCGCGGCGAACGCCGGGACGGACGTCGCCCCGCCGAAGTTGAACCCTCCGGCGGCCGGTTTCGCGACGGCTTCAGTTTCGACGGGCTTCGCGGGAGCGGCGGTCGTCGCCCCGCCGAAGTTGAACCCTCCGGCGGCCGGTTTCGCGGCGGCGGCGAACGGCGAGGCGCTCGTCGCCGCGGCGCCCCCGCCGAAGCCGAACCCGGTGGCGGCGGCCGGTTTCGTCTCCGCGGTGGGAGGTTCCGGCTTTTTTTCCGGCTCGGGGGACGCCGCGGCCTTTGCCTTCCCGCTGCTGGGCGGCGTGCCGAACCCGAACCCGCTCCCGGGCTTCACGGGCACGGGCGTCGCGGTGGCGCCCGTGAACGTGAACGCCGCGCCGGTCTGCGCAGCGGGCGAGGCGCCGAAAGGGGACGCTGGCGCGGCCACGGAGGTCGTCCCGAACGCGGACGCCGAGAACGGAGACGTCGTCGCCGTCGCCGTCGCCGTCGAGCCCTTGTCGCCGCCGAAACCGAAGTTGAATGTGGGCGCGCTTCCCGGCGCCGGCGCCGCGGGAAACGACGGCGCGGCGGGCTTCGCGCTCGCCTCCAGCTCCTCTTCCAGCGCCTTCTGCGCCTTGGCGTACCCTGCGTTGGCCTTCGCGAGGAACGCGGCTCCGAACCCGCTCGCGGGGGGAGGGGGCGTCGACCCGGCGGGCACGGCGGAGGACGGCGCGTCCTCCGCCTTCTCCGGGCTCGCGAAGAGTTTGGTCTTCGCCGCGCTTCCCGGCGGCGACGGCGCGGGCGATCCCGCGAGCGCGGGGGACGCGGGGATCTCCCCTCTTGGCGGACGCACTCGCGCCGCCTCAAACCGCACGCCCGCGTCCTCGCTCAGGTTTCCGAGCCGCATGCACGTGAGCCGCGCGTCGGCGGTGGCCACGAGCACGAGCGGCCCCTGCGGCAGTTTCGGGCGCGACTTGTCCGCCGGGTGCGTCATGCGCCCGCCGCAGCCCGTGGTGTCCAGCGCCAGCCCCACGACGAAGTTCGAGTCCTCGTCCTCGCCCGCGAGGGGAATGGACGGGACGCAGCGGTCGTCCTCGACGTCAAGCACGCACGGCGGCGCGATCGAGCCGTCCGGAGATGAAACAGGCAGACGCACCGCGCACAGCTGGTTATCCCAGGCTTTCCTGTGCGACGCCAGCGCGACGTTCCACTCGCGCACGCGGCGCGCGTGCGCGTACGGCCCCACCAGGCCCGCCGTCTCGTCGTCGTCGATGGCGAACGCGCCGCTCAGCTCGAACGCGGCGGCGCTCTCGCCGCCCTTCTCGTCCACCGAAAGAACGAGCGCGCGGTGCGACTCGGGGTCCTCGCGGTCGGTGCACAGCGCCAGGAGCGTCGCGCGGCGGCTCGTCTTTTCGTCGCCGACCAGAAACGCCAAGCCGTTCACGACGACGTCCACCGCGCCCTCCTCGCACGGCCCGACGGGGTGGTGCGTCATCTCCGCGCTGTACCCCGCGTCGGTGAGCCGCGCAACCACCGCGCCGCCGCCGAACGGCGCCCACGCCGCGAGCGCGCCAAGCTGTGCGTCCGTCGCGGAGGCGTCCGCCGCGTCGACGTCGTCATCATCCGGGCCGCGCGCCACCGCGAACGCGCGCACGCCCTCCGCGATGGCGACCGGCGCTGTTTGGTCCAGGGTCATGGCGGATCCGACGACGAGTTTTGCGTTTTCGCCTTCCACGTCCTCCTCCTTCGCGACGAGCGCCAGGTAACTCGCGCCGTCGGTGAACTCGGCGAGCCATTGCAGATCGCGAACGGCTTCGTCTTCGTCGCCGAGCACCTGCGTGCGAAACGCCTTCGGTCCTTTCGTTTCGCTCGCGAAGGTCGCGAGGTCTTTGGTCTGGAAAAAGTGTACCGCGCACCCCGCGACCGCGGCGAGCGTCTTGTGGTCCGGCGAGAACGAGACGTGCGACGCGCCGCGCAGCGGGACGCGCGCGAAATCGTCGCCCGGAACGATCTGCTCGGCGGGGAGCTTCTCCTTGAGGGACTCGCAAACCTCCGCGAGCCTCGCGGTGTGCGCGACGCACAGCCCGACGTGGTCCGCGAAGACGGTGAGCCCATACCGCGAGCTCACCGCCACGAGCTTGGCGTAGCCGGGCGGGACGGGGAAGTCCGCCGCCTCCTCGGGGTGCGAGAAGCCCACGGTGCCCAGCGACTGGTACACCAGACCGCCCAACTCGGACTCAACCTCGCGCACGTCCGCCATCGCGACGCAGGGCGTCCCGTCGGGCGACGCCTCCGGCTCCGCGCGCCGTCTCTCCCCCCTCGGAGCTCGATCCAACGACCGGGAGGCCGCCGCCGATCGACCGGGCGCGGCTGTGTCTGAGGCGCGCGCGGAGCCGCCGCGAGATCAGACCCGCCGCGCGGCGTATTCGAAAAAAAGCAGGGTTGTGGCGCTTTTTCCCTTCCGCGCACTTTCCGCCGAAAAGCCGCCGCCCGATGAGCGGTTCCTCGCGAGGGCGTCCGCGTTCACTGTCTCCGCGCGCGAGTCCACGGACCGCCCGCCCGACCGCGACAGGCGGCTCTCTCGCTCGCATTCCGCGGACTTCCCCTCCGGTCCCTCGACCCGCGCACTCGCCCCGCAGAGCGGAGACCGCGTCCCCTCTCCGCGCGACCCCGCATCATGAAGCTCGGCGTCGCGACCCAGCTCGCGTTCGAGCTCGCGCCGTACGCGCTGGTGGGCACCACCGTGTTCACCGCCGCGCTCGGCGCACCGGCGCTCGCGTCGCTCACCGGGCTGCTCACTCTCGCGCTGCTGGTGGACATGGCGCTCGGCGAGTGCGACCCCGTGGTGCGCCTGCTCGGCGACGCCCCGCGCGGCGCGTACGAGGGCAAGGTTGTGTGGATCACGGGCGCCAGCCAGGGCCTGGGCGAGGCGCTGGCGCTGCACTTGGCGTCCCTGGGCGCGCGGCTCATCCTGAGCAGCAGGCGCGAGGGCGTGCTCCTGAAGGTGTGCGCGGCGTGCGACGCGCTCGGCGCGGGCGAGGCGCGGCCGCTGGTGCTTGACGCGCGCGGGGGCTCTATAGCGGCGTCGAAGGCGGCGAAGGCGGCGCGCGAGATGGCGACGAGCATGGCGGGCGAGGACGCCGGCGTGGATTACCTGTTCCACGTCGCGGGGGGGTCGCAGCACGCCGCGGCGGAGGATACCACCGAGGAGGTGGACCGGGACATGTTCGAGATTAACGTGATGAGCGCGATCGCGCTCACGAAGGCTGTGCTACCCGGCATGCTTAAACGGCGCCGGGGGGTGATCACCGCGGTGGGCTCGATGGCGGTGAAGTGTCCCGCGCCGGGCCAAGCCACGTACAGCGCGACTAAAGCGGCGCTCTCCGCGTTTTGCCACTCGCTGCGCGGCGAGGTGGCGGACCGCGGCGTGCGCGTGTGCGTCGCGCACCCCGGACCGATCGCCACCGGGCTCGACGGGCAGAGAAGAGTGGTGTTCGGCGCGACGCTGGAGAAGAGCACGTGCGACACGGACGCGACGAGCTCCGCGGAGGCGAAGGGGGCGTCGGCGAAGGGTGCCGTGGTTTCGCGAAACGAAAAGCGGCTGGACGCGAGTTGGACGGCGCGGCGCGTCGCGGCGGGCGCGGCGCACGGGCTGGACGAGGTGGTGCTCGCGAAGCAGCCCATCATGCTGCTGCGGCACTTCATGCGCTTCGCGCCCACGCTGGGCTTCCGCGTGCTCAACAAGGTGGGGCCGAAACGCACGCGCGCCGCGCGCAGCGGCCAGAGCATGTACGACCTCAAGGCGAAGTAATTTAGGGAGAGGCTGGAGCTGCTGAAGCTTCTCGGGGACGTCCGCGTGGATGCGTTCCGGTACGACGACGCCGTCGCGCGTCAGTAGTCTTTGTATTTCGTGATGCGTCGTGGTCTACGCGGTCCGACGCGATCGTCACCAAAACCCATCGTCTTCCTCATCCTCTGAGTCATTCTCGCCGAAAGGGTCATCAGAGTTGCCGAACTCAGTGTCGAACCCGGAGTCGTACATGTTGTCCAAGTAACCTCGCGGACACCCGTTAAGAATTGCCCACTGCATCACCTCGTGATGTGGATACGCGGAAGAAATCGTGCGAGAGTCCCACGGGCAGCCGTTCTCGCGCGCCCACTTCAGCGTCTCGAGGTGGCCGCCCTTCGCCGCGCCCGCGCACGTCTTCTCGTCCC
>ENA-OUOG01000058-OUOG01000058.1-marine-metagenome-genome-assembly--contig:-NODE-58-length-119707-cov-5.877012_pt1 | contig 119707 bp, 58 predicted proteins | sample MGYA00248635_ERZ508505 | MGnify/ENA primary metagenome ERZ508505 (study PRJEB26176, sample SAMN06267871) | marine metagenome | isolation source: Saanich Inlet, British Columbia, Canada | place: Pacific... | reverse complement strand
CGCGGCGGCGACCCTGGCGTGGAGCGCGCCCGCGCTCGCGGAGGAGGCGCTCGCCGCGGCGTCGCCCGGGGGTACCAGCGCGCCCGCGACGGAAACGCTCGTGGGAACGGCCGCCGAGGATGAGCGCGAAACGCGGGTGTCTCCCTCCGCGACGCAGGAGCGCGGCGACGTTTTACCCGCCGACCCGTCGCGCGTGCCGGCGCGGCGAGGCGAGACCGTGCTCGATTACGGGCGCGTGTTCGCGAAGACGCCGGATGTTCTGGCGAAGGTTCGCGAGGACATCGCGTTTGTGGAGCGAAGCACGGGGTGGCGTCTGCGCGTCGTGACCGGCAACGGTCCGGGCGGCGTCGGCGCGGCGATGCCGTCGGCGAACGACCTGTACCGCTACTTCGGCACGGAGGATCGCAAGCTGGTGATCATGACCGTCGACGAATTCAACGGCAACGTCCTGGACTTCTACAACGACCAGAGCGCGCTCGCGCCGATCGTGCCCAAGTCGGTCGTGCAGGAGATCAGAGGCAGGTACGGGAACAAGTACTTCGTGGACGAGGAGGGGCTGGAGGAGGCGACGGTCGCGGCGGCGACCGCGATGAGCGGGTGTCTCGGGAAGGCGGAGGGGTGCAAATTCGTCCCCGGTCTGTCGCAGCAGCAACGCGAGTTCTCGTTGATCGCGGTTTGTTCCGGGGGGTTTCTGTTCGGCGCCGCGTCTCGTGGCGTGACCAAGTCGGGAGACACGTCCTCGCCCTGGGCGGCGGTGTTCGGATTTATCTGGATTCCCTGGGTAGTCATGTTCGGGTTTTACCCGCTTTACGCCAGGCAGCCGGAGGACCTGACGCCGCTGTGGGAGAACCTCGCGATCTTCGCGGCGTGTGTCCTCGTGACACGCGCGGGAAGCGGCGTGTTCGGGACGGACGACGAGGGGGACGCCGGGCGGACGTTGGGGGGGTCGGACGAGTAGGCGGGCCGCGCGTCCCCGCGCGCGACGCCGAACGTTGTTACTTATCGCTTTCGCTTTCCCGGACGTCGAATCGAAAATGTTCAGTGCGCGCGCCACCGGCGCTGGGCGAAACGCGCGTCCTCGTCAGATCGCGTTACCCTCGTCCTCTCAGTCGTCTCCCGCGCCTCCCTCGTGCCTTCGGCGCTCCGCTTCGTCGCGACCCGGTCCGATGAAGTGGCGCACGTTGGCTTCGCGCGCGCGCTACGCGTTCGGCGCGTACGCCGCCGCCGAGGGGTGCGCGTTCGGCGCGCACCAGTACCGCATCAACCAGATGCATCACGCCCCCCGGCGCTCGATGGAGGAGGGGTTCGACTACGACGGGCACTTCCGGTGGTTCGCCAGCGAGCTCCGCCACGAGCCCAACCCCCGGCGCCTGTTCGAGGACGCGTTCAACGCCGCGCCCATCGCCACGATCCCGCGCGCGAACGCGCTGCACATGCTGCAGTTCTACCTCACCGCGCGCGAGCGCGACGAGTTCCCCGACGACGAGTACCCTCCCGAGGTGACGCGCGAGGCGGAGTCGCTTTTGCGCCGGCTGGAGCGGCGACACGGCCTCGCGTTTCTCGACCGGGACGCCGGGGGCGCGTCTTTCGATCCGGACGAGGCGAAAGGCAGAGGCGCGCGCGTCAAGACCAAGCTGCGCCGGGCGTTGCGCGTGCTCTCCAGAAGGACGAAAGACGACAAGGCGTTCAGAGGCGAGGACAGCGCGGTTCGCGAATTCCTCGTCGACGGCGCGGGCGGGAGCCAGGGCGGCGTCGAGACGTCGGGATCCGTCGAATCCGCCACTGATTTCATCCGCACCAACCGTTTCGAAATGCACGCGTACTACAAGCCGATCGCGTTCCAGGCGCTCATCGCGGCGTTTCGCGCGGCGTCCGTCGCGAAGCTCAGGAACTCTGGGTTCGAGAGGAAACGCGACCCCGCGACGAACATCGTCGTGTGGGTGCGTCCGCCGCGGACGCCGCGAAGTGACGGGAAAAACGCCGATTTTAATCCCGTCGCGACTTCAGCGTCGGATTCGGACCGGTACGAACCTTTGGTGTTTCTGCACGGGCTCGGGATCGGCATCGCGCCGTACGCGGATTACGTGTGCGCGCTTCCCGACCACCGACCGGTGGTGGCGCCGGAGTGGCCGAACATCTCCTACAGCTGGGACGACCGGTCGCACGAGTACCCGAGCCCGTCGGAGATCTCCGCCTTTCTCGAGCGCTCGACGCGCCGCGCGGCGGAGGACGCGCTGGCGCGCGACGTTCGCGGCGCGGAGACGCAGGACGCCATCGTGCGTCGCGTGCGCGACGTGAAGTGCGACGTCATCGCGCACTCGTACGGCACGGTGTGCCTGACGGCGTTCAGGCGGCACTACCCGCACTCGGTGCGGCGCTGCGCGTACGTCGATCCGGTGTGCTTCTTGCCCTCCTTCGGGTCGTACCTGCGCTACGGATTCGACGACCACCTGGCGGGTTGGAACGCGCTGTTTCGGCATCTGATGGCGCGCGCGAGCGACCCGCGCGAGCCCATGAGCTTCGGGAACTTGGTGCTCGCGTCGTGGTTCGTGAAGGGCGACGCGAGCACGCAGCAGCTCATGAAGCGGCTGCTGTTCCCGCACGAGGCGTGGGAACGCGGGCCGCTCGGCGAGGACGACATGGTGGTGCTCTCCGGCTTGGACGAGATTGTCGGCGCGGTGGAGATCGCGGCGCGCTTCCGACAGGCGTGGCCCAAGTGCGCGACGGTGCTGCAGAAACAGTGGCAGCACGGGGGATTCCTGCTCGAGCCCGACCCGGAGCGCGTCAACGACGCCATCGTCGCGCACTGTACCGGCGGGAAAGTGGGTTTGCACGGTTTGAAAAAGCCGGGGCTCGTCAAGCGCGCGTGGCGCGCCGGGTTCGCGAAGCGACGCCCACGGAAAAAGCAAAAGCTCGTCCCCGAGGAGGAACACGACACCTCTTCGTAGCGCTTCCCGGCGGCGGCGGAGCGGCGAACGGTCTTTTCCCGCGAAGACGCCGTTCTCGCCGTTTTCGATTCTTCGATTCTTTTCTAAATACGCATACGATATTAATAACGCATTCGTGTTCGCACACGACTTCAGACTACTTCTACATGTACTTGAGCAAAGCGTTGAGGAACTTGGGGTTCGTGCACATCTGGTTGCACACGTACTCGCCCTGCTCGAACGCCGACGCATCCGCGGGGAGGTCGTCGATCCAGTCCGACTCGGCGTCGCTCTCGTTTTCGGTTTTTCCGCGCCGAGCGCCTTTCGTCCCTTCGTTCGTTCCTTCGTCCGCCGTCTCTCCCCGCTCGCCCCGCTCCATGGCGCGATTCACCGCCGCGGTCCTCGACGCGTGGCTCCCTGTTAAAGGGGTCGACTCCGATGTCGCCCCCTCCCCTCCCCCCAACCCGCTCTCGCCGTCGTCGTCGCCGCGCTCGCTCCCGAATTCGCTCCCCTCTCTTCGCCGCGCGCCCGACACGTCGTGGTACAGGTTGATGGCGACGATGACAATCTCCAGCGAGTGGCCCACGAGCGGCGGGAACCACGTGCTGACGTCCTCGTGCATCAGCGCTTTCTGCACGGTCGCGCCGACGCCACCCCCGATGCTCAGAAGCAGCCTCAGGTACGACAACGCGCCGGAGCCCTCCGAGTGCCACGACGCGAACACCTGCGGCAGGTACCGCGTCGCCTCCAATATGGCGTTCATGACGCCCAGCAGCATGGCGTAGCTCTCGAACCCGAAGCACCCGCCGTTGAGCACCATGCGCACGACTGGCGCGGCGAGGATCAGGCACGGCACGAGGTGCGCCACCAAGCCGCGGTTGGCGTGCGCGCGCCCGCTGGCGACGACGCCGCAGTGTTCGACTTTTTTCTCGGCGCAAAAGTGCGCCGCCAGCGGGTACAGCGGGAACCACAGCAGCGTGTACACGAGCGTGTAGTAGAACGTCAGCAGACTCGCCTGACAGCTGTCGAAGGTGAACCCGTCCGCCTGGCGCACGCACTGCTTGATCTGCTCGAAGTGCAGGATGAAGATGTTCAGCGTCGCCGTGACGTTGGACACGTTCATGAGCGCCAGGCTCGTCAGCGAGATGCCCTCGGAGTTGGCGAGAAGGATCAGCTTCAGGTACTGCGGCACCGCGCCCAGCACCACGCCCGCGATGAAGATGAACATGATCGCCTCCGCGCCCTGCGACGCCTCCTGCGAAACGGGAAGGGACGGGGTTACGTCGGGTCAATCGTCCGGTTCGACGCGCGAGGGGGGAGACGCGCGCGCGGATTTTCTCGGCACTCGAGAGAAGAGGAAGGCACTGTAACACCCGACTTCGTGCGCGGAAGCGCGGGGGTCCGGACGCGCTGAGGGCCGCGAGGCGGGTCTTCCGGGGCATGAAACGTACCATCGGCTCGACGAAACACACGGACTCCTTATCATACCCGGCGTAGTGGTCCGGGGCCGCGGGGATGCTGAACGGGTCCGTGGTGTTGGCCAAGGCGACCACCACGTCTTCATACGCGGATGTCGCGTTGTTCACCGACGCCCCCAGCCATCCCGCACCCAGCCGCGACAGCTCCACGGTCCTCGTGTACACCATCCCGCCCGCCGGCGCAGCCTCCGCGCTGCCGCCGGGTATCCGCCGACCCCGCCGCGAAGACGAGCGCTCGGCCTTCGACGCCGGCGCACCCTCGAGCGCGTCGACGACTGCCCGCGCACGGGGCGAAGCGAGAGGAAAAAGGGCTCCAAACCTGGTATCGGTTCGAGCCAAAAAGTCGACTTCGAACGTTCCAAGGCATTGTTACTCATCACGCGGTCGTTGCGCCGCTCCACACGTCCCGTCGCGGAACGTCCGCCGGCGGCACGCCACGAGCGAATGCTCCACGCGGCGAGGCTGTTCCGCGCCTTCGCCGTCGTCTCGTCGCCCCACGCGAGGCCAACCAGGCGCCGTCCGACCGCTCTTGCTCGCTGGGCACCCTTCGGGAGTTCGTCGCGCATCCCGCGCGTTTCCGCGTCCATGTCGACGGCCGCGGAGGACGACCCCGCGCTGACGGCGCGTAAGAAAACGACGCGAGCGGAGGTTAAAGCGGCTCTCAAAGCTCTGACGCAGGAGGAGATGGCGTCGCAGAGCGCCGCCATCGCGACCCACCTCCTGGCGCAGCTCTCGTGCTTCGACCCCGACGCCGCGCGAAACAGGTCCGCCACCGACCGACCGCTCCGCCTCGGCCTGTACGTGCACTGCGCTCGGCTCCGCGAGGTGGACACCTCCGCGCTCCTCGTCGCCGCGCTCGCGCTCCCGCGCGCGGAGGTGTACGTGCCCGTCGTGGACATGCCGGACCCGGCCGCCGCGCGCGCGCCCCCGTCCATGCGTTTCCTGCAGATCACGTCGCTCGAGGCGGACCTGGAGCCCAAGACCATGGGAATACTCGAGCCCACGGAGTCGTTACCGGACGGCGCGCCTCGCCCGAACCTCGAGACGCACGCCACGGACGGGCCGCTGGACGTGCTGCTCATGCCGGGCTTGGCGTTCGAAGAAACGGGCGCGCGCCTCGGGCGCGGCGGAGGCTTCTACGACGCGTTCCTCGAGCGATACACAAAAAAGTGCGAAGACGCCGGGTGGCAAACGCCTCCGGCGGTGGCGCTCGCGTTCGACGCGCAGATTTTGGAAGAGGGGAAGGTCCCCGTGGGAAGCTCGGACCGAAACGTGGACGCGCTCGTGACCGCACGACACGGAGTCTTAGTGTGCACGCCCGCGGGCGCGCGCGCGGCCAAGCCGGGGAAGTAGGCACGGTTTTTCTTCTGTCCGTCGGCGAACGCGCGTATGTGTTTCGGTACTTTTTACGAATAACGAATAGAAACATACCGGGTACTTTCGAAACCCAACCCACCCACCCCCGAGCGTCACCCCGACGCATCCGTTCACCGCTCACCGTTCACACGACCGAACGAACCTACGGACCGGCTCGCGCCTTGGCGGCGGCGACTTTCTGCGTGGCCTTCTTGACCACCGCTTTGCCCATGGCGAGCAGCTCGTCGCGCGCGACGCACGCGGCGGCGACGCCGAGGAGCACGGTGAGCCGCGCGATTTTTTTCGCGCCGGCGGACTCGCCCACCGCCGCCGCGCACGCGTCGCGCGCCTCGGCGAGCGCCACCTTGAGCGCGCAGAGCTCCTCGTGGAGCGCGTCCGCGCGACGCTCCGCCTCCGCCTCGCGCCGCTTCACCTCCTCCACGGTCTTGCGCGCGATCTCGCGCACCTTCGCGAGGTCCGCGGCGGACTTCGCCGACAAATCCGAAATCTGCTTGGCGTGCGCCGCGCGCAGCGACTGCGCCAGCTGCGCAGCGGCTTCGTTCGCCGCGCGCGCCTTGGCGAGCTCAGCCTCGAGCTCAGCCGTCTTCGCGTCGTGCGCCTTCTTCGCGGACGCGGAGGAGGCGGCGTGCGCGGCCGCTTCGGCGGCGATGTGCTCCGCCGCGCTCTTCTTCGCCTCCGCCAGAGCCTGCGTCGCGGCGGCGAGTGCGGCTTTCGCCGCCACGACGCTCTCGCGCGACTCGGCGGCGGCGTGCTCAGCCTTCGCGGCGCGCGCCATCGCGTCGGTGAGCTTGCGGTCGGACGCGTTCAGGTTCTTCTGGTTCGCGAGCATAGCCTGCTCCACCGCCTTGACCGACGCCGCGCGCGTCTTCTCCGTCTCGCGGCGAGCCGCGGAGGCAGCCTTCGCAGAAGCCTCCGTCTCGGCGCGGAGCGCCTTGGCGGCGCGCGCCGCCGCGTCAGCCTCCTTGCGCGCCGCCAGAGCCTCCTTGCGCGCCGCCGCCGCGTCAGCCTTGGCGCGCGCCTTCGAGGCGTCCGCCTGCGCCTTGGCGGCGGCGGCGTCCGCCTTGGCGGCACGCGCATCCTGCTCCGCAGCCTCGAAGGCGCGCTTGATCTCGGCCGCGTCCGCGCGAGCGGAGGCAGCCTTTTCCTCCGCGGCGGCGACGGATCGTTCCAGACGCGACGTCCGCTCTTTGTGCGCGGCGTGCGCGTGCGCGGCGCCGGCGCGCGCCGCCGAGACGACTCGCGCCATCTTCGCGTTCTTGCGCTCCTCCTCGTTCCGCGCCTCGACCGCCGCGGCGAGGTCCGCGGCCGCCTTGGCCGCCTCCTGCTTCATGGCGCCTTCCAGCTCGGCGATCTTGACGTTCAGAGAGGACAAAATGGTGTCCTTCTCGGCGTTGTCGGCGGCGGCGGCGGACAGCGCCAACGACGCCGACGTCAGCTGCTCGCAGCTGTCCCGCAGTTCGCTCGCCGCGCGCTTGAGCTGGCCCTCCAGGCCTTTGACTTCTTTGCGCGCGGACTCCAGCGCGACGCGCTCGGACGCCAGAGAAGCGCTCACTTCGTCCAGGCGGCTCTGCATCGCCGCGCGCTGCTTCTCCACGAACGCGAACTTAGCATCCGCCGAGGCTTTCGCCTCCGCCAGCGCCGCGGCGTCGGCGGCGGAGCGCGCGACTTGCGCGCGGCGCGCCGCCTCGGCGTTTTGACGCTGCTTCTCCGCCTCGGCGGCGGCGGCTTCCGTCGCGCCGAGCGCGCGCGCGAGTGCATCCTCCTTCTGCTTGATCTTCTTGAACGCAGCCTCCAGTAGACGCTGCTTGTCGTCCACGCTCTTGGTCAGAGCGGCCGCAGCCTCAGACTTTTCGCGCACGCTCGTCTCCAACTTGAGCTTGAGCGCCTCGAGCGCGGCGCGGCGCGCCTCCGCCTCGGCGGAGACGGCGCGCGCGGCTTTCATCTCCTCGATGAGCCTGCGGTTCAGCGCGAGCAGGCTGTCGTTGCGCGCCTGCACGTCACTGAGCGCCTCCGCGGCTTTCTCGGACTCGGCCGCGGCAGCCTCGGCGGCGGCGGCGTTCGCCTCCGACTGCGCCTTGGAAGCCTTGAGCTCCTTCACGAATTTGCCGTTGAGGTTCTGCACGGTTCGCGCGTCTTCGCGCGATTGCGCCAGCTTCGCGGCGATGCCCGCGTTGGCGGTTTTCGCAGACTTGAGCTCCTGGAGCACGCGCGTGTTCAGCTCGAGCAGCTTCGCGCGTTCCTCCACCGTCTTCTCGAACATCGCGCGCGCGGAGGACGCCGCGGCGGCGGCGCCTTCGCTCGAGGCGTGCGCGTCCTTCGCGGCGCGGCGCGCGTCGCGCAAATCGGAAACCAGTCGCGAGTTGAGCTCGCGCAGCGCCGACGAGTCGTCGGACAACTTAGCGGCTCGCGACTCCGAGGCGGCGAAGGCGGCGTCCGCCTCCTCAGCCTTGCGCTGCGCCTGGCGCAGCGCGCCGATGAGCTCGACGTTCACCGAGCGGAGCTTCTTGTTTTCCTCCTGCGCCAGCGCGACCATCTCCGCGCCCGCCGTGCGCGTCTCCTCCTCGGCGGCGGCGACGAGCGTCTCGGTGGCTTTGACGGCGGCGGCGAGCTCGGCGGAGAGCTCTTCGTTGAGACGCTTGAGCTGCGCGTTCTCGGATTTCGCGAGAGCCACAAACTCCGCCGCGCCTTTCGCTTCGCGCTCGCTCGCAGCCTTCTGCGCCTCCGCCGCGGACTTGGCGTCGCCGGCGATTTTGCGCGAGTCGCGCAGCGAGTCGATGAACTTGGCGTTGAGCTCTCTAAGACGCGCGTTTTGCTCATTCGCCGCGTCGAGCTGGTCGTTGATGTCGCCAGCCTTGGCGTTCGCCGCGTTCACCGCGGCGGTGGCCTTGGTGGTAGCGGCGCGCGCGTCGCGGAGCTCCTTGATGAACCTGCCGTTGAGCTCGCGGAGCTTGGAGCTCTCCTGGTTGGACTCGGCGAGTTTGTCGAGCGCGGCGTTTTTCTCCGCCAACGCCGCGGCTTCCGCGTCGGCGGATTCCTCGGACGCCGCCTGGCTCGTGCGCAGGTGAAGGATCATCTTGTCGTTCAGCGAGCGGAGCGCGGCGTTCTCCTCGCCGACGCGCTGGAGTTGCTCGCCGTCCGCGGCGCGCGCCGTGGCGGCTTCGGCGGCGGCGTCCGTCGCCTCCTTCGTGGACAGACGCGCAGCCCTGAGCTTGTCGATGAGCTTCTTGTTCAGGTCCCGGAGGTTGTCGTTCTCGTGCTGGATCTTCCTCAACTTCCCCCCGCCCGGCGAGGCCAACACCGACTCATCGAAAACCATCGGCTTCGCCGCGGCCGCGGCGAGCTTCTTGTTCTCCTTGGCGTTGATGGGCGTGCTCGTGCGGCGCACGGAGTCGCGGAAGGGGTTCTTCGAGGAGGCGCGCATCGCGCTCGCCTTCGCCTTGGGCTTGGGCGTGGGGGTCACGCCGCCGCCGAGGCGGGACTTGGTCTTGGGCGTCCCGTTGCCGGCGGGAGACAAGGCCGCATCGTTGCTTCGATCGCGAAGGGGGGAGAGCGCGGCGAGCATGGTGCCAGGCTTAGGGGGAAATCGCGGAACCTCGCCGAACGCGGGTCGTGCAGAAGTCAGTCGCGGATGTCCGACGCGCGGGTATGTACAGCGTCGACGTGCGCGCGCAGTGTCCCGGCAACGTCTCGGACGCGTCGTTCCGTAAACTCCGACTGGACGAGAGAGAAAACGTCAGCTCGAGAAAAACGAAAAAGAAACGGCTCTTTTTTTTCGGAAGCGCAAGGGTTAACCTTAACAATGTTGAGAGTCGACCACATCAACGAAACGCGCGCGAGGACCCTCTCATCACTCTTCTCCGTCGGCCCGCGCGAGCTGCGCCGCCACCGCCGCGGCCGCAGCCGCGGTCAGATCACCGTCGCTCGCGTCGCTCTCCCCGTCGATGGACCCGTAATCCGTGACGTCCCCGTCGCTCTCGACGCCGTCCGCCGATCGCGACGTCGCCGGCGCCGTTTTTGAGATTTTGGAGACGGCGGAGACCTCCGCCGGCGGCGCGTACGCCAAGTCGTCGCCCCGGAAAAGCAATCGCCGACCGCTCGCTTTCACAGGCTTCTCGCCCTCGAAGGTCTCCGTGGAGGTCTCGCCGACGCCTCTCTCCGGACCGACCGCGGCGGCCGCGAGGACCGCGCGCGCCTCAGCGGCGCGGCGCAACACCGCGGGGACCTCGCGTTTCGGTTTTTCCGACGCCGCCGACGCCGCGGCGTCCGCGGGCTCCGCCTCGGCGCGCGCGTCGTCGGTCCGCTCGCTTTCCTCCCGCGGAGGCTCCGGGAGACGCGCCCCGGGGAGATCGAGCGCACCCATAGTCCACGAGACCGCCGGCGACCGCGGCGACGGCGGCGTCGTGACGCCGTCGTCCTCTGCGGCGAACGCGAACGGCTCGACCGCGGGCCGGCGCTCGGGCTCCGCCGGCGCCGGCGCCGGCGCGCCGCCATCCGACGCTGCGCGCGCGTCTTCGCCCGGTCGGCGCGACGGGTCGTACTGCACGGGCTCGCGCGGCCCGCCCGCGACGGGCAGCTTCGGCGGCTTCACTGGCGAAGGCGACGCGAGCGACGCGGAGACGCGCAGAGGCGGCTTCTCGGGCGTCTCGCTCGAACGATGCCACGCGGCGTCGATTTCTGAATCCGAGACGTCGCGCCCGAAATCCTCGGCGGCTTGGCGCGCCGCCGCGAGCGACGTGTCCGGAAGGCTGGAGTACGACGCCATGAGCGGCGCGTCGTCCATCTCCAGCGAGGCCGCGCGCGCCGGCGCGAATTCGGCATCCTTTCCTCGCGAGTACAGCTCCTTGCGTCGCTCGCGGAGCCGGCGCGCCTCCGCCATCATCAGCGCCTCGGCGGCGGACGCGGCGGCGGCGGCGCGCGCGGCGGCGGCGGCGGCGGCTTCCGCGTCGCGCCTCGCCTCCTCGGCGGCGGCGATGGCGGGCGCTGCCGCCTCCGACGCCGCGTGGATGACCCGCGTCTGACGCGAAGCCGCGCGCGAGCGGCGTTTCAGCTCATCGCGCGCGCGACGCGCTGCGTCCAGACGCGGGGATGTCCTGCGTTTCTCGCTCGACTCGCCCTCCTTCTCGGCGTCGTCCCCGCGGCGCCTCCGCCCCGACGCGTCCGGGGGGGTCGCCGGCGCGAACCGTTCCCTTTCGTTTTCGTCGCCCGCCTCCGACTCGAGACGTCCCGCGGACTTCGCGGGCGAAGGCTCCCACACGTCCGGGTCGCGTCGGTTCTCGCGCTCCGCTAAAAGCTCCTCCTTGTTCCTCGTGTGGTTCCCCGTGGACAGATTGAACGGCTTCACCTCCGTGACGCGCGGCCGAACAGGCGGCGCGCGTCTCTTCCGCTCCGAACGTTCCGCTCCGTTCTCGTTGTCGCCGTCAGATTTTGCGCCGTTCCCGTCGGCTTTTGACGCGCGTCTTCCGAACGCAACCTCGACGCGCTTCTTCTCGGCGGCGGCGCGTTTTGCCTCCGCGGCTCTCTCCGCCTTTAATAACTCAACCTCACGCTTCTTCTCCGCCTCCTCGCGCGCCTTCGCGGCGTTCGCGGCGCGCGCGCCGCGGCGGCGCGCCGCCTCGCGCGCCGACGCGCCGCGCGCGGAAAGAACCGCCGGGGCTTCGGACGACCGCGCGGCGAACGACGCCACCGTACCGTCCTGCGACGCACCCGGACGCTCGCGCGCGGGCGCCGAGCGGCTCCTCCCGGCGGCGAAGTCCGCCTCCGCGCGCGCCTCGATGCTCGCGCGCGCCGCGGACGCCTCACGCGGCCGGAGGCTCGCGGGAGGCTCCGGAGGCGGACGCCACGCGCCGCGGGGAGGCGGCGTCGCGCGTTTGCGAGCGGCGTCTCGCGCGCTTCTCGCGTCCGCCCGCGAGCGCGTCGCGCCGGCGACGCTCTTGCGCAGCGCTCGCGTGGCCGCGCGCCTGGCGCGCGTCATCTCGGTCACCTCCTCGCTGACCCCCGAGGCGCTCGCGACGATCCGCGTCGCCACCTCCGCGCGCATCGCCGCGCGGAACGCCTCGATGGAGGCGTCGGCGTCGGCGACGACGGACGCCGGGTCGGCGGCGAACGACGACCCCGCGCCAAACGCCGCGGCTTCGCGCACGTCCGCGAAGAAATCCTTCTCTGTCTCCTCATCCGCCTCGACCGCGCGCGCGACGCGCGGGCGCGCGGTACCGTTCGGTGCCACGCGAGGGGGCGTCGTGGGCACCGAAGAACCTAACGTTGTGGCGTCCGCGGCGACGAACGAAGAGTGATCCTTCTCCGCCTCCGCCGTCGCCGCGCGCGCGACGCTCCGAATCTCTTCGTAATCAAACGCGCCGCCGAGAAGTTCCTCCACCTTGCGCCTCGCCTCGCGCTTGCGCGCCGCCTCCGCCTCCGTCTGCGCGTCAAGCGCGGCGGACCAGGGCGCGGCGACGTCCGGAACGGCGGGATTATCCGCCCGGTCCCTCGGGGCCATCGCGTCCAGCGCCTCGCGCGCGACGGGGTCGATCGTCGACGACGGGCTGGACGCGCCGCTCGAAGCCGCGGGCGAATTTTGTTTCGACGCCGCTTTCGGCGCGGCGTCCACTCGAGGCGGCGGCGGCGCGTTCGCGGTCGTCGCCGCCGAGCGCACCGCCGCCGTGTGCGTCGAGCCGCCGGCGACGGCGACGACGTCGTCGGCGGTCGCGGGGCGGTACGGGGATGTCGAGCGCGCGGCGGGTCGCTTCGCCGGAGGCTCGGCGCGCGGCTTCTCTTCGGGAGACGACCCCGGCTCCGGGCTTCCGTCGACGTACTCCGCGAGCCCGCGCTCGAGCCGGTGGAACTCGTCGAACATCGCCGCCGCCTCCGGGCTTCCGCTGGACGCCGCGCGCGCCTTCACCGCGGTGGGCGTGGGGGGGAGCCCGCCGGGCGACGCCGCGGCGGGCGACGACGCCGCCGGCGCGTCCGTCTCCGTCGTCGTCGTCGGCGGCGGCGCCGACGCCATCGCCGTCGTCCGCGTCACCGTCGCCTGCGCGGTCGCGCCGAACACCTCGTAGCGGAAGTCCACGGCGGTGGCGGACGCGGCGTCCGTGCGGAACGCGAACGGCTCAGAATCGAGGCCGGGGACCGCGGCGTCGGCGCGGGATCCCGACGGAGGCGCCTTCGCCGCCGGCGCCGCGCTCGCCCGCGTGTGCGCGCGTCGCGCCACCACAGCCTCGCGCGCGGAGTCATCGCCCATCAAGTGCGTGCTGAGCCCATCTCGCGCACGCGCGACCGCGGCGCGAAGGGCACGCGCGGGGGCGTCTTCGTCGTCGTCGTCTTCTTCTTCGTCTTCGTCGTCGTCGCCACCTCCGTAAATCATGCGGAGCACGCCCTTGAGGTAGGCCTGCGCCTCGGGGTCCTCGTCCCCCGCCGCGACGAGCGCCGCGGCGTCTCGCGGCGTCGCGGTCTCGCCGCGTCGCGACGACGCCGCGCGCGTACCGCGCGACGCCGCGAGACGCTCCATCTGGTCCGTGGCGATGACACTCGCGCGGAGCCCGCGCTCGGCGGCGTCGAGCGCCTCGCGGATGGACGCGGTCATGTCGCTCGTGGGCGACTCGAGCTTGGGCGACGGAGGTGCCGCGGGCGCCGCGTCCACCGCGCGAGCCGCCCGCATCGCTTCGCGGTAGGGCGTCGTGGGCATCACCGGCCCGGCGTTCCCCGCGGAAGCACCGGTGGACGCCTCCTCGCCGGGGAGGTCCCACACCGCGTCGTCGTCCGTTCGCGGGCTGTCTGCCAAGAAATGCGCCGAGTCATCCGCGCCCACGGCCGCGTCGCGAGTCGCCTCGGAGAGGCGCAGCTCGCGCTCGAAGCGCTCGCGCTCCGCGCGAAGCCTGTCCCCCGCCGCGGACATCTTCACCCCGCGTGCGCCCGTGCGCGCGCGTCGTGGCGTCCTATGAAACGGAGAGCCCTTCAACAGTCATTTTGAATTTGTCACTCCGAGGAGCGAGGACTGGTGGCGCGCGGCGCGCGTCGGTATTTCGGTCTCGCACTTTTCCCGCCGATCCAGCCTGGGCACCTCCCAGAACACGGAGCGCCGCGACCGCCGACCAGTGCGGTGTCGCGCGCCCCCGAGCGTTTGTCAGTAGCGCGAGGCTGTCCGCTCGTTTGTAGTTCGCGCGAGTGGTCGCGGAAGGTCGCGCGCCGCGCTCGCGCGGTTCGCACACCGGCGCGCGGAGGCGTCGCCGGCGTTTCGTGCGGTCTCGGGATTCCGAGGCTCGCGGAATTAGCGCCGAAGCCGCGAGGGTTTCCCCCGATCCGGTGTCGCGGTCCCCGGGAGTGGGCGACCGTCCACCAGAGAAGCGCGCGAGGGTTTCGTACCACCAGTAGTTTCGCGCAGCGCACGCGCGTGTCGGTGCCCCGGGCGGCCACGCGCGGGCGCGATGGCCGATGGCGCGAACGACGCGGTGGTGATCTTGGATGGATCCGAGGACCAGGCGGACGACGACGTGGAGATGGCCGAGATCGAGGCCGGCGAGAACCTGGACGACACCGCGAGCGAGGACGAGGACGAAGAAGATGCTCAGCGAGAAGAAGCGGAGAGCTCCGGGGAGGACGAAGACGCGGAGGACGAGGAGGATGTGGACGCGGAAGAAGTCCTCGAGGAGCTCACGTTCACCGCGGTGAACAAACTGACGGAGGCCGCGAAGTGCGTTCTTTTGCCACCCCCACCCGACCTTAGTCGTACCCCCACCCGATGCGGCCACGCGACACACGCCACCGACACACACACGACGTTAGTATAGAGTCGTGCCTGAAAAACGGCACGACAGTCACCAACGAAGACAGACGCTGGATACCCGGAACAGACGCCGATGACGCGAGAGGCGCGCGCGACCAACGTCGCGCTTCTCGCGACTGAAACGCCTCGTCGCGCGAGGATGATGATCATCATATCATCCGCGCCGCGCGAGATGTCGTCGGATCGAGCACCGAGCGCCCTTCGCGGCGTCTCGAGTAGCCATCCGACGACCCCTCGCGCGTTGGAAGCAGAGACTCAGAGACTGATCGCCGGCGGAACTCTTTCGTTTCTCGTCGACGCGAGCGTCGCGAGGATCGCATCTGAAGAAAGTCGAAAAAGCAAAGTTTCTTTTTGTTTTTTCGTCGCCGCTTCGACGCCGTTCGCGCGAGTCTCCCGAGACGCGCCGAACGGCTCCGTCGAGGCTGCGTCGTTCCGACGACCAGCCGCGATCGCGACGGGGACCTCCATCGCGAGCCCCGTACGCGGAAGAGATGTCGCAGTTCAGGCTCGTCCGCGCGGCGCGCGCGACTTGACTGTCTTGCCAGAATGGAAACAGAGCGTGAAAACGCGGTAAAATTTGACGCGACGGCGGAGCGCCGCTCGTGTGGTCGCGTCGAAATTTTTGACCTCGGGATCACGGTCTGTTTACCGGCGAAATCACGGCAAAAATTTTTCCGCCTCGAGAAACTCGCCAGATGCGTGATTTCGAGTGAAATGGGCGTCAGCCGTTGTTGGACGTGGAGACGGACGAGTGTCGCGTGGAGAAGTGTCGCGTGGAGCGTTTTTCGTCGCGCGTTTTTTTTTCTGTTTCGCGACGACGCGCCTCGCTTCCCGTCTCTGACGTTCCGTTCCTTTCCGCTCCTTTCCTGTCTACCCCGCAGGTCCCTCGAGGGCAACGCCGCGCTGAGCGAAGCGAAGACGTACGCGCTCGCCGAGGAATTCCACATCTCGCCGCGTGAGGTTCTCGCGGTGGTCGAGCACTTCAAGATGAAGGCGGACGCGTCGGCGTCCCCCGCGAAGCGCGCCGCCGCCGTGGTGGACGACGACGACGACGAAGGCCCGACGTTCACGATCACTTCCGGCATCTCCGACGAGGTGCGCGCGCAGGTGTGCTGCGGCGATCTGCACGCCACGCTGGTGCTCCCGAAGGGGTACTCGAGGCAGCAGGAGTACGTGATTTACGCGGACGGCAGAAAGGCGACCCCCGCGCAGATGGAGCACGCCGCGGGCAAGGGCGCGTCGAAGAACTGGAAGTTCACCGTGCGCATGGTGGAGCCCGACGGGAGCGCCGGGTGCGTGTTCAAGAAGTGGATGGACCAGACGGGGTACTACCCCAAGGGGCACGACCCCGCGGCGCCGCCCGCGAAGAGGGACAACGCGACGAAGAAAGCCCGCGCGAAAGCCGCGCAAAAGGAGAAGCAGGAGAAGAAGGCGGCGAAGGCGAAACAGGCGGAGGCACCGGCGAAACCTGCCGTGCCTGCCGCTCGCGAGCGCAGCCTCTTCGAGAAGAATCTCGACACCCTGCTGGACGACGACGGCGGCGTGAAGCTGAAGGAGAACATCAGGAAGCTGGTGTGGATGATGAAGAACGTGGAGAACAACTCGCAGAGGTCGGTGGTGGTTAGCGTGATTTTCCGCACGCGCTCCGGCTTTCTTGGCGAGTTCATCTCCCAAAAGGGCCTCGAAATCCTCAAGACGTGGTTGGAGCTGGCCAAGACCGACAATAAGTCGTCCCTGATCCTGAAGATCTTGCTCACCCTGAAGAACATGCCCATGTCCGTCGCCGCGCTCAAGGAGACGGGGTGGGGGAAGACGGTTTCCAAGCTCCAGAAGTACGCGCCCGCCAAGGAGCCGGATGCCAAAAAGTCGGCGAAGGAAAACGAAGAAGCCGCGAAAAAAGCGGCGGACTTGGCGGAGCGCGTGAGAGATCAAGCGGGGGTGGTGAAGTCCATCTGGGAAAGCCTCGTGTTGAAGGAGTCCCAAGAGGCGGCGGCGAAGGAGGCGGCGGCGGAGAAGGAGAAGGCGCTCAAGGCGGAGCGCGAGAAGATGGCGGGCGCGAAGCGCGACGCGTCTGCGATTCTCGCGTCCGCGGCGAAACGCACGAAGATCGACGCCGGCAAAAACCCCGTCGCCGCGACGAAGATCGGCGGCGCGGCGGTCGCGCGTCCCACGACGACGACGACGATCGTGCGGCAGGCGGCGTCCTCCTCTAAGTCGTCCGGGTTGTCGTTTGGCGGGATCAACATCCGCGGCGCGGGGTTCGCCCCCGAGCGCCCCGCCGGCTTGGTGAAGGCTGCCACGAAGGCCAAGGCTCCGTCCCCTCCCCCCGCGCCCATGCTGTACAAGAAGAAGCCCAGCAAGAAAGCCGCGAAGGGCATCAAGGGCATCACCTGGCCCGACTCGCACGACTCGCTCGAGATGGCGAAGTTCTTCTACAAGGCGGACCCGCCCGTGGCGTGCAACCCCGACCCGGACGTCGTCGAGAAGCTGTACGACCTGGGCGCGAAGCACCCTGTGCGCGAGGAGACTCGGGAAGAGGTTGAAGAAGAGGAGGCGGACGAGGAAGAGGACGAGGAGGACGAGACCGCGGTGGCTGCTGCGCGCGAGCGCCAGGAGCGCGAGCTCGCCGCGGAGGCGCGCGCCGCGCAACTCACGCGCCAGCGCCGGCTCAACGAGATGCGCGCCATGACCAAATGGCGCAAGCCTCGTCGCGTTCCGTACGCGGAGGACGTGGAGATCGCCAAGGGTGAGGAGTCTGTCGAGGCGGCGCGTCTGCGCGATCTCGCGAGAAGCACGCGCGAGGTGACTTTCAAGACTCTAAACGCCGTGCCCGACTCGCCCGCGGAGGCGCCTCCCGCCGACGCGGGGGGCGCCAACGCGGCGACCACGATGGAGATTCCGCTCCTCACGAAGATCACGCCCGAGCAGCAGAGGCAGCAGGAGCAGCAGCAGAGGTTGCTTCAGCAGCAGCAGGATCAGCAGCGGCAGCGGCAGATGATGCACGCGCACATGCCTCCGGGGCCGCCGGGGCCGCCGCCGCCGGGGCAACCAACCCGGCTCGGCGTAAACCCGGGCGGCGTGGACGCGGCTTCGCTGCAGGCGCTTCTCAACTCGGTGCAATCCAACCCGGCGCTCATGGCCAACCTGGGCGCGGCGAGGTCGACCGGCGGAGCACCTGGAGCGAGCGCGATGTACGGCATCTGCGCGTTCTTCAACACGCCGCAGGGGTGCCACCGGGGTAACGCGTGCAAGTTCAAGCACGTGCGCGACGCCCCGGCCGGTCCCCAGGCGTTTCCGTTCATCAAGAGACAAGGGTAGGCGGACGCGGCGTGGAAGGGAAGCGCGCGTGGCGCGCGGCGTGGATCATCATCATAACAGACGAGCTCCGCGTTTGGAGGAGGAGAAGGCGAAGCGTCGCGCGCGCGTCGCCGCTAGGGCGGCGCGCGGCGCGGCGTTGAGACGCGATGACGCAGTTAGCATAGACACTCGACTTAGCACGAGCGTTAGACGCGATACGAAGACGACACTAGGTTGCCACGCCGACCTTTGGACCTCAGAAGTCTTCCCGCCCTCTCCGAAGCGCCGCGCGAGGAAGAAGCGCGGGCGTCTCGAGTCTGGAAAAAAACGTCTTGTCTCGAGGAGACCCCGGCGGAGCGCGCTCGAAACGCCGCGACCGCGCGCGATCACCGGTTTTGGGCCGCGAGCGTGGCGCGGACACGCGACGCGCCGGGCTCGAGGAGGCGCGACGCGCGAGGACGGCGGGAGGACGGCGGGAGAGCGCGACGCTTTGTAACGAGACGCTACGCGAGAAAACACCCGAGAAGAAGAATTTCGTCTCGCGCGCGAGTGGGCAAAAAATGTCGACGATCCGGCACCGGCGTCGTTTCTGGTTCGCGAACGGAACAAAATTCAAACGAAACTCGCGCAGGTGCTTTCTGCTGTCGTTGTCGCGTTCGGCCCGTCCCAGGGCCTCATCAACACTCTCGCGCGCACGGACACACACGAACGCACCATGGCGTCCACCGCCGACGCGTGGTGTTTCGCGGTCGACGCGAGGTTCGAGCGCAATGGCGTGATGAGCAGTACCACCCTCAAGTGCGTCCGTCTCCGTCGCGTCGCGAATCCACGCCCCGCGCGTCGTCATCCCGAGCTCGGTCCCCGCGTTTTTGAATCTCCCGAGGCCGGGAGGTCGAGAAGAGGAGCGCGGGGGCCGGCTCTATCGTTCCCGTCTCCCTCCGGATCGCGCAGCGACCCGATCGCGATCGAAACGTCCTCGCCCTCTCCTCCGCTCGCGACGCGCGCACGTCGCCTATTCCCTTCCACCCTCCCGCGTCCAGCACCATCGGGCTTTTCTGACCTCGCCCGCTCCCCCCTCGATCCGCGTTTCGAACAGACACCTCGTGCTTAGCGACGCCGAGCTGGACAAGGAGAACGCGTCCGTCGGTCACGGCGCGAACAACCACAAGGTCCCGGACATGAACGCCTCCGCGAAGCGCAAGTTCGTGCTTCGGTTCGGGGACAGCAAGTGGTCCAACGACATGCACGTCGCCCAGATCAAAGCCATCTACGGCAAATCGGTGAAGGAGGGCATGCTGACTCTGGAGGACAAGGCGAGCGTCAAAGTGTTCATCAAGTCGACACCCGCGGAGTGCCAGCGCTTGATGAAGACCCTCACGACGCTCAAGGGCGCGCCCAAAGACGCGCAGCACGCGCACCTCGCCGCGCTGGGCAGCTGTGCGAAGTGCGCCTCGAAGAACGCGGCGGCGGCGGCGAAGGCTGAGGAGCGCCAGAAGAAGATTGTCGCGCAGCAACTGGCGAGCGCCGAAGCCGAGTTGGCGCGCAAGCGCAAGCGCGAGCAGACAGCCTCTGAACGCGACTCGGACAAGGCGAGGCGTCTTTCCGAACAGCTCCAGCGCGTCGAGGAGATGCGCGCGGCGAAGGAGGCTGCGAAGGAGGACATCGAAGCCGCGAAGCGCCGCATCGAGGAGAAGCGTTCGGCGGCGCGCGCCGAGAAGGACAAGCTTAAGAGCGACGCGGAGGCTTTGGCGGAGACGCGTCGCGCGTACGCGGCGGAACGCGAGGCGCTCGAGACGGAGAAGAAGAACCTCGAGACGATGCGTTTACAGATCGAGAAGGAGACCATCTCGGTGCAGAAGGCGCGCGAGATGCTCAACGCGCAGCTCGAAGCGCACGAGTCGACGCTCAAGTCGCTGGAGATCGCCAAGACCGCCGTCGAGAAGGAACGTTTGGTGATTGCGAAAGAACGCGAGCGCGTCGAGCTGGAGACGGCGCGGTACGAGGAAGAACGCAAGGCGTCGGAGGCGAAGAAAGCCGCGTGGGAGGAGGCGAAGAGGTTCAGGGAAGACGAGTCGGCGTTCAAAGCCGCCGCCGCGGAGAGGCGGCGTTTTGAGGCGGCGGCGAAGAAGGACGAGACGGCGCGGCGACGAGCGCACGACGACGCGTCGCCCTCGACGAGTCCCACCGGCGCGTCGCCCGACGCGGCGCGCTTCTACGGCAGCGCGGCGCGAGGGGCTTCGAAGCCGGCTTCGAAGCCGGAGAAGCCGCGCCAACCCGTGATCGAGGACGACGACGACGACGAGAGCCCCGAGAAGGCGAAGCAGGCGGACGCGCAGGCGGAGGAGGAGGCGGAGCGCGCGGCGCGCGAGTTTGCGGCGGCAGAGGCTCGCGCGCGCGAGCTGGCGCGCAAGCGCCAGGAGGAGGTGGCCAGGCAGGCGCGCGAGCGCCAGGCGGCGGAGCGCGCCGAGGCGGCGGCGGAGAAGGCTCGCCAGCGCAAGGCGAACTCTAAGAAGGCGCAGAAGGAGTTGCTGGAGGAGATGCGTCGCAAGCAGGAGGAAGAGGCTGCTCAGCGCGAGCACCACGCGCGCAAGGCCCAGACGGAGCAGAAGATCCGCGAGAAGGCGCGGAGCACGTGCGTCGCGACGGCGACGGATGAGATTTACGAGGCGCACGTCGCCGCGTTTGAGAAGATGAAAACGGTGCCTCCCGGCACGCTTCGCGAGCGCGACATCCCTTGGCCGCATCCGAACAACTTGGTGTTCCTGACCCCGCGGGACGACCAGAACGCCAAGAAGAAGAAGGTGATGCGCGCGATCCAGCGGTGGCATCCGGACAAGTTCACCCAGAACTTTGGCGCGGCTATCCGCGAAGACGAGCGCGAACGCATCATGACGCGCGTCCGGGGAGTCAGCGCGAGCGTGATTGAACTGCGACAGGTGTGGAACTGACTACGGCGCGAGACGAATCGTACGGCTGTCCCGATATTGTGACGATGACGATTGTGACGAACTTTTTGTCGACTCACGCTTTCCTGCTCAGACTCTCGTCGTACTCTCGCGCGTGTGCGGGCGTCTCCATGGCCTCGTCCGAGATGAACCCGCACAAGTCCGCGAGGCGGTGCACGAAGGTGGCTTTCCAAAACACTCCGGACGATAACGCGCCCGTGAGCGAGCCCCACAGCATCCCGGCTTGCAGCCACGCCGTGGGGTGCACGACGTAGAACACCTTCAGGTTTTCCTCTAAAGACCCGTTCCCCAGCGCCGCATCCACCAGGCGCCGCGTGAAATCCACGGAAGGCGCCTCCGCCTTCTCGCCGCCGCCGTGGAAATACACCAACGCGCAGCCCTTCGGGTCCGCCGCGGCGGGCGCGACGACGCGCGCGACGTGAAACAAAACTCGCCGCTCCGCCTCTGATCGATCCCGCCCCGCGTTTTTCAGCCACTGCTCCAGGCTCACTGCGTCCACCGACACAACGCGTCTGCCGATGAAGTCGCGGCCGTGAACGCGCACGGCGCCGGATTCAGCGACGTCCCGCAGGTCTACGCCGGCGGCGGCGCGGACCATCGCGTCGTGCCTGGCGGCGGCGGCGCGCGCGCGCGCCGTCGGCGAATCCGGCCCGCTCGCGGATGCGCGTTTGTCGCCATCCTCGTCTCCCCCGTCCCCGAACCAGAAATCGAACTCGTCCTCTTCCTGAAGACGCGTCTTCGCCCGCTGCGCACGCACGCGCCGCTCCTCCGGGGACTCGATCACGCCCAAGATGCTCGCGGAATCGCGTTCGTCGCGGAGCCGGTTTTTGCGTCCATCATTCCTCGCGTCGCCTTTTTCCTCCGCGGCGGCGGCTTCGCTCGATCCCGGACCACGTCCCGGGCCCGTCCCCACGGGAAACCGGTCGATGGTGATCTCGCGCTCGCCGATGTCCATCTCCCCGTGCGCGTTTCCGATGTCCCCGGGGAGCACCATCTCCCCGCGCCGAGCCTCTGCGTCGTCCCTGGGGAAGTACGCGGCGAGCGTCCCCACGTCGGACAAGCCGAGCGCGCGTCCTGTCTCGCGTCCCGGGGACGCTTTCCCGGGGACGTTCCCGTCCCCGACGTACATCCCCGCGTCGCGATTGGTCAGGCAGAGCACCACGGTGTCGAGTTTCCCGGGCCAGTTCTCCAGGAAACGCCGCACGGTCCGCGTCGCGACGTGCGCGGCGTGCTCGCGCGGGAACCCTTTGTTCTCGGAGTACACCACCGGCAGGGCGATGGTTCGCTTTTTGGCCTCGACGCAGCACTCCAGCGCGCCGCGGTAGCAGTGCGACAGCGCGTTGGTCGCCGCGGTGCGGTACTTCTCCACGTACCGGGGACCCACCGTGCACACGAGCTTGGACGCGCGAAGGTTGTGCGCGTCCGTCATCTTCGCCTCGCCCGTGCGGCACGCCCCGATCTCGTCGCACTCGCGACGCAGTTCGGGACCCGCGGCGTCGAACGCGGCGCGTGCGGCGTCGTCCGCGGGGATCAGGCGCTCGCTCACGGCGCAAACGCACACCTCGACGTCAAGCTCGCACGGCGGCGCGTCTTCGGCGATCAAAACGCGCACGATGTCGTTCAGATCCAAACGCACGGGGAACCGCGGCGTCCCATGATGGGTGTTGGCGTCGTTTTCCACCGGGTACTCGGCACCCCGAGGGAATTTCGACCAGGCGACCGCGGCGTCCAGGGGCACACCAGCCGCGCGCTTCTCCGTGGGAGACGTCATCGCGCGCTGCCCACGCGACTCGCGACACGTGCACGCCGCGCGGTCGGCCCACCGCGTCTGTGCGCGCCCAGAGTGGCGAGGCGCCCTTCCGCGTTTCATCACGTGACGAAGTTTTTGGTCGTCACGTCCGAAACTGCCGTATTGTACGGGCTAAAGAACACGAACCGAATTCGCGCCAAGTCTTGTGTCACACTCGGTGCCGCCCTCGAGCGATGGGGGCGAACGAGGGCTTGGTTCGCGCCTACCGCGAAATCGGCCGCGCCGGCGTGGGCGCTCTCGAGCTCCGAGACTGGCCTCGCTCGTCGTATTTCCTGGAGCACTGCGAGACGAGCGAGGATGGCGCGTTGGTGCCCCGACGATTCGAGACCAACCCGGTGGTGGGCGTGTCCTGCGAGCTCGGGGAGGACCGCGAGCACGTCCGGCTGCTGGAGACGGCGCAGCGCGTGTTTTCCGACATCTTGCAGGAAGCGCGCGAGCGGTGCTTGACCACGGCCGCGAGCAGAGAGTTCGCGACGCGCGGGATCTGGTGGGCACCCCGCGAGAGCTTCCACGCCGTGGTGTCCATCTTCTCCGAGAACCCGGATCTGTTGGACGGCGACGCGCGCGAGCGGTGGACGCCCGTCCCGGAGGAGAAGCTCAAACAAGAGCTCGGCACGGAGCTCAGATCGGACCTGTGGGCGTACCCGGTACCGCCCATCAACCTGCGTCTGCACGGCTACCGCTTCTGCGCGGACGGCGCGCTCATCGCGTGCTTCGTGGACGACGACGCCGACGCTCCGAATGATCAACGCGAAGTCGCCGCCGACGACGACGCGCCGGAGGAGGCGGATGCGCGCACGGCGTTTGGCGCGTTGCGCCGGCGCGTCAAAGCGTTGGGCGTCAAGGTGCTCGGTGAGCTCTCCAGCCGCCCGAAACGAATCATCCACGTCACGCTCGGGCGCGTGCTGCGTCTCCCCGACGCGCGAGTCTGCGACGACGCGCAGAGAGAAGCGCTGCTCGCGCACCTGCGGAGGGTCGCCGCGAAGTTGCACGCGAACGAGACTGTGGATTTCTCGGCGGATGCGCGCGCCGAGCCCGGCGGTTGGCGCATCGCCGTCGAGGGCGCGCCCCCGAGGGAGCGCATAGTCGCGCCCGGGCTCGGAGGCGTGCTCCGGGTGCGCGAGGCGTCGCTCACCGTGGAGAAGAGGTGGTGGATGACGGAATACGAAGTCCTCGCGAAGATCCCGCTGGCGAAATACTAGCGGCGGCGGTCGGAGCGGGAAGGTTCTCGTTCCGAGCATAGAACGCCGTTAGCCGACGACGTCAGCGGCGCATAGCCCTTAGCTTGCATAGCACGCACGCGCACTCCGCGGTACTCCACGCGCTTCGACGTCTCTGTTACACTGGATCCCTCGCCGCGACGCACGGACGCGCTCTCACCTCCTGTCACTCGTCAAACTCCCGCAGCAGTCGCAGGTTGTCGACGATTTCGAAGCCCTTGGCGTACTTCTCCTCCGTCGCGGCGGCGACGGCGGCGCGCGCGACGTTTCCCACCGGCGTCGGCGCGAGCTCTGCTATGGCGTTCACGGGCACGGCGCGCAACACGCGCGACACGGGGGACATGGCGATCCACAGAGGCAGCGCGCGTCCGTTGGCGTAGCGCGTCCCCGAGACGCCGCCCGGTTGGAGCACGACGGCGCCTCTTTTTTTCTCAGAGCCGACGTACTCGTCGCGCGCGAAGTCCAGCGCCATCTTCTTCCCCTTGGCGTAGCCAGCCTCGAACAGCCCGGGAACGCCGAACGCCACACCGGGGACGAACGGGGGGATGGACGCGCCCACGACGACGAGCCTGTCCACCCCGAGCTCCTTCGCGGTGCGCGCGGGAACCACGTTCGTGTCGCCGTTGCCGCGCACCACCTCCTCGTGCGTCAGTGAGGGCAGAGGCAGGACCCCGACCGAGGTGACCACCGCGTCGGCGGTGCCCATCGCGTCGCGATACGTCTCGGGGCGCAACGCGTCCCCGGGGAGCCAGTCCACGTTCGCGCTCCAGGCCTGCGAGAGGATGTGCCCGGGGGGGGTCCCCGTGCGCGTCACGCACGTCACCGCGAGCCCACGGCGCACAGCCTCCTCCACGATCGCCGACCCCACGAAGCCGGTGCCCCCGAACACCATCAGGCGCTTCGCCGCGCTTTTCGCCGCGGACGACATCTCGCGAGTGTCGAGCGGTCAGGGCCGCGAGCGCGCGGGGGTGGGACGGGCGGCGACTGTCGTCGGCGAAGATGCGTGGGTCGCTTCGGGACGGAACGCCTCCGCGACTGCGTCTCTTCGCTCTGCGCGCGCTCGTCTGCCGCGTGAGCGACGCGTTCTCGGTTTCGGAAGGCCACGTCGTGCCTTCCGACGAAAGGTCGCTTTTCCCATCGAGATTCGATCAGCAGTCGACGACGTCTTGACAACTGGCGCCACTATCTCGGAAGCCATCGGGGCGCCCTCACACTCGAGCAGGCGCCCATTCGCTCCCGCCGCACGTCCCCGCCGCGATGCCCGCCTCCGCCGTGGCGCTTTCTTCCGCGCTCCGCCCCTCCCCCGCGCTCCGCGCGGGCGCGGCCGGCCGGGTCTCTTCCCGCCGATCGGTGGTGGTGCACGCCAAATTCGAGAAGGCCGCGAAGACGGTCGCGTCGGTCCCCGCGGAGGCTTCCCAGGCTGCCCCCGAGCCCGCCGCCTCCGTCGCGTTCGAGCGCCCGAACGAGTACGGGTACTTCCCCTCCGCGGTCGCCGCGGCGGAGCAGAAGCGCGCCGCGCGCCTCGAGGAGGGGTACACCTCCATCAAGGGACTCGACAGCGACGCGGAGAAGGCGAGGTACGCGCGTCTGTGCAGCAAGCACCCGGAGGCTGGCCGATGCCAGGAGGGCTTCTCGAGCAAGCTCGTGACGAAACCCGCGACGCAGAGCATGGTCAACGGGAGCATGGTGCGCTCGGACGGGATCATCCTCGTGCCGGGAAACCGTGAGGATCTCATCACGTGGGCGCTCGACCCGAAGATGTCCGGTGACACGCTCGGGTTGCTCTTGCCGACGCTCTTCGTGATCATCGGCGCGCAGCTCAAACAAGTCGCCGGCGTTCCCGAGTACGTCTCGGGCGCCGTGGGGATCACCACCAAGCTCATCGCCACCGGCCTCGTCGCGCTGTACTGGCTCCCGGACTTCACCGCGGGGCTCACGCAGTGATGTCGTGCGACGTCATCTCGGGGTACCAGCTGTTACAGTTGTTATGAATAGACTACCGTAAAGCGCACGCGCGAGATGACGTCGACGACGAATAGTACTCCCTACGACGCGCTCACGAATAAGACTACTCCCGCTACCATGGTACCTACTCCCCCGCGATTCAACACTCTCCCAATGTCATCGGCGCAGCGTTCGCCGCAAGCGCTCGCTGAGCGCCCTCCTCTCGCCTTCGTCCGGTACCACCAGCTCCGCGCACAGCACCAGCGGGTCGCACTGCGCGAGCGCGGCGAGCGCTCTGAATCGTTTCTCGGGCGCGGACGTCAAAACGCGCGCGACGTCTTTCTCGGTGAGCACCATCTTCGCCTCGGCGGACCCGACGTCGCCGGAGGTTCTGTGCATCTCGCGGAACCGGTCGACGATCTTCGCGAGCGTCGCGTCGCAGGACCAGAACGGCTCGTGGTCCCCGAGGTCCCACACCTCCACCGAGCCGGTGCGGCGCACGCGCAAACCGTACCCGTTCCTCGGGTCGTCGAGCGCGGGCGCCGTCAGGCGCTCCAAAACCAAACGCACCGAAGCCGCGTCGCCGACGCCGCAGGGACAGAAAACGCGCGCGCCTCTCAGCCTGGAAAGGGGAGGTGTCCACTCGTGCGGCGGGGACTCGCCCACGTACCTCGCCAGACGCTCGATGCGCGTCGGCTCGATCTGAGTCTTGATCACCAGAGGGTCCCGATCGGGATCCAGAAAACGAAGAACGTCGCGTTCCAAAGCCAAAGCGGCAAGTTCCTGCGCGCTTACGAAGCTCGCGTCGGGTTCGGTTTCTGGTTCGGTCGCGGAAAGCGTTTCGCGGCGACGCGGGAAGTGGTGCAGCGCGACGACATCCGCGCGTCTCAGTAACGCTCGCGGCTCTTCCCGCAAAGGCCCGCGCGGGACGATGCGCCCGTTCCCCCAGCCGTTTAGAGCGTGGACCATCACCACCTCCAAGTCCCGGCGCAGACGAACGTGTTGCGCGCCGTCGTCCAGAAGAAACGCCACCGGCTGGTTTTCGTTTCTTTTTTTTTCGTCACCCGGGCTCGGTCGTCCGCCGCCGTCGCCGCCTTCGCCGCGGTCTTTCGCCCCGGAGCCGCTCGACGACGCCGCGCGCTCGGAGACGCACCGCAGCTCGACGTCGTCCACGTCCACGTCCCCGGCGAACCGTTTCTCGCGGTCGAAACCCGCCAACGGCATGTGTATCGACGCGGCGGCGTCGGCGGCGGCGTCGGCGCGTTTTTTTGTTCGCGACGACTCCTCGAGCATGGCGTCCTCGGCGAGTTTTCCGCGATCCTTCCCGACGAGCACGCGGGCCCCCGGGACGTCCCCGAGGCGGCGGCGGAGCATCGTCGCCTCGTCGGCGCCTCGGTACCCGCGGGAAAGCACGGCGGGCGCGAACCCGGCGTCTGCCACCTCGCGAGCGATGTACTCCGTCATGGGCGTCTTCCCGGTGCCTCCCCACGTGACGTTGCCGACGCTCACCACCGGCGCGTCGACGCGAATCTGCGACACCCATCCGGCGTCGTACGCCCAACGACGCGCGGTGACCAGCCGGCCGTGAATCGCGCTGGCGGCGTCCAGGAGCGCCACGAACGCCCCCGGAACACCCGCGGGGACATCGGGAGAGGTAGCGACGTCCCGCACGAGGCGCCGAAGCGCGCGCATCGCGCGCACCCGGGAGTGCGGCGAGACGTGCCGACTGCTCCCGAAAACCCGCGTGGCCAAACTTCTTTCGGACGTCGACTCGAGTGACGAGTTGAAGGAGCCGCGGGTGCGGATTCGGTGACGAGGCCACCAGCGCTCGGCGCCCTCGCCAAAGCTCGGGCGCGCCAGTCACGACAGACACGATGTCGCAGTCTCCGGGCGATTGGTACAAGAGCCTGCCGCCGGTATGCCGCGCGTGGGGCACCGCGTGCGTGCTGACCACCGTCGGCGTGCAGCTCGGCGTCCTGGACCTTCGCGCGTTGTACTTGGATTTTCCCTCCGTGTTCAAGCGGTTCCAGATCTGGCGCCTGCTCACCAACTTCTGCTTCGTCGGCGGGTTCGGATTCCCCTTCGTCATGCGCATAATGATGATGTGCGTCTCCCCTTCTCTCTGTCGCGCCCGACGCCCGCCGCGCGCGCGCACTCGGCGTTCGCGCGTCTCCACCGAGACGCGTTTCGCGCGCGCGCCGTTGTCAAATCAAGTCGTCCGTGACGAGACCGAATCGAGACGCGTCGACAAGCGCTCACCGCGCTCACCGCGTCTCCTCCCCTCCTCCCCCACTCGCACGACATGTCACCTTTCGCATTCGCAGCGCGCGGTACGGCGTGTTCCTCGAGCAGCACACGTTCGCGGGCCGCACCGCGGATTTCGTGTGGATGGTGCTCCTCGGCGCGTTCGCGCTGCTCCCGCTGCCGCTCATCGCGCCGGCGCTGGGTTTGCCGTTTTTCGCCGGCTCGCTGGTGTTCATGCTGCTCTACCTGTGGAGCCGCGAGAACCCCAACGCGAACACGAGCATCATGGGCATGATCAAGATGAAGGCGTTTTATTTACCATGGGGGATGATGGCGCTCGAGGCGCTCATGGGCGGCTCCGTCGTGCCGGATCTGCTCGGCGTCGTCGTCGGGCACCTCTATTACTTCCTCACCGTCTTACACCCGCGCGCGGGCGGAGCGCGCTTAATCAGCACGCCCGCGTGGGTCAGGACCGTGTGCGTCGCGCTGTTTGGCGCGGGAAGCGGGGGGGGAGACGCGCCGAGGGCGCCCGCGCGCGCGTTCGGGGGAGGCAGGGGAAGACGACTGGGCAGCGAGTGAGCGAGGAGGCGAGTGAGCGAGGAGTGGAGTGAGCGAGGAGTGAGCGAGTCGTTCACGTCGGCGTCGTCGGCGTCGCGCGTTGTTAGACTACCTAAGGTCGTTACAACGAGCGCTACTCCGCGTCGCGTCGCGTCGACTCACGTCTTGGCGTCCCGCAGCATGAACAGCAGCGCCTCCACCATGAGCGCGGCGAACATGCCGACCGCGCCGAGGACCGCCTGCACGGTCACGCTCTCGGGCGCGATGGACCGACCGGCGACGGCGCCGGCGAGGAAACACGCGCCCATGAGCGTCACGACGTGCGCGCCGAAGCCGAGTTCCCTTGTCGCGTCGGACATCCGGATGCCCCCCCCGCGCCGGCTGCGGGTCACGTCCTCGGTCATGGCGGCGTACTCGCGCGCCTCCTGCGCCTCCCGCAGATCGCGACACCGGCGCTCGAGTGCGGGGTCGCGCGCCGCGCGCCTCGGCGGGTCCAGCGCGAGTCCCCCGCCGCGCACGAGGTCCTGGAGGTACGGCCCCGAGCCCCCGGCGTCTCTGAGCGCGACGGCGACGTCGCGCAGGAGGCGGAACGGGACAGTCTCCGCGTCCACGACGTCTTTCGACGCGGACGCGCGTCGCAACGCGTCCCGCGACGCCGGCGTCTGACGCACGCGCAGACCCTCCGCGCCGATCACCACGTTCGTCGCCATCCCGGGCGGTGACTCGCACGCGCCGTGCGGAGTGCGCGTCGGGACTCGAGGCTTTCGCTTTCGGGATGCCGCGCCGAGAATAAAGAGGACGGAGTTTTTGCGCGCGGCGAAAAAGCGGCGCGCGGCGCTTTCGCCGTTCGGACGCGTCGTGACGTAGAATACACAATCGTTCCCGCGCTATAGATACGGCCCTCTGTCTCGTTCCTACGCCCGCGGACGCGTTCGCGTCGCGTCCCGGGTGTGCTATGTCTTTCGGCTTTCGTCCGAACGACGCGACGCGATCTCGTCGCGGCGCGCTCACGAGCCCACCTTGAAGGCGTCGCAGAAGAGCCCGTATAAGACGCCGATCTTGAAGCAGTTGAGCATGAGCGGCACCACCTTGCCCTTCCTGAGCCACTTGAGCAGCCCCCGCGGTCGCTTCGCCGCGTACAGCACCGAGGACAGGAACTCCGCGAGGAAGATGATGGTGAAGCAGATGGTGGCGTCCCCGGGGGACTCGGGGTGCGGGAAGAACGCGCACATCGAGAAACCCACCAGGATGCAGATGAGCGCCACGGGGAGCATGCGGAAGTTTCGCTTGATGCGGTCGCGCACGGTATCGATCACCCCGCCGACGCTGGTGGCGACCCGCGTGTCGCCGTCGTTCCCGCCCCCCGGGGGGGTCGTGGACGCCACGCGCGCGACGACGGTCAGCCCCCGCGCGCGCGCGGGCGCGGGGCGAGCCGCGGCGCCCACGCGCACGCTCGTGCCGGTCGCGCCACGGCGCGCGGTGTAGTGCAGGCTCGAGCGCGCACGCGCAGCCGTGCATCTGGTGGTGGTCTTCCCGGCGCCGAGGCGGACCGCGGTCGCCCCGACCCCGGCGAACGCGCCGATCGCCGCCATGTTCGCGTGCGAACCCGAGCGGTGCTGTGCGAGGCGTGCGCCTGCGCTCCGCGACGAGCAATGGCGCGCGCCACAGGTGGCACTTCTTATCCATCTCTCAGGGTTCTCGGGCAGGCGCATTTTTTCTTCCTGACTGTTTGCGCACTGGACAAAAATCGGGGTGCCGAGCGGAGCGGAGCCTCTCCACGGTCCATTTCCAAAACACGCGAGCGAAACGCCAAAAAAAAGTGTCGACCTTCGAGCGTTTCGATTTCAAGACTCCCTCGCGCCGCTTCGCGTCGTGCGCGCTACTCGTAGTACCCCCAGGCCTCCCTGGCGCGCGCCTCCGCCTCCCGCACGCTGCGCGCCGCGCCGCGGTCGGGCGGGCCCTCGTCATCTCTCGCTCGAGCCGAGGAGGGACCACCGCGCAGGTCCAGCCTCCGCTGCGCGGGCGGCGGCGCCGAGTCCGAGCCGTACGCGCCCCAGGCTGGCTCCGGCTGGTCGCCGTACTTTCCCCACCGTCCGGATTCGGCGCCCGGGGCGGACGCGCGCCCCGCGCGCGCCGCCGAGGCGCGCCGCTCCTCGCGCGCCTTCTCCTTCTGGCGCGCCAGCGCGCCCGCCACGGAAGGCATCGCGAACGCGCTCGGCGCCGAAGACCGCGAAACGCCGCCGTCTCCCGCGCGCCGCGCCGTCGCCGGGGACTCCGTCTTCGGGATTCCGTTTTGTTTTGTGTTGGTCTTCTTCTTGGCGCTCGCGTTTTCGTAGAGGCGCTCGCCGAAGTCCCCAGACCGGTGCAGCGCGCGCGCCCTCGCCGTGATCCGCGGCCGGAACGCCTCCTTCGCCGCCGCCTCCTCCAGCGCCAGGCGCCGCGCGGCGTCGCGGAGCTCGGTGGCGCGCGTGGTCGCCACGGGAATGCGCCGCGTCGCCGCCGCGCCCGCCGCCGGAGCGTCGAAGTTCACCGAGTTGCGCAGCGACGTCGCGGCGCGCGGGTCGGGGGAAGGGGTCGCCTCGTCCGCCGCGTCCGGAAAACGGCCGGTTCCGGGAACGGAGCGCACGCGGCTCGGACTCGTGTCGTGCGTCTCGCTGCGGGTCACCTGGGTCAGCCCGAACGCGTTCGCGGGCGGAGAGGAAACCGACGGAGGCGCGGTCGACGGATTCGCCGCCGCCGCCGCCGACGGAGTCGTCGCGGCCTGCGCCATCGCGGCGGCGCCCGCCAGCGCGGCGGCCGCCAGCGCGCGCGCCATCTCGCGCTCGTGCGCCTTAGGGGAGTACGGGCCGACGTGCGATTGGAGGGGGCGCGAATTGTCCGCGGGCGCGGGCGCAGACCGCTCAGCCACCCCGGCGGGCGTTCCGGGCGTCTCGGTCGCCGCGGGCGCCGACGGCGCGGCGGTTCCGGCGGCGCGGACCGCCGCGTCCTCCTTCCCCCCGGCGAAGGCGCGTCCGGCGGCGCCCCTTTGCGCCCCCCGTGGCGCGGCGGAGGACCTCTTGGCTCTCGCGCTCGCGCGAGGGGGCGATTTCGGCGGGGACCACGTCCCTGGTTCTCGCCGCACGCGGATCGGGCGCGTCGCCGCGGCGGCGGAGCGCGAAAAGTCCGTCGCGGGCGCGAACGTCAGTTCGCGCGATTCGTCCGCCTCGAGGTCGCGGCGCGCCTGCTCCAGGCGCGCCTCCCGCCTTTTCTGCCATGCGCTCAGGTCGCCCACGGTGCGGGTCATCGCGCTCGCGCTCGCGGTGATGCGCGGCCTCCCCTGGGCGCTCGTCTCCTCCATGCCCCTGGTGAACGCGCGGAGCCGCTCGAGCTCGATGGACTCGGCTTTCTTCGCCTCGAACATCCTCTGCCGCGACTCGAACGCGCGCGCGTCCGTCATGAGCGCGCGTGAGACGTTGGTCATCCCGAACGGGCGCGATGACTCGACACCGCCCATGCCTCCCGCGAAGTCGCGAGAAATCGCCACCTCGCCGATCGCCTCCGCGGCGATGCGCTCCAGCTCACGCGCGCGCTCGCGCTCGCGCTTCTCGCGCTCGAAGACGCCGCGGCGGTACAGGCGGTCGCCGGCGTTGCGCGCGAACGCGCCCGAAACGTACGCCGGCGAGGACGAGCGAAGCGACGCGCCGCCGTGCTCGTCTCGAAACCGTGAGCTCACCGGCGCGCTCGAGCCGAACGCCAGCGCGGTCTGCGACGAAAAGCGACGCGCGGAAGCGAAGCCGCCGGGCGCGGAACGCTTTGACTCGCGCAACTCGCGCGCCAAACGCAGACGCTCCACCGTCGCCAGCTCGGCGCGCGCCCGGTTCGCCGCCACGCGCGCGCGCTCCTTCTCGCTCAACGGCGCGTCCATCGACCTGGAGGTGGAAGTTGACGAAGCGCGAGTCCAGCCACGCCTCCCTATGCCCGAACCAAATCCCGGGCTCTCGAAGTCCTCCAGCCGACGGGACCCGCCGCCGCCGCCCCACGCCGGCCGAGCGCGGCTCGGCGACGTCGAGGTGGACGCCGAAGCCGGCCGCATCCGCGCGGCGTACCTCTCGGCGTACCGCGCCGCGGCCGCCGCCGTCCTCGGCTCCGCGGACGCGGACCTCGCCAGACGATGCGCGTTCCGCGACGGATCGAAAGAGCCGCCGCCGCGTTCGAACGCCTCGCGCGCGTACGGCGCGGCGCGCGCGCCGCGCGAACGAGGAGACGTCGACGCGAACCGCGAGAGCCCATCTTCGTCGTCGTCGTCGTCTCCGAAGGCGCCGAACGGCGACCGCGCCTCTCTGTGTTCCGCCGCGCGAGCGGTATCGTCGTACGCGGGCCGCTTCGGCGTGGACGCCGCCTCGGCGTGCTGCGGGACGTACCTGCGCGCGTTCGCCGGCGGCGGCGCGCGGATCTCGGGCTCCGCCTCGGGCGGGAGTTCCGTCTCCAGCAGACGGCGCACCGCGTCGTCCCGGGGCTGGTCTGACGGGAACCCGTCGATGCCGAACGCGGCGAAGACGCGGACGAGCTCGTACAGCTCGGAGGAGTCGAGCGCGTCCTTGCGTCGGGGAGAAGCGGGGGTGGAGGGGGGCGGGGTGCTCGTGTCAGTCGTCGTCGAGGATTGGGCACGCGAGGCGAATGCGCGCGATCCCCGAAATTCGGTCGGAACGTGAGGGCTCAGGCCGGGTCGGGCGTACCTCGACCTTGGACTTCGCGAGGTGCGCGTCGAGCCGCGCGAATATCTCGGCGCGCATCGATCCGCCCGGGTCGGTCTCGCCGGCGACCGTCATGGCCAGCGCGCGCCCGCCAGTGTGCCCCGGAGGAGAAAATTCACCAACGACCCGACATTACGATTTTTCGGCACTCGGTCAGTTGAGCGAGTCACACAGTCGCGGAATGGGATTTCGGGGAGACAGAGGTTGGCGCGCCGCCGCGGCCGATCCCCGGTGGATCTTCCCCTTCGATCCCGGAACGACCTCACGGACGCCGCGATGGCGCGAGGCATGCAGAAACAGCTTTCCAAGGACAAGGCCGCGGCCAAAAAAGCCGGGGGGCCGCAGCAGGGGAAGTCACAGCTCGGCAGTGCTCGCGCGAACAGCTTCAAGGCGCCGTGCGCCATCTGCAAGCAACCGCTCGTGGATTACAACCAGCTCAAAGAGCACTACGAGAAGAAACACCCGAAAGAGCCGCTACCCCCGAAGGATTGACGCGCGCGAGTCCGGCAGGCGGTGACGCGTCAAGGCGCGCGCGAAGACGCAGACGGGAAGGGTGCGGGAGTTTAGTCGACACACATTCGTCATCACACGGCATCAAAACGCGCTCCCGTCCCCGAGCTCGGGCACGTCCCCGGCCTGTCTGCTCGCGAACGCCTCCCACGCCTCCCAGTCGAACCCGCTCGCCTCCCGCTCTTCCCTCGAGCCGTCCGCCCCCCCGAAGCTCTCCCAGCTCCCGCCGTCGGGGTTCACGCGCGCGGCTTCCTCCAGCGCGGCGGCGACGAGCGCCTCCGCCGAGGCGTTGACGAAATCCGTGGAACCATCCGACGCGCTCGCGTCGTCGCGCGCCGCCGCGAGCAAACCCGGGTTCTCCACGTGCAGCTTCGCGTTATCCAGGAAGTTCCACATCGCGGGAGACGAGCCGAGGCCGGTGTTCCGTAACGCTTTCGTGTGCGCCAGGCACACGAGCGTCTCCATCGCCTCGAGCCATTTCCCCCTCCGGGCCCATTCGTGCGCGTCGGAGAACATCGCGGCGGCGGCGGCGTCGTCGTCGCGCGCGCGCTCGTCGTCGGCGGCGACGACTGAGCCTTTTTCCAGGTCCCCCTCCAGCCCCACGTGTTGGCTCACCGCGCCCTGTCGCACAACGCCCTTCGCCTCCAGCCACGCCACGCAGTGCCACTCGGGCATGTCCGCGACCTGCGCCTCCACCAACCACACCTGCGGAGACTTGACGAAAGCGACGATGTCCGCCGGGCGTCGCTCGGCGCTCTTGAAGGGCAAGCCCCTGCTCTTGTACCCCTTGGGGAAGAGCTGCAGGCTGGGCAAGCCGCTGACCTCGAACGCGGCGGCGACGTCGCGGTAGCGGTCGACGTCGATGCGCGCGACGCGCGTGTCCTCCACGTCCGCGAACGCGGCGCCCACCTCGTAGTAAAACGGCTCGAAACGTTTGCAGTGGCCGCACCACGGCGCGTAAAACTCCACGAGCACGTTTTTGGTCGCATCCGCCACGTACGCCGCCACAGTCGCGTTCGTCAACTCCTCGACGTACGGACGCAAGGGGCGCTTGCTTCTTCGTATCGTCTCTGTTCCGACGCTCGCGTCGGTCGTCGCCGCGTTCGCGGATTCGTCCGAGCCGAAGTCGTCCGCCGCGAACGCGCCGGCGACGCCGGTGACGGCGGCGACGTGCGCCGCCGTCGGCGCCGCGCCGAGGTACCCGGTGTACCGCTTGGGCGCGCGAACCGTCACCTCGCCCCTCGCGTCCACGACGTACCAACGCTTGTGCCGCAGCACGGTGACGAACGGCGCGCTCGTGACCCCGAACGTCTTCGCCAGCCGGCGGTTCTCGCCGTCGTCCACGTTCACCGTCGCGAAGACGAGCGGGTTCTTCGTTTTCTTTTCCACCAAGCCTTCGTACGCCTCCGCGACGCGCGCGAACTCGGGCTGGTACCCGCGGCACAGCGCGCACCAGGAGACGGTGAAGGCCACCACGACGGTGTGGTTCGCGAGCGCCGAGAAGAGGGTCGCGGCGTCCGCCTCGACCACCTGGTTCGTCCCCGGAGGGGGGGGCACGAAGCCGCCGCTGAGCTCGAGCTCCGACGCATCCACCCGCGCCTCGTCCGGCGTCACGCCCGCGAGATCGAGCGAAGCGCCGTCGCTCGCGTCCGCGCCGTTCGCGGACGCCGGCACCGCGAGCGACGCGAGGAGCGCAGCCAACGCGAAGGGGACCAGCGCGCGTGCGAAGAAGCAGCGGCCACGCGGAGATCGCATGGCGTGACGCGCTGCCGGCGCCATCGCGTGCGACCTCGAGTGATCTCGGAGGCAGCTCGTTTCGTTGTTGCCTTCGTCGTTCGTTTTCGCGCCGAAAACGCGAGTCGCCTCCAGACGAAGAAGAAACCTGGAGCGTCCGAGCGATGCGGGGTGGTGGTTTCACACCGCGTCGCGCCGCCGGAGGGGAGAGCGGGTGGCGGATTCGCGTCGCGCGAGCACGCCTCGTCGCGTCCGGTCCGGCATGACGTGCGAGACGGGCGGGTTCGGGTGCCGCAGTGCGCTCGCCGCGTCGCTGGGACTCGCCACCGCGGACCACGACGATGTGTTCGCGTTCAACGCGAACAGCACCGCGGAGACCATCACCGAGGGTCTCGATTTGACCGGGTTGACGTACCTCGTCACGGGCGCCACCGGTGCGCTGGGCTCGGAGGTCACGCGCGTGCTCGCCTTGCGAGGCGCGCGCGTCGTGCTCGCGTGCCGCTCGCAGGAAAAGGGCGAGGCTCTGGCGTCGAAGATCCTCGACGAGCTGGGGTTGGAAACCGCGCGCGACGCTAAAAACTCCCTCGTGGTGATGGGCGGCCTTGACCTCGGCTCGAAGGCGTCCACCGAGTCGTTCGCGAACGAGTTCTGCAAACGCGCGCTCCCGCTCACGGGTCTCGTCTGCTGCGCGGGCGTGGTGTGCCAGCCCTTTAAACTCACGCGCGACGGCCGCGAGTCGCACTTCGGCGTGAACCACCTCGGGCACTTTTTCCTCCAACACCTTCTGCTGGACGAGATCGTGCGCACCGCCGCGTCCAGCGGCGCGCAGGGGCGCATCGTGCTCGTGTCCTCGGGCGCGCACCACTTCACCTACCGCGTCAGAAGGGGTGTCCCCCGCCCGAGCCGCGGGATCGACTTCGCGAACCTGGACGAGCCGGTGGGCTACGACGCCGGCCGAGCCTACGCGCAGAGCAAGCTCGCCGTCGCGTTGCACGCGTCCGAGCTGGACGAGCGCTTGCGGCGGTCGGGCGTGAACGTCGCGGCGTTCGCGGCGGACCCGGGCACGATGGGCGCCGAGCTGAAGCACGCGCTGAACTTCCCGGGGGGAGGCTTGCTGTTCGCGCTCGCGGAGGGGAGGGTGACGCGCGATGCGCGACGCGCGGCGGCGACGGTGGTGTGGTGCGCCGCCGCCGAGCGCCGACGGCTGGCGGCGCCGAGCGGCGCGGCGGCGTCGCGGGGCGCGACCAACTACTACGCGGACTGCGCGCCGAGGAAACCGAGTCTGCCCGCGCGGGACCCGAGGTTAGCCAGGCGGCTGTGGGAAGAGAGCGAGCGGTTGCTCGGGATGCCGCGGGGCGCGGCGAAACCCGCCGCGCCGGATGTTGAGGACGGGAGGGGGGGGTTCGACGGCGAGCCTCCTCGGTCGCCCAAAAGTCCGGCTTCGCCGCCTTTCGTCGCAGGCGAGGGCGGGGGATCCGTGTCCCCGCTCTCGCCCGCGCCGAGCGCCTCCATGTCCATGCACCGCGGCGGCGGCGCGGCGGTCGAGGCGGAGGGACGTAGCGCCGCTGAGCCGGGATCGCCGGCGTCCCCCGCGATTCGCGTCACGCCGTCCAAGAGCGGGCGGTGGGGGCTCGGGATGGCGCCAGCGAAAGCCTCCGCGGATTGACGACGCTGCTCGTTCCGTCGGTACGGACGCGGGGCACGCGCGGTTTCTATCACGATAGAGAGCGTCGCGAGTTCAACACGAGCCATGACACGTTTCTGCTTTCCTCACAAGCTCCCACGTTTCTCACACGTTTCGCACACGTTTCGCACACGTTTCTCACACACTTCCCGGCGTCTCTCCGTCTCCGCGCGGCGCACGCGCGTCTCTCCCCGTCGTTTCCCCGCGGACCGTCATCCTCTCTTCTCGCGCGCGTCGCCGCGCATCACCCGCCGCCGCCGCCGCCCTCCGGGCGTTCGTCCGGGTTGAAGATGAAGTACGCCTCCTGGATCCCGCGGACGACGTTCCCGAGCGGCACGTTGAACGTCTTGTTCGTCCCGGGCGGGCGGTACTTCTGGACCTTGCGCTCCCACTCCCACACCTTGCGCTTCTTGTACTTGCGCTCGAAGATGTCCATGGTCTCCGCCACCAGCGTCTTCATGCGCACGCGCGTGTCGTGTCCGACGTCGGACCACTCCAAGTCGGGGTTCAGCACGAACACGAAGTCATCCTCCTCGCGCTTACGGCCGCGCAGAGACACAGACGCGCACGTCCTGCGATTCTTAGACCCGTTCGATCCGCCGCGAGCGTCGGCGTTCGACCCGTCGCCGGACGCGCGGTCTCGCGCCTTGCGCTTCGACCCCGTCGTCGACGCGGGAGCCTCGCCGGCGGCGCCGTCGTTTGCCTCGCCGACCTCGGCGACGTCCACGTCCGGGACGGGGTTCAGGGTCGGGTGGTGCCCTACGAAAAGCACCTTGCGCCTCGCCGTGCGCGGCTGGTGCAGATTCATGCGGATCCAGGTGGTGAGCGCGGCCCACTCCTTCGCGAGCTCGTCCTTCGCGCCGGGAGGCGCGCCCTCGCCGCCGCCGGAGGTGTCGTAGAAGCCCCGCGTCGAGGGCGGCGGCCGCCGCGCCGCCGCGCGCGCCGCCGCCTCGAGCGGCTCCGGCGCTTTCGAGTCGAGCTCGTTGCAGTCGGAGGAGTCAACGTCCGCCGCTGACCTCTTGAAGGCGTCGTCGTTCTCGGCGCCCGTCTCTATTGGGGTCTCCTGGGTCAAAGGCGTTTCCACACCGCCGAAATGCGCGCTCTCCGCCGGCGACGTCGTCGCCGAGCGCAGCGCCAAGCCGCTCGCGCGCTCCGCCTTTTTCTTGTGCTTCCAGAACTCGTGGCGCTTGACGTACGCGCGCGAGGGCGAGCCGCGGTTGGCGAACGCCGCGAGCGCGACGTGCGCGTGGTCGGAAACCTCCGACGAGGGGTTCGAGGGGTCGGACGCGCCGCGCGACGGGGCTGCGGGGACGCGAAACGGAGGAGCGGCGCGACGAGGTGAGTCGAAGGGCGCGATTGGGGAAAAATAAAAAAATCCGCGGGAACGGAATCGACGCGGGATTTTTTCGGGTTTAGGATTGCGCGCGTCGGCGGGTCCGACGATTGGAATCTCGCGTCTGCCGAGAACGAACAACATCGTCGACACGCGCTCGGGTCCGAGGGGGGCGCGCGTCCTCGACGCGAGCGGTGTCGCGCGCGTCTCGCCGCGTGCCGGGCCTCCCCGGGTTCGAGCGACCTCGGATCGCGTCGCGGGCGTGCGCGCGCGCACCTTCTCCTCGCGTCGCGCTGGTTCTCTGCGGCGTTCGCGTGCCCACCGCCCCCGACGCCGCGTTGGCGTTTCCCGCGAGGGACGACGGAGGGACGTTTTTCATGTGCTGCAGCGCCTGCAGCGCGATTTCCTCTTCCGCGTTTCCGCGCGGCGACAGCACGGGCGGGGGCTGAATCCCCAGGAACGGCGCCAAAGCCATGTGGTACTGCTGCAGGTACGCGTTGTGTTCCAGCATCTGCGATCGCACGTCGAAGGTCGACGCGGGAGGGTCAGCGGATGTCCGGGGACGCCGGGAATAAATCGCGGCGGGCGAAAAGGGAACGCGAAAGAGCGAGTTCGTTTTCCCGGCGACTCGGGTCGACGACGCACCGCCTCGAGCGAACCGGCGAGCGCGTTTCGGTCCGTCTCGCTCTGCGGGCTGTTCAGGATTCCGTCAGGGAGGACGCCCATGGACGCCGCTCGCGTCAACAAGTAGTGGTACCCCAGCATCATCTGCGTCTGCGAGTCCATCGCGTCCACGCCAGATTCGGCGTGTTTCTCGATTCGGTCCGGCGATTTCCCGTAAAGTTGGCACACGGACTCGACCCGACCCGAGCCGTCGCGGTGTGCGGCGTGCGCGCGAGAAGCACGTCGGACGTCGCGTGCGACGAGATAAACGCTTCCTCCTCCGAAGGCCCGTTCGCGAGTGTCGACCGAAAACGCGCGTCCGTCTCTGTCGTCTCGTTGTTCGTTCGCGGCGTTTTTCGGCGAAACAAACGAAAAGACGCTTCGGTTTGCGTGGCTCTCGACGCGCGTCGGCGAATCCGACGAGTTTCTTTCGGCGCCGAAGGGTGGGCACGTCGGGATCGCGGGTTTTCGTGGCAGATCGCACCGCGCAGAGGCGCTCGATACGACCCGCGCAGAGGCGCGCGTCGTCGCGAGACCGCCGCGATGGGTTCGGGCGCTGGGCCGAACAGCGGGGGCGGCCGTCGAAGCGGCGGCGGCGGCCACCAGCAGGGCCAAGGCGACATGGCTGCGCGAAAGGCGAAGGCTGCCAAGGCGAAGGAGGAACGAAATCGCGCGCGCGGCGGCGGGACCGGCGGGCGCGACGGCGGGAGAGGCGGTCGGGGCGGACGCGACGGCGGACGCGGCCGGGGCGGTCGCGGCGGTCGCGGCGGTGGCGCGGAGGTTGCCGAGCAAGTCTCGATGACCGCCTCCAACCAGCAGCTGGTCTCCAGTTTGCTCGCGAAAGTCGGCGGCGGGAGCCACGGGGGCAGTTCCGGCGACCTCGCCGCGTCGGAAGTGCGCGTCGACGTCGACCCCGAGGACGTGGAGCGCAAATCGTGGCAAGCCCTGGAGAAGAAGGGCTTCGACGCGGACGCCGTCAGTCGGGCGCTGCGCGAGACGGAACCGTCGGTCGCCGCCGAAGGTGACCGGCGAGAGGCGTTCAACGAGCAGAAACGTCGACGAGTGCACCGCGCGCTGGATTGGCTCATCCTGAACCTGGACGAGGGCGAGCTCCCCGAGACGTTCCACGAGGAGGCGAGGACGCAGCGCAAGAAACGCGGCGGCGCGGCGGGAAAGAAAAAGGCGGCGAACGCGAAGAGCGCGGAGGACGAGATAGATCCCGCCGTGACGCGAATCGCCGAGGCGCTTCGCGTCGCGGGCTTCGCGGCGCCCGTCGCGCTCGCCGCCGCCGCCGCGTCGGACGGCGACCAGTGGCGCGCACTGGACGACCTCTGCGCCGCGCTCGGGCCTAGCCGCGAGGACGCGCTCGCGGCGGCGCGGGAGGCGCTCGCGGAGGCGGGCGCGGGGGACGTCGACGAGGAAGCGGCGACGGATATTCTGCGGACCGCGCACAGAGACGAACTGGCGTCGTTGCCTCGCGAGAAACACGCCCCGCGAGGGTACGCGCCCGCGCACTCCAAGGCTGTGTTCCAGTTTGAGGTGCCCGGGATCGTGCAGCTCGGCGCGAAGCAGTACCTCGCGAAGCTGGACGTGCGCCTGGACGGCAGGGACGCGTACCCTTTCGAGCTCCCCGAGATGCGTTTCACGCACCCGACGCTCCAGTTCCCGGAGGTTGCCGCGGTGAACGCGGCGATGCACCGCGCGGCGGCGGAGATGGTGGGCGAGCCGTTCCTCGAGTCGCTGCTGGAGTGGTGCGAGGGGGACGACGTCGCGGACGCGGTGGAGAAAGCGCGCGAGGCGATGCGCGCGTCCGTCGCGGGCGCGAACGGGGACGCCGGGGTGGCGACGGGAGGACACCTGTCGCGCACGTTTTCGAAACTCGAGCTCGAGGCGCGAGCCGCGGATGCGGAGGAAGCGCGCGCCGCGGCGCGGCGGCGACAGCTCATGGAGATCAACGCCAGGGAAGCCGCGGGCGAACCGCCGGCGTCGGCGCTGAAGGCGTCCTCCGCGCCTTTCCCCGCGCCGAAACCTTCGGGGAAGGGATCGTCGAAAGGGATCGTGAACAACGACTCGCCGAAGGGATCGCCGATGGATTCGCCGCGGCGGCCCTCCGCGCACGCGCCCTCCGCGGAGGAGCGCGCGGCGGCGACGGAGCGTAGACGCGCGCTCGCCGAGGAGCAGAAAATCCTGACTGCGGCGGCTGAGGCGGAGCGCGCGAAGACGGAGGCGGAGGACGCCGCGACGCGCACGGCACGCGCGGCGGCTGAGATCGCCAAAGCCGAGGCGCGCGCGGCGAACGACCCTCGGCTCGCCGCCGAGTCCGAGCGCATGCGCGCAGCTCTCGAGGCGCGCGTCTCCGACTCGGCGGATCCGGCGCTTCGCGCGCTGATGGCGCAGCGTCGACGGCTTCCCGCGTGGGCGAAGAGCGCGGAGCTCCTCGCCGCCGTCGCCAACAACCAAGTCACCATCGTCGCCGGCGAGACGGGCTGCGGTAAGACCACGCAGCTCCCTCAGTTCATCCTGGACGACGCCATCGCGCGGGGCGAAGGCGCGCGCACGAACCTGATATGCACGCAGCCGAGGCGCATCAGCGCGACGTCGGTGGCGTCTCGCGTCGCGCAGGAACGCGGCGAGGCGCTCGGTAAGACGGTGGGATACAAAATCCGTCTCGAGGCGGTGACGTCGTCGAGCACGCGCATTCTGTTCGTCACGACGGGCGTGCTGCTTCGGCGGCTCGCCGAGGACCCCCTGCTGGCGGGCGTCTCGCACGTGGTGGTGGACGAGGTCCACGAGCGGTCGCTCGACTCGGACTTTCTGCTGGTGCTGCTCAGGGACGTGCTTCCGCACAGGCCGTCGCTGCGAGTCGTGCTCATGTCCGCCACGCTCAACGCCTCCGCGTTCAGCGCGTACTTCGAAGGCGCCGCCGTCGCGCAGATCCCGGGGTTCACGTTCCCGGTGCAGGAGCACTACCTGGAGGATATCCTGCAGGTCACCTCGTACGTGCCGAGCGGCGAGTACCTCAAGCGCGGCGGGGGCGGCGCCTCCGGCGGCGCCTCCTCCTCGGGCCGCGCGCCTGGCGAGTTCCACGCGCCGGATGCCGCCGCCGAGCAAAAGTTCATGACTGAGCTCGCGCAGCGCGGGTACCTGGACGGCGTGCGGCACGCGCTTCGAGCGATGGACCAGTCCTCGATAAACTACGACCTCGCCGCGAAGCTCATCGAGCACGTGTGCACTGAGATGGACCCTGGCGCGATCTTGGTGTTCATGCCCGGTCTGGCGGAGATCTCCAAGCTCCACGACCTGTGCTCGTCGAACCAGAAGATCCGGGACGCCACCGGAGGCGCGCAGTACCTCATCGGCCTGCACAGCTCGCTGAGCACCTCCGAGCAGAGGGTGATCTTCGAGCACCCACCGAAGGGAACGCGCAAGGTGGTGATCGCCACGAACATCGCCGAGACCTCCATCACCATCGACGACGTGGTGTACGTGATCGACTCGGGGAAGTGCAAAGAAAACGGATACGATCCGAACACGCGAATGCAGCTCTTGATGGAGCGGTGGGTGAGCCGCGCGAGCGCCAAGCAACGCCGCGGCCGCGCCGGCCGCGTCGCCGCCGGCCGGTGTTTCCGCCTGTACACGCGCCTGTACCACGACGCGGGCTTCGCGGAGCACACCCTGCCGGAAATCAAGCGCGTGCCGCTGGAGGGCCTGTGCCTGCAGATCCAGCTGCAGAAGATGGCCGGCGGCATCGCCGGGTTCCTCGGGAAGGCGCTCGAGCCGCCCGAGGGCGACGCGGTGACGTCGGCGATCAAGACACTGAAACAGATCGGGGCTTTAAACGAAAAAGAAAACCTGACCGCGCTGGGGCAGCATCTCGCGACGCTTCCCGTGGACGTGCGCGTCGGGAAGATGCTGCTGTACGGCGCCGTCCTCGGGTGTCTGTCGCCCGTGCTGACCATCGCGGCGGTGCTCGGCGGCCGAGCGCCGTTCGTCGCGCCGCTGGAGAAGCGCGACGAGGCGGACGCCGCCAAACGGATGTTCGCCGAGGACCAGAGCGACCACCTGACGTGCCTCAACGCGTACACCGCGTGGGTGGACGCCAAGTCGCTCGGCAAGAGCACGGAGATGCAGTTCACCAGGGAGAACTTCCTGAGCTTCCGAGCGCTGGAGGGCATCGCGGATCTGCGGAACCAGTTCGCGCAGCTGCTCCAGGAAGCCGGGTTCCTGGGCGGCGGCGGCGGCCGAGGCGGCGGGAGGAAGGGCATCCCCGCGCCGCGGGGCGGCCGCGGCGGCCGCGGCCGCGGTTCGGGGTCTAAGCCCTGGGGTCGCCGCGGCCCGCCCGCGGACGACCCGGTGTGGCTCCAGGCGAACCGCAACTCGGAAAACACGAGGCTTGTGAAAGCCGTGCTGGTGGCCGGTCTGTACCCCAACCTCATAAAGTGCGCGCCCTCCGCCAAGCCGGGCGCGCCGCCGCGGCTGACGTTTTTTTCTGAACAGGGCCGCGAGGAGCCGATCCAGGTGCACCCGAGCTCGGTGAACCACGGCGTGAAGAAGTTCTCCGCGCGGTGGCTGGTGTACCACGAGCGCGTGCAGACCACTTCGGTGTTCGTGCGCGACTGCTCCACGGTGACGCCGTACCAGCTTTTGCTGTTTGGCGGAAAAATCGCCGTGCAACACGCGGCGGGGACGCTCTCCGTGGATAACTGGGCGCGGTTCAAAGCGCCGGCGCGCGTCGGCGTTTTACTCAAGGAGATTCGCGCCAGGCTCGAGCGCGTGCTGAGCGATAAGATCGAGCGACCGGAGCAGGACCTGCAGCTCACCGGGGGACCGCTCGTGGAGGCCATCTTGCAGCTGCTCAACACCGAACCCGCGACGGCGGCGCCGAGTTGACAAACGGACGCCAAGTTAGGCAGCAGCTCCATAAGGCGTGAAACTATTTTTTTCATTATTTTTCCTCCTCTCTACGCCGCGCTCCGGGCGTCTCTCCGCTCGAGGTCCATGCGCAGCAGCGCGTTGGACACCACCCCGATCCGCACCTCCATCACCTTCATCTCGCTCCGCAGCCCCTCGACGCTCGCCTTGAGCTTGTTCAGCGGCGTCGCGTCCGCGACGTTCTCCGCACCCTCCGCCATCGTCGTCCGCACCTCCTCGAGCTTCTCGCTCACGCGCGCCAGCTCGTTGGTCAGGTCCGCCACCGTCTCCGCGCTGGCGTTGTACCTCTCCTGCGTCTCCTGCATGCGTTCGCGCTTTTCCTTGTACTCCGCCGCGAGAGGTCCGAGCTGGTCGTTCACGAACCGCTCGCGCTGGTCGATCTTCGCCAAAGCCGCGGCGACGTCCTCCGCCACGCGCTCTAAACGCGCGCGCGCCTCCGGGAAAGCCTCCGCGACGCGTCGCCGGTGCTTTCGCGCCTGCTCGAGATGCGTGCGCCAGTCTTTGGTTTCCGCCGCCGCGGACGCCACCTTGAGCTGCGGCGCGACGCGCTCGAGCTCAAGCTTCCACTCCGTGGCGTCCACCGCGCTCTCGATGGCGCGCGCGTCCTCGATCTCCTCCGCGGTTTTGGCATCCGCGCGCAGCGCGAGCGGCGTCGGCGGCCCTCGCGCGCCGGCGTAGCCAATCTCGTCGTCGTCGCTCTCCTCGTCCGTCGCCGCGTCATCGCCTATGCCGTCCTCCGTGCCGAAGGTCTTGTTCATCCCATCCTCGTCGTCGTCCTCGAACGCCGACACGGAGGCGGCCGCGTCCTCCAGGGGCGCCTCGGGCGCGTACTCCGGGCCGTCCCACCGCGCGTAGTGGCTGGCCACCACCAGGTCGCACAGGCCCGCGAGCACGCCCACCACCTCCCGGCCGTGGCCGTGCTTCAGCTTCCCGGGCGCGAACGAGGGGGTGTCGAACCCGCACTGCGCGAGCTCGGCGAAGATGTTCGAGCACGCCGCGTTGGGGTCGTCGAACTGCTCCGGGGCCCGGAACGAGCTCCCGGCGAGGTTCAGCAGGTACGCCGCGAGGGAGGTGAAGTAATGGAACTGCTCGCCCCCGTTGCCCGCGGGGCGCGCGAAGTACGTGCGCGTCAGCGGCGGCCACGCCGGGCGACGCCGCGTCAGGAAGTCCCGCTCGTAGTGGAGCAGCTTGAGCTTCTCCACCACCAGCTCCATCGCCACCTCGGGCTCCTGCGTGAGCTCGACCGAGCGCGCGCCGCGCGCCGAGTCCGCCATCGCGCGCGTTGACTGATGTGACGCCTCGGAGCGCCCGAACGGTCTGAAAAACGGTTCGTGGTTTTTGCGATGAAAAACGTTTTCGACAATCGACACGGCTGACGAGACGAGAGGACGCGAGTCGTGACGACGTCGCGCGCCGGGAACCCGATCGTCTACGCGACGACAACGATGGGCGTCTCGATCACCACGCGTAATGGGAAAAGCGCACGAGAACAAAACCTAAGACATAAAAAACATCTCACACCGACCACCCTCTTCGTTTGGCGTGCACCTCCGCGAGAGCCGCCATGTAATCGCCCGAGCGCGATCCGTACGGCGTCGCGACGGCGGCGAGCACCGCGGCTTTCGCTCCGTTCTCGTCCCCTTTCGCCTCGCGGTACAGACCCAAATACAACCACGTGTAGAAGTCCTCCGCGGCGCCCCCGTTCGCCGCGACCGCGCGCAACGAGTCTTCGTCCCCCGTGCCCGCGAACAGCGCGTACGCGGCGCGCATGTACGCGCGCGGATCGCGGCCGACGACGAGGAGATCTTCTCGCGCTTTTTCGAAACCGATGTCTTTGTCGCGCGCCTCGCACAGGAACGCCCACACCGCCTCTTCCGTGTCGTTGGGGTTCACGGCGACGTCCCGCCGGAACTGCGCCGAGCCCTCCCGCAGGCGCTCGGCGTAGTACAGAGACAAACCGCGCTGCCACATGTACGGCGCGCGGCCGGGCGCCGCCGCGATGACGGCGTCGAAATCCGCGATGGAGCCGTCCACGTCGCCCTGCGTGAACTTCGCCATGCCGCGTCGCGTGAGCAAGGACGCGGGGTCCACGCCGGCGGCGCGCGCGGGCGCCGCGCTCGAGAAGGACGTCGCCGCGGCGGCGCCGCAAGCCAGGAGCGCGTCGCGGCGACCGCGGGTCTGAACGGTCGGGGTGGACGTGCTCGGCGCGTCGACGACGCCGTCTCTCGCGCGTGTCGCGTTTGCCGAGACCGCCGCGCGGGTGGAAGACGCGCGCGTGTCTCGCAAAAGACGCGTCGCGGCTCGCGACGGCGCAGGCGTCGAGCGTGGCGCGACCGCGGGCGGCATGTTTCGTGTCACCGGAGGCGCGAAACGCGCGCGTCCGAGTGTCGTCCTTCGCCGGGCTTCGCTGCTGTGCGCAAGCAAACCATCAGCGCAAGGCTGAAAAGCACGCATCACACATTCACATATGTGATCCAGTCTTTAAAATATACACGAATAAACATATGACTAACACATCATATCGCAAAGTGGGAAAATCGTCATCTCGGAACTCGGATAAGCCGGTGCGACCTCCTCACGCGTGGCATTCTTAGATGTCGGCGGCTATGTCGGCCACGTCGGCGGCGGGCGCGTGCGCGTCCACCGCCGCGCTCTCTTCCAAGCAGAGCCACGGTTCCGCGGTCTTCCGCGCGGCCTCCGTCGCCCCCCGCGGCGCGGTTCGCGCGCGCGGCGCGCTGAGCGTGCGCGCGGCGAAGGGCGACGTGCTCCTCGAAGTCAAGGATCTGAAGGCGAAGGTTGCCGAGACGGGCGAGGAGATCCTGAACGGCGTGACCCTGACCATCAAGGAGGGCGAGACGCACGCGATCATGGGCAAGAACGGCTCCGGGAAGAGCACGCTGACGAAGGTTCTGGTCGGTCACCCCTCCTACGAGGTCACCGGCGGCTCCGCGTTCTTCAAGGGCGAAGATCTGTTCGCCATGGAGCCGGAGGAGCGCGCGCGGTGCGGGCTGTTCCTCTCCTTCCAGTCGCCCATCGAGGTCCCGGGCGTGAGCAACACCGACTTCCTGCGCATGATGTGCAACGAGCGCAGGAAACACCGAGGCGAGCCCGAACTCGATCCGCTCGAGTTTTACGGTTTCCTCTCCCCCAAGCTCGAGCAGCTCAACATGGACCCGTCGTTCCTCGCGCGGAACGTCAACGAGGGCTTCTCCGGCGGCGAGAAGAAGCGCAACGAGATTTTGCAGCTCGCGGTGATGGAGAGCGAGATGAGCATCCTGGACGAGATCGACTCCGGGCTTGATGTCGACGCGCTGCGCGACGTCGCCAAGGCGGTCAACATCCTGAGGGAGGGGGACAAGGGTCTGCTCCTCATCACGCACTACCAGCGCCTGCTGGACGCCGTGCACCCGGATTTCGTGCACGTCATGCAGAAGGGGAAGATCGTGCAAACCGGAGACATCTCCATCGCCGCCAAGCTCGAGGCGGGCGGGTTCGCCAGCTTGGCGTGAGAACGTGAAAGTATCGACACACACGATAGACGCGAACGCGGACGCGCGAGCGGTGCGAGAAAAAGGGAGCGTTTTCTTTTGTGAGGTGATACAATGTAAGCACGATTTGATATTCGAGTCGCGTCGTCGTTCGCTCCCGCTTTTTTTTCGCCGCTCCCGCGGCGCCGCCTACGCGTTCCTCGCCGCGAACGTCCACAGCTCGACGTACACGATTTCGAAATCCTTCACGCCCCCGCTGAGACACGGGTTATCGAACGTCTCGCTCGAAGCGCTGTTCCCGCGCAACAGCTCCTCGTCCAGCCACAACGCGAATCCGTTCCCGCCGCCGACCGCCGCGCAATCCGCGCGGCCGAACATGAAATAGTCGTTGCGTTGACTCCACCGAAACGCGAAGACGCCGGATCGATTCTTTTCGTTCGCGTCATCCAAAAGCTCTTTCTCAGACGTACGTCCAGACGTTCGGGACGACGATTCGTCGTCCACCGTGAACACGAAGGACTCGCCCGTGCCGTAATACCGCTGGTGCACGCGCCAAGGCTCCGTTAAAAACGCCCCGAACGCGTTCCCGCGGCTGTCCCGGACGAAAAGCAGACTCTCCGCGGAGGATCCGTTTTTGGCGCTCGCCTCGCGCGCCGCCGCGCGGTACAGGCTGCGCAGGCTGATCCCGTCGCGCTTCGACGAGTACGCCATCTTCCAGTCCCGCAAACGCAGGCGCGCGGGAAGCGCGCTCGTGAGCCGGCGCGCGACGTCCTCGGAGAAAATCGCGCTGGGCTCCGACAGGCGCGCGGCGTGCGGCCCGAGAGGCAACGCCGTAGGCTTGGTTTTCGACGTCGAAAGCTTCTTCTCCATGAGCTCCTTCCCGTCGTCCAAACGCGGAGAGAGAGACGCGCGGCGCATTTCCTCTCGGATCGCGTTCGATGCCTCCTCGGCGTCGCGCGCCGCGCGCGAGTTCGGCGCGTCGCCGCCCTGCCTCGCCTCCAGGGACCACGCCTGCACGCGTTTCTTCACGTACGCCAAGCCGGAGCGGTTCGCCTCGAACGCCAGCCGCCGAAGCGGCCCCGCGCCGCCGCCTTCTTTCCACACAATCTCGTACGTCTTCAGAGACTCCTCTCTGGGGGCGTTTCTTTTGCTCTGAAGTAAGCCGTCCAAGCCGTTGGCATCCCGCTCGGTCTCCTCCGTCGCCGACTCTTCGTTGTCGGAGTCCCGAAACGAAGAGGCGTCCCCGGAGGCGTCGGACGCGACGGAGCCCGATCGGCGACGCGCGCGACGAGGTAACGCGTCGGCGCCCTCTTCGTCGAAATCCGCGTTCCCGGCGACGTCCGCGTTCTCGTCGTCGTTCCCGCGGCTCAGCATGTCGCTGATTCGGTCGGACATCCATCTCTGCGGCTGCGTGGGGGGCTTCGAGGACGCCTCGTCGCGGCGCGCCCGCAGGGGCCTGAGCCCGACGAACTCGGCGCCGACGACGGTGGCGCTGACGGTGCCAAACGCCAGCGCGCCGTTGGGCGCGCCCACCAGCCCGGGCACCGTGCGCTCGGAGAGGGTCTTGCCGTCCGTGAGGAACAGGTTCAACACGCGGTCCTCGTGGTCCGCCTGCGCGGACGCGTCGGGCACGCGCGGGGGCTTCGCCGTCGCGACAGGGGCCGCCGGTGTCGCCGCCTCGAGCAGTTGCGTGCTGAGCTCCTCGCATCGCTCCCTGTACCGATTGTTCTCCTCCGACAGGCGCTTCTCGTTGACGCGCGCGAACAGCAGCGCCGCCTCGGCGTCCGCCAGGCGCGACGCCAGGCTCTCGCCCGACTCGCCGGACGACATGCCGCCTCGGGCGCACCGCCACGAGTGGCGCCGGAGGAGTGGGCGGGGGACACTGGAATTGCCAAGAAAACGCACCCGCGTCCTCGACGCGCGAGTGCGCGAGCCTTGGACGTCCACGAGTGGCGCCAGTCTGGAAACTGTCGAACTGCGATCGGTGCCGCGATCCGCCAGAACGACGCCGCGCACCAGCACGACCCGGAGAAACACCGCGAAGATGCGCGCGTCGACGCGTTTCCTCGCCTTCGCGGCGATCGCCGTGGCGCTGCTCGGATCGGCGACCGCGATGGAGTTTGATCTCGTGGACAGGTGCGCGCCCGACGCGTCGTGTCGCTGAGGCAGGCCGCGTGCCCGCGGATCGTCGAGATTTCCCCTCGTCGTCGCGAGCGGACCCCGTTTCCGTCGCGGCGCGCCGCGTCCCTCGCGGCCGCGGCGTCGACGCGCTCCCGACCGAAACGTCTCTGACCTCCCGCCTCGCGTTCATCCCGCGTCACGCCCAAACACAGAGGCGCCCCCAAGAACCACCCCGAGGAGAACATGAAGTGCGTTTTGGAGGAGCTCGCGCCGAGCACGCTCGTGATGTTCACGTACGAGTCGCCGGACGGGACGCACCTGAACCTGAAGCTGTACGACCCGGAGGACACGGAGATCTACTCGGACACGGACTCGCCCGAGGGCTCCTACGGCTTCACCACCGAGCTGGAGGGCGACTACAAGGCGTGCTTCTACAAGACGAACGTCGACAAGGAGGATCTGAAGAACCACAAGGTGCGCCTGGATTGGAAAACCGGCGTCGCCGTGGCGGACTGGGAGAAGATCGCCAAAGCCGAGAAGGTGGACACCATCTCCTCCACGCTGCGGTCGCTGGAGGCGGAGATGCGCGAGATCCACAACGGGATGCTGTTCCTGCGGCAGAAAGAGGCGGAGTTGCGGGACCTGAACGAGTCCACGAACACGCGCGTCGCGTGGCTTTCGTTTGTCTCGCTCGCGGTGTGCATCGGCCTGTGCGTGTGGCAGATTCTTTACCTGAAGCAGTTCTTCCAGAGGAAGAAGTTGCTGTGATCCGTACGCGCGAGAGGAGAGAACGCGTTTGAAACACGCCTTCGGGCATATCAATTCATATCAATTCGTCGTATTCGTACCGACGTCTCGCCGCGCCCGCCGGTCGCGTTCGCCCTCTAGGATTATTCCAGAAGTGTGTCCAGTCTCAACGGCGGCCGCAGGTGCTGAAACTCTCCGAACGCGTCCACCGCGACCACGACGCGTTTTAGTTTGCGACGCGCGGCGGCGGGCGTCGACGCGTCGAGCAGCCCTCGCGGCGTCGAGGACGTTCGCGACGCGCGGTGGGAGGCGCGCGGCCGCCCCGAAGAACGAGGCACGCGCTCCCGTCCGCGCGACACGCGCTCGTGCGTCGACACCGCCTCGTTCGCAGATCTCGTTAGGGAAAAGGTAACAACGCGAGTTCGGGTCGGCACGTCGAGCCCTTCGACGTCGCTCCCGGCGTGTTACCCAAACGATGTTCGAGTCTAAGCTCGCGGGCGTGCTGAACCAGGTGCTCGGGTCGTACGTGCACGGCATCAGCACGGATGACTTGAAAGTCGCGGTGTTCAAAGGCGACGTGGTCCTGACGAACATGAGGCTCAAGGTGGAGGCGCTCAACGCGCTGGGGCTCCCGTTTCGCGTGCGCGCCGGCGTGGTGGGCCGACTGACCCTTCGCGTGCCTTGGCGCGCGCTCGGGAAGAACCCGGTGGTGGTGCTCATCGAGGACCTCCACGTCGTCGCCGGGTTCGCGGACGAGGCCGAGGCGGGCGGCGGGAACGGAGACGACGAAAAAGACCCGGCGGCGGCGGAGGCGCGCGCCGACGCCGCGAACGCGGAGGAGACCCGCGCTCGCGTGGACGCCGGCGAGACGGCGTGGCTCGCGGGGGCATCCGGCGACGATATAGAGAATGGCGCGAACGGCTCGGTCGCTGCGGTGGTCTCGGCGGAGGCGAGCCACGAGAGCGGCGGCGAGGGGTACTTCGCGGGCATGCTCGACACCATCCTGGGGAACCTGGAGGTGACCGTTCGCCGGATCCACCTCCGGCTGGAAGGCGAGCTCGGCGACGTCTCCGCCGACGTCTCCGCCGCCTCGACGCGCGACCGGTTCGCGCTGGGCGTGACTTTGGAGAGTATGGAGCTGCACACCGTGGACGCGGAAGGCGCGCCCGCGTTCTCCACGAAGGGTCTCGCCGAGCGCATGCGCAAAGCCGCCACCTTGACGCGTCTGGCGGTGTACTTCGACGTCGGCGCCGAGACGCTCAAGCCTCCGGACGCGGCGTCGTGGGACCGAGTCGCGCCGGACCGGCTCATACCGCTCATGGCCGCGGGCGTGTCATCGACCGAGGCGACCGAGGCGACCGATTTAAATGCGCTCACCTCGCGAGCGAAAGCGCAGGTTCGCGAGCGCGCGTACTTATTAGCGCCGGTGAGCGCGTCGGCGCTGTACGAGCGCCGCGGCAAGCGCGACGCGTTCGACGCCGCCGTCCCGGCGCAACGCGTCTTCCTCCGCGTCGACGCCATCGAGACGCGCGTGGCGTCTTCGCACCTGCGCGTGGCGTTCGAGACGGCCGCGAGGCTGGAGCGGGACGCGCGCAGGGCGCCGCACGCGCACGTCCGGCCGAAGACGTCGGTGACGCAGGCGCCGCGAGAGTGGTGGGCGTTTGCCTTTGCCGCCGTGACTCTGGAGCGCCGCAGGAAAGGAAGCGTCACCGCCGTGCCTCTGCGGCTGGACCGAGTCGTCGAGGCGATGCGCGCGCGTCGCACGTACGTCGACGCGTACGCGGCGTACGTGCGCGGGGCGTGGAGGGAGAGGCCGAGGGCGCGCCCGCAGGCGAAACAGGGGTGGTTCTCGCGGAGAAGAGACGACCCGTCGGCGACGAAGCGGTGGCCGCCGCCGCTCGCCGTCGGCGCCGCGCCCGAGCTCGACGCGATCGAGAAAAAGTTACCCGCCAACGTCTGCGTGTTGTTCCGCGCGCTCGCGCACGCGCAGGTGCGGCGCGAGCTCGGGGACGAGGACGCGTCGAACGGCGGGGAGGAAGAACGCGCCGCCGAGACCTCCGGGGGGAGTTGGATGTCGGGCTGGTTCGGCTCGAAAAACGGCGCCGGCGCGAGCGGCGCCGGTTCCGGACCCGCCGGCGCCGGCGAGTCGAGCGGGACGGACATGTCCGAGGAGGACTGGTCGAACCTCCAGCGCGTCTTCGACGTCGAGGGCCACGCGGAAGTCGCGGTCGCCGCGTCCGCCTCGGCGGAAGACGACGGCGTCGCCTCGGAGTTTTGCGTCGCGGTGGGCGCCGCGTCCGTCGCGTTTGTCGACGACGAGATCGTCTCGGCCGATTCGCCCGAGAAAAGCACGCGAGCGCAACACGTCGAGGTGCTCCGCGCCGGCCTGGTGGGCTTCGTCGCCGGGTCGCGCGCGTTCGGCGGCGCGCGGGCGGACCACCGCGCAGCGGTGGACGCCATGGACGTGGACGTGAGCGGCGCGAAGATGGTCCGCGTCGCGGGCGAGGACTCAAACGGCGGCGCCGCCGCGGACGCGGCGTTATCCGCGCTGCGCGGGTCCGCAGCGGCGGCGTTCGTGGCCGAGCGGCTCTGGAGCGACGACGAAGACGACGTGTTTTACGACGACGGCGCGGACGACACCGAGGGCACGAGCGGTGTCGCGAGTAAGGCGCTTCGCGTGAAGTTCCTGAACGCGCCGCTCGGCGACGGCGCGCCCGACGTGGACCTGGGCCTGACGCTGGCGCCGGCGCACGTCGTCGCGCTCCGCGCGCCCATCGACCGGCTCGTCGAGACGCTTTCGCGGCACAAGCCGGCGCAGCTCGCGGAGCAGGAAGAAATGCTTCGGCGCGCGGTGACAGAGAGCGCGAGCCGCACCGCCGCGGTGGCGCGCGAGCGTCTGGCGGCGTCGCTCGCCGACCGACCCGAGGTGAAGGTGTCGGTGATCGTGCACGCGCCGCGCATCGCCGCGCCTTCGTTCCAGTACGCGGCGGGCGACGACGAGGCGGACGCCGACGCCGCGACTGTGATCCTCGACCTCGGCCGGTTCCAGCTCGACAGCTGCGGCGCTCTGGAACTCGGCGCGGCTCCCGAGACGGCGAAGCTGTTCAACGCGTTCAAGATCCGCGTCTCCGACGTCTCGGCGTCCGTCGCTTCCGGGCGATGGGACCCCTCGCGCGTCTGGACCGTGGAAACCTTCGACGACGTCGCGCCGGTCATACCAGCCTTCGGCGCGCGAGCCACCGCGTTGCAAGCCCTGGCGCCCGTCCCCGACCGCGCGGGACTCGAGACAACCTTCGACGCGGACGCCGTGCGCGTCGCACTCTCTCCCCGCCGCGTCGCGCAGCTTTTGGCGGTGATCGCCAACGTCGCCGCGACGGCTCCGGCGCCGGCGGGTCGGCTCGCGGCGGCGCGAGACGACGCGAGCGTCGCCGACGACGACTCGCTCATCGGAGACGACGACGCCGAGGACGCCGAGGACGCCGAGGACGCCGAGTGGACGAGGTGCCACGTTCTCGTGGTGTCGCTCGGGCGGCTGCGCTGGTCGCCCAGCCGCGCGCGCGTGCGCGAGGACGCCGGGGTCGCGTCGCTGGAGTTTTTCGGTGTCGGTTCGGCGCGATCGCGGCGCGTCGCGGCGCCGCTTCCGCTCGCCGGCGGCGGCGCCCTGCGCGTGTCTCGCGAGGCCGCGGCGCGCGAGCACGCCATCGCGGTGTGCGCGGACGCGTCGGCGGTGGATGCCGCGTCCTCGGCGATGAAACGCGCGCGCGTCGAGGACGCGGGGCGTCTCCGCGGCCTCGTCGAGAGGACCAGAGAGCAGGGCCGCGTGGTGCTCGTCGGGCTCGACTCGGACCGACTCGCCGAGCGTTTCCGCGAGCGCGTCAACGCGGCGGCGAGATCGTCGGCGCAGACCGCGCCGGCCGCGGTCGCCGAGACGGTTCCGGAACCGTCGCTCCCGCCGATGAGCTCTTCGAGCTCGATATCCTTCGTCGCGTCGCTCGCCGAGCTCAGCGTGGTGGTCGCCATCGCCGCGGACGCCGGGGCTGGCGAGAATGACTCGGCGCGCGTCTCGGCCGCCGCCGGAACCAACGCCGGGTCCTCTGGCTCGTTGGATGACGTGTACGCGGACGCGGACGAGGACGCGTGGTGGCTCGCCGCGTTCGACGCCACGTCCGAACGCGTCCTGGCGCGCGCGACGCTCCGTGGCGTGCGCGCGCGCGCGTCAGTCGGCCCGGAGGAAACCGCGGCGACGCTCGAGCTCGCCGCCTTCGACGTCTTCGACGAGCACGCCTCCGCCGGGAAGGACGCGGCGCGCAGACTGCTTCGCGTCGGGGCGGCGGCGAGGGATGCGACGAATCAGAGAGGCGCGGAATCATCTACGGCAGGAGGAGGAGGAGAGAGAAGAAGAGGAGACGTGTTCGTGGCGTCGTACCGCGCAGTCCCCGCGAGTTCTCCCCGGTACGCCGGCGTGGACTCGGACCTCGACCTCGCCGTCGGCGCGCTGTGCTTCTCCGCGCGTCGCCCGACGCTCGCCGCGCTCGCGACGATGCCTTCGCTGCTCGCCGCTTACCGCTCGGACGGGAAAGAAAACGTCGACGTTCTTCGCGGACAAGAACGACGCGTCCCCGGGGAAGACGAGAAAGAGGTTTTCAGCGAAGAGACCATCTCTTCAGAGCCTGTCTCGCTCGAGACGGGCAAGTCGCGCGTGGCGACGCGCGTCGTGGCGCGCGTGGACGCGTTTCGAGTCGCGCTTCTGCTCGACGACGCCGACGACGTCGCCGATTCCGAAAATGAGCAGGTTTCGCCGGGGTGCATCGCGGACGCGCGCGCGGAGTCCCTGCGCGCGGAGCTGACGCTTTACCCTTCCACGATGCGGTTCCGGGCGTCCATGGGGAGCCTGCGCGTCGCGGACCCGCGTCTCCCGGTGAACCACCCCTGCCGCGTCGTCGTGCGCGCGGCGGCGGAGACCAACGGAGCGACCCGTCCCGAAGCCGAAGCGGAAAAACTTGTGGACGCGTCGTGGGAGACGTTCGACCGAGGCGAGCACTCCGCGGCGGACGGCGCCGACGCCGCGGCGTTCGCGCGCGTTTCCTCTTTGCGCGTCTTGTACCTGGCGCGCTTCGTCGCGGAGTGCTCGTCGTTCGCGGACGGGCTTCTGCGGGCGATGGCGGAGGAGACGCCTTCCGGCGAGCAAACGGAGACGGGCGCGTCCGGCGACGACGCGCGCGCCTCGTCGGCGTCGTCGGCGTCGTCGTCGTCGTCGCCCGGCGCGGCGCGACGCGTGCGGGTGGACGTGGCGCTCGCCGCGCCCGTTCTCGTCCTGCCGCGGGGCACGCACGACTTCTCGCGGTCCGTGGAGATCGACATGGGCGCGCTCGAGGCGAGGAACGCGTTCGAGGGCCACCTGGACGTGCTTGAGGTGCGGCTCACCGGTGTGGACGTCGCGCTCGTGTCGCGAGCGGAGGGTGCCGAAACAACCCGCGCGCGGCTGGCGCGCGACCCGGTTGCGGCGACGGCGACCGTCTCCAGGCGCGTCGACTTTGACTCCGGCGCGTCGGGTATCCGTGAAGGGCCCGATGCCCGACAGCCGCGTCCTCCGGAGGTGGACACGGTGATCCGCGCGAGGGTCGCGCCCGCGCGCCTGGAGCTGTCCTCCGCGGACTTCAAGCGGCTCGCCGGGTGTGTCGCGGCGAACGCCAAGGAACGCCCGGCGCGCGTCCCTCGCCCGACCAACCCGGCGAGGCGTCGCGACGCGTCCAGTCGTCTCGCGAACGAAAACGAAAACGAAAACGTTCCCGCCTCGCCCGAGGAAAGCGCTTTTGTCTCGCCCGGCGGGTCCCGGTCCCGCCGAGGCCACAAACCGCGCCGGGTGTCTTCCGGAACACGCGCGCGCGCGTCCGAAGGCGGGGCCGGGGATGCGGCGGACGAGGCGGGGACCTCGGCGGGACCGGGACCCGCGGCGGGAAAAAAGCGCGCCGACGGAGAAATCGGAGAAATATCCACGCGTCTTTTCTTCGCCGTCGAACTCGCCGAGCTGGCGGTGTTCCGCGGCGAGGGCCGCCGCGAGCCGCTGGCGTGCGCGTCGCTCCGCGACCTAGCAGTCGACGCCGCGCTCACTCGTGCAGGAGACGTGCTGGCGGACGTGTCCCTGGCGGCGTTCGCGCTGGAGGACAGGCGAGGAGGCAGGAGACGCGCGGTCGCGGGGGGAGGCGCGACGGGTCCGGGTCCGGGTGCGGGTGCGGGTCAGAACTCCGCCGACGCCGGCGCGCCGCAAGAACAGAGTCTCCCTCTGCTCCGCGCGCGTTACGCCGCCGGCGCGGAGTGGACGCGCGCGGCGGCGACGATGCAGCGGTTCACGCTGGAGGTTGACCCGACGTTCCTGCTGGACGTCGGACGCGTTTTCGTGCCTTCTCTGGCGGGCGGAGGCGGCGAGTCCCCCGAGGACGTCCTGCCCGACGACCTGCGCCTCGTGCCCGGCGAGCCCTTTTTTTTGCCGCCGGGCGAAACGCTCGAGCTGCACCCGACGCGGCGCGTCGTCGCCGACGGCGCGCGCGGCGGAAAGTACGAGCTCGACTGCGGCGGCGGCGCGATCGTGGTCGCCCCGTTTGATTCCTCGATAGACGCTTCCAAACGCGTCACCTTGATCTTCGTGGGGGCCGGCGCCGAGCTTCGCATCCGGAACGCGCGCGTCGAGGTGGAGGCTGCGTCCGACGAGGACGCGCGCGCCGCGTGGGCGAGTCTGGTTTCGCTCGCGCCGGGCGCGAAAATACGCGCCGGCGAGGAGGACGGCGTCTTTGTCTCCGCGACGGCGCCGGCGACGCGACGCTTCGCGGCGCGGCGGGACGATCGCGGAAGTTCGGAAGTTCGGAAAACCACGAAATCATCCTACTCTCTGCGCGCCGTGCGGCTCCAGCTCCGCGTGCTCGGCGACGAAACGAACCGCGATGCCGGCGATCCCGACGCGGTGGACGCCTTGGAACTCGATTTCGGCATCGACGCGCGCGCGGACGCGGAGACGGACGAAGAGGGCGCCTCCGTCGAGGCGCAGGCGCGTCTCGCGCGTCTCTCGGCGACGGTGAACGGCGCGCCGACGCTCGCGCCTCTCGACATCGTGGCGATGTACGTGTCCCGCGAAGACGCGCTCGGCGTGAAGGCTGAGGACGCGCGCGTGACTTTCGCGGCATCGCCCGTCTCCGTCGCGCTCTCCATGGACCGCCTCGCCGTCGTCGCGCGCGTCTCGTCGAGACTCGCCGCCGCCGCCGCGCGCGCGCCGACGATTTCGTGCGCCGCGTTTCGCAAGACGTGGTCCTCGACTTTTTCGTCATCCCCGGACGCGGCGTCGCCGACCGCGCCCGTGCTCTTCGAGGCGGGAGCGGCCGGGACGCGCGCCGGCGCCGCGGCGTGGAGCACGTGGCGCCCGCATCCCCCGCCGGGCTACGCCTCGCTCGGGGACGTCGTGGGCGACGGAGGCGCGGACGTTCCCCCCTCGGCGCCATCCGTGGCGATTCGCGACTCCCCCGCGTTCACGGCGGCGCCGCTCTCGTTCGAGCGCGTTTCGTTTTCGACGCCGAACGACGCTTCGTCGTCGACGCTCGCCGTGTGGCGACCCGTGCCTCCGCCCGGGTTCGTCGCCCTGGGCGTGGCGTGCTCTCCGATGAGCGAAGGCGCGCCCCCGCTGGATGCGCTCAGGTGCGTTCGCCGCGAACTGGTCGCCGCCGCCGTCGGCGCGCGCGGGCGCGCCGGCGCCGGGGAGGGCGCGCCGCCGCTGTGGGTGGTGGAAAACGCCGCCAGGACGTTGGCGCCGTCCTCGGACGCGAGCGGCGGAGGTCCCCTCCCCGAGTCGTGCTTGGACCTCCGCGTGCCGACGGGCCTCCCCGGCGACCCCGCGTCTGCGAAGCACCCCTTCGCGTCCTCGCGGCTCGCGGAATCGGGCGAAGAGCGAACGTCGGCGAACGACGTCCGCGACGACGAGAAAAAACAAGTCGGTCATCGCGGGGCGTTAAGGTACGGCGTCGACGCGAAAACCGTCGTCGATTTCGATCGCGTGTGGCACAGTTTCAACGCGGGCGCTGCCGCGGGCGACTTGAGCGTTTGGCGGGCGCGGCGTCCTCCGGGATGGGTCTCGCTGGGAGACGTCGCGGTCGCCGGACTCGAGCCCCCCGCGAGGACCGTTTTGTTCCGCGAAACGTTGTCCGTTTTGGGAGGCGCCTCGACGGGAGGCGAAACGGAGCAAACTCTGCCGGCGCTCGCGCCGCCCGTCGCTTTTGAGCGCGTCTGGCGCGACTCGGGCTGGCGCGCCCGCGGGAAACCGAGGGGCACGCTCAGTTTCTGGCGACCCGTTCCGAGCGAGGGGTACGTCGCTTGCGGCCACGTGGCGAGCGGCACGCACGCGCCGCCGCCCATCGACGTCGTCGCGTGTCTGCGCGCTGACCTGGCGTGCGCCGTGCCGCCCTCGGCGATGGGCTCCGCCGCGTTCGCGCGCGGCGGCCGCCGGAAGTTCGCCAAGAAAAGACGCGCGGCGGCACCGATTTCGTCGCTCTGGTCCGCGGAGGGCGCCGGGATTAAGCTCGGCCGCGAGCCGCTGCGCATTTGGCGCCCGCGCGCGCCGCTGGCGGTTTTCGCGGACGACGACGACGCGGACGACGAGAACGGCTGGCTGGCGCTCGGCGCGTTCCACGCCGTCGCGGGAGACGACGCCGCCGGCGCGCGCGCTCCCCAGGCGCACGCGCCGCGCGCGACTCGACCCTTTGCGCCGCCAGCCGCGGGTCTCCCGCGGACCGGAACGGTGGTCACGGCGCGCGTCGAGCGCGTCGAGACGACGTTGTTCGTCAACGAGGACGAAAACGGTTCGCCTTATGAAAACGCAGACGAAAAGCAAACGACGAAGAAGGCGTGTCCCCTCGCGCGCGTGTCGATGCGCCGCGTGTCCCTGGACGCGCGCGCCGGCGCGCGTGGAGATTCCGAGGCGTGCGTCTCCGCCGTCGTCGACGCGTCGCACTTCAACGCGCGCGTCGCCGCCTGGGAGCCCGTGGTGGAGCCGTGGGAAGTTGCCGCGCGGTACGAGGTCACGACACCGCGCGCGGACACTTTTTCGGACACTTTCGACGCGCGGCCTCGCGGCTGCACGGTCCGCGTCGAGGGCGCCACGCCTTTGCGCGTCGTGACGACGCGCGCCTTCGCCGAGGACCTGACGCTCGCGTCGCGCGCGAAACCGCGCGAGCCGCGACTCGTTTCGGCGAACGCGAAAAGCGCTCCGCGGAGCTCCGGTTTGAAAAACGCGCTGGGCGTGCCTCTGTACGTGCGGTCGGGCGACGGCGCGACGGTGGTGGAGGTTCCGCCCGGCGCGCGCGCGCCTTTCGTCGGGTTCGGCGACGGCGAGACGCGTTCGGAGTCGGATGCTTTTTTTTCACACGAAAAAGACGACGCCGACGAGCCGACGTACCTCATCGTGGAGGTGCTCGAGACGCGGAACGCGGGCGCCTTCGAGACCGCGAGGTTCGAGCTCCTGGACAACGAAGGCGAGTCGAGTTCCGTCGCGGCGAACGCCGCGGGCGACGTCGCCGGCGCGACGATGCTCGACGTCGGCGAGTGGCGCGCGCGCGTCCGCCGCCGAGGACAAACAGACGTCGCGCTCGGCGTACGCGTCTCCCTCGAACCTTCGCTTCTTTCGGGTCCTTTCTCGACGCAAACAGCCGAGGGTGGCACCGCCCGCGACGACCCGCGCGTCGGCGCGACCGTGCGCATGCCCGCGTCGGCGCTGTTGGCGGCGTCCGCGGATCGGGGTGGTTCCAAAGGGTGGTTCCCGAGCCGAGACGGCTTCTGGGTCGACGCCGACGCCGAGATCGCGTCGGGGATTAAAAAATCGGTCCGGATGCGCGCGCGAATCGCGCGGGGTCTCGACCTGAAGCCTCCGCGCGACGTTCCTTCCGACGCGAGCGGAGACGGAGAGGGCGACGGCTCGAAACGCGACAGCGTCTGGTCGGCGAACAAAGAGTCATCCGTCGCCGAAACGTCGACGGACGACTCGCTCGTCGCGGACGTTCCGCCGTTCGACGCGTCTCGTCCGTCGGACGAGACTTCCTCTCGGCTCATCCTGCGCCGCGCGCGAAGACTGGATCTGACGTGGTCGAGCAAAAACTCGGGCGCGAGCGATTTCTCGGCGTGGACGCCTTCGTGTCCTCCAGGTTACGCCGTGCTCGGCACCACGGTCGTGGCGTCCTTCGTCGCGCCCCCGGAAGCGCTCGTCGCGCCCGCGCCGTGGCTTCTCGCGAAGGTGGACGCGAGAAACTCGGGCGGCGAGGAAGACGCGTCGCGACTTCCTCCGACGAAGCCGGCGGTCGGCTTCGCGTCTGCGTTTCGCGACTCCGGGTCGCGTCTGCGGAAAAACCCGAGGACCGGGACGTTCGCGGCGTGGCGCCCGATCGCGCCGGAGGGCTACGTCGCGGTGGGGTGCGTGGTGACGCGCACGCACGACCCGCCGGATCCCAACACCGTGGCGTGCGTGCGCGCGGACCTCGCCGCGCTCTCCGCGCCCGCGCCCGCGCCGCTGTGGACCACCGAGGGCGCCGAGGGCAAGCTCGGGTCGGGGAAGCTGAGCGTGTACCGCACCGGCGTCGCCGCCGGCGCGGGTTGGATCGCCGTCGCCGACGGCAACGCGGCGGCGTTCACGGACGCGCACGAGCTTCGATGGGACGCGGCGCTCGGCGCGCGCGTCGCCGACGACAGCGACGACGAGGACGTTTCCGTCGACGTCGACGAGAAACGACGCGACCGGCGCGCCGTCGCGTTGTCGCCGGAGGGACCGTGGACGCCGGCGGGGTCGCGCGCGCTCGGCGGCGCCGACGTCGCCGCGACGTTCGCCGGCGGCGCCGGGTCCGTGGTGGTGGTGGACCGGCGCGAGGGGTGCGTGCGCGCGCCGGCGACGCTCGTCGCGCGTGACGTGCCCTTCGCGCTCGAGGCGCGGCTCGTGCGCGTCGGCGGAGGCGGCGCGCTGTCGCGCGCCGAGTCGTCCGCCGCCGCCGCCGCCGCGAGCTTCGCCAACGCGCGCGTCTCGCCGGTGGTTGAGGTTTTCGAGTCGGAGCGCTTCTTCCCGCTGGTGGGCTGGCGCGAGCCCAAGAGCCCGTTCGACGAGTTCTTCACCGCGCGGTACGGGGACGTGCGCGGCGCCAACTCCGCGTCGCACTTCCGCGACGTGCCGCTCCCCGAGGGCTGGCGCTGGGTCGGGCCCTGGACCGTCGACCGCGACCACGACGTGGACGACAAGGGATGGGCCTACGGCGTCAACTGGGTCACGCGGTGGCCTCCGCCGCGCGGGTCGCACAAGCGGGGCCTCAACGCCACCAGGCGCCGGCGCTGGACGAGAAGAAGAGCGCTCATCGGGGACGACGTCGTGAGCGGTTCGACGCCGTCGGACGTCGACGACGTTACTTTCTGGCGCGGCGCGACGTCCGGTCCGAACCCGTCCGACGGCGAGAAGACTGTTTCGTCGCGTTCAATCGCGTTGCCTCTGGGATGCGGCGACGCGCTCGCGGGAGGCGCCGCCGATCTCGCGCTGGACCTGCGTCTTCTCCACGACGACACGCGCGTCTCCTCCGGGTCCGAAGCAGAGTCCGAAGCGGGTTGGGCGTTCGATGCGTCGTTCGATTTTCGTGGGGAGGAGGCGAGCCTCCTCGGGGTCGTGCCCGCCACCGCGGCGTGGCCCGTGCCCGCGGGCCGGCTGGGGAGCGCCGTCGGCAAAGGCCCGTGGCTGGCGTTGTGCGGCGGAAAGTTCGTCGCCGTCACCGCCGAGCGCGACCCGGACGTCGCGTCCGCCTCGGGCGTGGACGCGCTTCAGGATGGCGTGTCTGCGTGGCGCCTCGTGGCTCGCGCGCCCGCGGTGCTCACCAACGCGCTCCCCTGCGCGCTGCGGTTCGCCGTCGTGCGCGACGCGGACGGCGCGACCGTCGCGCGTGGCGTCGCGCCGCCGGGGACGCCGACGGGCATCTTCGACGCCGACCCGCGCGTCCCGTCGCGCCTGGAGCTCGTGCCTCTGGACGCGCGCGGGCGCCCGACGGGCGCCTGCGTCAGGGCGGTCGGGCTCTTCGGCGACGCGCGGTACGACGCGGTGCGGGATCCTCGCGCGGGAGGATCCCGGGTTCGGATCCCGTCGGAGGCGCTCGTGGCGCCGTTTCGCGAGAACGAAAACGAAAACGCAAACGAAAGCGGCGTCGCCGCGCCGCTTCGGCTCGCCGTGTCGGTGGACCGCGCGGACCCCTCCGGCGCGCATGGTCGTCCCGGCGCGCCCGCTCCGCTGGTCGTCGACGTACGGACGCCGCTGGTCGTCGCGAACGGGTGTCCTTTCGCGCTGGCCGTCTCGTCGTTCGCGACGGGAGGCGTCGGCGGCGTCGTCGTCGCGCCCGGCGAGCACGCGCCGGCGGCGACGCCGGAGGCGCCGCCTGAGCGGCCCGGAGGGAAAAAAAAGGCGCCGGACGCGTCCGGCGCGCTCGGGTCCGGCGCGCTCGCGCCGCGAGAGCTGTGGGTGGGCGCGCCCGGCGGCGCGGCGACCAAGATCTCGCTCGAACCGGGCGCACCCCCCCTGCGGTTCGCCGTGGCCGCCGCCGGAGGAGAGGTTGAGCTCGCGGCGTCGGCGGCGGCGTGGGCTCCCCCGGGAGTCTCCGCCGCCGCGCCGGCGCCGAGCCTGCGCGTGGCGGTCGCGCCGACGCTCGCGGTGCTCAACCTGTCGAACGTGGCCGTGGCCGTCCTCGCGGCGGACCGAGGCGCGGGCGCGGCGCCGCAGGTGCTCCCGCCGGGCGCGGGACCCGCGCCCGTGACTCGAGGACACGCCCTGCGCGCCGCGCGACAAAAAAACCGCGCGGGGGACGACGACGGTTCTGTCGCGCTCGCCTTCGGCCTCGCCGGCGCGTTCCCTCTGGCCCGCGAGGTTCCCGTGGCGGACCTCGCCGCCGCCTCCGGCGGCGTCCTGGTGTGCCTTCCCGGCGCCCTCGCTCAACCTGTCGAACGCGGCGGTGACGTCGACGTGTCCTTTTCGCCGGCCGCCGCCGTGCTCCGCGCGACGGTGGAGCTCGCCGGAGACGGGTGTCGTCTGGTCGTGCTCCGCGGCGGCGACGGCGCGGCGAGCGCCGCGGCGGCGAACGTGCGCCTCGAAAACTTCCTTCCGCGCGAGACCGTCTGGGCGAGGCAGACGAGGCGCGTCACGACTCGCGGCGAGGGCGAAGAAAAAGGCGCGTCGGGGCGGTTCGTCCCGACGGGCGCGTGGGTGGAGGTGGGGACGGGGTCGTGCGTCCCGTGGGCGCTCGAGGACCCGGCTCGGCTCGAGGCGCGGGAAGCCCCCTCCGCGTCGTCCGCGTCCTCCGCGCCCGTCCCCCGGCGCGAACGAGGCGCGTCGAGGTTCGCCGGCCACGACGACGACGACGACGACGACGACGTCGAGGACGAGGACGAGGCGCTCGAGCGCGAAGACGAGGACGCCTTTCTCACGGCGCTCGCGGGATCCGCGGACGCGTCGGCGGCTTCGGTTTCGTCCCATCCCGCGTTCGTCGAGGTGTACGTCGGCGACGATCCGGAAAAAGCCGAAAAAGACGCCGCCGCCGACGGCGAAGCGTCGGCTTTCGCGGTGCTTTCGGTCCCCGCGGCGGTCGCCCGGGGAGCTCAGAGCGCGACTCGCGGCGGCGACGACTCGCTTTTCGCGGACGGGGAACTCACCCAGCCCGCGGCGTTCCTGCGAGCGCGCGGAAGCGGTGACGCGCTCGTCGCGGTTCGGAGGCGGTTCGAGAACGGACGCCTCGCGCTTTCGTTCGCGCCCGCCGCCGACGCCGAAGAAGACAAAAAAGCCGCTTTTTCGAGACTCGATTCGCGTACCAGTCTCGCGGTCTCGCGCGCGGCGGGTTCGCCGGAAGACGCGCCGGGTTCGATCGGCGCGGAATCCGTCCTGGAGCTGTCGCTGCCGAGCCTGTCGCTGAGCGTGGTGGACGGCGGCGAGGAGATTTTGTTCCTGAGCCTGGACGGCGTCGAGGCGCGCCGCGCGTCCGGCCTCGGCGTCGGCGGCGGATCCGCCGCGACGGAGCTCGCGGTGGCGGCGGTGCAGGCGGACGACCCGCACCCCGGCGCGGCGTTCCCCGTCATGGTGTGGCACGACCCCGAGCGAGGCCCGCTGCTTCGCGCGACGCTCACCTCCGTGGCGCGCGAGCCGCTTTCTTTGTCTTCGTCCTCGCGCGTCGCCTCCTCCGCGAGGGAAGGTTCGGAGGCGAAGGAATACGAAAACGAGTCCGGGGAGGACGAGAGGTTCGCCGCCGCCGAGACTCGGTTCCCGGCGGCGTGCTTCGCGACGACGCCCGCGGGCGTGCACCTTCGCGTGCACGAGAGTTTGGTGTGGCGTCTGGTGGCGTTCGCGAGCGCGCTCGCGGAGGGCCAGGGTCCCTCGAGACGCGTCTCGGGGGATGGTTCCGGCGCGAGCTCTCCGTCGACGGCGCGCGCGGCGTCGACGGAGAGCGCGGCGTCGACGAAGGCGAAAGCCGAGGACCCGTCTTTGCGCCTCGACGTCCTGCGCGTCTCGCGTTTCGTCGCGCGGGTCACGTTCAAGCCGGCGTCTTCTCGGCGCCCGCCGAGCGTGGGGCCCGCGCTGGCGGCGACGCTCTCCATGCTGAACTTGGACAAACTGCGGTTCGAGGTTGGCGAGTTCCAGCGGCGGCGCGCGCGCGCGCGCGCCTCGCAGCTCGCCGCCGCCGTGCTGGCGCACACAAAACGCGAGGGCACCAAGCAGGCGCTCGCCGTGCTGGCGTCGGTGAACCACCTTTCGAACGTCGCGGGCACTTTGGAGCGCGCGGGCGAGACCATCCGCGGTTTTGGGGAGAGCGACGTGGGCGACAAAAACGCTGAAGACAAAGACGCCAAAGACGGCGGCGACGGCTTTCGCCGCTCGGCGGTGGGCGACGCCGTGGACGAGCTCACGGGCGGTCGCAAAAACGTCGTCACGGGCGCGCTCGTCGGCGGCGGCGAGCTCGCCGCCGGCGTTCTCGGCGGCGTCGGCGGCATTTTCACGAAATCCATCGCCGGCTTTAAGAAATCAGGCCTACAGGGTCTCGCGGACGGCGCCGCGCGCGGCGTGGTGGGTTTAGGCACCAGCACGGCGGCGGGCGCCGTCGGCTTCGCCGCACGCGTCGTGGAGGGGGTCGAGGCCACCGTGGGGGGCGTCTCTAACGGCTTAGAGGAGGCGCTCGTCGCCACCGACGCGGCGGCGCTCGCGGCGGCGAAACCGCGGCGTTTGTCGCTCGCCGTGCGCGGCGACGGCGTCGTTCGCGCGTGGGACGAACGCGACGCCGAAGGCGCGCGTTTAATTCGAGTCGCGTCGACGTCGACTCCGCTGACGACGTCGACGGTGGTGGATACCCTCAACCCGCTGAACATCGGGAACACGCTGGGCAGTTTCAACGCGCCGCGCGGACGTCCGTTCGCCGGCGGGCGGCTCGAGGCGTTTGCGCCTTTAAAAAACGGACGCGCGCTGCTTCTCTCCAACAGGCACGTCGGCGTCGTCGCCGTCGCGGAGGAAAGAGTGGAGTGGATCATGGCGTGGGCGGAGGTGGTCGCCGTGCGCGTGGGGGACGCAGAGACGGACAGAGACGGCGTCTCGGAGTCGGACGTCGTCGTGCTGGGCCGAGACGCGTCGGCGCGCTCGGCGCGGGAAATCGCCGCGTGCGGCTCGGCGGACGCCGCCGCCGCCGCCTCGCGGCGCGTCGCGGAAACGTGGGCCGCCGCGCGCGCGGCGGCGGCGCGGCGCGGCGGAGGCGGAGGCGCCAGAGGGGGAGGCGTGTTTTGAGCGTACCGCTTTTAAAAGACATGTAACGCGGTGTACACTGATACGATGCGTCTTTCGATTTAAATTTTCACTACAAAAAAAACCACGGCGCCGACGACGAACTCAGACGTGCGCGGCGTACATTCGGTTTCCGGTCGGGTTCTGCACGACGGCGCCTCGCGGCGCGGCTTTCTGGTTCACCTCCTCGAACACGGCGTGGAACTCGCGGTGGTGGATTACGTTCTGGTCCTTGTCCATGGCGTAGCACAGAAACACGGCGTCCACCACGTTGAGCATGATCATCACGAAGAACATGAGCACCACAAACGCCACGACGCCGGCGAGTACACCCACCAGCGCCGCGTACAGACCCGCGTTCGCCTCCACCGAAACGATAAACGTGGCGTACGACAAAAGCCAGGTAGCCACGCCGAACCCGCCCGCTAACACGAACGCCGTACCTTGTAAGATCATCCCCGGGAACGCGTACGTGCCGTACGCGGCGAGGAAGTTCCTCGATAGTAAATCCGTGACGTCGGCGGCGGCGTCGCAAAACGCCGCGCCCGTCATCGCCGCCTGTAACGTGGCGAATTTCGAGATGTACTCGATGATCGCGTACACGCACTCCAAACAAGTCGTCACCAGGCACACTAAGATGTTCCCGCGGTTGTCCTCGTCCCGCCGCATGCGCTCCGCGGCGGCTTTGCCGATCTCCACCATGGTCAGCACGAACGACCCGAACGCGATGGTGCCGAAGGACGGCCCCAGCGCGTTCTTAAGCGAGTCGCCGACGAGCCCTTTGAACTCCGTCGTGCCCGCCGGGGCAAAGTACCACTGGCACATCGTGCCTCCGATGACGTACATGCGCGTCTCCAGCGCCAAGGACGTGACCCAGATGAAGCTGACCGTCGCGAGCGCGGAGTAGAAGGGCACCCACGTGTCGACTTGCCACGCGCAGCAGTCCACGGCGTCGCCGGCGAAGTCGGCGCACGCGCCCGTGGACTTGGCGACGGCGCTTCTCGACACCGCGACGCTCCCGTTCATAAACGCAAACGTCATCGCGAACACCGCGGGCACGATGTACACGAGCGAACTAAAACTTAAACCCACGGTGGTGGTGATGATGTGCGGGTTATCCCGCAAACCTTGCGTGGAGACGGACAGGAGCGACGCCACTAAGTTGAGCTCGTCCGTCCAGAGGTAGAAGCAAAACGCGGTGAGCGCGGTGAGCAGCGCGAAGACGATCGCGGGGATGAGCGAGCCCATCGCGAGGAACGCCACTGCGAGCGCCGCCATGACGCCCACCTTGGCGTACACCACGGTCCACACCATGGTGTGCGCGCACTGCCGGAACAGCCAGAGCATCGCGAGGCCCAGGAAAAACGACGCGCCGAGCGCGACGGCCAGCCACGGGACGGCGCCGCGCTGAAACGCGTCGGCGTCGAACGGCGCGCTCGGATCCGCCTCGGCGCTCGCCGCGTTTTCCGATGCTCCGACAGTCTGCGAACCCAGACTCGCGCTCGGCCCGTCGCCGCGCATCGCCTGCTTTCGGAACCTCGCCTCGTTCGCGGCGAGGACGTCGTCGAAGTGGAACGAAGGCGCCGAGCACGCGCCGCCCGAGCGCATCGCCGCCGCGTCCGGGCTCTCGGACTGGTTCTGGTACGCCAGCACGCCCCCGGCGGCGGTCGCCACGACCACCGCCAGGAGCACCCAGGACCAGACCGCGTCCTGCTTTTTCCTGCGATGCGCGCGACGGGAGGAGGGGGGGGTGGGTGAGCGGAGGCGCGCGGAAGGGGCGTCTCCGGGAACGCGCGCGAGGCGCGTACGCGCTAAAAAATAAAATGCTCCTCTTCCAGGGGTGTTGCGGGAAAATCTCCACGTGGCGAGTAAAAGCGGGGGGCGGGGGGAGGCGCGCGTACCTCGGGCCGTGGTTGTAGACGCCCTCGGGGACGCCCAGAGGGGCGTACGCCGTGGCCATCGTGTCGAGAGGGACACGACGCGCGTTGGACTGACGAACTCGGGGAGGGTTGGGAAGCCCGTCGTCCGAATCTCGCTCGTTGTTGTGAACGACCGGGCGAAAAACCGCGACGTGCCGCGCGCCACGAGAAATCAGGGTTTTGATCGGGCGCTCGATGGGGGTTCACAGACGGTGGTTTCCCCCGACGGCATCCGTCATCGCGAGGCCTGCACGACACGCGTCGCGCCGCTCGCGCCGCGCCACACTCGCTCGAGCGGTCCACCCTCCCCGGTCGACGCTCAACGTCCCTCGCGCGTTTCGCGTAAGGACACCCGCGAAGCGTCGTCCACGCACGACCGCCCCGGCGCGCGTCTCCGTCGCACGTCACCGGCTCGCACGTCGCCCTTATCGATAAGCGAAGCTCGCGCGCGCGCGCTCAGCTCCCGTCGCGATGTCGTGCGCGTCCACCTCTTCCGCGGCGGCGACCGCGGCGCGCGCTCTCACCAGCCGCGCGGCTTCCTCTAAACAGATCGGCGCCGCCGCGCTCCCCGCGCGTCGCCGCCCGGTGCGCGCGGCCGCGACCGTCCGCGCGGGGGCGCTGGGCGATCCGCCCGTGCCCGTCGCGGTTCGCACCGCGCAGGGCCAGGTGATGGACTGCTTCTCGGCGCTGATGATGAACCGCATCATCTTCATCGGCGAGCGCATCGACGAGGACACCGCCACGCGGGTGTGCGCCGAGCTCCTCGCGCTGCAGTACGACGACCCCAAGAAGGACATCCGCATCTTCCTCAACTGCACCTCGGGGACGCAGTACTGCGTCACCACCATCCTCGACATGATGGAGTACGTCAGCTGCGACGTGTCCGTCATCGGCATGGGCTGCGTCGCGGGCCCGCCCGCGATGATCCTCGCGGCCGGCGCTAAGGGTAAGCGTCTGGCGTACCCCAGCGCGCGGATCATCCTCAGCCAGCCCCTCGGCGGCCTCTCGGGAACCTCCTACGAGGTGCGGATCCAGGCGAAGGAACTGTCGCGCAACGCGCGCTCGCAAGTCGCGTTCTTCTCGAAGTTCACGGGCGTTCCGTTCGAGGAGATTGGCGAGTACCTGGTGCGCGACTCGTACATGTCCCCCGAGGAGGCCATGAAGCTCAACATCATCGATGGCACGCTCGCGGTGAACGAGGAGAAGCTCAAGAAGGCGCGCTGAACGCGAGACGGATGTTTTCGAGAAAATTCGACAGGAGTCGCGCTTTCAGCGCGAGGCGAGGTTCGCGAGGTTCCGCGCGCATTCTTTTAAGTCAACTGAGACTATCGTACACTATCGTCACGAACGACGCGCGAATCGTCGTCCATACGACGTACGTATCGCGATGGCGTCAACGCCGCTCTGCGCGCGTGAACGTCGCGCCCTATTAGATAAAAAAAACCCAAAACTCACTCACACGTTGAGGTCTTGCGGCTGCGGTTTGTCGCGCAGCGCGATGGCGAGCGGCGCGGGGAGCGTCTCGCCGCGCACGTTCGCGCGAGCGATGGTCTCCGCGGCGGCTCGTCTCGCCGCCTCCAGCAGGTACAGGTCCGTCTGCACGGAGGCGTGGAACAGGTCCAGCGTCCCGCCGCTCTGCCTGGTGCCCAGCAAATCTCCAGCGCCCCGCAGACGCAAATCGCTCTCGGCGACGTGGAAGCCGTTGTTGGTCTTCTCCAGCACGCGCAGACGATCTTTCGCGGCGTAACCGGCTTCCGCGCCGACGAGCAGGAAACACGAGCTCTGTTTGTGTCCGCGGCCGACGCGTCCGCGCAGCTGGTGTAAAGTGGAGACGCCGTGTCGGTCCGCGTCCTCGATGATGATCACGCTGGCGTTCGGGACGTCCACGCCAACCTCCACCACGGAGGTTGCTACCAAAACCTGCGTCTCGCCGGCGGTGAAAGCGTCCAGCGCGGCGTTTTTCTCCTCCGAGCTCATCTTGCCGTGCAGCATCCCGAAGCGCACGTCGCGGTACGTCTCCTCCAGGCGCTTGAACTCCTCCTCCGCGGACTTGTACCGCTCGAAGGACTCCGCCGTGGACGTCGCCACCAGGGGCGTGATGATGTAGCACTGACCGCCGGACGCGACTTCCGAAGTCATCGCCTCGTACGCCGCGGAGTGCTCCTTGTCGAATAACAGACGCGTGTGGATCGGCAGGCGCCCGGCGGGTTTCTCGTCGATGGACGAGAGCGCCATCTCGCCGTGCTTGCACATCGCCAAAGTGCGGGGGATGGGCGTCGCGCTCATCGCCAGCATGTGCGGCGCGTGGCGCCACGGCACGAGGTCGTCCGAACCGCCGTCCGAGACGATCGGCGGTTTCTCAAGCGCCGACTTTTCTGTCGCGTCCGTTTCTACGTCGGCGCCCGCCTCGCCCGCCCCGCCGCCGTCGGCGGCGGCGGCCCACGCGGCGGCGTCCGCGGCGTCGCCGTCCTCCTCAGCCTTCGCGGCGGCTCTTTTCGCCGCCGCCTCTCTCTCCGCCGCCTCGTTTTCTTTCGCCACGATGGACGCGGCGTGGTCGTCCAGGCCCTCGCCGCGCGCGACGTAGCCGCCGATGGGGCCCTTCGAGGCGAGCGCGGCTCTCTGCTCGACGCCGAAGCGGTGCTGCTCGTCCACCACGGCGATGCCGAGGCTGGCAAACACCACGTCGTCGGAGATGAGCGAGTGCGTCCCCACGATCACCTTCGCGGTGCCGTCCTCGATCTCCGCCAGCGCCGACTCGCGCGCCTTCTTGGTCATGCTCCCCGTCAATAAGATCACCTTCGGGGGGCTCGACAACCGACCGAGCAGCTTGGAGAGCGTCTTGGCGTGCTGCTGCGCTAAAACCTCCGTCGGGGCCATGAACGCGCCCTGGTGCCCCGCCTCGACGGCGGCGAGAATCGCGAGCGCGGCGACGATTGTTTTGCCGCACCCGACGTCGCCCTGCAGCATTCTTAACATGGGCTTCGTGCCCGCCATGTCGTGGAAGATCTCTTCCATCGCGTTCTCTTGTCCGCGGGTCAACGAGAAATCCAGCACCGATCGGAGTTCATCGCACAGCGCGGTGGACACGACGGAGACGCCCTCGCCGCCTGAGTTTTGCGCGCGTTCGCGCTCGCGCAGCAGCGACGTCTGCAACAAAACGAGTTCCTCAAACGCCAGCCGCTCGCGAGCTTCGCACACGCGCTCGACGCTGTCCGGTCGGTGGATATGGCTCATCGCGTCCACGTGCGACATCAGGTTCAGCTCAGGGAGCACGGTGCTCTCCAAACCGAGCGACACGGTCATCGGGTCCGCGGGAAGCCGTTGCTTCAGCGCCTCCACCGCCGCGCGCTGGATGTCCGGCCACTTCTCGGGCGCGACGTCGTGTTTCTTGGGGTACGTCGGCACAACCTCCACCTGCGCGTTTTGAGGAACGTGCATCGCCAAGGTGGGCTTCTCCAGGGTTATGAACCCGCGCGGCGTCTTCCCGGACAAAATCCCGCGCACGCACACCGGCGCGCCGGGCGCCAGCGACCGCTCGACGTCCACCGGGACGTACTCCCACAGTTTCATCTCAAACGTCTCCGAATGGCTTTTTTGACCAAACGCGTCCGCCGAGGGTAGATCTGTAAAGAACACGTCCACCAGCAAAGTGGCGGGCGTCTTGTGTCCCCAGCCCTTGCGCGACGGGGGCGCCTTGAGGAAGCTGCCCACCGTGCCCACCACAAGCACCGCCGTGCCGTTCTGCATCTCGGGCCGGTACCGCGCGAACTCCTGGTACTTGCGCGGGTAACACCGCAGCACGCGCTCGACGGTGGTCACGTCCGCCTTCTTGAGCGCGTTTGTCAGGCGCGCAGACACGCCGTGCTCCTTGAGCGCGTCCACCGGGATCTCCGCCCACGCCGCGTGGTCGCGTCTGAGGCGCGCGTGCAGCGCGGCGAGCGCCGGGTCCACCTGGTCGCTTCCCTTTTTGCTCTTCGAACCGCTCTTCGAACCGCTCGGTTCGGCGGCGCCCTTCGGATCCGCGACGCTCGCCTTGGAGTCCGACGCTTCGGTCATGCGCGCGAAGTCCATCGTCTCCGGGACGAACCCGTTGATGGGATCGGCGGCGATCCAAAACGGTTTGCGCGGAGGACGGTTGTGTTGTTCCGGCGCGGCGGCTCTTCGCGAAGCCGCGTGCGACTCGTCGTCCTCGTCCCCTTCATCCGACTCAGACAGGTCGTCCAGCTCGGCGGCGGCGATCCCGCCAGACCCGAGGACGTCGATCTCGCCGCGGTCGCTCGTCACGATCGGGGTCGCGCCGAAACTCGGCGCCGCGGGTCCCGCCGCGGCGCCGGTCGTCGTCGCCGGCCGCGCCGCCGCGTGCGAGAAGGTCGTCGCGCTCGCGGCGGTTTGACGGCGCAGCGAGTTCTTCGAGGGGTCCCCGAGCGAGAACGAGTGCATGGACATCGCCTCCACCGCCTCGCGGAGCTTCTCCGTGTCCCCGCGGGCCTTGACCGCCTCCGCCGCGCCCGGCCCGGCCGTGCCCTCCAGGCTCACGCCGAGCACGCCCTGCAGCACGTCGCCGAGCATGCGCGCGTCCGCCTGCGCTCGGTGCGCCGCCTCGCCCTCCGCCGGGCCGCACTCGAAGTGCGCGGCGAGCGTCTCCAGCTTGAACGACCCGACCGTGTTCTTGTCCAGCCGCTTGCGCGCGAGCGGCAGCGTGTCCACGAACCGCCAGTCGTCCGGGAGCTCGCGCCCTAGACGCCGGTACTCGGCTTGAAGAAACCCGGCGTCGAACTGACGCGCGTTGTGCGCCGCGAGAATCACCGACGCGCCGCCGCCCTTGCGCCTCGCCTCGGTGACGTACTCCTCCAGCAGCTCCGCCGCGCGCGCGAAGGACGGTACCGCGGGCGCACTGACCATGCTGTTGGTGATCCCGGTGAGCTGCGTGATGGGGGGCGGGATGTTGAACCGCCCGGGGTTGATCAGCGTCGACATCGGCGCGTGCGTCGGGTCGGTCACGTTCACGGCGGCAATCTCGATGATCCGGTTCTTGTCCTTGCTCAGGCCCGTGGTCTCCAGGTCGAACGCGATCACGATGGGGATCTCCGACGATCTCGCCTTCGAAGCGGAGGGCGACGACCCGCTCGGGGGCATCGAGGAAACGCGCGGCTCGCTCACGGGCAAAGGCGCGCCGCCGGAAAACGACGAAGACCCGCCGTCGTCGCGCGGACCGGGACCCCACGCGGAGGCGCGGTTCACGTCCGTCGCGGGGAAGTTCTCGCGTCGCTGCGCGCCGCTGTTCGCGCGCTGACGGGGAGGTGGCGCCGACGGTTTCGCGGAGGCGGGGGGACGCCACGCCTGCGGTTTAGGCGCGGGCGCGGCGGCGCCCGCGGCGCGCTCGTGCCGGTAGAGCGCCGAGCCGAGTCTCCGGAGCAGATCGTCCCTTCCCCGCGCGTCCATGGCTCCGTAGGAGACCGCCTCCGCGCGGATCCCCGCGAGCACGGCCGCGAGCTCGGCAGCCTCCCGCGCCGGCGCGGCGGAGCCTCCTGCCTCCTGCGCCACCAGCGCGGTCTCCAGCTCGCCCAGGTGGTTGCACAGGAACTGCTGGAAGTCGGCGAAGGCTTTTCCTTTCGCGTTCGGGCACCCCTTGCCGAGTTCGTAATCGAGGCCGGCGCGAAGGCGCTTCGCCAGGCCGGCGGGGTCGGTCGCTCGCGCGGCGACCGCCGGATCCCGAGTCGAGGCGGTCGTGGCGATGCCTCGCCGGTTCGCGTCCGGCGCCCCCGGAGGACCCGCCACCGCCCCACGCGCCATCGTCTCGCCGCGCGCGGGCGATTTTTTCGAGTGCTGCGCGTGGGCGCCGTCCGAGGACAGAGCGGCATTGCGTCGCGTCGGGAGCGCGCCGGGCGTCCCCGGGACGCCCGCGCGGCGTCGCAACGCGGCGAGCCCCGCGCGTCGAAGGGAGTGCATGTGACTCGCTCGGAATGTGACGGAAGATGCACTCGTCGCCATCTCAGCGAGCCATCCGCGCGCCTACGGAGTGGTGATCGCGTTGTTAGGCCGGTGCCGCGCGGGAAAAACGAAAATCGCCGCTTCCGCAAGACCGCAACCCGAAACGACGGTCTGTTCGTCCCGGACTCGAAAACCAGAGTCCAGAGATCGGCGGTCGGAAACTCTCGGCCTCCGAAAAAGCTCTCCGAGGATAAAGCTCCGAGATGGATGTCCTTAACCGCCGGGAGCCGTCCCCTCTTGGCATCTCCACACACACAGTCGCCTCGTCGACCTTCGTCTTTGCATCATGGCCTCCATGACCTCCGCGGCGCTCGCGCCCGTCGTCCACAAGACCACCACCTCCAGGTGCGCGTTCGTCCCGCGCGCGTTCGCGATCGCGCAATGCCAAGTGTCTCCGCGATATCTCGCCGATGATGCGCGACCTCCGAGACGTCTCCCTCGGGCGCGCCGCGCCCGGATCGGCTTCGATCGCCCGCGTTCGCCTCGCCGTCGCGACCGCGCGATCGCGCGTCTGACCGCCTCTTCGCGTCCGCCTCTCGCGTCACCTCGTCCACCCTAAACCGCCCGCGCGACAACAGGAGGTCCACCGTGCGCGCTCGCGCCGGCCCCCGCGCCGTGGTCCAGGCGGTGGCTCCCGCGAAGAAGGCGTTCTTCTTCCCCGGCCAGGGCGCGCAGTCCGTGGGCATGGCCAAGGAGCTCTGCGAGGAGTGCCCCGCGGCGGCGGAGCTGTTCGAGAAGGCGTCCGCGATCCTCGGGTACGACCTGCTGGACGTGTGCGTGAACGGCCCCGCCGAGCGGCTCAACTCCACGGAGGTGTCGCAGCCCGCCATCTACGTCGCGTCGCTCGCCGCGCTGGAGAAGATGAAGTCCACCCCCGAGGGCGCGGCTGAGATCGAGGCCGTGGACGTGTGCGCCGGCTTGTCCCTGGGCGAGTACACCGCGCTCACCTTCGCGGGCGCCATCTCCTTCGAGGACGGCGTGAAACTCGTCAAGCTGCGCGGCGAGTCCATGCAGGCGGCGGCGGACGCGACGCCCAGCGCGATGGCGTCGGTCATCGGCCTCAGCTCGGACAAGGTGGACGAGCTGTGCGCGGCGGCGTCCGAGCAGTGCGAGGAGGGCTCCGTGCAGATCGCCAACTACCTGTGCAACGGCAACTACGCCGTCTCCGGCTCGGTCTCCGCCGTCGACAAGGTGGCGGAGATCGCCAAGCCCGAGTTTAAGGCGCGCATGGTCGTGAAGCTCGCCGTCGCCGGCGCGTTCCACACCGACTTCATGGCGCCCGCCGCGGAGGCGCTCAAGGCGGGTCTCGCCGACACGCCCATTTCGACTCCCAAGATCCCCGTGATCTCCAACGTGGACGTCGAGCCGCACACCGACGCGGACGCCATCCGCGCGACGCTCGCCAAGCAGCTCACCTCGCCCGTGCAGTGGGAGAAGACCATGCTCGCCCTGCTCGAGGGTGGCCTGGAGAAGAGCACCGAGGTGGGCCCCGGGAAGGTCATCTCCGGCATCATGAAGCGCGTCGACAAGAAGGCGGTGTGCGAGAACTTCACCGTCTGAGTCTGTTTGGTTGTGGCGAACGGCGCGACGCGCGGAGCGTGGAAACACGGAACACGTACAAATCTGCCATCAATAAAAGTCGTTTATTATCAGTTCATCGGCGCGTCGCCGCCGTCACGCGACGGGTTCGGCTCGCGCGTCGTTTCCATGGGCGCGTCCCCGCCGCCCGCCGCGGCGCGTTCCTCTCTGCGCTTCTTGAGCTTCTCGCGAAGGTCGCCGACGCCGCCGTCGTCGCCGTCGTCGTCAAACGCGCGCATGCCGCCGCCGCCGCCTCTCCGTCGCTTGCGGCGCCCGCCCCCCTCGTCGTCGCGGCGGTCGTCGCGGCGGCCGTCGCGGCGGCCGTCGCGGCCGTCCCGCGGCCGGTCGCGGTTGTCGTCGCCGCGCCTCCGTTTCCCGCGGCCTCCCCTTCCCCCCTTGCCGCCCAGCCACAGGTAGCGGCTCTTGATCTTCCCGTGCGGCTTGATGTCGTCCTCGGTGGCGAGCCGGAACGAGAGCTGCAGCGTCTTGCCCTTGGTGTGGAACTCCGGGCCGGAGTGCCACAGCATCTCCGCCTCGAGGCCCTCCGGGAGCGCCGCCTTGCCGTCGGGGTTCGCAAACGCGCCCATTGTTTGGCCCTTCATGCGGATCGCGCGACGCGCGGCGTGTTCGTCGTGGAACACCACGTTGCAGCTGGAATCGTTGATCCACTCGCAAAACACGGGGCCGTACTCGCCAAAGTACCCCATGCACTCCGCGGTGGTCATGTGGTCCACGCCGTACAAGTGCACGGCGTCGTTGCGCCACACCGCGTCCAGCTCGGGGTCCACGCGCTCCTCCAGAATGTCAGCCTTGGGGGGGGGCGCCGCCTCGGCGTCCATCGCGGCGTCGTCGCCGGCGGGCGCGTCCTCCCCAGACGCAGCCGGCGCGGCGCTTTTCTGTCTCGCCTCGCGCGCCTCGCGCTCTGCCTCCGCCTTCTCGCGCAGCGCCTTCTGCTCGGGGGTGAGCTCCAGCATGGCGCCGAACTTGGCGGCGCGCGCGGCGCGCTTGGCCTCCTCCTCGGGGTCGAACAAGTCGATCCCGGTGATGAACTGCCCTCCCCTCGCCGCTTTCTTCTCCGCTTGCTCCCGACGCATCGCGAGCACCTCCTTCCGAGAAAGCAGGCCGTTCGCCCCGGCCAGCGTCTTGGCGCTGGGGGCTTTGTACTCCGTGTTGAAGCGCTCGGCGCGTTTGCGCGCCTTCTCGCGCTCAGCCTCGAGGACGCTCGCGTTGCGTCCGGAAGCCTCGTGCTCAGCCTCCACCTCCGCGCCCCAATCGCCCGAGGGGCCGCCCCCGAAGGGCTGCAGGGGAACGGGGGCGGGATCCTCGCCCATCTGCGCGTCGCCGTCGCCCATCCCGACGAAGAGGTGGAGCGCTCGACTGAGTAAGATGCGCGGAGTGCGGGCGAGCGTGCCGCTCGCAGTGATCCGGGACCTCCATTCCTTGGATCGCAACTGCATTCGGCGGGTTTCAGCGGTCTCGAGGCAACTCGCGAAAACTCGTCCCGGTGATGACCAAGTGGCACTTTTCTTCGCCTTGTGCTCATTCGTGGTCCTCGCAGCGGCCACAGCTTCGCGCGCGCCGCGCCGGCGACGAGAATGTCGTCGCTGTTCACGCTGCGGGTTCGCCTGCCCGAGTGCGGGGGCGAGCCCGCGCGTGGCGGGACGCTCGGGTCGACTGGTGAAGACGCGGAGCGCGAAGGGAGCGCGCTCGCGAGATCCGACGGAGCTCGAGGCGAGGCGGGGGACGCCGTGGAGGATGCGCCGTGGCGCCCTCTGGCGTTTTCCGCGGGCAACCCCCGCGCGGAGATCATCCACGGCGAGCTTCACTTATTCCGCGACACGCTCACCGACTCCGCGTCGTCTTCCGGGCCGACTGGGAACGTCGGGGACGACGCGGACGCGCTCCCGCGAGGTCGGCATCCCACGGTGTGCGTCTTGGCCGTGCCTTCGTCGCTCAGCGTCGGCGACTTCTGCCGCTTCGTCGCCGCGCTCGTGCCCAAGGTGGTGGAGATGCGCATGGTCGCGCCGTCGATCGACCCGCGGGGCCCTCGAACGACGACAGACGCGCCCCCGGAGACGAACGCGGAGACGAGCGACGGGACCGTCGCCGCGAACGACGGATCTCGCCCGAGCGGAGTCGTCGGCGCGGCGCTCCCCGCGCCCGGGTCGTCGTACAGCGTGATCTTGCGTTTCGTGGACCAGGAGAGCGCGGACGCGTTCGCGCTCAACTACCACGATCGCAAATTCAACGCCTTCTGCGAAGATACGTGCCGCGTGCTCTTCGTGCGGCGCGTGGAGTTGACCGCCGGCGTCGCCGTCGCCGAGAAGACGAGCGCCGCGCCGGAGCTCGACGACGAGTCTTCGCTGACGGAGCTCCCGAGTTGTCCGGTGTGCTTGGACCGGCTGGACAACGAGGCGAGCGGCGTGGTGACCACGGTGTGCTCGCACGCGTTTCATGCCTCGTGCATAAGCAACTGGGAAGACAATTCGTGCCCCGTGTGCAGGTACACGCAGAGCCCCGATGAGGCGACGGCGTGCCAACGTCCGGGCTGCGGCGAAACGTCGGAAAGCGCGTCTTTGTGGGCGTGTCTGATTTGCGGCCACGTCGGGTGCGGGCGGTACGACGGGAAGCATTCGCTCGAGCACTGGCGCGACAGCGGGCACTGCTACGCCATGGAGTTACGAACGCAAAGAGTCTGGGACTACGTCAGAGACGGGTTCGTGCATAGGCTGATCCAGAGCAAAACAGGGCTCGTCGAGCTCACGCGGCGGCGGCGCGGCGACGCAAACGACGCGTCCCTCGCCGCCACCTCCGCGTCCTTCTCCGGCGCGTCACTCTCCGCTTCTGTTTCGAAGCGACGCGAAGGTGTGGGCCCCCGTAGCCCGGGCTCGCTCGACCACGGACTCGGGGCGGAGTATGACGACGAGTACCCGATGGACCCCGGTTTAGAGGAGGCGCTGGTGAGCAGCAAGCTGGACGCGATCCACGCGGAGTACAGCGCGTTGCTCGCCAGCCAGCTGGACTCGCAGCGGCGCTACTTCGAGGGCCTCGTCGCCGCCGCCGCCGCCGAGAAGGAGGGCGCGCTGAGCGCCGCCGCCGCCGCCGAGCGCCAGGCGGAGGTGATCGCCGGCGCCGTGCGCGACGCGCGCGACGCGAGGCAGGAGCTCAAGGCGACGCGCGCCGAACGGGACGTTCAGCGTTCAGCCGTCGAGGCGCTCGAGAAGGAGAATGCGTTTTTGAGGTCGGTGAACGACGCGCTGACGCTGAATCAGAGCTCGCTCCAGCGCGAGAAGGACGAGGCGGCGGAGGGATCGTCGTCGTCCGCGCGCGAGAAGGACGAACGCATTCGCGACCTGGAGGAACAGGTGCGCGACCTGATGGTGTTCCTGGACGCGCGAGAGAAAGTCGCCGCCGAAGCCGTCGTTGCGGGAGGCGGGAACGGGTCAGAGGAAGGGCCGTCCGAGTCCATCCGGGGCGGAAGCGTGCTGGGCGTCGCAAACCCGGCGGTGCCGGGCGCGGACGACGCGCCCAGCCGCTCGGGCACACACGCCAGGCTGCAGAAGAAACTCGCCGCGCGGCAGAACAAACGAGGGGGATGACGCGCGCGGCGGACGAACGGTCTCGGTCCGAAAAAAAGCGAAACACGCCACCGCCTCGCGGAGCGCGCCGCATATGGCGCGCGCTTTAGAATCGCGTTTTGGTGATACAGGAAAGTGGTAGATTACAACAACAACAAAAAGCCTTTCATCAGGCTATAGCCGTTTATGGTATGTTCGTCTCACGCGGTGTTGGTACAGCAGTCATACACTCGGTCGATTCAACAAGTTAGGTGGGTGGCGTTTTTTTTTTCACGCCGACATGGACAGCTTGGGCTGCTGCCTGAGCGCGTGCGCGGACGTGATGGACGCCAGGCACATGCCGGCGCGCGCCGCGGTGAGCCGCTCGAGCGCCGCCGAGGACACGCACGCCGCCGCCGCGGGGTCCAGGGGCAGAGGCTCGACACAGGGCCTCCGGCGCTCGGCAAGCGCGGCGTCCACGGCGTGCTGCACCGACCCCGCCAGAGCGACGCCGCACGCCGTGTGCCACGCCCACATCAGGTTCCCGTCGTTTGGAACAAACTCGCCGTCGATCCAGCGGTTGATCTCGTCGTGCCCGTCGCCGCCGCCGCCGCCGCCGCCACCGCCGCCGCTGCCCCAGTTCGAGCCGCCGCCGCCACCCTCGTCTCCCGATCCGAAGACGCCGTCCGACCCGTCCGCGCCGCCGCCGTCCGAAGGGCACTCCGGCTCGCCCGGTCCGAAGGCGCCGTCGCCTTTGTCCCAGCGCGCGCCGTCCCCCCCGCTCGAATCCCGCGGGTCCCTGTTCTCGTCGCCGCCGCCGCCCTTGCGGCGGCGCAGCTTGCCGCACTTCGTGGGCGCGAACACCTCCGTCTCGGTCCAGCTCGTGTGGCGCACGATGGGCGGCGCCGACTTGGGGGGCGGCGCGACGCTCGCCACGCACGGCGACGCCACCGCCGCGCCGGCGGCGCCCGCCGCGACGAGGCGAGCCTGTCCCTCGAGGCGCCGCCGCCGGTCGCGGCTCTGGCTCGCGCGGCCGCGAGGGGACGTGCCGCCCAGAGCAGTCTGCTGAACGGCCAACGCCTGCGTTGCGTTTCGGTCGGGGTTGGGGATCGAGGGCGGGGACGGTCAGACGCGGCGAGAGACGCGCGGCGCGACGACGACGACGCATCAAAATTTTTTACCGAGGGAGAACAGAACCGGTCGCGCGCGCTGACGCATCGCGCTCGGCGTATGCGTCTCCAGTCGGAAAAACACGCCGCGCGTCGTGTTTTGGAATATCCGCGGTCCACGACAACGGCGTGATTCTTGGAAAAGACGCGACCGCGCGTGATGCGTACGCGGTGTCTCGCGGGTTTCGAGCGCACGCACCTTGCTTCCCGCTTTCCCCACCGCGTGCGCGCACGTCGCCGCGTTCTGGACGATCGCCTGGAGCGTCATCTTCGCTCAGGCGCTCGGCGGCTTCCTCGACGCGCGCGCCCGGCGAGGGATCTCGGTTTCAAAAACCCGCGGCGCGCGGCCTCGCGGACGCGCCGTGAGGTGATCGGACGAGCGGCGCACGCGGCGTTCGAGGGACAGGCGACCGGGCGTCGCGTGCCTTCCGCGCGGATGCTGCGTCCGGCGTCGGTTTCGATTCTCCGCGCGCGTCCGTCAACCGGGGGCACGCAGGAATGCGCGGCTGCGCGAAAAGGGCGACCAAAAGACGCGCGAAAGAAAACACGTGCCGCTGAGCGTGGCCAATGGGCCAATCAGCGGTCGTTTGGCGCGCGGGGAAATCCCAGAGCCCAGACTTTTTTTTGGCGAAATATCGTCCCTGTACGAGCGGACGAGGGACTCGCGAGAGAAGAGTCACGAAGAAAACGTCGTTGACTGGTTTGATTTTTTGGAAAAAATGCCCTCCTCTTTCGCGACCTCACACAGCCTCGTCGCTGCCCCTCAGCGCGCCCTCCATCTCGCGCATGTTCACGACCGTCTCGCGCTGCACCGCGGCCTCGTTCTCGACGCCGCGCAGGAAGGCGCGCGCGTTGTTCGCCATCCCGCGGTCGAAGGGGTTGCGGAACTTCCCATCCGCGTCGCGCAGGTAGTGGTAGCGGTGCGCGTTGGCGAGCTCGTTGGTGGTGATGTTTCGCAGCGCCTGGTGCACCTGCGCGCCGGTGAGCATGCCCACCGGGAACAGCACGGCGCCGTCGAACACCAGGAACATCGTGATGTACGTCATCGTGAACGGCCCGGGCGTCGGCCCGCCCTGGCGCAGGCGCGCGATCGCGACGAGGAACGCGACGAACATCGCGAACGTCTCCAGCACGAGGAAAAACACGAAATCGCGAAGGTTCTTCTTGCCGATGACGTTGCCCATCCACGGGCAGTAGTGGTCGAAACGCTTCACGCACCGGTTCGTCACGGAGCAGTGCTTGGTGCCCCAGGGCTTGACGATCTTGCACGTGGGGCAAAGGGCGGACCAGTTCCCGGCTCTGAGCTCGGGGTGTTCGAGGTGCGGGTGTTTCCCGCCGCCGTCGAAACCGCCGCCGCCGACGAAGCCGCCGACGCTGCTCGAGCGGCGGTGCGCGGCGCCGTTCACGGCCTCGTGCCTGGCCTTGGCGCCGCCGCGCGCGCCGAACACCTCCGCCGCGTGCGCGGCGTCCACGAACCCCGGGTCCGCCGTCGACACGCGGTACATCAGAAACAAACCGGCGCCCGACGAGAGCACGACCAGCCACGACCACGCGGCGAGGTGCACGTCCATGTTGGGCATGCCGTCCGCCAGAACCACGGTGTGCACGAACAGGAACACCAGGCCGAGGATGAGCGCGAGGCACGCCACGGCCATGCCCTTGTCGTTGAGGAACGCGCCGGGCGATTTCCCGCGGGCCTCGTCGCGCAAACGCTCCTGGTGGTGCGCCAAAAAGCCGCCGAGGCTCTTGTGACCCTTGTCCGTCGCCAGCTGCGCCGCCGTGCTCCCCTCCGAGTCCGTCGCCTCCAGCAGCGCGAGCCCGCCCGCCTGCGCGAGCACGTGCGCAGCCTCGCTTTTGCCCCGGATCGCCGCCCAGTGCAGGGGCGTGCACCCCTCCTTGTCCTGCCGCGCGACGTCCGCGTCGCAGAAGAGCAATAATTTGACGGCGTCCGGAAATCCTTTGTACGCCGCCCAGTGGAGCGGCGAGCGCCCGTCCAGGTCCAGCGCGTCCAGGTGCGCGTCCCACTTTGTTTTGAAGTGGTACAGAATGCCGGTGTGCCCGTACTGCGCGGCGACGTGCGCGCAGTCGTACCCGCGCACGTCCCGCGACGCGATGGACGCGCCGCTGCGCAGAAGCAGCTCGGCGCACGGAAGCGAGCCGCGCACGCACGCCCAGTGCAGCGCCGTCTGCGAGTCGCCATCCTTCGCGCCAACCTCCGCGCCCTTCTCGAGCAGGAACGTCGCCACCGCCACGCGGTTGTTCAGCGCGGCCCACTGTAAAGGACGGAACCTGCGTTCGGAGGTTTCGGGGAGGGCGAACGCGGCGCGGCGCGCGAGCGTGAGTTTCGGTTGAAGGGAAACGAGCCATCGAGATTCCCGACGGCGTCGACGAACGGAGCGCGGGACAGATCTGCGGGGAGACGCGCGAAGAGAGACGTCGGCGCGGGAAGAACGCGCGCGTGGCGGACGTACCCCGTGGCATCCTGCGCGTTGACCAGTGCGGGATCCTCGTCTACGTATTTCGTGAGTTTTTCCAGGTCCCCGTACGCCGAGGCTTTCCACACGTCGTCGACCGCGGGCGGCTCGTTTTCACCCATCGCGCGTCAATCGTGTCGAACAGGCACCGGATCGGTCGAGATCGCCGTCGCGTGCGGCCCCACACGCGCGCGAGGGCGTGCCGCCGACCGCCCGGTCGCGTGTGCCGCGTTCGAGATCACGCCCGGCGACTGCGGCGCGGCGTCGAATGCGGTGCGCGGGGCGACCGGAGGCGTTGACGCCTGCCCAAGCGAACAACGTCGACTTGAACCGAACAGTGACAACTGGCGGGTTTGTTTTTCGCCTGCGCGGCGCAAGTGCGACTCGCCGGCCGATTCTTGGATAAACACGATGAGGTCACTGCTGGCCCGCCACATCCCCGGACGTCCGGGAGCCGCGCCGTCCGGTCGCGGTCTCAGCCGTCCGCGAACATGTCGTTCCTCGCGACGACCTCGTGCTCGGCGGCGCCCTCGGCGGTCGCGTTCTCCGGCGCCGGCGGCCGCTCGGGCGCACGCGGCGCGCCCGCCGCGCGTCCCTCCGCCGCCGCGATGCGTCCCCGGCGCCGACGCGCGCGCGCGTCGGCGTCGGCGACGGAGGTGGACCCCGCGGACGTGTACGCCATCCAGAGCGCGCGAGACGACGGCGAGGAGGTCGTGAACGCGAAGGCGTGGCTCGAGGCGCGCGCGTCCGACGCGCCCGTCGCGGGCGTGTACGCCACCTACGACGCGGACGAGGCGATGACGTTCGTCGGGTACAGGAGGGACGTCGTCGCCGCCGTGCGCGCGCACGTCGAGCAGAACGGCGCGGACGCGACGGGCGTGCGCGTCGCCGCGTTCGCGAACAAGACCATGGCCACGCGCGCGAATCTGCGCGCCGAGTCCGACCGCTGGATCGGCGAGTGGGTCGAGGCGAACGGGGGAGATGAGGCGTGTATCCCGAAGGGCAACCTCGCCGTCAACGCCGCCGACTGGACGCTCGCGCCCGAGACGTGGCCGAACGAAGGCGCCGCGACGGTGGCCGGCGCGGGCGCCGCCGGGTCGCCCACCGTGGACCCGCGCACGGGCGACGTCGTGAGCCCGTACGCCGAGGGAGGAAACGCCGTCGGGAGCGCGGAGGAGGAGGAGGAGCCGCTGGACCCGAACCGCGAGCTGAAGGAGCTGACGGTGGCTAACGTGGACGAGGCGCTGAACGAGGTGCGGCCGTACCTGCAGGCGGACGGCGGGGACGTCGAGGTGGTGGGCATCGAGGACGGCATCGTGGCCGTGAGGATGCAGGGCGCGTGCGGGTCGTGCTCCAGCTCCACGGCAACGCTCAAGGGGGGGATCGAGAAGACGCTCGTGAAGGTGTTCGGCGACGCGGTGACGCAAGTCGTGAACCTCGACGACGCCGGAGGCGGAGGCGCCATGTCGCTCTCGCGCGACGCGGTGTCCGAGCACCTCGAGAAGCTGTCGGGCGCGATCCACAACTACGGCGGGTCCGCGGTGGTCACCGACGTGGAGGACGGGGTGTGCGTGCTGGAGTTCAAGGGGCCGCTCGCGCTGGGGCAGAGCATCGCGAGCTCGCTCAAGGGCAAGTTCCCGCTGCTCAAGGAGGTGAAAATCAAACAAATCGAGTGACGTCGGAACGCCGGCGGCGCGCTTACGGCGACGCGAACGAAAGTAAAAGTATCGTAGAAAAAATGAATCGAAGACGTCGTCGCCCAAACGCCAAACGTCAATACTCCGCCACGGTCATCTCCCCGTAGTCCCACCCGACGCTCACCTTCACCGGCAGCGAGACGCGCAGGGAAAACGCGCGCGCCGCGCGTTCCATGACCCGCCGGATCGCCCCCACCGCCGCCACCGCGTCCGCCTCGTCCAGCTCGAAGACGAGTTCGTCGTGCACCTGAAGCACCAGACGACACCCGCCGGCGCGCAGCCTCCGCCACGTCGGCGCGTCGTCGTCGTCCGACGCGTCGCGCGCGTCAGACGGCGCGCCGTTTTCGTGCCCGTGGCTTCCCGAACACGTCAGCTTCCCGAACACGTCCAGCATCGCGCGCTTCACGATGTCCGCCGCCGAGCCCTGACACGTCGTGTTCACCGCCTTGCGCGCCTCGGCGGCGAACGCGGCGCCGGCGAAATTCCCCGCCAAGCCGGGCAGGTGCCTCCGGCGGCCGCCCAGCGTGACGACGTGCGGCGGCGTCCGCTCCGCCGCCTCTTTAACGACGGATAAACGCCACCTCTCCACGCCGGGCATGGACGCCTTGAACGTGTCCATCAAGGCGCGCGCGGTGGCCTCGTCGCACCCCGTCTCCGCCGCGAACTTCGAGACGCCGCCGCCGAAGAGCGCGGCGTACGCTAAACGCTTCGCCGCCGCGCGGTCGTTCTCGTCGACGGCGGCGAATTCGGTTTTCCCGCGCCAACGCGACGCGAGCGCGCCGAACGGGTCCTGCTCGTTTTCGAACGCCCGCAACAAAGTCTCGTCCCCGGAGAGGTGCGCGGCGACGCGCAGCTCGAGCTGCTTGTAGTCCGCGGAGAGAAGCACGCGGCCCGCGGGCGCGCGGAACGCGCCGCGAACGGCCAAACTCGAAGGGCCCTCGCCGGCGTCGCGGGCGTCGTTTCCGACGACGGCGACGGCGCGCGGGATGGTCTGCAGGTTGGGCTCCTCCATCGCCAGGCGCCCGGTCTCGGCGTTCGTCTGGTGGATGGTGCCGCGCATGCGCACGCACGCCTCGCCGTCGCCGGCGACGAAGCCCGCGGAGCGCGCCAGGTCCACCAGCTCCTCGGCGGCGCCCGCGCACTTCGAGAGCGACCTGTGCTCGAGCACGAGCGCGGGGAACGCGTGCTGCGACTCGAGCGCGCGCAGGGTCTCGCCGTCCGTCTTGAACCGCTGGCGCCGGCGCCTCACACCCGCCTTCGCGCCCGCGTCCATCGCCGCGCACGGCGGCGGGGGCAGCGCGAGGTCCTCGAAGAGCACGCGCGCGACGTCCGCGGAGGACGTCAGCGACGCGGGCGCCGCGCCGGCGGCGACGAGCGTCGCCGCCGCCTCGGCTTCGATCTCGAGCAGGCGCGCGTTGGCGCGTCTGATTTGCGACTCGAGCGCTCCGGGCGCGAACGGCACGCCCTCCGCCTCCATGGACGCGAGCACGGCGATGAGCGGCATCTCCACGCGCTCCATCGCGTCACGAACGGAATCGAACGCGCCGGAGGACGCGAAGCGCGTCTCGATCGCCGCCTCCGCGGCCAAAACCGTCGCGGCGGCGCGCGTCGTCGCCGCCGCCGCAGCGCGGTTGCGGCGCGCGCGGCTCGTCTCGACGGCGCCCGCCGCGTTCGTCAACCCCAAGCCGGGCCACGCCGACGCGCGCCTCGTGGCCTCCTGGTCGATCTCGCCGGCGAACGCGCGGGCCAGCGCCTCGGAGGCGCCCCCTGAGCCGCCCCCGTCCATCAAGCGCGCCCACCCCGCGCCGACGCCGCACGCGAGCTCCGCCGACTCGGGGCGGAGCAGCCACCCCGCGACGCGGACGTCCAGAAACGGAGGCGCGACGCGCCCGACGGACCAGCCGCCGTCGCGGTCGAGCCGCCCGACGACGGCGTCCGCCGCGCCCATCGCGCGGAGCTGCGGTTTCAGGTCCACGGTGCTCTTGCGCGCGCCGGGCGTCGCGAGGATGGACCGCACGGTCTCCCACGCGAAACCGCGACGGGCGGGGCCCGGACCCGGACCCAAACCCGGGCCCGCGTCGTCGGCGTCGGCGTCGGCGTCGCCCTCGTCGTCGCGTCGCGGCGGGCCGACGACGACGCGCGCGTAAAACGTGGCTTCGGGGTTGGACGCGAAAGCCAGCGCGATCGCCACGGGAGGCGAGGCGTTGGGCCCGGTGCCTAAACTGGTAACGGCGCGCGTCCCCGGACGCAGCACGAACGCGTACGACGGCGCGGCGCGCCAAAACGCCTCGAGACGCTCGAGGTGTTCCGGGAGACGCACCGCCACGGCGCCGCGCGCGGACGCGGGGTTGAACGCCTCGGCGGCGCGCGCCCTCTTTGTCTCCGGCGACGCGGACGCGTCCTTCGTCTGGGAGAGCGGCTCAATCTCCTCGTTGTCCGCGAACCCGAACGCGGCCTCGTCCAGTTCTCCTAGCGCGGGCTTCGCGATCGGCGCCAGCCTCTGGAGCTCGCGGAGTTTCGCCTCCGACGCCTCGCGCGCCGCGCTCCGCTGCTCCGCGCACAGGCGCCGCGCGCCGCGCAGGATCATCTGCGCGACGCCGCGTCCGGCGCCCGCGCCGCCCTTGGCGCCGGGCTGAAGGATCGCCGCCAGCGTCTTCGCGGACATGGCCAGGATCGCCTCCGGGGTTCGGTACCCCGCCGTGTACAGCGCGCGCGCCCGGGACGCGCCGATGCCCGGGATGCTCGTGAGGCCCAGAATTTCCTCCTTGGCGCCGGCGGCGATGCGGTCCTGCAGACGGGTGACCAGCGCCTCGACGTCCCCGAACCCCATCGGGCCGCACACCGCCGCAACCTGCCCGGCGTGCCTCGCCGCACACTCCTGCGTCTGCGCCAACAGACCGGGGGACATCCCGAACGCCTCGGCGGTCTCGTGCACGTCGCGCTCGCACACCACGTCGTGCAGCGCCAGGGCTTTCAGAAACCGGTGGCAAATCCGCCGAGACGCGCGGTGTTCCTTCGTGCGGTCGCTCGAGCCGCTCACCAGCCGGCCGTAGTACGCCTCGGTGATCCCCACCGTCTCCGCCACGAAACGCTCGTGATCGGTCAAACGGCCGTAGATCTTCACGAAAACCGAGCGGTTCAACCAGCACTCGTCGTCCACCACCGGCTTTCCGCCGCCGCGCACACGAGATGAAGCGCGTTCGTTCGTTCCGCGCGACGCTACAGGCGCGTCGTTTCGGTCACCCGACGTCAATGCCTCCTCGACGTCCGCCGCGGCGGGCGGGTCGGGGGGCACGCACAGGAACAGCAAATGTAGGTCCGTCTCCAGGATCAGGCACCGCCGCGCGCGCCGCACGTCCGCCACGACGGCGACGGCGCGGTCGGGGTCGAGGTGCGCGGCGGCGGCGGCGCGCCCGAGCGGCGTCGGCTGCCACTTCTGCGACTCGGCGTCCCACAAAAGGAACGAGCGCTCCGACAGCCACCGCAGCGCGCCGGTGGCGCCCTTCGCGACGACGTCTTGGAAATCGTTCAGCGCGCTGAGCAGCGTGCACTGTATGTACGCCTTGATGTCGCCCGGTGTGCGCGCCAGGCCGCACGCCACAGCCTCGAGCATCACCCGGCGCATGCCCGCCTGCGCGATGGTCGAGCTGAGCGCCTCGCCGTCCGAAGAGAGCCGCGCGGCCATCTCCAGCGCCAGCGCGCGCGCGTCGGATGGCGCGTCCGTCGCGTTTTTTTGTGTCGCGGAAACCGCCGAAGAAGCGCTTTTTCGAGAAATTTGCCACCGCACGTCGGCGGCGCGCGGGCACACCACGAACGCGTCTCCCACGTCCGCCCCGAAACCCGCGCGGCCGGCGCGACCGACCATCTGCTGTAAGTCGCGCGCTTTCAGCACCTCGTGCAGCGCCGGTTTCTTGCGGTACACGTACGGGGTAGCCACCACCACGCGCTTCGCGGGGAGGTTCACGCCGGTGGCCATCGTCGTCGTGCAGCACACCACGCGGAACGCGCCCTCGCGGAACCCCTTCTCGACGAGCGCCTTCTCCTCCGCGCGCAGAGCGGAGTGGTGCCACACCACCCCACGCGACGCGCAGGTGGCCAGCGAGCGTTTCTTCTCCGTCTCCGTGTCACGCGCGCTCGGAGAAAGACGGCGGAGCTCGTCCACGAGCGCGGCGCGCGCGGAGACGCTCGCGTCGGGGCCCGAACCCGGGTCCGCCAGCCCGGCGTCGTTCGCCAGTTTCGCGACGAGCGCGTTCGCCGTCGCCTCGCACTGGAACTTGGCGGCGCAGAAAACGATCACGCCGCCGCGTCGCGTGACGCTTTTTTGCGTGTCCTCGCCCTCGTCCGCGAACGCCTCGCGCACGAGCTCCACCGCCTGGTCCGTCTCCGTGACCGCCGCGGGAGGCAACAGACGGCGTCGTCGCGGGTCCAGCGGCGGAGGAACGTCTTCTTCCCGCGCGGAGGGGTCGCGCGCCTCGTCCTCGTCCGTCCCGCCGTCACCGCTCGTTCGCAGGCGGAACACCTCGCCCCCGGTCACGACGTGCGTGCGAAGCGGCACCGGCCTGAAGTCCGTCTCGAACAGCTTCGCGTCGAACCAGCGCGCCAGCCCGTCGATGTCCGCCAACGTCGCGCTCATGCCGATGATCTGCGGCGACGACGCGAACGCGTCGCCAAAGTCGCCGCTGAAACCGGAGGGCTCGGTGAGCGGCACGAGGTGGTCGTGCGTCTCCTCGCCGTCTCCTCGCGCGTTCGCCGTCGAGTAGTGGCCCTCGACAGCCTTGCGCGCCGCGAAGAGCAACTTGGTCAGAGCCAGCTCCAGCGTCCCGCCTCGGCTCGAGTCCTGCACCATGTGCAGCTCGTCCACCACCACCGAGCTCAGCTCGCGCGTGCGCTCCTCCTCGATGAGGCGCGTCATGACGTCGTTGAACTTCTCGGGCGTGCACACCAGCAGCCCGCCGCCCCCGTCGGGGGGCGGGAGCCTCCCCCCGCCCCCGCCGAAGAAGCGGCGCACCTGGATCTTGGATTCCGGGCCGAGCATGCGTTCGAGCTCGTCCGCGCGCTCGCGGCACAGGCTGACGAACGGCAGGACCATGATCCCGATCGAGCCCGGGACGGAGTGCAGGCGCCGGATCAGCAAGGTGTCCGAGACGAGCGACTTCCCCCCGCTCGTCGGCGCGCAGTACACCAAGTTGGATCTGTGGTCGAACACGCCCTCTAAACCGAGGCACGCGCGTTGCCACGGGTACAGGCGCTCCACGCGTTTGATTTTGCGAAAGTACTCAACCGTCGCGTCTGGCAACCCGACGCTCGCGATCGAGTCGTCGTCGCAACGGTTCGCCGGCGGCGGCGGCGCGACGGTTCCGGGTCGAACGACGCTTCCGCTTCCGCGGTGGTTCCCGTGCGAAAGGCTCGGGTGACATTTTTCCGACACCGCGCTGTTTCTGTGGCTCCGGTCGATCCGTCCCGCCCCCCCGATCGCGTTGGAGTGCGCGGACGCGGAGGGCGCGGGTCCCGCGGCGGCGGCGCGGACGGAGCCTCGTTCCGTCTGTCCGCGGTCGCCGGCGAACGAGATGGTCCGCGGCGCGAGCGACGACTTCCGCTTCTCCTTCAGCGGGACACCATCGTTCGACTCCGCCGCGCTTCGTGCCGCGCTCCCGTCCGCGGCGCTCTTGCCGCTCTTGTCGGGAGAGGTCACTTCGGCCGCCTCTCGCGCCTCCAGCGCGCGCGACCGGAGAAACGTCCTCTCGGCGTCGAGGCAGGCTTTTTCCCAGCTGCCGAAATCGCCCGACGACGGCGACGCGGAAAACCCGACGCTGGGCGCGGCGGGCGTGCGCTCCGCGACGGAGTTCCCGGGAACGAGGCCCAAGCACGTCTGCAAGGGGTCGCGGTCCTCGCCCGCGGATGATTTACGCCTGAGAAGGAGGAAGAGGGAGCGCGCGTGTCAGATCGGGTGCGCAGATTCGGTGGTGCGCTGGGTGCCACGATTCCTTCCGCGAGAGACGACGCGCGGAAGCCTCGCGCGAAGCCTCGCTCACGAGTGGGACAAGAACGACGATTCGAGGGCGAGCGCGTACTTGTTTCCGGTGAGGCGCGTGGGCACCGCCGAGGCCACCGCAGACGCGGGCGCCTGGTGCGGCGGCTTCGTCGGGAGGGACATGTCCGCGTTCAGAAAACCGAGCGAACGGGAAGAATGCTGGCACCCCGAACACCGAAGCGAGGCACCCTTTCGTCCAGAAGCTCTCCGTGGACTCGCGGGGTGGGCGCCGGGCGATCCTTCTGAATAAGGCAACGCCGGCCACTCCCCCCCCGCGGCGCTGCCTTCTGGCCCGAGGCGGGTGCGGCACGCCGATACGAGTCATTCATCAGCGTCGTCGTTTCCGAGAACTCTCGACGCGGTTTATTGTTTTCGTCAGTACGGAGCTGTCGAAAATGAGGTTGAACGAAAGAGTCGGAGCGAGACGCACTCTGAGCCGCGCGGATGCTGGACGAACCGCTCATTCGCGCGCGGCGCGACGACGACGCGGTCGCGCGGTCTCGCTCGATATACTGGTGCGCGCACCGCCGATACCCGCTTGACGCTCCCGTCGCGCCTTCCCTGCCGCGCGTTGTTGACACGCCAGATCTCGTTTCTCCCGAATGCACGCAGCGGCGACGGCGAGGCGTACGCCGCGCTTCGCCGGCGCAAGGACTGGAACGAAAAGCTCAGGAATCTCGAGAGCCTCGACTACGAGGTCATCGATAACAGATGGTAACGACGCGATACGCCGTACCCGAACTCCCAAGATGCACGGCACGCGAGCGCGTCTCGGAGCACCCGACGCGAAACGAGCGCTCCCGCGCGAGCAGATGCACGAAACGCACAGCGCGAGACGCGTCGAAAATCGTTCACCGCCGAAAACTCGCCACTGAGACGACTCGCCGTTTTTTCTTCCCTCGGCGCGCGCGAAGCTTTCGACGCGCCGGCCGGCACACGGCGAACGTCAAGAAGTGGGTCATCACGCTGGTCATCGGCACGGTCACCGGCCTCCTCGCGTTCGCCATGGAACACTCCATCACGGTACTCGTTCGGGCTCGGCTGACGCTCATCTCGCGCGCCGCGCGCGCCGCCGCGCGTCTCGCGTCGCCCGCCGCCTCCGCCGCCGCCGCGCTCGCGGCGGCGGCGGCGTCCGCCTCGGCGCTCGCGGCGGCCGCCTCCGCGCTGGTGGTGTTCGTCGCGCCCGCGGCGACCGGCGCGGGCGTTGCCTTGGTGATGGCCAGCCTGAACGGCGTGCACATTCCCGAGCTGCTCGAATTCAAAGCGGTAGCGGTGAAGGCGGCGGGCGCGGCGCTCGCGGTCGCGTCCGGCGCGCCCGTGGGCCCGGAGGGCCCGCTCGTGCACGTGGGCGCGGGCGTCGCGAGCCTGTGCACGCGGCAGATGACCGCGCACGGCGGCTGGCTGGACGCGTTCCACAACGATTTAGACGGAAGGGACTTTCTCAGCGCGGGCGTGGCCGCCGGGCTGGCGGCGGCGTTCGGCGCGCCCGTGGGCGGCGTGCTGTTCTCGCTCGAGGAAGCGAGCACGCACTGGTCGCACGCCACGACGTGGCGAAGCCTGCTGTGCGCGGCGCTCGCGGTGTTCGTCTCCGCGGTGGCGCGCGCGTGGACCCCAAAAGAAGGCACGTGGGCGGGGAAAGCCTCGGCGTCGCTCATGTCCCTCTCGGGCTCGACCGGCGTGATTCCGATCGACGGTAGGGACGGCAGGGACGCCGCCGCGACGTCGTCTTTGGACGACGACGCGTTCGCGTACTTCCTTTGGGAGCTGCCTCTGTTCGCGGCGCTCGCCGCCGTCGCGGCGATCATCGGCGCGACGCTCACGCGCGTCTCCAGCGCCATCGCGCCGCACCGACCGAAACAGCCGTGGAAGCGCGTCCTCGAAGCCTCGCTCGTCGCGGGAACGTGCGCGGCTGTCGCGGTGCTCGCCGCCGCGACAGCCGGCTCGTGCGTCGCGCGGCCCGCGCGAAAAAAAGAAAACGGCGCGGGCGCGACGCGGGAAGGCTCCGCCGACGAAACGTTCTTCTTCGACGCCGACGCCGTGTTCGGCCTCGGATGTCCTCGCGGTTTCGCGAACGACGTCGGGACGATCCTCCTCGGTCTGCGCGACGACATCATCTCCGAGCTTCTGTCTTCCTCGAACGACTTCACTCCCATCTCTGTGGCGGTCGCGCTCGTCACGCTGTTAGCCACCACGCCGCTCGCGTGCGACTGCGCTTTCCCCGCCGGAGTATTCATGCCCACCGTCGCGTGGGGCGCTTGTTTGGGGTCGCTCTGGGGCGTCGGCGCGCGCGCGCTCGTGCGTTTCACCGCCGGCGCCGCCGTCGCGGCGGCGGTGTCCCCTGGGTCTTACGCCGTCGTGGGCGCGGCGTCCGCGCTGGCGGGCATGTTCCGCTCGTCCATCTCGCTGGTGGTGATCGTGGTGGAGGGCACTTGCAGCGTCGGCGCGCTGACGCCGCTCATCGTGGGCGTCGCCGTCGCGAACCTCGTCGGGCCGAAAGTGCACGGCGAGTCCTTCTACGACGCGCAGCTCCGCGCGAAGGGCGTGCCGTTCCTCAGGCACCACCACGCGTGCGCGCCGACGGAGGGAGACGTCGACGACACCACGCTTGATGACACGTCTGATGAAAAAAAAACGTTCGAAAAAACATTCGGCGCGCGTCGCGTCGTCGCGTCGCTCGTCGTCGCGCCGCCGCGGTGTTTATCGCCGGCGCCGCTCGTCGGGGACGTCGTCGCCGCGCTTAAAAGCACGACCCACAACGGCTTCCCCGTCGTCATTTCTGACGCTTCAGAGGAGACGTTCGGGAACGAGTTCAGCGACGCGGAAACGAACGCGGAAACGGGGAGGCTCGTCGGGTTCATCCTGCGCTCGCAGCTGATGGTGCTCCTCGCGCGGCGCGCTTTCGTCTCGGCGGAGGCACGGAAAACCGCGGAGACGCGTTTTTTTCCAGACGACGGAGACGCGCACGGAGCACCGTTCGAACGCCTCACGAACGCCTTTTCCGCGCACGTCGAGGCGACGGACGCCGCGATGCGCACGTTCCACCACCGCCACCACTTCGGCGACCGCGGCGTGTCGTGCTCGGCGGCGGCGGTCGAGCGGCTCGGGCTGTCGCGCCGGGAGATGGCGACCTCGCGCGTCGACTTGCGCGACTACATGAAGATCGCGCCGCTGGCGGTGCACGCGGAGTGCTCGGCGTGGCGCGCCGCCGGATACTTCATCAACGCCGGACTCAGACACCTGCCGGTGGTGGATGCGCACAACCGGGTCGTGGGAGTTCTGACCCGGCGAGACCTCGTTCCCGGGTTCGCGAGCGCCGCGCGCGCCGAGCGCGACGCGGCGTCGCCGGAGAAGCGGACGGTTTCGCCTTGAGAAACGCTTCGTGGAAAATCGCGATTTTTCGTCGCCTTCGAGACGAGACGCGCACCGACCGCATTCGCAGTTTGTACCCACGCGCAAATATCGATGTCAGGGCATAAAAGTTTTCAGACTGTTTATGCACTGACGTTGACGTTCGGAGACGCAAGATTCGCGACCAACCCCCGTTCGTTTTCTGGCCAACGGGTTGTGCGCGCTCGGCATTCTCGCACGTCTCATCGCTCGCGATGGCGTCGTCTAAAGCCTGGAGAGAGATCTGGGTTCGCCCCGAGGTGCGTCCCTCGCGCGCTCGATGCCCTTCGCGAACGCGCGTCGTCCGTGGCCGGGTCCGACCGCGGCGACGAACCCTAAATTGTTTCCTCGCTCGCACTGCGCATCCGACTCACGCCAACCGAGCGCCGCGTCCGCGCTCGCCCGCGCTGACCGTACCACGCCCGTCCCTTCGCGCGCAGGTGTACCCCATCTGGGCGGCCATCGGTGGCGCCGTGTCGCTGTCCGCGTTCTTCTGCACCAGGCAGATCACCACCTCCCCCGGCTTCCGGTGCGTACCGCCCCAGCGCCCGTGTCTCCTCGGCTGTCCGCGGCAGATATTCTCCCGCGTCCGCTCGCGCGCCTCCCCGGCGGGCTCGCCGCACGCGCGCCGCGCTGTCGCGCGCGCTTCGCGGGCACCGCGCGCGACGCGCCTCCGAGCCACGCTCGCGCGTTCCGCGAACGGAACACGGTCGGACCGCGCGACTGACCTCCTCCCCATCCTCTCGCGACGGGTTCCCCTTTCGATCGACGGCTCTTCTCTCCGCTCGCCGCGCGACGCAGCGTGTACAAGGACGGCCGCGCCGAGGGTGTCCACGAGGGCAAGGCGCGTGAGAAGGAGGGCACGCAGTGGCGCGAGCACAGCATCCGCAAGTTCATGCGCGGCGTCAGGCCTCAGATTTTCCCCGGTCTCAACGATGCCATGTCCAAGTGAACGGCGAATCGAGTCTCGCCGCCGACTCGCGTCTTTTCCGACTTTTTGACGCCGAGAGTTGCGCGGCTGTCGCGTAGTCGCGCGAAGGCGAGACGGTTGTCATACTGTACTGTAAACGTTAACGTCACGACGCGCGTCCGAGGCGAGACTACGCCGCGCGCCTCCCGGGATGCCATCCGCGCGCGCGCCGGTCTCGTCTTCCGCGAAGGCTCTCGAACGCTCACTCGTCGTCGCGAGCGAGCAGCTCGCGACTCGTTCCTCTCCGGCGCGCGCTTTTTCGCAAACGCGTTAACAACGATCACACTGATCCACGCGCAGCATGGTGCTGGGTCCCCCCGCTCCGTCGATCGAGCGTCCCCAGCGCTTCGACGTCGGGGACGAAGTGGACGTCGCCATCGATGGCACGTCGGTCGCGTACCCGTACGACAAAGGGTGGAAACGCGGCGTGGTCCTCTTCAAGCACTGCTCGGCTGACGATGACTACGTCCGAGCGCTTTTGCCTCGGTCGTATCTCCAAGCGCTCCCGCCGGACATGGGGTTCGCCTACCTGGTGAAGCTGCACGGCGACGAAGGGCACGCCCCCGCGCACTTTGACGACCCGGACTTCATCCGGGGCGTGGATGCGAAATACGCGCGCGACGCGCCCACTCGGTTCAAGCCCGGCGATTCGGTGGAGTGCCAAATCGGCCCCGACGAATGGCACCGCGGCGTGGTGCGGGAGTGCCGCGTGCCTTACCCGGGCTGGGGCCGGGGCTGGACCCCGGACGGGGACGTCGACTCGCAACACAAAGGTCCGAAGGATACCGTGGCGTACCTAGTCACTCCCGCGGGCGTCTATCACGACTCGGACGACCCGACGATCATGGTCCCCGGGGACAGAGATTGCTTCGTGCGCGCGCCATCCGCCGCGGACGGCGACGACGGGTACAGCATCCCCGCGTCGTTCCAGCCGAACCCGGCGGTGACGGATGAGCAGCACGAGGAGCTGCACCGCGCGTTCAGCGACCGGCAATCGAACGTCATCGAGGTGCCCTTGCGCGAGGTGTACGCCGAGGACCTGACGAGGTACTGCGCGCCGCAGATTAAGCGCACGGTGAGACCTCTCGACGTCGACGCGTTCGACGCCGCGCTGGCGGCGAAGACCGTCCCGTCAAAGCTCGTCACCATGATGTTCAAAGGGGAAACGCCGTGGGACGCGCGGTACGGCGACACGACGTTCGGGACGTGCATGACGATGGTCAAGAACTCGCCGTGCTTCGACGTGCTCCTGAAGGATGAAAAAGGGGAGGTGACGACGGTGTACTTCGGCGACGGATGCGGCGTGATGCGAACCGTGAACCCGGGTGAACAGGTGCGCGTCGCGCGCGCGGACGGAGCCGCCGACGACGACGAAGACGTCCTCGTCGTGTCCTTCGCGGCGTTTTGAGTCTCGACGACCATTCCTCGCGTCACGACGCGTGGGCGTTTCGTCCGTGTCGCTGTATTAATAACTGTAGGTCGCGTGTTAAGACAGCGTACGACCTCGCGCTCCGCTCTCGCCGGTTCGAGTCACCCCCGAGATTCGCGTGATTTCGGGAAGATGCCATCCTCCGACTCTCACCTCCCGGCCACACTCCGATGCCGCGCGCCACCGCGGCGCACGCGGCTCCCGCGCGGGTCGCCTTGCTGGGCGCGCACCGCGGCAGGCGCGCGGCGTCTGCGCGAGTCTCGTCGACGAGTGCGAATGTCACCGCGGATGTGGAGTCGCTCGCGGCGTGGGTGACGGACCAGGGCGGAGACGTGAGCGCGACGCGCGTGGGTGTCGGCGATCGAGGACGCGGTCTGTTCGCGTCGAGGGACGTCGAAGCGGGCGAGGTCGTGCTTCGCGTGCCCATCGAATGCGCGCTGAACGACGGCCGAGCCGAGCCGCCGTATCCTGGCGCGCCGTGGAGCGTCGTGCTCGCCGCGGAGCTGCTCCGCGAGCGCGCGAAGGGCGACGACGCGCGTCTGTCTCGGTACGTTCGGAGCCTCCCTTCCGAGACGATCGGGTTCGCGAACTCGAGCTTCGCGTCGCGCGAGGGCGCCGCGGACCTCCTCGCTGACGACGCGGCGTTCGATGAGCTCGAGCGGTACGATTTTCTGCTCCGCGGGTCCGCGGCGGCCGTGCAGAAGCATCACGCGTTCGAAGACTGGCGCTGGGCGATGAGCCTGGCGCACTCGCGGACGTTCCGCGTCGAGGAGCCCGCGCCGAGCGGCGACGCGAAAAAAACGCTCGGCGCGACGCGACGCTTGATGGTCCCGTACGTCGACCTCCTGAACCACGACAGCAGGGAGACTTTGGTGCAGTGTTTGTGGTCGTGCGTGTGGGACCTGGGCGGCGGCGGCGGGGACTTCGTGGTCAAAGCCACGCGGGACGTCCGGCAGGGCGAGGAGCTCGTCACGAGCTACGGAGAGAGGGACGACCGACACTTCTTCCTCTTCTTCGGCTTCTTGCCCGAGCCCAACCCGCACAACGGCGTCGCGCTCTTCCGCGGGCTGGAGGAGGCGGCGGCGTGGTACGAGGCGCTGTGCGGCGACGGGGAGGAGACGAGGGACGCGTGGGCGTCCGCGCGGCGCGAGGCGGTGGCGACCGTGCGCGCGGAGACGGAGAAACCCGGCGCGGACCGCCCCGACGAAGGCGAAGGCGAAGGCGAAGGCGAAGCGGGTTGGACGTCGACGGACGCCGAGGCGGAGGAGGCGGCGGCGCTTCGCGCGGGCGCGGACGCGGCGGTGGACGAACGTCTGCTCCGCCTGTTCGAGATCCTCTCCGGAGATCCGGACGTCGCCGTTGCGGCCGTCCGCGTCCGCGCGCAGCGCCTGCTCGAAGACATGCGAGCCGCGGAGGCGCGCGTCGCCGCGGGGTCGTTCGCGGCGGGCTCGGACGCAGAGGCGGAGAAGCTCGCGCTCGACTCCGCCGCCGGGTACCGACGCAGACGCCGCGTCCTGTTAGAGGAGATCGCGTAATTTCTTTTCTTTTGCCTGCGATCAAAAGCGCGTGTTCTACGGGAACGTAGTATGACGCGTGTCGAGTCTCGATACGCGTACTTCGTGGCTATGTTCAATTCTAAGCGCACCCCGGAGCGGTACTCGCGGCGGCGTTCGGCGAGACAAAAAGTCGCCTACGCGGTGTGATTTGCTATGGAGTGTTCGAGTCCGGCATCCGGACACCGCGCGAGCAGAAACTCGCGTAAGCGCGAGGCGAGCCCGGTGAGCTCGTTGGATTCCGCGCTCGCCGCGCGCCTGTGGCATCCTCCTCTGTGTTTCCGAGCGTCCGCCGCGTCGTCGCGAGTCCCAAACGTCGCGTCGCCGGAGCGCATATGCGCCGCTTTCAGTTCTTCCGCGCGTCTGCGAAACTGTCTCGCGCACGCGTTGCAGCGGAACACCTCGAACGCGCCCAGACGCACAGCCTGTCCCGTCCACGTCCCGCACCCGAAACACCTCTGCATCCACCCAGTCGAGGGCATCCTCGTGCCGGGCACGTACGCGTACGCGCACGGTTCGTCGTTCGAAAACGCTCCCTCGGTGTTTTCGTTCGTCTCCGCCGCGCGAGCCGACTCGGTTTGCTTCGTCTCGTCGCGGAAAGCGCTCACTTTTTCACGAACCCGTCGCTCGTCCTCCCGGCGTTCCGCTCGCCGATCGCCGATCGTCGAGTCCGTCGAGCATCCCGAGGCGTCGGTTTCGAGCTGTTCGACACGGCACACGCTGAGCGACGCGACCGACGCGCGCGCGCGCCTGGCCAGCAGCGGCGCGCTCGGCGTGCGCAGGCCAGCGTCCGCGGGAGAGCTCGGGCCCGCGAAATCGCTGTCGCGCGTGCGATCGCTCTCGAGCGACGAAGGCGCCTCCGAGGGCTCCGCGCGCGCGCGCGATCGCGCGAACGACGAATAATCATCCCCGTGTCGAACGCACGGATGTCGAACGCGCAAGATTTTGGCGAGGTGCTGCGACGGCGGCGTCGCGACGAAGGGCGAGACCGGGGCGGCGCGCCTGTCGTTGCCGTCGATCCGCGCGCGCTTCTTCCCCGCCTCGCCTTCCGCCATCGGGACGTCACCCCCTCGCGCGAACATCTCGGCGCGGGTTCGAGTGCCTCTTCGGAATGGAATACGCTTTTTGCTGTCGGAACAAAAATTCCGCTGGCGAAGAGACGTGTGTTCACGTGTCACAGCCAATGAGATTCCGACAACTGCTGGTATCGTTCGGTGCGGTCGTCGCTCGGTGGCTCGAGAAGACTCCCACGAGTCGGTCGCCTCGGCGATTCGAAAACCGGCGCGCGCTTTTTTTTCGGCGCCGGTCTCGGTCGCGAAAGGCGGCACTTTGTTTTCTCGTCTCCGTCAGTCGGCACATCGCGCCCGCGCGTGGACCTTTCACGATGCCCGGCGAGATCGACCTCGTGACGGGGAAGCCCATAAAGAACAAGGAGCGCGAGCTTCTCAGCGCGCTGACTCCCGAGGAGAAGGCTGCGCAGAAAGCCGCGCGCGCGGCGGAGAAGGAGGCCAAGCGCGCGGCGAAGAAGTCCGGCAAGGCCAAGGCCGCCGCCGCCGACGGCGACGACGCCAAGGCCGATGCGGTGGAGGACGTGAGCGACGCCATCGCGAAGCTCACCGCGGGGGGCGCGCGCGAGCCCGAGCTGCTTTCGAGTCAGCAGATGCTCGCGAAGCAGAGGGCTGTGACGGGCGTGCTCGCGTCCAACCCCACCGCGAGCGACACCAAGATCGAGAAGTTCTCGGTGACGGTCGCCGGCCAGCCGCTGCTGGACGACGCGACGCTGGAGCTGAACGTCGGCACGCGCTACGGGTTCATCGGTGTGAACGGCAGCGGCAAGACCAATGTTTTGAACGCCATCGCCCTTCGCGAGATCCCGATACCGGACCACATCGACATGTACCACCTGCACGCCGAGGCGGAGCCCACCGAGCGCACCGCGGTTGAGGCGGTGGTGGATCACGTCACGGAGGAGATCGCGCGCCTGGAGCACGCGCAGGACCTGATCATCGAAACGAGCGGCGTGGAGGACGAACGGCTGGAGGTGATCAGCGACCGACTCGCGGAGCTCGACCCCGATACGTTCGAGTTCGAGGCGAGGAAGATCCTTACGGGGCTCGGGTTCTCCAACAAAACTGTCCCGATGGAACGGAAAACGAAGGACATGTCCGGCGGATGGCGCATGCGCGTGTCGCTCGCAAAGGCGCTCTTCGCGGCGCCGACGCTGCTTTTACTGGATGAGCCCACGAACCACCTTGATTTGGAAGCCTGCGTGTGGCTGGAGGAGCACCTCAGCCACTACAAGAAGTGCCTGCTGGTGGTGAGCCACTCGCAGGATTTCCTCAACACGGTGTGCAACAAGATCGTGTGGCTGCACGACCGCGACTTGAAGTACTACGGCGGGAACTACGCGACGTTCTGCGCGCAGGTCGAGGCGGAGGAGAAGATCCAGCTGAAGCTTTACGAGAAGCAGCAGGCGGACATGGCGAAGCTGGCGGACTACGTCGAGGCGAACCACGCCAACGGCAAGGCCAAGAGCGCGGCGTCCAAGGACAAGGTGCTGACGAAGATCAAAGCCGAAGCCGTCGCGAAACCGAAGCTCAAGGAGAACACGTTCACGTTCGAGTTCCCCGACTGCGACAAGCTGCCGTCGCCGGTGTTGCCGTTCGACGGCGTGTGCTTCGCGTACAGCGGCGAGAAGGCGGACTACCTGTACGAGGACCTGGACATCGGCGTGGACTGCGACTCGCGCATCGCGCTGGTGGGGCCGAACGGGTGCGGGAAGTCGACGCTGCTGAAGCTCATGGCGGGCGAGCTTCGGCCGACCAAGGGCGACGTCAAGCCGCACCCGGCGCTTCTCATCGGGCGGTACAACCAGCACAGCGCGGAACAGCTGGACCCGGAAAAAACGGTGTTTGGTTTTTTTAAGTCCACGTACCCGAACTCGCCCACGTTCAAGCGCACGGACGAGTTTTGGCGCGCCTGGCTGGACCGCTTCGGGCTGGACACGAAGATGCAGAATACGAAAATCGGGTGTTTGTCCGACGGCCAAAAGAGCCGCATCGTGTTCGCGATGATCAACATGCGCAACCCCAACCTGCTGCTGCTGGACGAGCCCACCAACCACCTGGACGTCGACGCGATCGACGGATTGGCGAACGCGATCAAGAAGTTCAACGGGGGGGTGGTTCTGGTGTCGCACGACTTCCGGCTGATCGACCAGGTGGCGGATCAGATTTGGGTGTGCGAAAACAAAAAAGTCACCGTGTGGAAGGGCACCATCCGCGAGTACAAAACCAAGCTCGCCAAAGCGATGGGGTATTCGCACATTTAGCGCGAATAGGACGCGTGTGTACTATTCTAGACTACGGACGCGGCACGAACCAAGAGAAGGCTGTTGCGATCACACCACCAGGTGCTTTGCGATGACTTTCGCGCCGCCCGATAAAACGACCTCGCCGTGGCACGGCAACACTTTGTCGAACGCCGTTTGAAGCGTCGCGTCGCGTCGTTTGGCAAACGCCGCCGCGTCGCGCACCATGGCTTTCCTGTAGAACGGGAGGTACACGCGGTCCATGCCAAACTTCCACGCCTTCGTGCCGAGCGGAATCTGAACGTTTGATTCGCCCTCGCCTACGTCCGTTTCGGGGTAGTTCCAGAACAGGTCCGTGACGAACAACACGCGCGATTTTTTGTGCACGAACACCGTCTCGTTGAAAAACGGCTTTCCCGTGAAAGGGTTCGTCTCGCAGTCGAACCACGTCGCGGTAAACTCGAAACGCGCGTCGCCGAAGTTCGCCTCGCCGTCCACGAGCTCCTCGTCCCACGGGATCGCAGGATACTTCTGTTTCATCCCGGGACAACCCCACAGCGTCGCGTCCGGGTACGCCTCCTTCCACTGCGCCGCCCACTTGACGTGCTCGTAGTTCGGCGACACGACGTGGCGCACCGGGCCCAGCGCGTCGATGGCTTTTTTCGTGGGCGCGTCCAGGTCCACGGGCGAGTGGACCCACAGCGCGCCGTCCTCGAGCTTCACCACGCCCATCTTGCCGCCGACGTCGATGGTGTTCCACGTGAACGGGCGCTCCGCCGCCCACACCACGCCGTCCACGACGGGCGTCAGCACCTGGCCCGTGGGGTTGGACCACGTCTTGTCGTACGCGTGCGCGCAGATGGCGAGGCGAGGCGGGCGACGAGAAGGCGGTTTCCGGCGGAGACACGAGAGAGGTGCCGTTCCCCGCTGGGCGTGACCGCGCCGAGACAGCGCGTCGGGACGCGAAGGGACGAGCGCGCGCGTCCGGGCGAGCGTCGGCGTCGGCATCAGCGCGCGTGCGCGCCCAAGGTGGCACTACTTGTGGCGTGTCGTGGTGGGGCCTCTCATATTTCGGAAACTCCGACAAAGTTATTTCGTTGAAACTCTCGTCCATGTCGTCCTGCGTCGATGTTTGATGTCACAACGAGGTGCGCGCGCGCGGAGGCGGAGGATGCTCGCGATGTCGTCGTCGGTCCACTGCGTGTCGTCTCCGTGGCACAGAGCGACACGAAAGCGCGTCTCTCGCTCTCGAGTCGGATGTCGGTCATCCTCGGGTTTCCGAGGCGGAGCGTCATCGTCCGCCACTTCGCACGCGCACGAGGAGAAGGAGGCGGAGGACTACCGCGCGCACTTGTACGACTCTGTCGACCTGTGGTCGACGTCTCAGCGCGCGTCACTTCCAGGCGGCGGCGCCGAGCTCGACCCGGAAACCACGCAGCCTCGATTCACTCTGTCGTACATGCCCATGCGCAACCGCGCGGAGGTGTCGAGGATGATACTCGAATCGAGTGGGTGTCCCTATCACTTCGACGTCGTAGGCTTCAAGAAGTGGACGGACGAGGTGAAGCCGGCGTGCGTCCCGGAATGGCGCGGCGATTTCGGTAAACTGCCCGTGTTGACCAGTCACGAAGCCAAACACGCGCTTCCGGACGGCACACCGCTTCGCATCGGCCAGGAGACGGCCATCACGCGGTTCCTGGCGCGCGAGTGCGGCGTGGCGGGCGACGACGCCGCCGAGGAGGCGCGCCTGGATTCGCTGTTCGCGTTTTATTTCTGCACGCTGCGCAACAACGGGTTGACGCACGAGGGCGAGCACTACTCCGCGGGCGCGCTTCGAATTGAAGCCGCGCGGGATAAATCGGAGAGGCTCACGCGGACGACCGCGGCGAAGTACCGAGCGACGAAACGCGTCAACGACCTGTCCGTCGCGGAGCGGAGTCTTTCCGCGCTCGGCGCGTTCGAGGAGCTCCTGGAAATGAGCGATACCGGTTTCCTGCTGGGTCGAACCGAACCGAGTTACGTGGACCTGGCGCTTTTCGTCGAGCTCCTGGAGCTCTCGGAGGATGACCACGTCCCCGATTTCGCGGACGTGTTCCATCTGCCCAGGCTGGGAGCGTTACTGGAGACCATGCGCGCTCAGCCGCGCATAGACGCGTACCTGAAATCGCCGCGACGCATGCCGAGGTACGCGCGACCCGGATACGTCTACGTGTGAGTATGTAGAACTAGTCTGATATGATTCAACTCGTGATGAGCGTCGTCGCGCCTTCCGCGTCGCGCGTACGAAAAGCTACATCACGCGAACGTGGCTCTTCCTCGAGATGACATCCCCCGCTTTCGGTTACGTCGAAAACCAGAAAACGTACGGCGCGCGACCGTAAATACCGCGCCGCCGTCTCCCGCCTCACGCGAGCGGCGTGAGTTCGTGCCCGAACAACGTCGCGTACACGCGTTTGCTCACCACCGGGCCGACGGTTCGGTTCCCCGACACGGGCGTGGACGCGAGAAGCGACGCCGCCGCCTCGGCGGACCCGGCGTTTATGTACGCGGCGTTCAAGGCGCCCGGCGTGGGGAAGCGGTCGGTGATCGCCTGCGCGTACTCCGGGCCCAGCCCCGTGGTCGACATCAGCATCGAGCCCCACACGTTCTTGAGCGTGCTCAGGGACCGCTTCGCGACGACCAAATTCGCGTTGTACTCCGTCAGAGTCAGCGGCTCGCGGCGATCGTCCTCCTCGTCTCCGCTCGGGGGGCGCGCCGCGGCGCCGTCCTCCGCGCGCATCCGCGCGAACCGCTCGCGCATGGCGAGCGTCATGCGCGCGAGGACGTCGAAGGTCTCCTTGACGTCCTCGGTGCGAATCACCGAGAACCCGTCCCAGACCTCCGTCTGTACCGCCGCGCTGCCCACGGCTTTCGCGCTCTGCTCGGAGACGTCCGGCCGGTCGGCGAAGCGCGCGACGTCGCCCTCCACGAGGTACCCCAGGTTGCGCAGGCCGCTCTTCTTCAGGAAAAACTTCTGCTGCCTGTACCGGTCGTCCTGAATCGAGAGTTTCAGGTCCTCCAACGATTTGCGTTCAACCGCGAAATCCAAAACGTAGTCGTCCGCCGCGCCCGCGACGTGGGTCCCGCGACGACGCCGCGCGACCCACGTCGCGTCGCCGCACTCCAGGTGCCCAACCTCCGCCGCGATGCCGTGCGCGGCGGCGATGCGCCGCACCTCCTCCAGGCGGTGCTCCGAGCGGCTCTGGCCGGCGGCGCGCCGACCGCCTCCGAACTGCTCGCGGTTGTCCACCACAAGCACGACCTCGTACTCGTCCGCGAACGTCTTCCCCGCAGAAATCGGAGGCAGACGCGGCGCGCGGCGCGTCGCGGCGCCTCCGCGCGGCGCGTCTGCCTCCGACGCGCGAGGGTCGAACATCTCCACGCCGACCGAAGGCTCAAAATGACGCGCGTCGCGCTCGTCCGGCGGCGACCGGCGGCGTCCGGACGACGACACGAAAGGAGGGAGGTCGCGTGCGTCCGCCTCGTCGTCGTCGTCGTCCAGGACGACGACGTCGTCGTCGCTCGGCGCCGGCGCCGGCGCCGGCGCGCGACCGTCCGCGGACCTTCGTTTCTCCGCCGCCGCGGCCGCGCGCGCGCGCGGAGGCGTCCGCGCATCCTCTCCCGCGTCCGAGTAAGCCGCGCTCGGCGCCTCCCCGCGAGCGGACGCCCTGATCCTGGCGATTTCCTCGAGCGTCGCCGCGCGCGCGCGCTCGCGCCGGAGCGCGGCGACGTCCGTCTCGTCGCGCCTCTCTTTTTTTTTCTCCCCCGCCAAAGCCTTACCGGTTTCTGCGTCAGCCTCGCGCCGCCGCGCGGGGCTCGAGGGCGCGCGCTCGCGCTCGCGGTCGCGGTCGCGGTCGCGCCCTTCTTCTTCCGCCTCGTCGTCGCCCGGCTCCGCGGCGCCGAACACGATTCGGCGGCGCTCGGCTTCGGCGCGCGCGACGTCTTCGGCGGACATCAGCCCGCACGCGCAGTCGCCCCTCGTCTCCGCCGCGGCGTGCATCCACGCGCCGAGCATCTTTCCCTCGTCCGTGAGGCGTATCTGCACGGGATTGCTCCAGGTCATCACCATGGGCGCGGGCCAGCCCTTCGGGGCCTTCGCGAGCTGCTTGCCGAAGCACGACCACCCGGAATACGCGAAGCGCGCGCCGTCGCCGCGGTAGCCGCCGACGCCGACGCCCTGCGCGTCGTCGCCCTTCGGGTAGATGCCCTGCGCGGAGAGACCGCTTAACTCCGCGGCGTCCATCAGCCGCTTCTTCCCGACGGTGGTCTCGCCCTGCAGATACAGTCGGTGCAGCGTCGCGAGCAGCGCGAAAGGCGCCGTGCGGTACCCCGGCTCCCAGCGCGAGGGTTTGTCTTTGCGCGTTTGTTTCGCCGCCGGCGCGCGCGCGCGCTTGGGGGGACGCGCCGCGTCGGCGTCGTCCGCGGCGCTCGTTGGGTTTCGGCGGTTTCGTTTCGAGGGCTCGGAGGGTCGTGTCGCAGGGGACTCGTCCAGGACGATGGCGATGATGTCATCGTCCGCGCCTCTCGGGTCGTATCGACGGCGCGCCGCGCCTCCCGGATCGTCCACAGGCGTCCGCGGCGTCGGCGCGGAGCTTTTCGCTTGGCTCCGCGCGCGCGCGTCGTCCGCGGCGCGCTTTTTCGCGTCGCGCTCCGCCTTCTTCCGCGCCTTCTCCGCCTCCTTCGCCGCGCGAGTCGCCTCCGCCGCGGCCTCGTCCGCGAGGAGCTCCGCGTCGGACGGTGGGTCGGGGGGGTGCGCGGTGAGGTACCTCCGGAACAGGTCCAGGGTCCTCGGCCCGACGCCGTGGATGGCGTTGGCGTGCTCCAGGCTGCGCACGCGCGACGGGAGTTTGCGCAGCGAGCCGACGATCTTAAACAGCGTCTTCGACCACTGCGCCTCCATGCCCTGCGGGTTGCGCTCGACGGAGGACTCCATCATGTACTGGAAGAACAGCGCGTACTCCAGGTTCTGCGCGTGCTTGCACCCGAGCGTGTTCGGGCCGTGACGCTCCGAGCGAGCCCTGTCGATGCATCGCTGCACGTCGCCCGCGCTCTGCTGGGCACCCGCCATCGCGACGAGCGCGTCGAAGGCGTATCGCGCGTCGCGCTCGCGCTCGGTCGAACACCGAGGCGCGAAACGACTCGCCCGGACCGCACGCCCGCGCGCGTCGACCCGCGCACGGCACGCGATGCCCGCGCCCGCGCGACTGGCGCCGAGCCTTGAACGAATCGGGGGGTGCCAACCGTTCGTTCGTTCGGACAGTCCGACGAAAGCCCGACGTCGTTGCGAATCACGAAAAATGTCTTTCACAAAGAAAGCGCGTCGTCGTCCGACGCGCGGGGTCATCGCTCGTCTAGTTATCCGCGGCGAAATCCCCTCCGCCTCCGCCATCCGCCGCGAAGGTCCCCCCGCCGCTGTCGGCGCCGAATCCCCCGCCTCCCCCGCCTCCCCCGCCGCCGAACATGCTGCCCAGCATCAGCCCTCCGAGCAGCCCGGCGCCGCCTGCGAGGGGACGAGCGGAGGTCAGTCTTCGCGCCGGCGGGTCGTCGCCTTCGCGTCGGTCGGTCTTCACGTCGCCGGGTAATGCGTCGTCTGCGCGAGCGGCGGCGCCGAGGGCGCTCGCGCGTCAGGAACTGACAAGGGCGGCGGCGGAACCGGCGGCGGGAACGCACCGGCACCGGCGAGGTTCGAAGCTCCGTATCCTCCGCCGCTCTGATACGGCTGCCCGGTCGCCGGGTATCCGTAGACGGCGCCGGGCGGCGGCGCGCCTTGGCCGTAGTACTGCTGCCCGACCGGCATGGGCTGCTGCGTGCGCGGCTTTCGGAAGCACGCCATGCAGCACGCGGCGAGCAGAGCCACCGGGATGAGCAACGAGAACAGGGAGTACCACGGCGACGGTCGGTCGTCGCCGCTGTCTTTCGAGGTTCCCGCCGCGCGACAGCGGAAGGTGGACGCGTCGGGCCTGTAGCACTGCCCCTCGCCGAAGGAAGAGGCGGCCGTGGGGCAGCAGAAGGACTGGTCGTCGACCACCCCGCAGCACGTTCCCGGCGTGCCTCGGAACGCGGAGGAGCAGCTGCCACCTCCGCAGCACGCCTCGCACCCGGTGGTTTCCGTCGAGTTCGAGGCGCTCACCGCGGACGCCCCGGCGCGCGGGTCGGGGAGCTTCGGGGCGAGCCTCGCGGCGTCCACGGCGCACAGGAGCGTCGACAGGGCCAACACGGCGGCGGTCGCGCGACGCATGTGGGTCGGTACGCACGTCAGGTGGCGCGGGAGACAGTGAAAAGGGATGGTCTTCCACGCGCGAGCCTGCGAGTCTTTTGTCACGCCTTCCGAGACACCGAGAGAGGAACGCTTTCGAAAAGAAAAGGGGGAGTACTGTACATATGTATGTATTTACATGTATTAAGCTGCCGTGGGCGTCGCCGTCGCCGCGGGCGTCGCCGTCGCCGCGGGCGTCGGCGCGGCGGTGGGAGGGTACACCGTCGGCTCGGGCGTGGGCGTGGGCGCGGCGGTGGGAGGGTACACCGTCGGCTGGGGCGTCGGCGTCGGCGCGGCGGTGGGAGGGTACACCTCCTCGTCCTCTTCTTCGCGTCCCTCTCTGTGCTCGCGTCGGCGCTCACGTCGGCGCGTCCTCCTCTCGCGACGATGCTCGGCCTTCTCCTCGGGCGACGGCGGTTCGCAGATGGTGTCCTCTTCGGTGACGCCAAACGCGGAGCACACGCACTTGGGGCACTGAGGGAACCAGGTCGGGGGGCCGGGCTTGTAGATGGTGCACAGACGGCAACCGGTGACGTCGGAGTCAGCCATGCACCCCGCGCCGCCGTCCAGGCAGTTGTCCACGTACGCGTACTCCCCGATTTCGTGGTCGCCCATGTAGCAGATCTCGGCGTCGCACGTGTCCTCCAGCGCGCCGGAGTCGGTGGTGATGACGGGGTCCTGACCCGGTCTCGACCTGGCGTACGACCACATGATGCCGAGGCTGTCGGTGCTCACCAGCCCGGACGACACCGCGGACACCGCGGCGACCGCGGCGACGCCGAGCACCACGCCCGCGACCCGAACTCGGGAAAAGTACCCGGGCGAAGACCTTTTGCCGTCGAGCAGCGGCGCGCGCTCGTCCGCGGGGCGCGTTCCCATCGGGGCTACGGTGGTGCGGGAGTTCATCACGAGCGACGCAACCGGCGAATGCCCGTGAGCGCTCGTTGAAGTGAGGACGCTGGGGATGGACGCCGCGAGTCGTCGATGATGTCCGGATGAGTTCGATACAGAAAAAGTACGGTAAAGTCTCCGCATTTTCGACGTTTGTTTGCACGTTTTGTAGACTAAATGCCCATAAAACAATTCTACAACACCCGTGTCACCTGGTTTCGCGAATTCGACACCGGAATCGAGTCGGCCGTTTCCCACGCCACCGGCTCGACCGGCTCGACGACCGGCTCAACCGCGCCGCGCGCCGCGGCATCCTCCAACTCCGACACCGGGTCTTCATCAGCCACGACGGGACGCTCGTACGCGGGCTGCTCGGAGACAGGCTCCGGGACGACCGTCTCCGGGACGACGGTCTCCGGGACGACCACCTCCGGGACGACCACCTCCTGCACGACCGCCTCCGGCGGGACGACCGCCTCCCGCGCGACGGTCTCCGGAGCGACGACGGCTTCCGGCGCGGCGATGCGCCGGAAGTTCGTCGCGCCGGCCCGCATGCGCGCCTCAATCTCATTTCGCCTCGCCGCCGTCTCGGCGTCCACCTGCTCGAACTCGCGCGCGGCGTCGATCGTCGCGTCTCCCTCGCCCGGCGTCTGCGCGCCGGCGTCGCCGCTCGCCGCGTCGACCTCGACGGCGACCGCCTCGGCGGGTCGCGCGGGCTCGACGTTCGCAGACTCCTCCTCGGCGGACGCCGCCGCCGCCGCGACGACGCTCTCCGGTGCATCCTCCGCCGCGGCCGCTTCGGCTCGGACGTCTCCGCTCGCGTCTTCGACGATTTCGGGCGCCGCCTCCTTCGCTTCGGGCTCGAGCGCGACGGCTTCCGACTCGAGCGAAACGCCCGCGTCGTTCGCTCCCTCGACCGCGGCGGTCAGCTCCGCTTCGGCGGGGAACTCTTCCTCCGCCGCCGACGCCGCCGCTTCGGCGGGGACCTCCTCCGCCGCCGCAACCGCGTCCGCCTCGGCTTCGCCCGCAGCCGCGGCGCCGGCCGCCGCGGCCATCTCCGCGTCGTGGAACTGCGCGCTCCAGAACTTGCGGTGCGCGCCCGCGTCGGGGAGCTTCCAGCCCCAGAAGTACGACTCGACGTTGCCCTGGTCGAACGCGTACCGCTGCGCCTCGCGGAGTGCCTCGAGGACGCGCACGTCCTGGCATCCAGCCGCGGAGTCGTGGTTCGTCGCGAGCGACCACTCGGAAACCGCGGTGTGCGCGATGCCGTTTCTCGCCGCGGCGTCGTTCATCTCGTTCACCTTCGCCTGCATGAACTGCGCGATGCCGTTTTTGGTCTCCTCGGGGTCCGTCTCGCACGACCACGTGCCGGGAGCGGGGTGTTCCCACGCGAGGTACATGTGCGTGTCGAGAACCGCCCACGATTGCAGCTCATCCGCCGCGAACGTGCGCGCCATCCACTCCGCCATGTTGTACACGTTCAAGCCGCACGTGTCGATGAGGTTCACGAGCAGACGCGGCGGCTGCGCGCCCGCCTGCTTCGCGGGCTCCACCACGAGCGCGCGGAAGTCCGCCACCGCGCCCGCGAGCCAGTCCAGCATCACGTCCCGCTTGTCCGGCAGCAAGTGCGCGGGCTCGTTGAGCAGCGTGAAGCCGCCGACGGCGGCGCGCGACGTCTCGGGGAGCGCCAGGTACCACCGGAGCATCTCGCGCACGACGCCTCTCCCGATAGTCATCAGCGTCGGGTCGTCCCAGAACGCGGGCGGGGAAGGAAACACGCCGTTGTACGAGCCCATGCTCGAGCCTCCCGGCATGGTGTGCATGTCGATCAGCACCTTCAGCCCCGCGTCCGCCAGCGTCGCGACGTACCGGTCGAGCGCCGCGCGAGACACCGTGACTTGCTTCTTGTCGGGATGCGCTGGGTCCGTCACGAGCTTCTCGGGCTCGTCCGCCTCGGACGCGAACGCCGCCCAGGTGAGGGGCAGGCGCACGTGATCGAAGCCCTGCGCGCGCAACCCGGCGACGTCCTCGGCGGTGAAGTAGCTCTCGCGGTGCGCGACCACCGCCGCCACCGCGGCGTCGTCGCCGACGGATGCGGCGAGCTTCGAAATGAGGTCGCCCTCGGACGCCCACTCGAACCCGAGCGACTCGGGCGTCGGGAACACGGGAGGGAAAACCACTCCCTGCGTCATGCCTTCCGTGGCGTCCACTAACGAGTGCGCGTCCTGCGAGTAGAACCACTCCTCGAGCTGAAGCCAGCCGTTGAGCGACACGCCGGCGACGCCGCCCGTCTCCTGCGCCTGCCCGAGAGACGCCAGAGGCTGGTCGTCGAGCGCGAGCGTCTTCGCCTCAGCCTCTTCCGTGTCGCGGTCCCACTGCCGGCGTCGCCGACGAGCCTCGCGGGAGCTCTGGCGCCGCGCGCGAGCCGCGTCGCGGCGAGCCGCCGCGGCGCGCTCCTCGGGCGACAGCGCGTCGACGTGCCCGAGCGCGGAGGACCGCACCGGGCGGTGCGCGAGATTGCCGTCGGGGAGGTGCACGACGTTGCCGACGGCCATGCCGTCGTGAGGCGTCCCGAGCTCGACGCGCGCGACGGCGGCGCCCCCGAACTGGCCGACGAGCCCGAGCAGGATGATCACCGTGGCCACGACGCCGAAGGCGAGGATGCGCCCCGCGCGCCTCATGAGGTTCGAGTCCACGTCGGGTTCGGTTCTCGCGGGAGGCGGAATTGCCGCAGCCTCCTCCTCGTCGAGGCTGCTCGAGCGGCTTCCCTCGCGCGCCATCAAGGGCGCGGTCTCGTCCGGCTGACGAGGCGCCATGACTGCGCTCGACCTGGACGATCTCGGGCGGGGACGATCGGTCCGCGCGGGAGAGAGTGTTCGCGTGCGAAGACGAGGCTCTGTTGTGGGTGTTATTGTGCACATTTCGGTTTTTTCTTTTTACGGCATCTTCCGACTGCTCCGCCACTACCAGAAGACTGGCGTGTTCGTATGGCACGCAGTCCGAAAATTGTGTTCAGAGAAAAAAAATCAAAACGCGCGAGCGACTTTTTTCAATGCCAGCCCGACGAATCCTCAACAGCGGATCCGCCCCCGCGCGAAGACACAAGGGCACAGGAGCGACACGGACGTCGACGCACGCACAGCCTCGTCCTGGTATGTCCAGTCCCCTCGCGCTCTGCTCAGCTCCTAAGGTCCGCGTCATGTTTTCCTCCGCTCGGCGCTGCGGCTCCTCCGCGGCGCTTCGTCGCTGGATCCAGCCTCGGCGGGAAATGGGGCTCGCGAGCTTGCACGCGTCTGCGGCGGCGAACAGCGCCGCGCCTCCCCCCCAGCCCAACAACGCCGCGCACCAGCACCAGCAGACGCGCCCCGCGGCTGCGCAGGCCCAGCCAGCCCCCCGCGCGGCGCAGGCTGCGCAACCCCAGCGGCAGCAGGCTCCTTCGCCCTCTCAGCAAAACAACGCGCGGTGGCAGCAGCAGCGCCAACAACCGCAGCCCCAGCGTCCGCAGGGGGGGTTCAACCAGGGCGCGTACGGCGGCGCAGCGCCCGCGCAACGGCCCGCGACGTCGCTCCCCGAGGACGTTGACGCGCTGTACCACCAGATGCAGCACCTGGGGTCGCGTTGGGCGGACCTGCACGCCGAGGCGGAGCTCCTCGAGGAGAGCAAGAAGTGCGTGCTCGCGAGCATCACTCTCCACTTCATGAACGAGGGAGACAACAAGAGCGCGGGCGAGGCCAAGGCGTTCGCCGCGCCGGAGTACGTCGAGCACGTGCGCAAGATGGTGGAGGCCAGGCGCAAGGCCAACCAGGCGAAGGTGGAGTTCGAGGGGATCAAGACGCACATGAACTTGACGCGCACGTACGAGGCGTCGAGGAGGGCGGAGATGCAGATGCTCTGAGCGCGCCGCGGGTCGCGTTTCAAAAAAAAGCCATCGTTCGCGCGTCTCGAATCTCACACACAAACGACCACCCACCTCTGTTCCGTTCGCGCGCCAGCCTCTCTCTCTCGTCGTCCATCACCTCGCCGCGACGCCCGACTTGGCCGCGCGCGCCACCTTGCACAGCTTGGCGCACAGACCCGCCATCTGCAGCAACGAGTTGACGCCGTCCCCGACGCGCATGTGCGCGAAGCCGATCTCGCGGATCATCTCCAGCTTGACAAACTCGGGCATGGCTTCGGAGTTGTAGTTTTTCACGACGCGGTACACCGTGCCGATGATGTCCATCGCGGAGAACCCGGCGACGTACAGGTGCTTGATGCGGTCGTACGCGTCGTCCACGTTGTTCGCCAGGCAGTGCGCGACGGCGTCGGCGATGATCTGCGGGTGCGGCTGGTCGCACACCTTGAACACGTTCTCCTGGTTGACGTACCCGAACCCGCTGTGAGTGGCCTGGATGTTGTTCAGCGCCTGTCGCATGTCGCCGTCCGCGGTGAACACCACCGCCTCGACACCGTCGGGCACGTACGGCACCGCCTCCGCCTCGACCACTTTCATGATGCGCTCCAGCACCTCCTGGTCGCTGAGGCGCGTGAAGCGCACGATGGCGCACCGCGACTGAATGGGCTCGATGATCTTTTCGCTGGCGTTGCACGCGAGCGCGAAGCGCGTGGTGTTGGAATACAACTCCATCGTGCGGCGCATCGCCTGCTGCGCCGCGCTGGTCATGGAGTCCGCCTCGTCCAGCAGCACGATCTTGTGCCGGCCGGGAGGCAACGTGACTTTCTTCTGCGCGAACATCTTGATCTTGTTGCGCACCACGTCGATGCCGCGGTCGTCCGAGGCGTTCAGCTCGAGCACCGCGTCCTTGTACGCGGGGCCGAGCAGCGTGTGCGCGAGGCACAAGATGGAAGTGGTCTTGCCGATGCCGGGAGGGCCGGTGAAGATCAGGTTCGGCATGTTCCCGGTCGCGGCCATCGCGCCCAGTCGCTCCACCGCTTCTTTGTTGCCCACGATCTCATCGATCTTCGTGGGGCGGTACTTCTCCACCCAGGGCAGGGTGCTGTTGCTCGCGACCTTCGCCATCGTCGCAAAATGGGCGTGTCCGGTGGGTCGCCTGGTCGAAGAGAACACGACACGTGCTTCGCTCGCCCGGCGCGCAACGTGAAGTGCCGAAGGAGAGGTGTGCCGCAGGTGTGCCAACTCTTCGCTCGTCAGATTCAAAAACCCGCTGGGTGGTATCGACCACGACTCGAGAAAAGACGAGTTTTTACACTCGAAAGGTACGCTCGAGTCCCTCGAGAGACATACGTCGCCGCGCGTTCGCGGGATGCGGGGAAAGGTGACGCGCGCGATGCGCGCGAGCGTTCTGGCGCTCGCCGCGGTGCTGTTCCTGGCGCACCCCCGGGTGGCGGAGGGAGGCGCGGTGGTGTTCGCGTCAGATCAGGGTTATTTCGGGCACGAATCTGGGTCGCTCGCGCCTCGAGAGACGTACGAGACGCTGGACCGCGCGACCCTGGAGGGGATCGTCCGGGGTCTGTTAGGCGCGGAAGGCGCGCCATCGGGTGACGCGTCCCCCGCGTGGGTCGACGCCGCCGCCCTCGCCCGCGCGCCACCCAGCGTGGTCGTCCTCGGTGCCGGCCGCGCGCTCTCCCCCGCGGATCTCGCCGGCGCCGAAGTCGCCGCGGGCGTCCGGCGCGCCGGCGCCGAGCTGGTCGCGCCGAACGCCCGCGTGTCTTCGAGCGATGCGCCGTCGATCGCGACGCGAGCGCTCGCGTCGCACGAGGGCGCGCGGTTCGTGGTCGGCGAGTGCGGCGACGCGTTCGCGGCGGCGGGGGTCGAGACGGCGGCGTCGAGCGACGCGTTTCTGTCGCGGCGGCGAACCCCGGAGGCGGGCTCCGCGGACTTGGTCGTGGCGTGCGACCTGGAAACCTTCGCCGAGCTCGCGGCGTCGCTCCGCGCGGCGTCGGTGCCGCACGCGGCCGTGTTCCTCGGAGCCGAAGGTTCCGGGTTCGAGCCCGCCGAGAACGTCGCGGCGTGTGTCGCCGAGACGCGCGGCGCGCTCGAGCTTCGCCGCGGCGGCCGCGCGCTTCTGCAGGACGAGACCGAGAAGGTGTGCGACGACCTGTGCCAGCTGCAGACGAACGTCGTGAGCGGACTCGTGTTCCTTTGGGTCATCGCGCTTCCCGTGCTTTTCGGGTACGCGCTGATGCACAACCTGGACTCGCCCACGCGGTTCGAGAAGAGCAAAGACGACGACGGGCGGTGACGCGTTTCCCTTCTTTCTTCCGTCTCGCGGTGACGCGAGGTGGTGAGGCTGAACACAAAATACAAAAATACCTACTCGAGCTTCGCAGTAAAACCGCCAACTGCCGTTCTACACGCGATCACTCCGTCGCGACTTTCTCCGCCGCCGCTTTCCTGGGCGCGTTCGTGGCGGTCACCGCGGCGCCGTCGCTGAGGCTCTCGTCGCCTTCGTTCGCGTCCGCGCCGCTCGCGGTGTCCCCGTCCGGCGGCGCGTCGTCGTCGTCGGCGTCGTCGTCGTCGTCGTCGTCGTCGGCGAAGAGCGCGTCGGCGTCCTCGTCGGCGTCCTCGTCGAGGAGATACGCGTCGGCCGACCTCGTGAGCACGGAGTGGTCGAAGATCTTGTACGCCTCGTAGAGGCCGCCCGGGGGCATGCCGAGCACCATGCGCGAGAAGTCCTCGGCGCCGCGCCTCAGCTCGAAAGGCAGGGGCAGGCGAAGCTCCGTCGCCGTTGGCGTCTCGCCGGTTTCTTCTTCGCCCAGGCACGATTCGGGAGCCTCGCGCTTGAGCTTGACGATGGCCATGTCCGCCTCCTTCACCCAGTGCAGGGTGAACTGGTCCGCGGCGGGAACCTCGCACGCGTCCGCGGGGGGCAGGCCTCGGCCGGAGACGCGCAGAACGAGCTCGTCGTCCTCGAGGTGAGGGGCGAGAGCGGCGTCCGACGTCTCCACGGCGTAAGGGACGCCGAACGCCTCGGGATCCGCGCAGTCGGCGCTCACGCGAGCGCCAGTGAGCGCGGCGGCGACGCAGGCCACGGCGAAGGCGGACCGTGTGAGCATCGCGCGCGTGAGTTAGAAAGTCGCGCGGACGTGACACGCTCTCGCGGTGTGTGGCGCTTCGAACGCGAGCGGGGCTGGTGACGTCAGCCCCGAAACAGCTTTTCGAGAAAAATCTCGAAGACTTTCCGCGAGAAACGACGGTTCCGGAGGTGCCACATTTGTACACGCGCGCACGCACCTCGGGTCCATCGCGTGTCACCCCCTTCGTTCCTTTACCGACACCATGGGCGCTGCTAACCGACGCGAGGCCGCGCGCACGCGTGGCGCCAGCAGCATCACCACGGTCGTGAGCAGCTTGCCCAACCTCGGCGCGGGCGTTCGCAACTACGTCCATCACGTGCGTTTTCGCCCAAACAAGACTCTCGGACTTCTCCGCGCGCGCGAGCCCGGATCCCTCGCGACACCCGAGGCGCGCCTCGCCGAGACGCGTCGGCATATCGCCGACCGCTCGCATTCGCGTCGTCGCGCGGCCCTTCCCGTCCACGGACGCGTCCCTCCCGAGCCGCCGACCCTCCGTCCCTCGGTCGTCCGATCCGACGGTTCGCATCCTGTTCGCGTGCCACTTCCGGATCGCGCGATCGTTCTTTTTGTCTCTCGAAGAAGATCGGCGCGCGCTGACGACGTCACCCTAAACCCGAAATCCAAAACCAGGCGGTGATTCTGTTCTTCTCCGCGCTCATCGTGGCGTCGCTGCTGATGGCGTTCCTGTACGTGCCCGCGAAGACGCGCCGGGAGCCGTTCGCGGTGCGCCGAACCGACGCGTGCTTCGTGTCCAACGAGACGGTGTGCGACACGCACGCGACGAGCTCGTTTTACTTTTGGAACCTGACCAACGCCGAGGCGGTCGCCGCCGGCGCCGAGCCGCCCAAGCTTGAAGAGGTGGGCCCATACGTCATGACCGAAGGCAAGGAGAAGAAGAGCGACATCGAGTTCCACCCCGGTGAGACAAACGAGACTGACGCGAACGGAACGAGCCGCCGACCGGCGTCGGTTTCGTACGTCGCCACGTCTTACGCGCGCTGGGACGTCGACGCGTTCGGTGAAAACCTCTCTTTGTCCGACGTCATCGTCGGATTCAACCCGGCGTACGCGTCGCTCGTGCGCGCGTACGGCTCGGAACTCAACTTCCTGTACGCGCTCACCCCGCGCGTGGTCGCCGGCGCGTTGGATGGGATCGTCTCCGTGTTCCAGGCGCTCGCCGCGAACCCGGCGACCGCGGCGGCCATGCCGCACGTCGCCGCCGCCGCCGCCGACGAATCCGGCGCCGCGCTAAGGGCGTTGGCGGAGGCGCAGTGGGCGGATTGCTCCGCGCTCGGCGGCGCGAGCGTCGTCGATTTGGCGTTGCCCGCCGAGGTCCTGGCGGCGTTCCCGATCGCGCCCGAGCTCTGCGCGTACGTCAAGGCATCGACGAACGGCACGATGCCCGGCTTCGCGCCCGGCGAAGCCGCCGCGACGCGCGCGTTCCTCACCGAGTACGACCCCTCGGGCGTCTCTGCGCTCGGGTTCCTCGCCGCCGACGCCGCCGACGCGGCGGCGGCGGTTTCCGCGTTCGCCGCCGCGGCGAACATCACCGCCGCGGTGACGGCGACGCACGCGTTACTCACGAAGGGCTACGTCGACGCCGTCGCGCGCACGTACGGCAAAAACGCGGCGGCCGCCGCGATGGGCCCGCTCCTCGGCCCGGAGTCCTCCGGGATGTTCGTCGCGCGGTCCGCCGAGGCGTGGCTCATGGGGTACGTCGACCCGCTGACGAGCTCGCGGTACCCGGCGGGCGATCCGCGGCGGTTGGTCCGCGCGGTGACCAAGACGTTCCTGCACGACGACCTCGATTCGGGCGTCGACCGCGTGCCTCGCGAGGTGGCGGACCGCGCGGAGTGGCCCGGCCTCGGCGCGACGCCCTGGACCCTGGCCACCGGCGCGGACGACGCCGACCGCGCGCTGGACGTGCTGGAGAGCACAGGCGGCGCCGGCGCCACCGGATCGGGTGACGCGACTCGGTACGCGTACGTCGTCGGGAACGAGACCGCGTACGAGCCTGTTTCGGGCAAATACGCCGCGCGCGCGGTGTATTTGGACGTGAAGGAAAGTGGCGCGACGAGTAACCCCGACGTCGCCGCGTGGTTCGATTTCGGCGGATCCCTGGACCTCGGACGCGCCGTGCGCCTCGAGTTCGAAGGGTCCTCGTGGTTCGCGCACGAGGACGTCGAGTTGCACACGTTCCGCGTGTCTCGCGACGCGCTCCTGCCGTGCCCTGTGTCGCGGGCGAACTGTTTGTTCCACTCGAACGCGCACGGCGCGTTCAACGTCACTGACCACCGGTCGATCCCCACGGTCGTGACCATGCCGCACGGTCTCGACGCCGACCAAAGGCTGTGGGGCTTCGTGGACCCCGCCGCGCCAAACAACTCGAGCGCGAACCCGTTTACGCCGCGACCCGAGAAACACCAGATGGAGTGGGACGTGTTCGAGCTCTCCGGGGACGTGCTCGGGATGCGGCTGCGGTACCAGAACAACTTCCTGGTCTCCCCTACGGACGTGTTTTACCCGAACCTGTGGAGACCCGACCCCGAGAAACGCGCGTTCGACGGCGAAAAGGGCGTGTACCTGCCAATCGCCTGGGCGGACGTCTCGTGGCGCGCGCCGCAATCCGCCGTCGACGACATCGCCGCCATCATCAAGGAAGCCACGTCGCTGACCATCGTGTACATGATCGGCCTGCCCGGCGCGTCGTTCCTCTTCGTGGCGTACCACGCGTTCGCGCTGTACGTCAAGCGGCGCGTCGCCAGGGGGAAGCGCGAAGCGCGAGACGAGCTCAACGCGCAGAGACTCGCCGACGAAGAATTCGCGCGCGGCGGAGACGTCTTCGCGTTCCAACGCGGCGGCCCGCCTCCGCTCGGCCCCTCGGTCGTCGAGAAGGCGAAGCCGTTCGAGGACCACTACGCCGTGGCCGAGCACCACCACCGCGACGATGCCTCGGTGGTCGTGGTGGACGTGCACGGAAGACGCTGAGCGTCGCGTGCGTGCAGAAGAGGGGGCATCCGCGTCCCCGCCGCGCCGCGCCTCGAAACCGCGCGTGTTTCACAAGTCAAGCGAGTGTTTGTTCGAGAGGGATGGTCGTACCTGTTTCTCCCATTTTGAATGCGGATCTATCGTTATGAGCAAGCAGTCTGCAAAAACGCGACGAGACCTCGACCTCCGTTTTTCTTCCGAGAAAACGAAGCGAAGAGAATTAAATTGCCGCGCGGGCCTCAGATTCCTCGGCGCGCTCCGCACCCCGAGGTCATCTCACCTCACCCGAGGTGATGGACGAGACCCAGGTCCCCACCGACACGCAAGGCGCGACCGCCGCACCCGACGTCGCGGCGACTCAGCTCATGGATACCCAGATGCACGCGCCGAGCGGTTGGGGCGCGAATGTTCAGCCGGTCGTGGGAGACGACGACGCCACGCAGGCTCCCGAGGACTACGACGACGACGCCACGCAGGCTCCCGAGGACTACGACGACGACGCCACGCAGGCGCCAGAGGATGATGACGAGCCAGCGGAGAACGCATTCGCGGGTGCGACGCTGCCGAACCCGCACGACGAAGCGGGAAGCATTTCCGACGACGATGCCACGCAAGCGCCTCCGGACTCGCCTGAGCCGATGGAGGAGGCGATGGAGGAGGCGATGGCTCCTGAACAGCCTCTCGAGCCGGAGCCGGAGCTGGAGCTGGAACCGGAGCCCGAACCGGAGCCTGAACCTGAACCGGAGCCTGAACCCGAGCCTGAACCCGAGCCTGAATCGGAATTGGTGCCGGAACAAGAACAAGAAACGGCATCGGAGACACAACAAGAGCGTGAACGGAGTGCAGAAGCAGAGCAGGATCAATCTTCCAGTGTTGCGGCGGCAACACCTCCCACCCCGAGCACTCCAGCAACCGCGCCGAGGCCTGTAGCCCCGACCCCTGCACCAGAAACAGTGGATGATTCGACCCCAGAGCCGGTAGCAGAGGCCCCCGAACAGGAGGTTCCATCGCAAGGTGCGATTGAGGAGCTGATAGACGAGGTTGAGAACATTTTGGAGGCCGAAGAAGACAGTGCAGGCGAGGCTA
>ENA-OUOG01000057-OUOG01000057.1-marine-metagenome-genome-assembly--contig:-NODE-57-length-119810-cov-5.012444_pt1 | contig 119810 bp, 104 predicted proteins | sample MGYA00248635_ERZ508505 | MGnify/ENA primary metagenome ERZ508505 (study PRJEB26176, sample SAMN06267871) | marine metagenome | isolation source: Saanich Inlet, British Columbia, Canada | place: Pacific... | reverse complement strand
AAACTGGCAATAACTCACTGAGCGGCATTGGTGCTAGTGGCGGTGTTAATTCCGCTATATCTTCAAAAGCTGGTAATGCTGCAATTACTAAAACAATTATGATCTTAGTTGCTATTTTTATGGGTAATTGTTTGATTTTGGCTACAATTAGCGCTAGATCTGATAACTCTGCTGAATCTAAGATTGAAAAAGCTATTAAAGAGCAAGAACAATCCAAAAAATTACAAATTCCAAATATTTCTGACGAGTAAATTATGAAAACAACTTCTTTAAACCAAATTCACAAGGATCAAAAAGCAAAAATGGTTGAATTTGCTGGCTATTACATGCCATTGCAATACGAAGGATTAGGAATAGAACACGAAACGGTAAGAAATGCAGTTGGTGTTTTTGATGTTTCGCACATGGGAGAATTTTTGATTTCTGGACCCAATGCTCTCGAATTGATTCAAAAAGTGAGTTCGAATGATGCTACAAAACTAGAAATTGGAAAAGCTCAATATAGCTGTTTGCCAAATGACAAAGGTGGAATTGTGGATGATTTGATTATTTACAAAATCAAAGAAGAACAATATTTATTGGTTGTGAATGCATCCAACATGGAAAAAGATTGGGATTGGATTTCTTCTCACAATTCGATGGGAGCCGAAATGAAAGATTTATCTATGGATTATTCTTTGTTAGCTATTCAAGGTCCAAAAGCTGTGGAAGCAATGCAATCGCTTACTGAAGTGAACCTGTCGGAAATTAAATTTTATAACTTTGAAGTTGCGCCATTTGCAGGAATAGAAAACGTAATCATATCGGCTACTGGTTACACTGGTTCTGGAGGTTTTGAAATTTATTGTAAGAACAGTGAAGCCAAACAAGTATGGGACAAAGTTCTTGAAGCCGGTGTAGATTTTGGTATAAAACCAATAGGACTTGCTGCAAGAGATACATTAAGACTTGAAAAAGGGTATTGCTTGTACGGAAATGATATCAATGACACTACATCCCCATTGGAAGCTGGACTAGGTTGGGTGACTAAATTTACTAAAGATTTCATCAATGCGGATAACCTAAAAGCACAAAAAGAAGCTGGTGTAACCAGAAAACTTGTAGGATTTGAAATGATTGAAAGAGGAATACCAAGACATGACTACCCTATTGTAGATTCAGATGGTAATGAAATTGGAATTGTAACTTCTGGAACAATGTCACCAAGCCTAAGCAAAGGAATTGGAATGGGATATGTACCTACTGAATTAAGTAAACCAGATTCAGAAATAATGGTTCAGATTAGAAACAAACAGGTGAAAGCGAAGGTTGTGAAAATGCCATTTTTATAAAAAATAATTCATTCAATGAATAGAATAATAACAAATAGCTCTTTGATTCTTCTTGGAGCTATTTTTTTGTGTTCATTTTTATTCAAACAAGACGATTTAATTGGACAATGGAGAAATGAACGCTATGGATTTGAGGTTAGAATATTCAAACAAAACGAGCTATACTTTGGTCATGTAACCGATGCAGGGAATGAGAAAGGAAACGAAAAAATAAAAAAAGGTCCAATGGAAGTTTTAAAGAATTTTAAACAAACTTCGGATTCTACTTATTGTTGTGGACAACTGTTCATCCCTAAATTTAATACGAGTATTCCTGCAAATATAAATCTTACTAACTCTCAAAACTTAACAGTAATTGGCTATCTATTTGGAATAAAAACAACTTCCCATTGGAAAAAGATCAAATAAACTGAGTGTTCAAAAACAAAATTTGGATATCAAATTGAATCATCGTAATATTGCAATGAACAAACTTTTTGAACAACATGGGAGTAGCTAAAACAGAAATTTTTACTGACCAACAAAATGAAATTGCACTTTTCGCAAAAGCCTTAGGACATCCTGCGCGAGTCTCAATTCTTGAACATTTGTTTCGGATTGACTCCTGTGTTTGTGGCGATTTGGTAAACGAAATTGGACTTGCACAAGCTACTATTTCTCAGCATTTAAAAGAATTAAAAAATCTAGGTTTAATTCAAGGAAGCGTAGAAGGAACATCTGTTTGCTATTGTATCAATAAAGAGAATTGGACGAAAATGAAGTCATTGCTATCCACTTTTTTGGATCAAGATATTCAAAACACTTCTTCTTGTTGTTAGAGACTAATAAATTATTTTAATCCAATAAATTAATAATCAATGAATAATCAATTAGTACAAAAACTTGAAGATTTTGTAGAAAAAAATTGTAGAGCAGAAATTTCGGTCGAAAGAGAAACAGTTTTGACTCCGCTTATTTCTTTCATTCAAAACAAAATTGATAGCCAATCTGAAATCATACTCAACTTTATTTGCACGCACAATTCAAGGCGAAGTCATTTTTCACAAATTTGGGCACAAACAATGGCATACTATTTTGGGGTAAATAATTTACTTACCTTCTCGGGAGGAACAGAAACTACTGCTCTTTTTCCAAAAGTAATTGATACATTGACCGTACAGGGTTTTGAAATTAATCAAATTTCAGAATCTGCAAATCCGATTTATGCGATACAATACGCTCAAAATCAGCATCCAATCATTGGTTTTTCAAAAACAATGGACGACAACTTTAATCCTTCTTCGGACTTTGCAGCTATCATGACCTGCGATTCGGCTAATGAAGCGTGCCCTTTTGTACCTGGTGCAGAAAAGAGAATTCCAATTACCTACAAGGACCCAAAAGAGTATGACGAAAGTCCTATGCAATCAGAAAAATATCGAGAAAAAAGCATTGAAATAGCACAAGAGATGCATTACGTTTTTAAACAATTAACACTAAAATAATGACAGCAAAAAAATTAAGCTTCTTAGACAAAAACCTAACCCTTTGGATATTTATAGCAATGGGAATTGGAGTTTCTCTGGGTTATTTTATTCCGAGTTTTCCTACCATTATTGATTCTTTTAGTGTTGGCACTACAAATATTCCTATTGCCATTGGTCTTATACTGATGATGTATCCGCCTCTGGCTAAAGTGAATTATAAGCTCTTACCGCAGGTCTTTAAGAACGTGAAGATCTTATCTATTTCATTGGTGTTGAATTGGATCATCGGTCCTGTGTTGATGTTCGTATTGGCTTTGCTTTTTTTGCAAGACTATCCTGAATATATGGTGGGACTGATTCTCATTGGTCTGGCCAGATGTATAGCCATGGTACTCGTTTGGAATGACCTAGCAGAGGGCAGTAGTGAATATGGCGCTGGGCTTGTGGCCTTGAATAGTATCTTTCAGGTCTTCGCTTACAGTTTCTATGCTTGGCTTTTCATTACTAAGTTGCCACCAATTTTTGGCTTTGAAGGGGCCATAGTAGATATATCAATTGTGACAATCGCTGAAAGTGTGGCTATCTATCTCGGTATTCCCTTCTTGGCAGGCTTATTAAGTCGAGTGGTTTTAGTGAGGTTAAAAGGTGAGGTGTGGTATAAGGAGAAGTTTATTCCCTTCATTTCGCCTATGACCCTAATCGCACTACTGTTCACCATTCTTGTAATGTTCTCGCTGAAAGGTGAGTTGATCGTGGAGATCCCTTTTGATGTGCTCAGGATAGCGATACCACTATTGATCTATTTTGCCTTGATGTTTCTTATCGGTTTTTTCATGAGCAAAGCCATGGGTGCTGAGTATGATAAGAACGCTTCTATTGCTTTTACTGCTGCGGGCAATAATTTTGAATTGGCCATAGCGGTGGCAATCGCTGTATTTGGTTTGAATTCAGGACAAGCTTTTGCTGGAGTCATCGGTCCTTTGGTAGAAGTGCCGGCCTTGATCTTATTAGTACGTGTCGCCTTTTGGTTAAAGAAAAAGTATTACACGAGTTAGCTATAATTGAGGAGTTCTCGGTCAAGGGTATTAGCTCCATTCCACAGCTTCTTGTTCTTTTGATGAAGGGCGAAATCTGGTTTGTTTTCCGATGATTTCCCTAAATTCACCCATGCCCAGTACAAAAGTAGCCGTGGTGCAGGCCGCACCCGTTTTATTCGATCTGAAAGCCACCTTAGACAAGACGGCAAAACTTGTTGAGCAATGTAATGGTGCTGACTTGATCTTATTCCCTGAAGCATTCGTTTCTGTTTATCCACGTGGCCTGAGCTTTGGTACGGTGGTAGGGAGCCGAGATGAACAGGGGCGTGCACTCTGGCAGCGCTATTGGGATGCTTCAATAGCTGAAGGTGATGCAGCTTGCAGGCAACTGAGCGAAATGGCAAAAAAGGCACAGGCTTTCTTGGCTATTGGCGTAAATGAAAAGGATACTATTTCAGGTTCTATGTATTGTGCCTTATTCTACTTTGCTCCTGATGGAACCTTTATCGGTAAGCATCGAAAGATCAAGCCTACTGCTCAAGAACGAGTGATCTGGGCCGAGGCAGGAGGAGAGTCGCTCTGTACCTTCGAAACGAATATTGGAAAGCTGGGTGGTCTCATTTGCTGGGAAAATTACATGCCGGAAGCACGCATGGCGATGTACCAAAAAGGGGTACAGCTATATCTCGCACCAACCGCTGATGCCCGAGAGAATTGGCAAAGCACCATGAAGCATATTGCATTGGAGGGTAGATGTTTTGTGCTCGGCTGTAATCAGTTTGTAACAAAAGACATGTATCCTACAGATCTACCAGGGATTGAAGAACTTGCAGATCAACCAGCAGTGATGAGTCGTGGAGGTTCCGTAATTATTGATCCTTTAGGTGAGGTTTTAGCTGGCCCGCTTTGGGATGAGGAGGGAATCCTTACCGCTGAAATCAATTTAGACCGTGTTACTCAAAGTAAGCTGGACTTTGATCCAATTGGTCATTATGCTCGTCCAGATATTTTTAACTTTATGGTAAACGGACAACCAGAAATTAAAAAGCCATAAGCTTTGAGCAGTAAGCTTCAAGGACTTCCTGAAAGCTTGTAACTTGAAACTTGCAACTCTATCACTATGAAATACAAAAGCCTATTCTCCACTCTTTTGATGCTGCTGACCATTACAGCAGCTGCACAGACTGATTATTTCTTTCCAAAAGCAGCGCGTTTCGATAATAAAATTCCTACGCCAGAGGAATATTTAGGCTATTCGATCGGAACCCTGCATACCCGTCACGATGCGATCGTAGGTTACATGCGCGAATTGGCTAGAGTTTCTGACCGCGCCGTACTAGACACCATTGGGGAGACCTATGAGCACCGACAATTGGTGGTGCTTAAGGTGACTTCTCCTGAAAACCACAAGAACTTGGAAAGCATTCGACAAGAACATCTTAAGCTGGTAGATCCAACCGTTGATAATGGCGACCTAAATGATCAGAAATCTATTGTACTGCTCGGCTACAACGTACATGGAAATGAACCATCAAGCTCTGAAGCTGCTTTGCTAACCGCTTATTACTATGTGGCAGGACTACATGCCGAGGTCAGAAATACGTTGGATGAAGCAGTCTTGCTGATCGATCCGGCCTTTAATCCGGATGGAAGAGACCGTCACAGTACCTGGGCCAATAGCTACAAAGGCGATCCGATGGTTTCAGATCCATCAGATGCTGAGCACAACGAAATGTGGCCTCGTGGTAGAACCAACCACTATTGGTATGACCTGAACCGAGATTGGTTGCCACTAGCACATGTCGAATCACAAGCACGCATCGATTTCTATCACCAGTGGTATCCTAACGTGGTAACTGATTTTCACGAAATGGGAACCAACTCCACGTATTTCTTTGAGCCAACCAAACCCTTTGGTTCAGAGAATCCTGTGGTGCCGAGAGATAATTATGACGGTCTGAACAACCTCTTTGCTGAGTATTTTCATGAAGCATTAGACGAGATCGGCTCGCTCTATTTTACTAAAGAGAATTATGACAACAGTTATCCAGGCTACGGATCGACCTATCCAGATATTCATGGTGCTTTAGGCTTGGTATTCGAACAGGCAAGTTCTCGAGGTCATTTACAGGATTCCCGTATGGGGAAGGTAGCATTTGCGTTCACCATCAAAAACCATTTGACTAGTTCGATGGCTACCGTGCGTGCCGCTGTAGGAGAGAAGGAAACCTTGCTCAATCACATGAGTAATTACTTTCAGACGGCTGTCGAAGAAGGAGCTCAAGCTGGTGGAGGCTGGGTCTTTGGCGATCAAGCGGATGATAGCAGAAATAGCGCTTTTTTAGATCTACTCCTTCGTCATAGAGTGAAAACGTATGCGTTGGATGAAGACATCACCTTAGCTGGGAATCAATACAAAGCTGGAAATGCCTTCTATGTTCCCAATGAACAAACGCAATACCGTATGGTGCGCACCATGTTCGAAAAAGTGACTACTTTCTATGATAGCATTTTTTATGATGCCTCATCGTGGACAGCGGCGCTTTCCTACAACATGCCACACAGTCGTTATAGCGGTAAGAATGACTTGGGCGAAACGGAAATGAGCCGAACAGATCTTGGTTCTGGATATGCATCGCTAGATCGAAGTACTTATGCCTATTTGATCGAATGGGATGAGTATTATGCACCGAAGGCCTTGAATTACTTGTTGGAAAAAGGTCTTTACGTGAATACAGCCTTCAAAACTTTTGCCATAGAGACTACGGATGGTGAAAAAGAATTCGGCTACGGTACCTTGATGATTCCTGTGGCCAGACAAGAGGTGGACGCTCAATTGGTGCATGCTTTTGTAGAAGAATCTATTGAATTAGCGGGTATTCAGGCCTATGCAGTAAATACCGGATATAGTAGTAAAGGAATTGACTTGGGTTCAGGGAACTTTCAAACCATTCGACAACCCAAGGCCTTGATGCTGATTGGAGGAAATACCAGCAGTTATGAAGCAGGAGAGGTCTGGCATTTGCTCGATTCTAAAGTAGGTATGCCGATCACAAAAGTATGGACCGATAATGTCGGACGCGTGGATTGGAGTAATTACAATACGCTGGTCTTGGTTTCTGGCAACTACAGCAGCTTGGGTGAAAATACCATCAATCGCATCAAACAATGGGTGAGAGAAGGTGGCACCGTGATCACACTAAGAAATGCGACCAGCTGGGCCATCCGAAGCAAATTTGTGAATGAGTCCTTTGCCGAAACGCCTGACCATGCACCAGAGGGTAGACTCGATTATAGCACGGCCCGAGATGTTCGCGGTTCTACGGCCATTGGTGGTTCGATGTATCAGGCTGATGTTGACATTACGCATCCGATTGGCTTTGGCTATACCCGAAGAGACCTACCTGTTTACCGTAACCATAGCATTTTTATGGCGCCAAGTAAGAATCCGTTCAGCACGGTAGTGCAGTACACAGAAGATCCATTACTCGGTGGTTATGTCAACAAAGCGAATTTGGAAAAGCTAGGAGGCACAGCCTCTTTGATCGTAAGTGGCATTGGTCGCGGAAACGTCATCCTCTTTGCTGATAATCCAAATTTCAGAGGCATGTGGTATGGCACGAACAAGCTGTTCTTAAATGCGCTGTTCTTAGGGAATTTGATCAGCAGGCCTTAAAGCGATTGCATATAAAATGTTCGACACTCAGAGCGGATTGTTCGTCACTCAGAGCGGAAAGCATTGGAGCGATGAGTCTCCCTAATGAATGAGAAGACCTGTCTGCCGACAGGTAGGTTCTTCAGTCGTTCTTCGTCCTCCTTCTGAATAAAGGTTAGTTATTGGATCAATGGTGGTGCCAAAATTTAAACTATGCCCTTTTTTGGTCTTCTCAAGCCTCTCGATGCCCTTGTTGGTCTCTTGACCAACAAGTCTGTTCACTTTCCTCTTTAGTTTGTTGGTGAAGAACACCGACAAAGGCGAAGAATACTGATGAATCGGTTGACCGAAGAATCTGCTTAGGTGTGGAACTCGGCTAAGGTCTAGTACAAAAAGCTTCAAGCACTACACATCAGGTCTCCCGATGCACTTGTTGGTCTTCTTGACCAACAAGTTTGTTTAGCTATCTCTATAGCTTGTGGAGGAAGAACATCAACAAAGGCGAGAATTCCGATGTATCGGTTGATCGAAGAATCATCATCACATCTCGTCAAGACTATATTTCTTCAAATCCTAAAATATTTCACTCTGGATTTTTTATAATGCCTTCTATAGATGCGATAAGTCAATAGGATAATCACAATACTCAGGCTGGCAATAAGTGTTGTGATCATTTTTAATGGCGTAAAGACAAAGGTTAGAAAATCTAGGTTGATCAGGTCGAATTCACCAGCACTCATGTCGGCCGTACCACTACCTAATACGGAAAGATAGCCTTGTCCATATGACACATTGAATGAATTGAATGAGAAGATGATGAGTGCGAAACAGCCTAGGACGAATAAACAGATAAGGGTCTTTTTTCCTGTGGTCATACCAAGTTTGTTTAAGGTTAAAAAATGACCGGAAAGAATGACGTTAAGTTGAGGAAAGCATTCTATCCATTTCTAGCGTATTCGAAAAAGTTGTTTTGAATAAATTGACCTTCTGCTAAAAATGGCTTATTGAATATAAGTAAATTATTTGAATATCAATAGGTTAGCTATAAACATCGTTATTGAGGGGTGATTAAGGGCTTTTTAATGTGTAACTAATTATCAATTTCCAAAAGCCAAAAGCCAAAAACTATGAAACTTCACGTCATCTTGAGGGAATCTTGATTGTAAAAGCAAGATGACCGAAAGGATCTCAATCTTTTTGTGTGAATTTCCCTCCAAAACAAAACGTCATTCCCAGTTAGGACGAAGGACGACTGAAGAATCTCCCTATAGTTTACGCTCAATTAGTCTTAATGACTTTCCTTGACGATATGTTTTATTTCTTCCCCAGCTTATCCGCTACCGCCTGCGCATCTTTGTGGTATTGCGTATCACCTGTTAAAGTCCAAGCGCCTGTCTTCTCAATATAATACCGAACGGTTTTTTCCACGACAGACTCATAACCTCCATGATCTTTAAGCATGGTGTCTACCTCACGTGAATAATCCTTCTCGTTGAGCTCTCCCAATTGATAAAGATCCCATCTTTTGTTGATGCGCTTTAACTCTTCTTTGTACTTCAGGTCTTTGCTTTTGTAAGCCATTAAGAAAAGGGAGAGGGCCTTAGCCGCTGGGCTAGGGGTTTTGACAGGTTTACGGGAATGTTTCTTCATTTGACACTAAGTTCTCGTACGAAGATACGAGGCGCTTATCGAATTATTGGTTTAGTAAAGGAAAAGGTTGGAGATTGGTTTTTAGTCTACGGTGCTCAGTGAGTGGGAGATTCCCGATCAAGTCGGGAATGACGAACTATAACGAGGATGGTTCGTACGACTGGTCTATCCCATATAAGTCTGCATTTCGAGAATATTTTTCATTTTTTTCGCATATCGCATCCCGATAGCTATCGGGACACTACGCACTACGCACTACTATTTCCCCTTGTGCAATTTTTGATGTAACCGATTAAGGAGATTCCCTTTCGGCTTTCTTACTTTTTTGGCATCTTCAAGCATTACAAATTAACCATCTATGAAAACCTTAATTCAACATCATATATGTGTGTTTTTCGCCTTATTCATCGCTTTCACTTTAGTGGCTTGTGGAGGAACGGATACCACAGAGTCTAGCGATGTCATTTCTAAAGCCGAAGTCCGGATGACAGATGAGGGCTATCAATTGTTTGTCAACGATGAACCTTTCTTTATCCAAGGTGCCGGTTTAGAGTTTGGTAGCATCCCAAAATTGGCCGAGCATGGTGCGAACTCGATGCGTACCTGGCGAACCGACAATGGGCAGCGCTCAGGAAAGGAAGTGCTTGACGAAGCACATGCATATGGTTTGAAAGTCACCATGGGGATAGATGTAGGCCGTGAGCGTCTAGGTTTTGACTATGACGACGAGGAGGCCGTTGCCGCCCAATTAGAACGTATTCGGGGGGAAGTGATGGCGCTCAAAGACCATCCGGCATTGATCATTTGGGGAATTGGCAACGAATTGAATCATCACTCGGAAAATCCGAAAGTATGGGATGCTGTCAATGAGATCTCGAAAATGATCCATGAGATCGATCCCAATCATTTGACAACAACCTCTTTGGCCGGCATGAATAAAGAATATGTGGATTTAGTGGTAGAACGTGCGCCAGATTTGGATATTCTAAGTGTCCAGATGTATGCTGAGATCGAGATATTGCCACAGCGCATAGCTGAATCAGGTTATGATGGGCCATTGATGGTCACCGAATGGGGCGCGACAGGCTACTGGGAGGTAGGAACTACGGAATGGGGCGCGCCACTTGAAAATAACAGTTCTGTGAAGGCGGACTTTTACAGAAGCCGTTACCGAAAATCGATTGAATCGCAAAAAGGACAAGTGATTGGTTCTTATGTATTCTTATGGGGGCAAAAGCAAGAGCGTACACCCACTTGGTTCGGTATGTTCATGCCTGATGGAAATGAAACAGAGTCTGTTGATGCTATGCACTACATTTGGAATGGCGAATGGCCCGAAAACCGAACCCCAAGATTGAATGATTTTATGTTGGAAGGAAAAAAGGCAACGGATAACATCAAGTTGAAAGCAGGCCAGGCCTATACTGCCATGGTGGATGTAACAGATGCCGAAGGAGATGCATTAACCTATCGTTGGGAGATCATGCGAGAAAGTACGACAGATGCGACAGGAGGAGATGCTGAGGAAGTTCCTGAAGCCATTCAAGGCTTGATTACTTCTGAGCCAGGGGCTAAAGTAAGCTTCAACGCACCAGAGCCAGGTGCTTATCGCTTGTTTATCTCTGTAGACGATACCCAAGCGCATACAGCGCATGCAAACATTCCATTTTGGGTAGAGAAGTAAGGGATTCCTCTTATTGAATAGTATTAAAGAAGGTATCGCAGCAAGTGATGCCTTTCTTTTTTTCGCCTCCGTTAATGTTCTCGCCCTCGTTGGTGTTCTTCACCAACGAATAATAGGTGTAAAATCGAAATCTTGTTGGTCAAGAAGACCAACAAGGGCGGAGCGATGGGTGAGTCGGTAGAGATGTAGTCTTTGTTGCCAATGAGTTCTTCATAGCCCTCAATGCGCAAGTAGTGCAAGCGGCTGTTGATTTCTGACAAACGCTTTTAATGTTATAGTTATCGGCATTTCCTCATGGCCTTTTAGCAATCGTTTACGGCTGACTACTAGGGTATTTCATGGATAAAATCAATACCTCCAACTCTTTAAGTCAGCACCTTTAGGGGCCACTTTAGCCACCTTTTCTGCATATTTTTGAATAAACATTTGATGATAGCGTAACCTGCTGATGTGGTTCCCATTCTCAGGGTCGCCATTCCAGCAATGTTCTGCTCGATCGCCATAGGCTACCTCACCATTGTAATATGGATCCGTAGTCTCTTCCAACATCTCTTCTGCTAAGTATACGGCATTATTGAGGTAGTAATTGTCCATATCGCCGCAGTACAGGTGGATCTTGTTCTTCCAATCATTGCCATGTTTGTCCCAATCTCTTTTTAGGATATGGGATAGGTCATAATTCTCCTTCCAATACGCAGCTACTTCTTTATCGATTTCTCCGGTAATAGGGTCCCAGATTCTTTTCGGATAACCCTCTTCGTCAATCGGTGAATAGGTGGCCTCCCAAATATCCCATTGCTGACCAGAGCGTCCTTTTGAGCCTAAGACGAGTTCCCGATAATTCATGTCGCGCAAAGTGGCATCCACATTGCCCAAATAATCTCTATGGCCAGCGACCAGTGTTTTTCTAAAGGTGCCCTCTTTATAATAAGCGTTCTCATCTTCATAAATATTGACTAAGGTATTGGCTCTGAAATCAATAGGGTCGGGGCAGGCCGCGAAGCACATGCCATACTCTTTAGGATATTTCACTTGAACGGCCAGCGATTCCCATCCACCGGTACTTCCTCCGTAAACAAAGCGCGACCATCCTTCACCAATCCCTCTAAATTGTTCTTCGATATAAGGAATCAGTTCGTAAGTAATGGCATCACCATAAGGGCCTTGTGCTTCACTATTGACCGCATAAGAATCATCATAATAAGGCGTTGGGTGCTGTATTTTGATCGCAATGACTCTTGGGAAATCAGGTCCAGTCCAGGTTTTGTAAAAGTCATAAGCCTCCTGTTCGACAATGATGTTATAACCATCAACCCCAAAACGCTCACTGTATACAGGTTTAAGATCGGGGTCAGGAGGTGTGGTGCTAAAACCGCCAAAATCGCTAGGGAAATGCCCGTGCATAATGGCCAAGGGGTAGTTCACGTCAGGATGCGTATCCCATCCTTCAGGTAACAAAATATGTGCGCCTAAGTACATGTCCCTTCCCCAAAAATCACTCAGTAGCTTACTTTTCACCTTGATGTGCTTGATGTACTTCGTATCCTCAGGTTCAGCAATTGGTGGGATCTTCTGGTCCAGTTTTACACTTAGATTAGGGAATTGCCCTTTCTTGATCGTGATCTTTTGAGGAGTAGAATAGAGGTTGCCGGGCGCTCGGTTCCACTGCTGTCCTTCGCCTCTGTCCATAGGCAGTTTGACGACATGCCCGTCTGCGCGATTGAATGTTTCATACTTGTGAAACACAACTTGTAGGGTGTAATCGCCCGAGGGCAGCTCTTCGAAGCTCCGAATAGGATAACCAAAGGCTTCCATGTCAAATTGCTGGTTCTCATTAGGTTGCCAGTTTTCAACGTCCATTCCAAAACCTTGACCCGTTTTTGCATCATCTCTCAACATAAACCGGGGTTCAGTGCCTTCTTGATCAGAGATCAATACGATCAATCTGCCATCCAGTGCTTCTTCGTAATGTTCTGATGGGAAGAGCACTTGGAGGGGTGCTGAATTCGGAGAGTTCGTACATGCGAAAATGGTGCTTAGAAGAACAAGCAATAGTAAAGATACTTGTTGACGTTGGTTATGTGATCTGTTGAACATAGTGATGGGTTAAAAAATGGCTTTGTTCAATATAAAACAATCCTTAGAAAAAGAACAGATAACCCACCATCCGCTGAACAAATCAACTAAATAAGTTACAGATCATCTCCTAACTCAACCCATGCAACTCGTAACTCATCACTTAGTAACCAGCCGCCTGTCCGTCTTTGCGTGATTCTGAAGCGCCAGCATATACTTTGCGCATGAGGTCTACCATAATGGCTTGATAACCTCCATAAATACCCACTCCTGTACCAATACGGTGTCCTTTCTTTCTCAATTCACGGACTGTTTTGTAATCGAAGCCAGTTTCTAAATTAAGCGTACCACCGTTGGTCATTTGGGAACCCGTTGGTTGTGAACTGCCGACATGGCGCATTCGAGGTGCATCTCCTGCTTCTTGTAGGTTCATACCAAAGTCGATGAGGTTCACAACGATCTGTGCATGTCCTTGAGGTTGGACTGCTCCACCCATCAAACCAAAGCTTACCCACGGTTGGCCGTCTTTCGTGATAAATGCAGGGATAATGGTATGGAAAGGTCTTTTGCCCGGCTCGAGGGCATTGGCATGGCTTGGGTCCTGCACATTGAACATCTGACCGCGGTTTTGTAAGACAAAACCTAAACCATCGGGGACCATGCCTGAAGCAAACTCATAGTAAATACTTTGGATCAATGAAACCATGTTGCCGTCCTTATCCGCTACTGTTAGATAGGTTGTGTTCCCCGTCTCGATCTCAAGGTCTCCAGCAGGGTAGGTGCGAGCGGCTTCATTCGGATCTATCAATTTTCTACGTTCTGCAGCATATTCTTTAGAGATCAATTCATCAACGGGCAGTTTGCTAAAGTCTGGGTCTGCATAGAATTTCGCCCGGTCCTCATAGGCCAGTTTTTTTGCTTCCGTAATAGCATGCAGGTATTCTGGGCTGCCAAAACCCATGCTTTTAATGTCATAACCTTCGAGGATGTTCAACATTTGCAATGCCGCTGTCCCTTGTCCATTTGGTGGTAGCTCCCAAACATCATACCCTCTATAATTAGTGCTAATCGGTTCAACCCATTCACCAGAATGTGAAGCGAGGTCTTCATAGGCGAGGAAACCACCGTGCTTTTTCATGTATGCATCAATTGTATGGGCGATATCACCAGTGTAGAAGGCGTCTCTTCCTTCCTTTGCGATCTTATCATAGGTGTTGGCAAGGTCAGTATTGACAAAAACCTCACCTTTTTGTGGAGGACGACCATTGGGTAGGTAGGTTTCGGCAAAGCCCGGAAAGTCTACTTTGTTTTCATAATTTGTGGCCATCTCATAGGCGATCACCTCCGAAACGGGGAATCCTTCTCGCCCATATTGAATAGCAGGAGCGAGGATGTCCGTCATCGGTAGTTCACCAAATTTTTCATGCATCATGAACCAACCGTCCACCGTGCCGGGAGTTGATACCGCTAGCGGACCAAAAAGAGGAATCCCATCCATACCCCTTTCCATGAAATAATCGATGTTTAAAGATTTTGGAGAGCGACCACTACCATTAAAACCATAGAGCTTTTCTGTTTTGGCATCCCAGACGATAGCGAAGATGTCTCCACCAATACCACAACTGGCAGGCTCAACCAGGCCTAGGACTGCGTTCGCTGCAATGGCTGCATCCATGGCGCTTCCACCTTGTTGTAATATTCTAAGGGCAGCTTGGGTAGCCAAAGGCTGGCTTGTGGCAGCCATGCCATTTTTAGCCAGTACTTCAGAGCGAGTAGTAAATGCTTGTCCAGTAAGTCGGTCTTGGGCATGGAGTGTGCCAGCGATAGCAAAAAGGCTGAGTAGAACAAATAGCTTCTTCATGACAGAGTAGATTTTTATCCAAAACTAAGCAGGGAAGGAGCTTGTTCGAATGGTTTTTCTATTAGCGGGAAAGGAAATTGATTAAATAAGCCATTTTAGCAGCTAGCTGTTAAAGATAACTGCGTCTTGTCAGTATGTTAGCCATTTGGGTTTTTGTTTAATGATCATTTTTTGAATAGGGCAGTCATCATCATGAGCGCCTTTGAGGTAACCTGAAGCCATCAAGAATTCTTTGGTGGTTTCTTTGCCCATGAATTTGAAGGTCTTTTTAAAAAGCTTGATCCATTCTTCAGCGGGTTTGGGAGATTGTTCGTTGAGCCAAGCTTTAAAACTACCATGCGATTTCTGCAATTCAACAATCACTCTCCCATTAAAAATGGCAGCATGAATCTTCGCACGCATGCGGATAATACCGGGGTTCTGAAGTAGCTGCTCAACCTTGGCCTCATCAAATTGGGCTACTTTAGCGATATCAAAGTCTGCATAAGCTTCTCTTATAGTCCCTTTTTTCTTAAGTACGATATCCCAAGAGAGTCCTGCTTGATTCATTTCCAAAAGCATCTTTCCGAATAGTTCATCATCGGTTTGGCATGGGAAACCATAAGTTGTATCATGATAGTTTTGATGTAACTCTGTTAGCTTATTTGACTGAATCGCTTTGCAATAACTCATTTTAGTAGAACCAGGTGAAGGTCGAAATATACCAAGCGGTCAACAATACAGGCCAGAATAGAAGTTTCATTCTGAGATTGTCATGTTTAAAAAAACTAGACTCAGAGCCCCGAAGGAAAGAAGCTGTGAGAATGGTCTGGAATACAATAACTCCATAAATACAAAAGTAATACAGCTCGATATAAGTAATTTCTGGCGTTTGGATCCGACTTCTCTCATTCACTTGTGAGATGATCAGGATAAAGAGAAAACCAGCAGCGCTTTGCACAACATTCATCACATTCATGCCTGAAATTTTCTCTTCATTTCTAGAGGAAATATAAAGCACCAAGAACATGATCAAAGCGACCACCATAATGGGAATAATATTGGCAATGATAGGACTCACAAAGAGTCTTTTGATCACAATGGTGTAAACCAGATTGGGTTCTGGTCTTATTGGTAAGCCAGTACCAAAGTTGGTACGTGACCCAAAGCTCTCAAAGGTAAAAAATGTAGATATGGTCTTGAAAGCAGGGGTATTTACCGCGGCCCTTAAACCAGGTCTGGCAGAAGGGTTCAGTACATCATAGCTTTCCAAATCGGGTACAAATAGAATGTTTTTGCTTGCATCTGGATAACTGAAAGAAATACTCAAGTCGTTTTCTTCAAATGGGAATTGCTTGTAAGAAAAATCTTCTTCAACCGTCACCCTGAAATTATACTCTACCAATAAATAGCTGCCTTTATCTATTTCATATGTTTTTTGCAGAATTACAGGCCTGATATCAACTGCAGAACCATTATTCACATAAATATCAATGGGTGCTGTTTTTAATAATGATTTTGGGTATTTAAGCCAGAGTTTGCCACTGATACTCCCTTCAAAAGAGGTTTTTATCTCGAAGGATTCTACATACAAACCTAAAGGAACTCGAGTATAGGTGCTTCGTGAAATACTCAATTGTTCTTCATCGAAAGTCTCGACATATTTATTGATGATGGATTGATTGACTATGCGTTCCTTAACACTTTCAAGAAGTGAAAAGTCTGTGTTGAGATTTAAGTAACAGATCAGAACAATATTACCAACCATAATGATCGAATAGCCAGTTGATGCTACCCACAACTTAGGTTTATTTAATTTTTTAAGATTTAAGAGAAGCAATAGTCCAAAGAGGAGAACCATTCCCAAAACAAAGCCGATTTGGATAGTTTTTTTTCTTAAAAAATCCGAAGTACCTAATAAGTCCGATTCTGCTAAGACCAGAATGTATTTCCAACCGGTCAGGTGAGAGGTGTTAAAGAAAAAGAATGATTCATTGTAGGTATAAGTACTGGCGTATTTGGTATAACCAGACTCTTTAGATTGATAGGCATTAGAGGCTTCGTTACTTCTGTTTCCAGCGGTTTCATAGAGGTTTTCTAAAAGATTCTCAGTATTTGGGTGAGAGATGATGGTTCCTTCTTGATCAGCAATAAAACCGTAACCAGATTCTCCCAACGTTAGACTCTGAACTAGGGTAGTGACTGTGGTTAAAGCAATTGAAAAATCTAAAACCCCTATATTTTCCTTATTGACCTTAATTGGCAGGGTATAGTCAATGACCATCTCGTTGGCAGCTTCTGCAAAATATGGTTTAGACCATTTTGCGCTATCTGAAAGAATGCCTTCAGTATACCATTTAGATGAAGCTAATGAGGTATCTGCGTAGTCATATATTTCTTCAACAAAAATAACAGTGTCTCTTGCATTATCATAAAAAGGTGCAAATCGCTCTTTTCCTAAGAAAAAACCAGGTTCGAAGGCAGCCGTGATTCCATAAATGAAGGTGTAGTTTTCTTTGATCGATTTTAAATTATTGATCAGGTCCTCTTCTGTATTAAAAGCTATGATCTCTCTTTTCGTTTTCTCAGCTTTTTGAACGAACTCTTTAACCAAACTATCGATCTCAACTGTCAATTTATCAACAGCTTCTGTGCCTATGGCTACACTGGTTTCGTTCCTCTCTTTTTCGAAATTCTTATACTCTATAAAAAAATAGACAGTCGAAAAGAGTGCTAAGCACAGAAGGAAAATGAACGTACGTTTGAATTGCATTTGTAGAAAACCTAAGATTGAATATAACCAAAAAGGTCTCTTCTCGAAGCTGCGAGAGAGACCTTTTTTTATGTCTTAGGTTTTTAGCTTAAGCCATTGCACCTTCAAGCTTAGAAGTCAAGACGTTTTTCGGCACTGCACCGATCACTTGATCAACAACTTCTCCACCTTTGAAAACAAGAAGCGCAGGAATGGAACGAATGCCATACTTCACTGAAAGCTCTTGATTGGCATCAACATCTACTTTTCCAACTACGGCTTTGCCATCGTATTCACCAGCAATTTCTTCTACAACGGGTCCGACCATTCGACAAGGTCCGCACCAGGCTGCCCAGAAGTCCACCAATACCGGTTTGTCTGATTTTAATACTACTTCTTCGAAGTTGCTCTCATTGATCTCTACTGCATTCGCCATGATAAAATATTCTGTTAAGTTTTAGGTTTTTCTTTGTTGAGAATAAGACAACAAAACTAGTTAAAAAGTTCATAATAATTATCCGATCTGAAAAGACTAAACGGTCATCAGTTGTGCATGGTCTGTCATGGCTTGGAGTTCTTTGATCAATTCGTTGTTGGGCTCTATTTTGACTCGCCTCGAGATCAGGTCAACGCTTAGGTTTTCCGCTTTATCGAAAAGTTGAATTTTTAGGTCTGTATTGCCTTCATGCATTTGCATCAATTGCTCCAATTTTTCAATCATTTCCTGATCGACCAATTTCGCGTTGATCTTAACCAAAATGCCCTTGCCCAGTTTTTCACGGAGTTCACTTAAGAGCGAAATACTGGCCACTTGAAGGTCCCAGTCTTCTGGGCTGGGGGTTAGCTTAGGGTTTTCATTGATCTCTTTTTTCTTACGCCAATTCAATTCGACTTTCCCTCTGATGAAAAGAAATTCACCCGGTCGTAAATAAGGTGCGAAATTCATGCATTTTTCACCCAGAAGGAATAAATCAGTTGTTGCGTGGTAATCTTCCAAGCTTAACACGGCGAAAGGCTTTCCATTCTTGGTTTGGCCATTGCGCACCCCATTCACGATACCGCCTATCGCAATTTCTTGATTGGGAAAGCGATTGATCTCTGAAATGGGTTTGCAAAAACTCTCGATCTCAATATTGAATTGATCAAGTGGATGACCTGAAATGTAAAAACCAACAATTTCTTTTTCCAGCTTTAGCTTTTCCATCTGGTTAAATGGCTCCATTTCTGGAACCTTTGGGAGAGGCGTGGCCACCGCACTATCACCACCGAATAGCGCTACCTGTGCTGCATCTTTTTCAGCCTGTTTGGAATTGGCATAACGGATGACCTTTTCGATCAAGCTTTGCTCTCCTTCTGGGGCATAGAGGTACTGCTTGCGGTGGTAAGTATCGAAGCAGTCAAAACCACCTGCTTGCGCCAGTGATTCGAAGTTCTTTTTATTGACCGCTCTTAAATTGACTCGTTCGGCAAATTCAAAGATGTTCTGATAAAGCCCATTTTCTTTTCTCTCTAAAATGATCGATTCAATCGCAGCTTCTCCAACTCCTTTGATGGCACCCATGCCAAAACGAATCTCTCCTTGCTGGTTTACCGTGAATTTGTAATTGGATTCATTGACATCCGGACCTAAAACAGGAACGCCCATGCGCTTGCACTCTTCCATAAAGAAGGTCACCTGCTTGATGTCGTTCATGTTATTGCTCAATACCGAGGCCATGTATTCTGCAGGGTAATGCGCTTTTAGATACGCCGTCTGAAAGGCGATATAGGCATAACAAGTCGAGTGCGATTTGTTGAAGGCATAGGAAGCAAAAGCTTCCCAGTCGCGCCAGATCTTATTGAGTTTCTCTTCATCATGACCTTTGGCTTTCGCTTGCTCGATGAACTGTGGTTTCATCTTATCCAGTACATCACGTTTCTTTTTACCCATGGCCTTGCGCAGCACGTCGGCTTCACCTTTGGTGAAATCTGCGAGCTTTTGCGAGAGCAGCATCACTTGCTCTTGATAGACTGTGATACCATAGGTCTCTGCCAGATACTCTTCCATGGCAGGCAGGTCATAGCTGATGGCTTCATCACCGTGTTTTCTTCGGATGAAGGAGGGGATGTATTCTAAAGGCCCTGGACGATACAAGGCGTTCATTGCAATGAGGTCGGCAAACTCAGTAGGTTTTAACTCTTTCATATACTTCTGCATACCGGCAGATTCGTACTGAAAGATTCCGACAGTTTCACCGCGCTGGAAAAGCTCGTAAGTCTTTTTATCATCGAGCGGGAAGTCATCGGGGACCAAGTCAACATCATGCCGCTCTTTCACATTCTTTACGGCGTCTTTGATCAAGGTGAGTGTCTTTAGTCCAAGGAAATCCATCTTCAACAAGCCAGCATCTTCCACCACGGCGTTGTCAAATTGCGTACACCACATGTCTGAATCCTTGGCCAAGGCAACAGGCGCAAAGTTGGTGATGTCGTCTGGTGTTATGATCACACCGCAGGCATGAATGCCGGTATTACGGACTGAGCCCTCTAATACCCGGGCTTGATTGACTGTTTTGGCTTCGAGGGTATTTCCTTCCGCTACTTTTTTCAATTCTTGCGCCAATACAATCTGTTCAGAGCGTAGTTTGTTTTTCAATTCTTTGTCTGAAAGACTAAAGAGTGCTGCCAATTTGATGTCAGGAACAAGTTTTGCTACGCGATCGGCATCGGGTAAGGGTAGTTCTAACACCCTTGCAGTATCTCTGATCGACGATTTAGCAGCCATGGTGCCATAGGTAATGATCTGTGCCACCTGATTCTTACCATACTTTTCGATCACATAGTCGATCACTTTCTGTCTGCCTTCATCATCAAAATCGATGTCAATATCAGGTAGTGAGACACGATCTGGATTCAAAAAACGCTCAAAAAGTAGATCGTACTTAATGGGGTCGACGTTGGTGATATTAATGCAATAGGCCACTGCACTTCCTGCCGCTGAACCACGGCCCGGTCCAACGGAAACGCCCATCTCAGTCGCTTTATTGGTGAAATCCTGCACGATGAGGAAATAGCCAGGGTAACCTGTCCTCTCGATGGTCTCTAACTCGAAGTCTAGGCGTTCTTTGATCTCATCAGTGATCTCTCCGTAACGCTTTTTTGCTCCTTCATAGGCGAGGTGCTTCAGGTATGCGTTCTCACCCCGCTTACCGCCATCAGCTTCATCTTCTGCTTGGACGAATTCTTGCGGAATACCATATTTCGGTAATAAGACATCGCGTTCTAATACGTATTCCTCAATTTTATCGACGATCTCGTTGGTGTTGCTGATCGCTTCTGGGATGTCAGAGAAGAGCTTTTTCATCTCTTCTGGTGATTTGACATAGAATTCGTCATTTGGGAAACCATAACGGAACTCACGCCCTCGTTTACCGATGTATCGCTTCGGTTTATTAACGGATTCCGCATCCTTTACACAAAGCAATACATCATGCGCAGTGGCTTGCTCTTTTCTGGTGTAATAGGTGTTATTCGCCGCAATCGGCTTCACTTCGTACTTTTTAGCATATTGAAGCAGGATGTCATTGACGTGGTTTTCTTCTGGGATTTGGTGACGGTTGAGTTCTACGTAAAAGTCATCCCCGAAATTTTCTTTCCACCAGACAAAGGCTTCTTCAGCTTGAGTTTCGCCCACGTTCAAAATTTTATAAGGCACTTCTCCCCAAAGTCCCCCAGTGGTGACAATTAGGTTTTCCTTGTATTTCAGGAGGTCGTTCTTATCAATTCGCGGCACATAATAGAAGCCGTCGGTGTAGGCGATGGACGAAAGTTTGACCAGGTTGTGATAGCCTGCGCGGTTTTTAGCAAGGATAACGGTTTGAAAACCGTTGTCCTGTGTTTTTTTATTGCTTCGGTCTGCACAAATGTTGAATTCGCAACCAACGATCGGTTTGATGCCAGCCAAAAGTGCTGCGCGTACAAACTGAAAAGCAGCCATCATGTTGCCATGGTCGGTCAATGCAATGGCTGGCATCCCCATGTCTTTTGCTGCACTGACTAAATTATTAACCTCTGAAACAGCCTGAAGTATAGAGAATTGTGAGTGAACATGCAGGTGGGAGAAAGGTACATCTTTTAGGTCTTGAAGTCCCTCTTTGTCGATTTTGCCAGTGTCTGCTGAGGCTTTTAGTTCCTCTGCTTTGGCGAAATTGGCCTCATCAAGTACGGGTGCCTCATAGTGGATGTCTACAATGGCGACACCTTCAACAGGAGGGATCACCGATTCTTTTAAGAGGCCAAAGAAACATTTTGCTGTCGCATTGACATCATATGCGGCATCGTGCGCTTCCTCGAAAGCCTCACCAAATAATTTGATGTGAAGCTCTGTTAAGGTAGGCCACTTGAACTGGCCACCTCTACCTCCCGGAATAGCACAGAAGTTAGTTGCTTCAAGTTTAGTGTCAAGTTGGGGGAGAGGCTCCAGCGCATTCTCCTTTTCCATCCGCAAGTATTCACAACCCACTATGTTATAGTCAAACTCAACGTTATGACCAATACCGTGCTGTGCTTTCTGGATATCTTCCTGAAAGATGGCTAAGGCTTCCTTCAGCTCAATGCCTTCTTCTAAGGCTCTTTCAGTGGTGATTCCATGGATCTGAACCGAATTGTAAGGGATGGTGAAGCCATCAGGCTTGACAATGATATTCTTTGCGTCGAGTAATTTTCCCTTTTCATCATGTAGCTGCCATGCCAATTGAACCAGCCTGGGCCAGTTGTCAAAATCAGTTAAGGGCGCATTATAATTAGCCGGTAAACCAGTGGTCTCGGTGTCAAAGATCAGATACATAAATACTTAGTTCGATTGGGTGTTTTTCGATTGAACTCAATCAACTAAAGTAATGATTTGCCCCAAAAGAGTGAAGCTAATTTGGGCTAAATGATCAGCAGTCGAACCACTAGGGTCAAACTGAGTACAGCCAAAATAGCTAGTGTGGTCAAAATGAAAAACACATTGATTTGACGCTTCATTTCTTTGGCAGAATTTATCGTTGTGGTCTCAGTCGCTTGAAGTGTAAATGAGTGAGCGCTTTTAGGCTGATTTGAAATGCTCATCTGCTGTGCATTACGCGTGGGTAATGGGTGATGCCGCTCATGCTGAACAGCTTGATGATGTTCGGTTTGTTCGTATGATTGAAGAGTTAACATATAGAGTTAAACTAACTCTTGAGCCCAGTTTGAAAGAAATAATGACCAGCGGTGCTAGGGACTTTTAAGTGTATGCTGCAAATGCCCCATGAGAAATAACGGGATACGCACTTATGAAAGGACAATTCTTAAACATCATTGACTGATGAAGGAATGATGAGTAAAATGTATGAACTGTTGCAGCCTTTAAATAATGCTTAATTGAGAAGTAGTTTGTTGATTAGTGCAATGTTCCTTTTTTCAATGTCTGTTAATTTTTCGCCTACCTCACCAACTGCCGTGTACCATGGTTGCTCGTCAAAGTAATCTTGTACGCGTTTAGACTCGAAGATCTGGCCATAAGAAGCTAGGATCTCATTTTTGATGTCTTGCAATTCACTTCTGCTGTATTCAGAGAGGTCTTCCTCACGGATTAATTCCATAGATGCAAAAACATATTCACGGTCTTCGATGAATGTTTTGGGTGCACTTAACTCCATCAAAAAACCATTGGATTGGATTTCGAAATACTGGAAGTACAGCGTCAATTCGGTTATTGCATTATCGAGTGATGCTGAGGTGTCGCTTAGGTCAATGCCACTTCCTCTTCTTTCATAATGGCAATGATATCACCATCCAGCGTACCTTCAATGGTGTTGTGCCGTTGCGCATCAAGATCAATTTCGCACATCTCCGTTGTTTTCGCAAAGTCGATCATCATGCCATTTCGGTCTAGTGTCACAAAATAGGCCATCTGACACTTCATTTTGTTTTCAAAACCGATCAACAACCCGTAATAATTTCTCGTACGCTTGAAATCGAGTAATTCTAGACTGCTCTTGTAATCTAATTCTTCTATAGCGGTGATCTTTACGAAATCTTTCACCAGTGATGGAATCAGGGTGCTTTCGTCTTCAATACTGTTGATGAATGTTTTGAATGCAGCAGCTTGACCATAGCTGGAGAAGGAACTTAAGCAGCAAGCAAGGATAAAAGCGAATGCGGTTTTTGTCATGTTGTTTTTGGTTGAACCACAAGATAGGTAAAGCGGATGCGAGTCTGAAAGAAAATTAATGTCTTTCGTAAACGAATTCCGGTTCTTGAACATCAACCGTGCCTTGCTCATTGATCGCGCTCAGCATTACCGTTTTACATTCGTTGATCAATAATGGGTCATACTGGGCAGAAACCCTTACATAGTTCTCTGTGAAGCCATGCATCATACCATCTTCCACATCGTCTTCAAACAATACTTGATGTGTTGTGCCTAATTGTGATTCATAAAATGCTCTTTTCTTTTTCTCTGAGAGAATTCGGAGCATTTTAGATCGTCGCGTTCTTTCCTTTTTAGGTACCACCTCAAGCATTTCGGCTGCTGTGGTATTTGCCCGCTCCGAATAAGTGAATACATGCAAGTAGGAGACAGGCAATTCATTTAGGAAGTTATAGGTATCTAAGAAGTCTTCTTCTGTTTCTCCCGGGAAACCCACGATTACATCTACGCCAATTGCCGCTTGTGGCATCAATTGCTTGATTTTATTCACACGGTCTTCGTAGAGCTCTCTTAAGTAACGTCTGCGCATGGCGCGCAAAGTCTTGTTATTACCTGACTGTAAGGGGATATGAAAGTGCGGTACAAAACGATCAGATATACTGACAAACTCAATGATCTCATTGGTCAATAAGTTGGGCTCGCAGGAAGAAATCCTGAAGCGATCTATCCCTTCAACTTGATCTAAAGCTTTTACCAGATCAACGAATCGTTCTTTTCTTTTGCCTTCTTGAATGCCGAAATCACCAATGTTCACTCCTGTAAGGACTACTTCTTTTTGCTCAGTGGCGGCAATCTCTCTGGCTGACTTCAGTATGTTTTCTATACTATCGCTTCTGCTTTTGCCGCGGGCTAAGGGAATGGTACAGAATGCACAATGGTAATTACAACCGTCCTGTACTTTTAGAAACGTTCGGGTACGGTCATTGATTGAGAATGCATTGACAAATAATCTTGCTTCGGTCACCTCTGAAGCAATGACCTGAGTCTGCTCCGGTTTTTTAAAGTCATCAATGAGATCGAGCAACCTGAATTTTTCAGCGGCACCAAGAACGGTATCAACGCCGGGTATTTCGGCAATTTCTTTCGGCTTGAGCTGGGCATAGCAACCCACAATTGCTACGAATCCATTTGGATTGATCTTCTGCGCTTCCCGAACAATTTTTCGGCATTTTTTATCTGCATTGTCAGTTACACTGCAAGTATTAATTAAGAAGATATCGGGTGTTTCAGCAAACGCGACCTTTCGATAGCCTTTTGCCTCAAACTGTCTTGAGATTGTAGAGGTCTCAGAGAAATTTAGCTTGCACCCTAATGTGTAAAACGCTACCTTCTTCATTAGTCATTTGTGAGGCGGCAAAGATAATCAATTCGCTTTGGCAAGTTCAATAAAAGCCACATAAGTCGTCCCATTTTTTAATTTTCAAGCATTTTCGTTTACGAGAGACCTTTATTAGCTGTTGAAAACGTAATTTCAATCGAATTCAATAAAAATAATACCCTGAAATAGGATGGATTTCGTTTTTGTCCTACTTTTGACCTGTCTTTTAAACATAATTTCTTAAAAACATGTCGAACCAACGTCAAAGAGCATTAAACATCGTACAACAACGTACGACTGACAGAGTTTTTGCGCCGGCTGATAAGATATCAGACTTCTTCGCAGACGATGTCTTTACCATTGATAAGATGAGAGCCAATTTGGCTCCGGAAACCTTCAAAAAAGTTCATTCTGCCATTCAGAAAGGTAAGAAGATCGACATTGAGGCAGCCAGTGAAGTGGCTTCTGCAGTAAAAACCTGGGCGATTTCAAAAGGTACAACGCATTATACCCACTGGTTTCAGCCATTGACAGGATCTACTGCTGAAAAGCATGATTCGTTCTTTGATGCCCACAAGGGGATTGAAGTGTTCAAAGCTGCTGCGTTAATTCAGCAAGAACCAGATGCTTCTTCATTCCCGAATGGAGGAATCAGGTCTACTTTCGAAGCAAGAGGTTATACTGCATGGGATCCTTCTTCACCTATCTTTATCTGGGGTAGAACGCTTTGCATTCCTACAATTTTCGTTTCCTACACAGGAGAGGCATTGGATTACAAAGCGCCTTTATTAAAAGCGGTAGAGGCCGTAGACAAAGCTGCGACTAAGGTATGTCAGTTATTTGATAGAAATGTCAACCGTGTGAGTGCATCTCTAGGCTGTGAGCAAGAATATTTTGTCATTGACAGAGCCTTATATAACGCACGTCCTGACCTAGTCATGGCGGGTAGAACTGTATTCGGTCATCACCCAGCGAGAGGACAACAATTAGATGATCATTATTTCGGATCGATCCCAAGTCGTGTGTACAATTTCATGAAGGACTTTGAGATCGAATGTTTGAAACTAGGTATTCCTGTTTCAACTCGTCACAATGAGGTAGCTCCAGCTCAGTTTGAGGTAGCCCCTGTTTTCGAAGACATTAACGTAGCGACAGATCACAATTCATTGATGATGGATGTGATGAGTCGTGTGGCAGAACGCCATGACTTGGCTGTGTTGTTCCATGAAAAACCATTTGCCGGATTGAATGGTAGTGGTAAGCATAATAACTGGTCATTGATCACATCAACAGGTATCAATGTTTTCCAGCCAAGCACAAGTGCTAGAGAAAACCTTCAATTCTTGACCTTCTTGGTAAACACCATCATGGCTATCCATGAAAATGCAGGACTTCTCAGAGCGAGTATTGCTTCAGCAGGAAACGACCACCGTTTGGGAGCCAATGAGGCGCCTCCAGCGATCATGTCTGTGTTCTTAGGTTCTGACCTGTCCGCAGTTCTTGATGAATTGGAGAATAACGGTAACATCACTGTTGACAAGGGAGATAACATGTACATGAAGTTGGGAATCGATAAGATCCCTCATATCATCCTTGATAATACAGATAGGAATAGAACGTCTCCATTTGCTTTCACTGGAAACAAGTTTGAATTCAGAGCAGTGGGTTCTGATCAAAATGTGGCTGAGCCAATGACCGTATTGAACTTGATCATGGCAAAGCAATTGAAGCAATTCCATGCTGCAGTATCTGATCAAATAGCGAAAGGTGAGGATAAAAAATTGGCTATTGTCAATGTGCTAAGGGAATACATCAAAGCTTCGAAGAATGTGAGATTTGAAGGAGATGGCTATTCGCAAGAGTGGGAAAAAGAGGCAGAGAAACGTGGATTGCCAAACGTAAAGGATACAGCAAGAGCGTTAGATGCCTATGTGACTGACGAGGTGAAAAAGGCCTTTGAAGAATTCAACGTGATGTCTGCCATTGAGTTAGAGGCAAGAAATGAAATTCAGCTTGAAAATTACATTCTGAAACTTCAGATCGAAGCCCGATTGATCAGTGAGATCGCAATGACGCAGGTGATTCCTGCTGCAGTGAAATACCAGAATAAATTGATCAGCAATGCGCAAGGATTGAAGGAGTTTGGTTTATCGATCGAACATGTGTCAGCTGTTCTTGATAAGATGAACGGTTATATGGGAACGATCCAGTCTGCTGTTGATGGCATGAACAAAGAACGTGGTGTGGTCAATGACATTGAAGACATCAGGGATAGAGCCATTGCCTACGGTGATAATATCAAAGGGAAGTACTTTGATCAAATCAGGGAAGCTGTCGATAAATTAGAGGTGATCCTTGATGATGAGGATTGGCCACTATTGAAATACAGAGAAATGTTGTTTTTAAGATAGTCTTTGCAAAAAGACAAAAGAAAACCACCCTTTTGCCGGGGTGGTTTTTTTATGCTTTTTAATCTGCGAGGTCATCTATTTTTTTGAGAAGTGCATCTGCTTCAGCTGTTTTTCTATCACTTGCTGCTCTATCAGTATGCGATAATTTATAAGCTTCTTCGATGAGTTTTTTGTATTGCTCTTGAAGCTTTTCTTTTTCAGATTTCTTTTTGAATAAACCGAACATAATCTTTTTTAAATCGAACAGTCAAAAGGAGATCAATGTTTAGAATTGGTGAACGAACCGACTGAATTATTCTCTTTGTTCTTGTATTTCGCCTTTCAGGTAACGTTCTCTTTCGATGACACTGCCAGACCTGGAGAAGATTAACCAGATCCCGTCCTTGACACCTTCTGTTAAGGTGCCTTCCGTAAGCTTTCTTCCTTTTTCGTCATAAAAGACCCACTTGCCATCAGGGTAGCCATTGACGTAGTTGCCTTCTGAAAATTTCTCGCCATCAGGACGGTAATTAATTAAAAGGCCATCTCCCTTGGTTAAGGTGCCATTCTCGCGAACATTCCCATCTTCGTCGGTATAGTCGGTAATCTCAAGCAATTTGCCTTCAGACCAGGTTTCTTCTTTCATGAAACTACCGTTTTTATGAAAATAGCCCCAAAGGCCATCTTTATCGCCTTCCTTAAAAGCACCGATAGATTCTAGTTGTCCAGAGGCATAGTAATAATACCATTGGCCTGTTTCTTTGTCATTCTTGAATTCCCCTTCAGCGATCAGGTTCCCGCGATCGTCAAAGTACTTCCAATTATCCGTTTTGAAATTGGCAGCATAAAGACCAAAATGCGATATCATTCCATTTTCATGAAAAAACTTCCAAATGCCTGTTTTAATGCCCAAATCGTACATACCCTCAAGAGCCTTGGCTCCATTGGGGAAGTTTTCGATATAGACACTGTCGGGAAGACCTAATCGGAAGTGAGTGATTGATGCAGTTTTACCGTCCTCGAAGTAATCATAGGCGGTTCCAACCGGCTTATCGTCTTCGTAGTTAATTGCTGAAGCGATTTGACCATTGAAATGGTAGGCTTTCCACTGACCGACTTTCTTCCCGTTATCATAATATTCAATAGCGGAGGTATTCCCAGGGGCATTGAAATATTCCCAGCGCCCGTCGCGATTCCCCATGGTCATTTCTCCAGATTCGATCGGCATTTCGACGTAGTAGTCGTATTTCATCCAATCTCCGTTTAGCAGGCCATTCTTATAACTAGTTTCTAACAGTTTAGCACCAAACTCATCAAACTGCTGATAGGGTCCATCAAGTTTGTTGTTTTTATAGTTTGCTGTAATGGCTCGCTGCCCATTGGGGTGCAGGGTCAGCCAGGTGCCCGTTTTATTTCCTTGATCAAATTTTCCGTCATCCAGCTTACTGCCGTTAATTCGATAAGATACCCATTCACCATCGAGCTGTCCTTTTTCAAAATTAGCGTTCACAGCAATCCTGCGGTTGGGGTGAAAAAGCACATAGGGTCCGTTGAGTGTATCGTTAACGTAAAGCATTCGCGCTTTTTCAACCTTCTCGATAAAAAGAATCCAGGCACCCTCCTTTAAACCGTTGCTATAGCGCCCTACTTGCACAAAACTACTATCTGCATCATAGCTCGTCCATAGACCATCTCGAAGTCCGTTTTTCAGCTTGCCATCAGCACTTAGACCACTGTCATCTATTAAGGGGAAAACGAGCTCAAATTGCTCTTCTTGAGCTTTTGCGCTAAATGATGTAATGAGGAATAAAAGGAAAAAACGTAGTAAGCGTTTAATGGGCATAAGTCTATTGCTGGTCACACAACTTGTACAAATATTAAGCCAAGTCCTTCTTCTTAACGATACTTAAATTAAGAAGTTCAGAAGATCACCAATCAATTAATGCAGAAGCCCAAGTAAAGCCACTTCCAAAGGCCGCTAAGCAAACGGTCATGCCTTCCTTTAATAATCCCTTTTGATTGGCCTCGCTCAAGGCGATAGGGATCGACGCGGCTGTGGTATTACCGTAATGCATGATGTTGTTGTATACTTTGTCGTCTGGTAATTTGAAGTGCTTTTGGACAAAGTTGCTGATGCGGAGATTCGCCTGATGAGGGACAAGCAAATCGATGTCTTCTACTGAACGGTTGTTTTTGGCAAGTGCTTCGTTGATGACCTCAGCAAATCGACTGACGGCATGTTTAAATACCGTATTACCATTCATGGTCAGGTTGAATGTTTTACCCTCAAGCAATTCTTTTGACAAGCGTACTTTACGACTCGAACCGGGGTCCTTCACATACAATTCTTCCGCATAGTCACCATCAGCATGTAGATGAGTAGAAAGAATACCCTTTTGCTTGTCCGTCGCTCTTAAGATAGCCGCACCAGCACCATCTGCGAAGATGACAGAACTCGAACGACCTTCATCTGATTTATCTAGGGCAGAGGATTGGATTTCTGCGCCGATCACCAAAATGGTTTGATACATGCCTGATTTGATGTACTGTTCTGCCACTGATAGGCCATAGATAAAACCTGAGCAAGCATTGCGTATATCCAATGCACCAATTCCTTGTAAACCGAGCTCTCTTTGTAAAAGAACACCCGAGCCAGGGAAGAAGTAATCCGGCGTGATGGTGGCAAAAACAATGAAATCAATTTCGTCTACTGCAATACCCGCATCTTTCAAGGCCATATCCGTTGCTTTTTTCGACATATTGGCCACCGTGTCCTTTCCTGGAGTAAACCAACGACGTTGTTCTATACCAGTTCTTTCGATGATCCACTCGTTAGAAGTGTCCATGAGTTGTTCTAAGTCGGCATTGGTGACAATGTTTTCTGGAACGTAATGCCCTAGGCCAATGATTTCTGCGTTTTTCATGCAATCGATTTAAATCCGCCTCAAATTAAATGTGTTTATTCCGGTTTTCCGATGAAATACTCAGCTAACATGCATATTTCTGATTCTTCTATTCAATTTGTGGCAGATATTTAATGTGAATGGCCCTTCTGGTTAACGGGTTTTCGACATATTGCTGAGATATTCAAATGATTAGCAACCCAATTGAAGTGCATGCGTATGCATAGGGTGTTATTACCAGAATGAAGCACTTAAACTCTTTGAACATATTACTGCTGATTGGTGGGTGGTTGACCATGGTGTCTTGTACATCCAATGAGGATCAATTAACGGCTGATGAGGTGATTCAAAAGGCCATTGAAACCCATGGTGGAGAACGCTATGATAACATGCTGGTGGAGTTTGACTTTAGAAATCGTCATTTTAAGGTCAAGATCGAGGAGGGTGAATATGTTTATGAGCGCAGCTTCAAATCAGATGACGGCTGGGTGAAGGATATCTACCAGAAAGATTCATTTAGGCGAACCGTTAACGAAAAACGGGTGATGTTGAGCCAAGAGAATAAGCAGAATTACCAAAATGCGACCAATTCGGTGGTGTATTTTGCGCTTTTGCCTTTTCATTTGGACGACCCAGTGATCAATAGGCAATTGATGCGTTCGGTGAACATCAAGAATAATCCTTATTACAAAGTAGAGGTAACCTTCGGTGATGGGGGAGGAGAGAACTTTGAAAGCACCTACATTTACTGGATTCACAAGAAAGAGTTCACAGTAGATTTTCTTGCCTACAGCTTTAATATCAACGGAGGAGGCGTGCGCTTCAGAGAAGTATCAAATGTTCAAATCATCGAAGGTGTGAGGTTCCAAGATTATCGGAACTATAGCATTGCGGAAGATTATCCCGCACATGAATTAGATCATGCCTTCGAAATGGGCAAATTAGACTTGGTTTCAGAGATCAAGCTCGAAAACATTCATGTTGATCTGCTGAAAGATTAATTGAACAAAGTCAAATTCCCAAACTGGTCGGCAGGAGGCACCTCTTTCCAGAGCAACTCTTCATTGAACTCTGGGTCTTTTAACCTTGGGTTGATTGGATATGAATGGAATTGCGAGATCTCCTCATTTTTCAAGAAATCCAAAAGGCTATCGTCTTGGGTAGCAGGGTTAAGCCATTCGATTAGTAAATCATCGTTTAAGATAACGGGTACTCTGTCGGCAACATCGCTCATTTTCCCTGATGCTTCGGTCGTTATGATCATAAAAGTGGGATGCATCTCTTCTTCATCTGACGTGTATTCACTCCAAAGACCAGCCATAGCGAAAGGCTCATTATTGTTTAAAGCGGTACGATAAGGTGTGAGCCCTTTTTTGGAGATGGTTTTCCAGGTATATAGCCCGTCAGCAAGGATCACACAACGTTTTGTTTTTAAGCTATTTCTAAGCGAGGCTTTATGGGGAATGTCTGCTAAGGGTGCGTAAAGTAGTTTATCACTTACCGCCTTGTTTCTCGTAAAATCACCAATAATGCCCCAATTGAATACAGCCAACTGGTCAGGATGTTCGCTGGTAATGACAGGAAGTGATTGGGTAGGTTGCGCGTTGAAATTAGGTGTAAACGTTTGAAGCTCATCTAAGAAAAATTTCTCTTCTAATACTTCAGGCTTTGTGGTGATAGAGTAGTTAGCAATCATTTGTCGTTGGTCAGTAATGGTTCAATTTCGCGAAAAAACCAAGCCATCCCAAATATGGTATTTTTTCAATAATCTGCTGCAATTCAACGGGTTGTTATTTCACTAGTTGTTTAGACAATTTATTATGTATTGCATTAGTTTGAATATCGTTTGAAACGGGCTATTTTTGGCCGACTAATTCTAGAAAAAGCATGGCTGAAATCGTAAAAATGCCCAAAATGAGTGACACCATGGAAGAAGGTGTTATTGCTGTGTGGCATAAAAAAGTTGGAGATAAAGTAGAGTCCGGAGAGTTAATGGCTGAGATCGAGACAGATAAGGCAACGATGGACTACGAATCCTATCATGATGGGACGGTACTTTACCTTGGTGCGGAAGAAGGAGAGGCAGTGGCTGTCAATGGAATATTGGCGATTGTCGGTGAAGAAGGTGAGGACTACAAGTCTTTGTTGGGTGGTGCTTCTGAAAAAGCAGAAACCCCTGAACCACAAGAAAAAGCTGAAGATGTACCATCTGCGGCTCCAGTTGATACGTCCAATGTCAATGCTGAAATTGTCCGTATGCCAAAAATGAGTGATACCATGGAAGAAGGTGTTATCGCTGCATGGCATAAGAAAGTGGGCGATACAGTTGAATCAGGAGAATTGATGGCCGAGGTTGAAACCGACAAGGCCACAATGGAATATGAATCATACAATGATGGCACAGTGCTCTATTTAGGGGCTCAAGAAGGAGAGCCTGTTAAAATTGATGGTATCTTGGCCATTGTAGGTGAGGCGGGGGCTGACTACCAGGCATTGATCGATGCGGAAGCGCAAGGCGGTGATAATCAGGCGGCAGCTTCGGAAGCAGCAACTGCTGTGGAGCCAAAAGCAGCACCTGCCGCGGCACCAAAAGCAGCCGATTCAACACCAGCAGCGACCAGCACTCCAGCAAGCACGGAAGGTAGAACGAAAGCATCGCCACTAGCAAAGAAATTAGCTTCTGAGAAAGGCATTGATATTACTAAAGTCAGCGGAAGTGGTGAAGGCGGTCGAATAGTGAAAAGAGATATTGAGAATTATGTCCCTGCTGCCGAACCAACTCAAGTCAATGCGCCAAGTGCTCAAGCGAGTACTGCAGCGGCACCGATCGAATTGCCACAGGTAGTTGCTGAAGAAGGTTTCGAAGAGGTTAAAGTATCGCAGATGCGCAAGACCATTGCGAAGCGTTTAGCTGAGAGTAAATTCACAGCACCTCATTTTTACCTTACCATGGAGATCAACATGGATAAGGCAATCGAGGCGAGAAAAAGCATGAATGAGGTTTCTCCTGTTAAGATTTCATTCAATGATATGGTGATCAAGGCAGTAGCTGCTGCATTGAGGAAGCATCCAAAAGTAAACTCATCTTGGCTTGGTGATAAGATCAGATTGAATAAGCACATCCATATTGGTGTGGCCGTTGCAGTAGAGGAGGGACTCTTGGTTCCCGTGGTACGTTTTGCAGACAACAAGACCTTGTCTCATATTTCTGCAGAAGTAAAAGATCTTGGGAATAAAGCGAAGAACAAAGAATTGCAACCTCAGGATTGGGAGGGAAATACGTTTACCATCTCAAACCTTGGGATGTTCGGTATTGAAGAATTCACGGCGATCGTTAATCCACCAGATTCGTGTATTCTGGCCGTGGGTGGTATCAAGCAAACCGCCATTGTTAAGGATGGTGAGTTGGCGATAGGAAACGTCATGAAAGTGACCATGTCTTGTGATCATCGCGTAGTAGATGGGGCGATTGGAAGCGCTTTCTTGCAAACCTTTAAGCAATACTTAGAAGATCCGATCAGGATCCTTGTTTAACAAAAACCTGAAAGTCCCGTTCAACAATGGGACTTTCTTTTTAATACAATGACAAAAATTAGATCCACAACTGTCTTAGCTGTTAAACATAACGGCACTATCGCTATCGGGGCTGATGGACAAGCAACAATGGGAAACACTGTTGCGAAAAGTAATGTGAAAAAGATCCGAAAATTACAGGATGGCAAGATCGTTACCGGTTTTGCGGGCTCCACTGCCGATGCTTTCACCTTGTTAGAGCGCTTTGATGAAAAGCTGAAAGCCTATGGTGGAAACATGAAGCGGGCTGCCATAGAGCTAGCGAAGGACTGGCGAATGGATCGTTACCTGCGCAAGCTGGAGTCCATGCTGATCGTTGCCGATAAGAACGACATTCTTATTTTATCCGGAACAGGAGATGTCTTAGAACCGGATAAGGGCATTGCAGCGATTGGTTCAGGGAGTATGTATGCTCAGGCGGCTGCTGAAGCACTGGTGAAGCATACCGATCATCTTGATAGCTATAAAATTGTCGAAGAAAGCTTACACATTGCTGCTGACATTTGTATCTACACCAATCATAATTTGATTGTCGAGAGAATTTCGTAACTTCAATAAGGTGCTCAGAGCCAAAATGATGCTCTTGAGAAAGTAGGGTTTTTGCAGACATTCTTGTAATAGTAATAATGTAACAATTCTCTCAACTGATTGGTCTTTTTCTCGCAGCACTCTTTGTCGCATGTGCGGAGTCTCCAATTGTGAATTATCAAGAGCCTTCCGAGGGCAGATTACTGTTAGGGGCCACTGTCCACCTAGGTGATGGTGAGTTCGTTGAAAATGCTGCCTTAGGTGTGAAAGATGGCTATGTGACTCTATTAACTAATGATGCCTTAAAAAAGGTGGATCTTAAGAATTTTCAAGTGGACCGTTTAGGTCCTGAATATCATATTTATCCTTTTAAGAAAATTGCAGCTGCTCATTCTGGAATTGTTCTCGCTCGAGCTGATGCAGACCCCATCAATATCGCCATTAGAGATAATGAGGTCGAGAAGTGTATTACAATTGGATGTGAGGCTCAACTGCTCATCTGTATAGGCAGTATTGAGGATATGGAGAAATTTAGAGTTGATTATGTGGTCATGGGTACTGAAAAGGTTAAGATTCTCAAGCAAAGTGACTATGGAGGCTACGGAGGCATCAATTAAAGAAAAGAATCCTTTATAAGAGTTTTAAACCTTAGCATGATGCTGAGGTTTTTTTATGCTTTATATCGGATGTTTGTTCTTTTTGATGGCCTAATCTAGGGCTTCCGTCATTGCCTCATTTAAGAGATTGGCAGCTTTTTCAAGTTCGGCATAGCTGATGTTGATCGGAGGTGCGAGTCGAAAACTTTCTGGGCAAGAAAGAAACCAGAAGGGGATGACACTCTTTTGCAAACAAGTTTCAACCACACGCTGCACAGTTTCTGCTGAATCGAACTCTACGGCAAACATAAGTCCCTTCCTTCGAATTTCTTTGATGGCTTTATGCCTTAGTGCGTTTGCTAAGAACTTACCCTTTGCTTCTACTTCCTCGATCATGGATTCTTCTTCAATCGCTTGTATAGTGGCTAGGGCCGCAGCACAGGTTACGGGATGTCCACCAAAAGTTGTGATATGCCCCAATATTGGATCACTCGTCAGAGATTGCATGTGTTTGCGATCACTGATGAATGCACCGATCGGCATGCCTCCGCCAAATGCCTTTGCGATGGCGATCACATCAGGAACAATGCCGTAGTGTTGAAAGGAAAACCACTGGCCCGTTCTACCAAATCCCGTTTGTATCTCATCGACTACTAATAAGGTTCCGGTAGCCGTACACTTATTTCTTAAGGCCTTGACGTATTTATCATCTGCTATTCGCACACCGGCGTCTCCTTGAATCAACTCGATGAATACAGCTGCAGTCTTTTCACTGATGAGGTCAAGATCTGAGATCACATTATGGCTGATAAACCTCACGTCGGGTAACAAGGGGCGATGACGAAATTTCTTGGCTTCGTTACCAGAGATGCTCAGCGCACCATGCGTACTACCATGGTATGACTTACGACAAGAAATGAACTCTGTTCTACCGGTTACTCGTTTTGCCAGTTTCATGGCGCCTTCAATGGCTTCTGCACCACTATTGACGAAGTAGGTCGAATTGAGTTGATCTGGAAGTAATTCAGCTAGTTTTAAAGCGAGTTGATTTTGTGGTGCTTGGACGAATTCACCATAAGCCATCACATGCAAATACTTGTCTACCTGTGCTTTGATCGCAGACACCACCTTAGGGTGGCGATGGCCGATATTGGTGACCGCTATTCCCGATATCAAGTCTAAATAGGCTTTTCCGTCTTTAGCGAAAATATAACTTCCTTCAGCCCTTTCTACTTCGATCATCAATGGGAAAGGAGAGGTCTGCGCAACATGCTCTAGAAAGACTTTTTTAGCATCCATGCACAAATGTAATTAAAGATAAAATCAAGCGTAGGTTCTTGAGAAACATTAGATTTGGAAAATGTTAGGGAATCAAGCGTTAAGTAATGCCGAATACAACGCACTACTTTTTGGAGGAGCAGTTCTCGTTTTTGCTTTCTATTTTAATCTTGGCATCTATCCTCTTTCGTTAGAAGAACCACGAAGAGGACTCATTGCATTGGAAATGATGATCAATGAGAATATTTGGGTTCCGACGCAAGCAGGAGAATTGTATTACCGAAAACCCCCGGTTTATAATTGGTTATTGATCATATCCTATCAGCTATTCGGTCAAGCAAGTGAGCTTGCCGTTAGGTTTTTTTCCGTTTTCAGCCACTTGTTAAGCGGTGTGTTGCTCTTCTTTTTCGTGAGGCGCTATGTAGCGAAGGAATTGGCTTTGCTCACTGTTTTTAGTTTCCTCGTATCGGTCGATATCCTGACTTACTTTTCTGCATTGGGAGAGATCGATCTTTTCTATGCATTGACGACGTCTTTATCCATTTTCTTGATCTACTATTTTGGTGAGCGTAACCAGAACTGGTGGCTTTTTTCCCTAGTTTATGTCCTTACTGCTCTTGGCTTCTTAACGAAGGGTCTCACATCATTGCCCTTTACTGCGATCAGTTTACTCGTTTATTTCATTCATAGGAGAAAATTCAAGCAGCTGATTAGTCTACAGCACACGTTTGGAATTCTAATCTTTGCAAGCTTGGTCGCTGGTTATTTCTATCAGTATAGCCAATATCAAGAGGTAATCGGTTGGTGGACCACATTACTGTCGGAGTCAACGGATAAGGCAACGGCAGGTGGTTTTATGTCCTTTCTAGAACAGTTCATCACTTTTCCGCTTGAGACGGTAAAAATACTACTCCCTGCCTCACTATTCTTGCCCTTGTTATTGTTGAAAAGCGTACGCAACAAGCTCAAAGCGCAGCCCTTTGTCTGGTTTTGTCTCTTGATATTCGTTTTTAATTTTCCAATTTATTGGTTCTCCACAGAAGCAAAGGCACGTTATATCTATCCTTTGGTACCATTTGGTGTCATTGTATTGAGCTTTATGGCCTCTTCTGGCGTACAAATCGGTTTAAATCGCATCATTAAAGTCTTGACCTTTTCGGTTTTGATCGTTCTTTTCTTCGCTTTTGCAGCACTTCCGTTTTTGAAGACGCTAGTGCCTGTTGAATCGGCCTATCTCTATGTACTTGTTTTGCTGTTCTTGCTCGGAGGACTCTTTTACCTATTGACAAAGGCTATCTGTAGACCCTATGTGGTATTACTGCTTGCTTTGGTGGTGTTGAAGTTGGGGATTTCCTCCTTTGTTCCTCAAATTAGACGAGATACGGCAGATTCTGCTGAGAATAAACGTATCGCGCTTGAGGTTGCAGCCATGACCTTGGGGGCAGATATTGCGCGCTATGATGATTTAAGACTCTCCTTGGGGATGGTCTTTTATTTAGAAAGAGAGAAGCAACGTGTGCTTTACAGTGCCGACGAACTGACAAATGGATTTTTCTTTATTCTTCCTGAGGCGCTTGATGGCAAAGAGATAGACTACAACCTGCAGAAAAAATTTAACTACAGAAACCAAGAGATCTGGTTGATCAAGGTGGAGTAGGTTTTGGTTAGGGCATAAAAAAACCCGGCAGTTACCGGGTTTTCACTGTTCCTCGTTGAGCGCATTTATTTTCTTTTCAGCACACGGTTTACTGCTTTCACAATATTTTCCGCATCAATGCCATATTTTTTCATGAGCTGATCGGGTGTCCCACTTTCACCAAACGAATCATTAACGGCTACCATTTCTAATGGTGCAGGGTGATGTAAAGCCAGTGTTTGCGCCACAGAATCTCCTAAGCCTCCATTCATCTGATGCTCTTCAGCTGTAACAACCGCCCCAGTTTTCTTGACTGAATTCAAGATGGCCTCAACATCCAATGGTTTAATCGTATGGATGTTGATCACCTCAGCAGAAATACCTGCTTTTGCCAATTCGGCTTCCGCTTCAATCGCTTCCCATACCAAGTGACCCGTTGCAAAAATGGTCACGTCTTTTCCTTTGATCAGGTGTAATGCTTTTCCAATCTCAAACTGTTGATCAGCGGGAGTAAAGATAGGCACTTTTGGACGCCCAAATCTCAAATAAACGGGACCGTGATGGTCAGCAATGGCAATCGTCGCTGCTTTGGTTTGATTGTAATCACAAGGATTGATTACGGTCATGTTCGGCAACATTTTCATCATACCGATATCTTCTAATATCTGATGGGTAGCCCCGTCTTCTCCAAGGGTTAAGCCGGCATGTGATGCACAGATCTTGACGTTTTTTTCTGAATAGGCAATCGACTGTCGAATCTGGTCATAAACCCTGCCTGTTGAGAAATTCGCGAATGTGCCCGTGAATGGAATTTTACCACCAATGGTCATTCCTGCGGCCAAACCCATCATATTGGCTTCTGCGATACCCACTTGAAAGAAGCGTTCAGGATTTTCTTTAATGAATTCCTGCATTTTCAACGAACCGATCAAGTCGGCACATAGCGCAACTACATCGGGGTTTTTCCTTCCCAGCTCTGCAAGCCCTGCACCGAATCCAGAACGTGTGTCTTGTTTTTCTGTATAAGTAAATTTCGTCATGATCGTCGGTTTAGTAGTCTCCTAAGGTTTCTTCCAATTGTCCTAAAGCGTTAGCAAGCTGCTCGTCATTTGGAGCCACACCATGCCATTTGTGTGTGCCTACCATGAAGTCTACGCCATATCCCATTTCTGTCGTCATTAAATTCAGGATAGGTTTTCCTTTTCCTGTCAAGGCTTTTGCTTTTTCTAGACTATCGATCAACGACTCGATCTCGTTGCCATTGCTTTCAATGACCTCCCAGCCAAAGGCTTCCCATTTGGCTTTAAGATCACCTAAGGACATGACTTCTTCAGTTGGCCCATCAATTTGCTGTCCATTATAATCTACCGTAGCAATGAGGTTATCAATTTTATGGTGTGCTGCATACATCGCGGCCTCCCATACTTGTCCTTCTTCTAGCTCACCATCACCCATCAAGGCAAAGACCAAGTTAGGTTCGCCATTGAGTTTTTTCGTTTGTGCAGCACCACAGGCCACAGATAGGCCTTGACCTAAGGAGCCTGATGCGATTCGAATACCAGGCAGGCCTTCTTCGGTAGCAGGGTGGCCTTGCAATCGGCTGTTGATCTTTCTAAAAGTAGCGAGCTCACTCACCTCGAAATAGCCGGCACGTGCCAATACGCTGTACCAAACGGGGGAGATGTGTCCGTTAGAGAGAAAAAAGAGGTCTTCTTGCTTTCCATCGGGATCAAACCCATCTTTTCTTTCCATGATATGGAAATAGAGCGCTACAAAAAAATCAGTACATCCTAGTGAGCCTCCCGGATGACCGGAATTGACTGCATGTACCATGCGTAAGATGTCTCGGCGGACCTGAGACGCCATACGCTTTAGCTCGGGTATAGTTGCTTCGTTCACGTTGATTGGTTTGGTTATTTCAAAATTTGAGCGGTATGCTCTTTGGTTTTTACTTTTCCGATGATGTCTTCTATCACACCATTTTCGTCAATAATAAAGGTCGTTCTGGCAGTGCCCATGTATTCTCTGCCATACATTTGTTTCTTTACCCATGTACCAAATTGCTCATGGATGGTTTTATCCTCGTCGGCAATTAATGGGAAAGGGAGCTCGTATTTTTTAATGAAATTCTGGTGTTTCTTAGCTGAATCTGAGCTAATGCCCACTATAGCATAACCGGCGTTGAGCAAGGCGTCATAATTGTCTCGTAAGTTACAGGCTTGAGCCGTGCAGCCAGGGGTATTGTCTTTAGGATAAAAGTAAAGTGCTAATTTCTTGCCTTGAAAATCAGATAATTTGATAAGGTTTTCATCCTGATCGATTCCTTCAAAAGCTGGTGCTTTGTTACCTACTTGTAAACTCATAATTCTCCTAGTTTTAATTCGTAAATGGTTTCGTTTCCGGCATTGTCTGCCACTACTAATTCCAACTCACCTTCAAGCGGTTTGTTTTTATCCAAACGCTCACTCCAAATCAGATTTCTTTTGGGCTCATAGTGCATCAAAAGCCATTCTCCGTTGATCCTTGCCTCGAACGAGCTGATACCTGCAAGATCGTCTTTTATTCGGAAAGAAACTCGATTATTTGAGGTAGATATCAACTCTACCAATGGCTTCTTTTCATCTTTCAACAGCGTGAATTTGCCAAAGCTCGAAGTGCGAAATATAAACTTATTGTCCTCATAGGAGCCGCCTACAAAGCTAGGGTATCGCGCATTGCTCACTTGGTAGACATGATATTTCTCAATACTGTCGTAGGCGGCCATAGGCTGCCACTCGATCTTTATCTTGCCTTTCAAGGGGATATTCCGTTGTCCGATTTCTAAAAAGTCATTCGCTGCCGTCCATTCGTGCAGCGCCTGTACATAGAGGGTGTCGAATAATGAGCTTTTGTCCAAAGTGAGCGAATAGGTATCCGTAAGAAAGGCGTGCTGTGTAGAAGCTGGGATGCGGTCTGCAAAATTGTAGGTTTTGACATTTCCTTGTCCGAAGTCTATTCGCACAGGTAGAAATCTTTTGAGGTCGATGAGGTAAAAATGCTCATCGTCCATGGAGTAATCCGGTTCAATCACGGTCGAACCTTCCTTTTCATAGATCGTGATCTTCTCTTGATCATTAGTTACGGGCTGGTGGACAATGAGTGTATTTTCAAGCACGAAGTAATCTTGTTTCGATGTGACAATCGGATTGTTTGACGTGACATCCACTTGTCCAATAACCTGGAAAGCTAGAGTAGAGGTATTTTGGTTGGCATCTTCTAACTCAATGCGAACGTTCAATGTGTCGCCTTCTTCAATTTGAATCAACCCATTTCCGTCGTCTACATCGTAAAAATCCAAGACATTGCCATCATCAACGTAGAGCTTGCCAAAGCGAGTGCGTGTCGCACTGATCAATTGATAGTTGGAATGTACATTAATGTTCTTTTGGTATGAAAAATTGATGCTGTCAATATCTTGCGTAAAATAGAGTTCATCATTAAGGTAGACTTTAGTAAAGGGTACGCCGTTGCGATTATTAGCTCCGTTTTGTCTATCAAAGCTATACAGTTCGAGACCAATTGTTCCAATGGCTTTGATGGGTTCGGTTGTATAGTGTCCATTCCGAACCGTTGTGGTTTTAAAGGTGGCATAACCGAATTGTCCATTTACGCGTGATGATGTATTCATTGTACGGACGCCCAACGAAACCGCTACAGGTTTAATATCATCCACCACCTCATCGAAGCCAATTCTCAAGGGGTCGAGCACTTCCTGATCAATGCTTCTAATTTCAAAGTGAAGATGTGGGCCTGTGGACGAGCCGCTATTGCCTGATTTGGCAATCACTTCTCCTTTTTTGAAGTTGAATTGACCTTTTTTAGGGAAAAGATTCAGGGCATGGGTTTCTCTTTTATAATGTTGAACTAGGACATAAGCAGCAACTTCTTCTGAGAATTCTTCGAGATGAGCATATACCGTGGTTGTGCCATTAGGATGATTAACGTATAAACAGTTGCCATAACCTCCTGGCCCCACACGAATTCGGCTGACATAACCATCAGCTGCGGCATGTACATTTAAGCCCGTTTTACCTTCCGTCTTGATGTCTAGGCCTGCATGAAAATGACCTGCGCGAAGTTCACCCATGGTACCTGATAATAAATTGATTTGATCGGGCTTTATGGGAAAAGTATAATAGCCTTTTTCAATACCCTCATATTGTCCATAGAGGTTGAAGACGAGCATACAGCTCACTACCAATAAAAAAAGACGTTTACTTGATCTCAACACTTAACATTTTTTCTTCTCCAATGAAGGCTTCTAATCTATCGCCAATGGCAATAGGGCCGACACCTTTGGGTGTTCCGGTAAAGATGACATCACCCTTCTTCAAGGTAAAGAACTGTGATACATAAGCAATGATTTGGTCAAAAGTATATAACATCAATCTTGAATTTCCATTTTGTTTGACCGTTCCATTTTGAGTGAGAGAGAAGTCGATGTTATTCATGTCAAAACGGTCTTTGCTCACAAAATCAGAGATCGGAGCAGAGCCATTAAATCCTTTGGCCTTTTCCCAAGGTAATCCTTTCTCTTTCAATTTGGTCTGTAGGTCTCTTGCTGTAAAGTCAATTCCTATGCCAATTTCATCATAGTATTTGTGAGCGAATTTTTCTTGGATGAATTTCCCCTCTTTATTGATCTTCAAGAGCAATTCTACCTCAAAATGAATGTCTTTGGAAAATTCAGGGTAATAGAAGGGTTGACCGTTTCTTAAGACTGCCGTGTCTGGTTTCATGAAGATGACAGGTTCACTCGGGCGCTCGTTGTTGAGTTCTTCTATGTGTTCCGTGTAATTTCTACCAATGGCAATGATTTTCATTCCGCTTTTCTTTTAAATGAAATAATAACAAATTTAAAACCTCAATCTGATTGACACTTGTTATTAAGAGAACATAATTACCTTTCAGCAAATTATTAGCCCATGAAATCAGCGCTTCTTAAAAATAGCCTCATTGTATTTACCTTAATTCTAGTTGCAGTAGCCTGTACTAAGGTGCCCTTTACCAATAGGAAACAGGTGACTGGGATTTACAGCACAGATCAGATCTTGCAAATGAGTTATTAGTCGTATGCACACGTAATGGATTCAGTGCCGTTGTCTTCAGATGCAGAAAAAGTAGCAATGATCAAACGCGTTGGGACTAAAATTCAAGCTGCGGCAGAACAATTATTGGCAGAAAAAGGACAAAGTAATGCGATAGCTGGTTTTGAATGGGAGTACAATTTGATCCAGAATGACACCTTGGTCAATGCTTGGTGTATGCCAGGTGGAAAGGTGGCCTTTTATACCGCTATTTTGCCTATTTGTCAAGATGAGACGGGAGTGGCTGTGGTGATGGGACATGAGATCGCACACGCTATAGCCAAACATGGCCAAGAAAGAATAAATCAAGGCGCACTGAAAAATGGGGCGCTCAATCTTGGGGCTTCAGTTTTGGGTCAAAATCCTTCACTGGGAGAAAAGTTGATCTTTTACGGCATCGGTTATGGCTCAGAATTTGGAATGCTGGCCTATTCAAGAACGCATGAGTCTGAGTCGGATGAAATTGGGTTGTACTTGATGGCGGCTGCCGGTTACGATCCTCAGGTAGCTCCTGAGTTTTGGGAACGTATGTCCGGCGGTGGGCAGGAACCACCCGAGTTTCTATCTACTCATCCTAATCATTCCACAAGGGTAGAACAATTGGAAAAGTTAATGCCGAAAGCAATGGAGTATTACGAGGCGAGTAAAAAATAATCATGAACCAATGAGTTCAAGAAGCGCTTTTGCTTTGACAAAACATTCTTCGTACTCGTTCTCAGGAAGTGCATCGTAAGTGATGGCACTGCCCACATGAAAGCCATATTTTTTCGTTGCAAGGTTCAAGAATAGACTGCGAATCAATACATTAAAATCAAAGTTTCCATTTGGTTGAAAGTAACCTGCCGCACCAGAAAAGGCACCTCTCTTGCTTTTTTCATACACTTCTGTGAGCTCCATCACCTTACGTTTCGGGGCACCAGTCATGCTTCCCATAGGAAATGCATTGGCAATGGCATCAAGTCCTGAAACATCCGAACGTAGGGTAGAGGTAATGGTAGAGATCATTTGGTGCACTTGTTTGAAAGAGTAGATACCAAACATTTCTTCGACCATGACAGAGCCAGATTCCGAGCTCTTTGCAAGATCATTTCGCACAAGGTCTACGATCATCATATTCTCAGCGAGCTCTTTTTCGTCATTCCTTAAGGCTACTTTGAGATGCTCATCTTCAATAGCGGTTGCGCCTCTCGGCTTTGTACCCTTAATGGGTTGAGAGATAAGCTGTTGACCTACTCTTTTCAAAAACCGTTCTGGGGATGCGCAAACAATTGCATGCTCATTGAATTTCTGCAAACAAGAAAAGGGTTTGGGAGATAGCTCATTTAACCTCATGTAAAGCGAAGTGAGATCGACTGCCTTAAACTCACCAAAAAAACCTTGGCAAAAATTGATCTCGTAAAAATCACCTTCCACGATATGCTCAATCAGTCTGTGGACCGTGTCTATGTAGGCTTGTTTTTGAAACTCTGGTGATGGTCTTCCAAATTGAAAGGAGTGATTGGGGATGCGATGGGCATTGATCTTTTCAAGTATATCGTCATCCCCAAGCAACAAATGCGCTTCATCTTTATGGAATTCAATAACATAGGAGGGATTGAAGAAATTGAGATCGGGGAATAACAGGTGATCTTCATTGACAGAGGACAGGTCATGCAATTCATTCTTTAAATCATAGCCTAAGTAGCCAAAACACCATTGATCTTGGCTAAACGGACCGAGATCAGCCAAACCATTCGGTGGTGATTGTAGTGTTTGTTCGGCGCCAATGGCGAGAAGATGTCGATATCCGTTATGAGGATAAGGGGTGTCATTGTCTTGGTGATACGAAAAGTAATTGAAGTGTTCATCAGCATAGCTGATGGCTTTGGCGATCCACTCTTTAGAGATGTTAGTACGTTGCACGGTCTTCAATTGCTTGCAAAAATAGCAGAAATCATTAGGCACAAAAAAAGCCTCACCAGAAGGCAAGGCTTTTCATGATTTCCTTTTTACTGCTTACATCGTTGCTTCTTGCGTTCCTGCTTCCAATTCGAAACCAACATTAACTGTGTTGTAGATGAACTTATCTTTCGCTTTATCAGCTACTGAAGATTCATCCTGGTACATTAGTTCCCAGTCTGTCCTGTTGATATTGAAATTCGCTTTGGCCTTCACTACACCATTCTCAAGGTTAACCCATGCTGGGAAGGTGATGTTCTTGGTAATGCCTCTCATGGTTAAGTTACCAGAAATAAAATGTGTAGGGTTTTCCACCATGATTTCGCTAAGCGAGGCTGGCGCATATTCCGTAGCAAATTCCTCATTGTCGTTGCCCAATTGTGCCTGTGCGAATGGCGTCGCTCCTGTAATTTCGAACTGTGCAGAAGAGAAGTTCTCTGCATCAAAGAAATCAGCCGACATTAAGTGACCTCTTAATTTTTCATTCCATTCTGAATCTGCGGGTAGATCAAGAACAGTCAATGAATTGATGTCGATGTCAAATGAGCCGCCAACAATTGTTTCGTTTTGTACCAATACCTCACCACCGGCAACATTGATAGTTCCGTTGTGCTTACCCGCTGGCTTTGAGCCTATCCAGGTTACGACAGAATTATCTGCATTCACCGAAATTGACATGGCATCTTCTGTTGTAGATACACTTTTTGCTTCAGAAGTTTCTACTGTTGTGTTGTTTGATCCACACGACCAAACTAGCCCTAGCATGGCTATTAGTGCGAAAGTTGATTTTAAATTTTTCATATCGATTATAATTATGTTTCCTTAGGTAAAAATTTGGACTACACGATTGTTGATCATGAATTCATGGACATTAACTAACGGTCTGTCTAAAAGGTTCATGTATCTACATATAAAATTTCAATATGGCACTGATCAAAGGGGTTAAAGGAGTAAAACCCACGATAGATGCTACCTGTTGGTTGGCAGACAATGCCACAGTAGTGGGTGACGTGACGATGGGAAAAAACAGTAATTTGTGGTTCAATACGGTTCTTAGAGGAGATGTTTGTAAGATTCGAATGGGTGAAAACTGTAATATTCAAGATAATGCTGTTATTCATGGTACCTTGAATCATTCAGAAACCATTTTGGGTGATAATGTTTCAGTAGGCCATAATGCGATCATCCATGGGTGTCAGGTTGAAGACAATGTGTTGATCGGAATGGGTGCAATTGTTTTGGACAATGCAGTCATTAAAAAAGGAGCAATGGTTGCCGCAGGTGCTGTGGTCTTGGCCAACACCGTGGTTCCGGAAAACACCTTATTTGCGGGTATGCCGGCAAAAATGGTCAAAGTGATTGATGAAAGACTGAGAAAAGTAATTGATAAAACCCCGGAGCATTACATCATGTACACGGGTTGGATAGATAAAGACTAATCAAATGATTAACCTTCCACACGATCATGAATTTAATGCCTTCTATACCGGCTATGTTCAGGCCGTAGGAGAGCAGGATGTTTTGGTTGCTTTGAAAAAGCAGTTGAAGTCTGTACCGGATCTCTTGTGGACCATCAAAAAGGGTCAGCAGGATTATGCCTATGCGCCTGGAAAATGGACCATAAAGCAAATGCTTCAACATTTAAATGATGTCGAACGCGTATTTACCTATCGCGCACTCTGCTTTGCACGAGGTGACAAGCAACCTCAGCCCGGCATGGATCAAGACCTTTACCTTTTGAATGTTGATTTGAGAGAAGTGCCTTTTGCAGGGATGATCGATGAATTTGTGTCGCTAAGGGTAGCTACGATCTGTTTGTTTGAACGATTAAATGATTTTCAATTAGATCAAGTCGGGACTGCCGATAGGCATCCGATTACGGTCAGGGCCTTGGCGGCAATAACTGCCGGACACGTACAGCATCATGTGAATATTTTGAAAGAAAGATACCTTTAATGAGTATTCTCGATACCAGCAAGTCGTACGCTACGGAGACGAAATCGCGTACCATCATTAGATTTCAAGATTGTGATCCGCTTCAGCATTTGAATAATGCCAAGTACTTTGATTATTTTTTTAATGCTCGGGAAGATCAGGTACCGAAGTTATATGGGGTGGAAATCCGCGATTTGATTTCCAGGTTCGATGCCATTTGGGTTGTCTATAATCATCATATTGCCTACCTCCGATCAGCTATGCTCGGGGAGTGGGTGAGCATCAGGACTCGTTTGATCTGGTACAATGACAACACGGTTGTAGTGGAATACATCATGCTCGATGAACAGGAAACGCATATTAAAACGGTGCTTTGGACAACGCTGAAATATGTGAGTATGAAAACTAGTAAAACGACGGCGCACTCTGATGAACTAACCGAATATCTCGAGATCATTAGGCATAAAGGTGTTGCTTACGATGCCAATCAATTTGATGCAAGAGTGAAAGATTTGAAAGAACAGGTAAAAAATGGCTTTTGAAAAAGACTTAATTCCTTTAACTTATTTCACGATAAAATAAGCTAAGAAAATGTCTGCTAATTTAGGTTTTGATACACAAGAGATTGAAAAGCTCAAAGAGGAAATGAAAGCTGCTGGTCAATCTTACGTCGTTATTGAGTCGGAAGATAATAATGACGACTTCATGAATTTTTACTTTCTAGGGGTTTATGAAGGTCGAGAGGCCATTTATGATGCCGCCCTATATACCTTAAAAATGCAGCATAATAGTGAGGTGTTTGAACTAGCACAGCATAAGGTAGCCAAGAAGTTCCCGAATTATAAGCAGATCGATTATACGGAAGATGAAAATGGAGATATCGCGCCGCTGAACGACCTCGATGAAGAGATTGGACTTTACTTGACAGAGGTGATGGATGAATTAGAAGAAGAGGAGACTGTCAAAGTGCATGAGCATGTTGACGTGGATCCTAAAATCGACTTTGGCATTGGAATAGATGCTGGCTTGAATGTCGAGGCAATCACACATGAGGTCATTGAGCAATTTATTGCTGATTACAACGATGCCTCTCTCAAGTTAGACCCGACGCATTACTCTTTTCAATTCCAAGAAGATAATTAATTGCCCAAACAATTCGTCTTCGAATTGATTAGCATGATATGCTAAAGATTGCCTGGGCGCCTATCTACGCTCATCCGCTTCCTAAGAACCATCGTTTTCCGATGGAGAAGTATAACTTGCTGCCTGAGCAATTACTTTACGAAGGAACCATCACTGAGGAGCATTTCTTCGCTCCAGAGCCACTATCGGATGAGCTGATCATTCGTACACATGATCAGCACTATTGGCAAAAATTGCGTGGATTGGCATTAGATCGTAAGGAAGAGCGACGAACAGGTTTTCCGCTTTCTAAGCAATTGGTCGATCGGGAAGTGGTCATTATCAATGGCACCTTAGAGGCAGCGAACTATGCGCGCGAATACGGGGTAGCAATGAATATAGCAGGGGGTACGCACCATGCTTTTACCGATAGAGGAGAAGGGTTTTGCCTATTGAATGATATCGCCATCGCTTCACATTATTTACTTGATAATAAGTTGGCCACCAAGGTTATGGTCGTGGATCTGGATGTTCATCAAGGGAACGGAACAGCACAGATTTTCGAAAATGAAGATCGAGTATTTACATTCAGTATGCATGGAGAAAAGAACTATCCCATGCACAAAGAACACTCTGATCTAGATATTGCACTACCTGATGGTATCACAGATCAACCTTATTTAAAGCTGTTGGATAGACATCTCAAAAAACTGCTAGAAGAGCAGCAACCTGATTTTATTTTCTTTCAAAGTGGTGTCGATGTGCTGGCTACTGATAAACTGGGTCGTTTAGGACTGAGTATAGAAGGATGCAAAATGCGCGATGAATTGGTCCTTTCTTTAGCGAAAGAAAACCAAATTCCTTTGGTCGCGAGCATGGGTGGTGGCTATTCTGAAAAGATCGCCCATATTGTTGAGGCCCATGCCAATACTTACCGTTTGGCGCAATCTATTTATTTTTAGGTATGGATAAGACAAAGAGAAGTTGGCTGCTATTCAGTGCAATAGGTTTGGCTACATTTGGTTTTGGGTTGAGTTTAATGGGAGAGGCCTTAATTCGTAAGTATGAATCTGACAGTTGGCAAGATTGGTTTTGGATCGGTACCCTCGCGTTGGTTGTGATCAATACGGGCTTGGCCTTATTTGGCAAAGCGATCACACTGCGCGTCAAACTTGATCAGCAAAACAATAAATAGCTTTTTTTGGCCTTTTAACTTATTTTTTGAGGCCGAAAGGCATGAGATCTGTGTTAAATTGCAATATTTGCGTAATAATTATTTTCTCGAGGAGTTTCTTCTATATGTTGAGTAGAGTATTGGTCATATTGACCTCGATTTTTATTGTATATCAACTATCAGGGCAAGAATTGATGCATGTCAAAATCGATAGCATTAATTCTCCTTATGATGAGTTCAACCCCGCTGTTTCTCCCGATGGTCAGACAATCTACTTGACTCGACGAGGCCATTCTCAAAATGTTGCTGGGGTTATCGACTTGGGCGATATTTGGTATGCAGAAAGAACTTCAAGTGGTTGGACACGACTGAAACATGGTGGGGCTACCATCAATCATCAAGGCTTAAACGGCGTGGTTGGTTTTTCTGCTGACGGAGAGCGTATGTATTTGCTGAATTACTTTGACCCAGATGGGAATGGAGGAGGAAACCTTCGCAATGGAATCGCTGTCAGCCGACGAGTGAATGGAGAATGGTCTACTCCAGAACGGATTCAGATTACTTACTTTCAGAATAAATCAACCCATTTGAGCGCTACCATTTCAAGGGATGAAATAGTACTCATTCTGGCTATGGAGTCTTATGTTACAGAAGGAAATGAAGACCTTTATGTGTCATTTAAGCAACAAGATGGCACCTGGACTCAGCCAGAGAGCTTAGGCAACACCATCAATACCTATGGTCAAGAGTTAACTCCTTTTTTAGCCGACGACAATCGAACACTCTACTTTTCCAATAACACAAGAGAGGGGTTAGGTGGAAGAGATATCTACATGAGTGTGAGAGAAGAAGGTTCATGGACCAATTGGTCTGAACCCATGAACATGGGGCCTGCACTGAATACTGAGGGTATAGAAATGGGTTTTTACTTACCCAAAGGTAGTGTGGATGCGTATTTTTCAACTACCCAAAATAGTGAGGGAAAAGGTGATATTTTCACATTCGCCATGTCCATGCCAGCAATACCAAAAGACTCCACCGTGCTGATAGTAGAGGAGGTGCCTGAAACCGTGTTGACTGATAGCCTAGCCATTGAAGCTGAGGTCCCGATAGATCTAGTGCCCAAGCTGCAACCTACTCAGCCAGCTGAGGTAGAAGACACTCCACCTATGGTGGTCATGACCTTTCAGGTATTGGATATAGAAACGGAGGAGCCTGTGACCGCAACAGTTACCATGACAGGAGATAGAGATAAAGTGAGTTTTAATACCGCTGATTTGGAGGAAGAACAGAAATTCATGAAGGCTTTTCCAGAAGGAGATACCATCAAGGTGGAGATCAAAGCAGCTGGTTACCTAGATTATAGTGAGGAGTTTATTGCCGCTGCTACACCAAGAGGATTAGATGATGAGTTTGGAACTGCTGTAGAAGCATTCAGGATGATCAGAAAGCAAGTAGGTACTTCAGTAAAGATCGAAAATGTTTTCTTTAAAAGGGGGAGTGCCAGTTTTCTTGAACCCGATGTAGCGCATCAACAGATCGATCAGTTGGTGACGTTAATGAACAAGAATCTCGATGCGCACATCAGATTGGAAGGGCATACCGATGCTAGTGGAGACGAAAGTTTGCTTAAGGCACTTTCTGAAGAACGGGTTAAAACTGTTAAACGTTACATGGTGAGTCAAGGTATTAACGAAAATAGAATAGAAGTAGTCGGTTTAGGAGGTACTAGACCCATTGCTTCAAATGATACACAAGCAGGTCGCGAAATGAATAGAAGAGTGGAGTTTGTGATCATTCGATAGTCTCATAAAAAGCTGCCACCATATCTTCTGGGCATCGAACGGGCCTGTTACTATTTCTATCTAACATGACCCAAACCGTTCGGCATTTACTGACCAATTCAGCTGAATCGACACGATAGATCTCAACAATTCGATGACTCTTTACCCCCTCAAAAGAATCGATATAGGTGCGAAGGTGAAGCCTTTCATTTAAAAAAGCTGGTTTTTTGTATTCAATATGATGACTTAAAGCTACCCACACATAGGCTGTCAACCATGCAGGTTGTGCTTCTTGCTCCCAATGCGCTTTAGCCACGTCCTGTACCCATTGCAAGTATTGCACATTGTTCACATGCTGGTTTTCATCAAGGTGCTCCTGTTGGACCTCAACGGTCATCTCATGAATTTTCACTTGAGCCATCTTCAATAGGTTATTTTTCTGATTTCCTCTCTGATGGCGATGCCGTTCTGGTAGGTGATTTTTTTAATCCAGTTCTTGTGCGTATCGTAACTATAAAAGGTAGCAAAACGATTCACTTTGGTACCCGATATGGTTCTTGATTCATACTCGATTAGATCGTCATAGATGAATATTTCTCTAAATCTAGACCTAAACTTAGTGGAATCATTCTGTTCATAATAGCCCTTGATGTTAACCCGCAAAGAGTCTGAGATCAATTCGAATCGCAATTCTGCTGGAGACCCATCTTGTTCATAAATGATGGTACGTTCAATGGTAGAATCGGGATAACTATTGTAATATGTGCGCTGTAACAAGTGCTGATCTTGGTAGATGGCTACTTCTTTATCATCTGGGGATTCGGGCTCATATTGATTAAAAAATTGCTTTTGGCTACTCAATTCATCTTCATTGGTGTAGTACACTTCTTCTGTCAATTCACCTTTATCGTCATAGGCATAGCTCCAATAATGCTTTAGGCTCTGTTGACCATGAAATTCACTTTTTTTGATAGGTAATAGGTCGGCATTGTATTCAACGATTACCTTAGAATGGACTTGTCCATTCAGACGTAAATTCGTTTCGGTAGCCCTTAGGGTCTCTTCATCGTATGCATAGATGGTTTCGACCAAAGGATTATTCGCCCGTTTCTGTCTTATGATTCTTCCATATTGATCAAATTCATAGAAAAGGAAGGCTTCGTCATTAACGTAGAAGGTGATTTTTCGGTGTTGATCTAAACTCAGGTCTACTTGGATAGAGAGTTCATCTTTCACCAATTTGCTTTTTGCTTTATCATAATTCTTGTAGCTAATGGTGTAAGTGCTCGGCCGATCATTCAGGTTCACGTCAATCGGGAACTGTTCTAAGTCCTTGGTAGGAAAGGAGGGAAGCCGCTGCGCAAAACTGAATTGGCAAAAGACGAGGCTGGCGAATAAAAAATAGCGTCGCATCCTTAAAGATAATCAGAATCCCGCAGCATTATCATCTCCACGTGGATCGGCACCACCTTCAAGTCTACCATCTGGCAGTACCAAGATGGCATCTACTCTTCCTATGGCACTTCGTTCGAAGAATTTATGGCCCATTTCAACCAATTGACCACGTACTTCAGGCGTAAAACCACCCCTTTCAACACTTATGCCATCAGGAAGCCATTGGTGATGAAATCTTGGAGCGTTTACAGCTTCTTGCATGCCCATGTTCCATTCCACCACATTGAGGATGGTTTGGAAAACCGAGGTGATGATGGTTGACCCTCCTGGAGTTCCGACTACCATAAAGAGTTCTCCATTTTTAGTGATGATAGTTGGTGTCATGGAGCTGAGCATGCGTTTGCCCGGTGCAATGGCATTTGCTTCACCACCAACCAATCCAAACATGTTGGGCGTACCCGGTTTGATACTAAAATCGTCCATTTCGTTGTTCAATAGAAAACCTGCACCGCCAACATACACTTTGCTACCCATGCCTCCATTGAGTGTTGTGGTCACGGAAACAGCATTTCCCATGGGATCAATAACTGATAGATGGGTGGTTTCATTGCTCTCGTAAGGGGCTGGATTTCCAGCGCTAATGTCTTTGCTCAATGTTGCTTTTTTCGGATCAAAGTCATTCATACGCTCAAGCATATAGGCTTTGTTGATGAGGCCACTTTTGGGTACATCATAGAAGTCTTCATCACCCAAATGTTCTGCTCTGTCTGCATAAACCCTTCTTTCCGCTTCGGCAATCAAGTGCAGACTTTCAACTCCGTGGAATGTCATCGTCGACAAATCATAATCTTCAACCGCATTGAACAGTTGGCTTAGTGCAATTCCTCCACTTGATGGTGGAGGCATGGAAATGAATTCGTAGTTTTTATAAGTGCCTTGTATGGGGTCGCGCCATTTGGCCTCATAGCTGCTCAGGTCTTCAAGCGTAATTAACCCTTCACCGCGTTCCATTTCTTCAACAATCAGTTGTGCAGTTTCACCTTCATAGAAGCCCTTATGGCCATGATCTCTGATTCTAGTTAAGGTAGTCGCTAATTCAGGAATACTAACGGTGTCACCTTCTTGCCATTCGGTTCCTTCTTCAGCCAAGAAAAACTCAGGCATTACCGTATTATATTCTATCAAGGCTTCGCGATTGCGGTTAAGGTTTGCTGCTTCTCTTGCTGTTAAGGTCCAACCCTCGGCGGCAAGCTTAATAGACGGCTCAACCAATTTTTCCCATGCTAAGCTGCCGTATTTTAGATGCGAGGCAAATAGGCCGGCAACAGTTCCAGGAACTCCAGCGGCTAGATGGCCACGTATGCTCGCGTTTTTGATGACCTTTCCTTCTTCATCAAGATACATGTCTTTTTTACTGCCACTCGGTGCTTTCTCTCGATAATCTAGAGTCGCTACTTCGCCATTCGCCATGCGAGCAACCATGAAACCACCACCTCCAATATTACCGGCACCAGGATACACTACAGCTAGTGCTAACTGCGTAGCAATAGCGGCATCTACTGCATTGCCGCCTTGTTCCATGATCTCTTTGCCCACTTTACTGGCAAGTGGATGGGCAGAAACGACCATGGCCTTCTCACTGATAAGCCCCCGTTCTTTCGGTTGATCACAGGAGAGTAGAAAGGCACTTAGCATGGTAAAAAGAATCAGTTGCTTCATGGTTTGGTCTATTAATCTTGCCCTATGGTGGTTTCAAATAATTTTAGAATGCGCTTATATTCATCTGTCCAGCTACTTGGAGTGGTGAATCCATGATTCTCAACGGGATATAAGGCCATTTCCCAGTTGTCTTTCCCTAGCTCAATCAAACGTTGGGCCAGTCGCACAACATCCTGAAAATGAACGTTGGTATCTACCATGCCATGAGCGATCAACAAGTTACCCTCTAGTCCTTCAGCATAGTAGATCGGAGAGCTTCTTTTGTAAGCCAATGGATCTTCGACTGGCGTATTCAAAATATTGGCTGTATAGCCATGATTGTAATGTGCCCAGTCGGTTACACTTCGTAATGCAGCCCCAGAACTGATCACATCAGGATGATTGAACATGGCGAAGAGTGTAATAAAACCACCATAGGAACCACCGTACATACCAATTCGATCTGGATCAACACCATGTTCCCTAACCAAGAACTGAGCGCCATCTATTTGGTCTGATAGATCTTTTCCGCCCATATGACGATAAATCCCTGTTCGCCAATCGCGGCCATATCCGGCGCTCGCTCGGTAATCGATGTCAAGCACGGTATACCCTTTGGCCATCAGCAGGTTGTTGAACATGAATTCACGGAAATAACTACTCCACCAGTAATGCACGTTCTGCAAATAGCCAGCACCGTGAACAAAAATAACGGCTGCACCATTGGGATTCTCTGGTTTATAGATTCGCGCATAGACTTCTTCTCCATCCTCTGCTGTGAAGGTGGTGACCTCAGGTTCATGCCATTCATATTGCTGAAATCCTTCTTTTAAGCTTTCTGTCAATTTTTTGGGCTCAGCATTTGGTTTGTTCTCTTGCACATAAAGCTCCCAAGGTTGATCGATGTAAGAGTACCTAATGGCTAAATGAGATTCATCTGGTGAAAGAGTGACCTCATTGTTCCCATCCATTGTGGTGAGTTGTGTGATCTTGCCTCCTTTGGCTGGCATAGAATAGAAATGCCGGATGCCTGGATGCTTCATGTTGGCAGTGAAATACCATTTTTTACCATCCTTAGAGAGAAAAGGATTATAGACTTCGTAATTGCCATCCGTCAGTTGTTTCATCACACCACTGGCCAGGTCATAAGTATACAAATGTGCATAACCACTGGCCTCCGATTGAAAATAGATGGTCTTGTTGTCTTCCATAAAGCCAAAGGTTCCCGAACCGAATTCACTACCAATGCCTGGTCCTGCGATCCATGCTTCGTCTCTTTGTCTATCAATTAAAGTCAGTTTTCCTGTTGCAGGTATAAGGCGCATGATCCATCTGTCTTTATTGTCGAAAGAAGCGAAATGGGCGACAGCATATTGACCATCTTCAGACCAAATGATGTCGTTGCCTGAAACAAGGCGGTCTTTCTTTTCCCATTCCTTATCAGGATAATCGGACGTGAAGTCTGGCAGATCCTGAATGCCTGGAAGTTGGCTATGATCAACCATGTAGAACGAGTCAGCTTCGATGTGATAGATGCCAAGTTCATAATGACCTTGATCTCCACCTACCTTAGAACGGGTGTTGATGTCAGTTGTATAGCCGCTTTGGGTAACATAGTTAGGGACAATTGTCCTTTTTGCAGGATTTTCAGCAGCTTGGTAGACCCTAAAGCTGACATACTGACCATCAGGGGAAAGTTGAACGCGACTAGCATTTTCCACTTCGATTCGGCTGAGGTAATCGGCGCCATCATTCATGAAGCGTGAAAAATTTCTTCTTCTGCCACCACCATCTCGTTGGTCTTTGAGATGAGATGAGGTTAAGGCTTGATCTCTCCTTAGCCAATTATCTTGTGTTCGATTACCTTCTGATGAATTGTTGTTGCTTCTTGTTTCTTCTTCCTCTTCAGGAAAGTCAAAATTAGTGAGTTGCTTAATTAAGTTCTTACTGAGGTCGATTAAGTATAAGTTGTCTTCAGACATAAACGAGATCTGATCGTCCTGATGATAAGCCGGATTGTTTTCAGACGTGTTGGTTGAGGTAAGCTGTGTTTCCTTTCCCGATTTGATGTTCTTGATGAAGATGTCTCCTCCTTTTTCATAAACTATGTTCTCTGATTTGGAGTCCCAATTATAGTTTGAGGGCCAACCCTCATTGCGGTCGTCCGCTTTTTCAGCTGTGCCGCCTTTTGCATCAATGATATAGGTGGAAGAGAAGCGTTCCTCATCAGGGTTCCAATTGAAGAATATGCGTTGACCATCTCTTGACCATGAAATATTGGAAGGTGAGGTTCCTATGAACGAAGCAGGTTCTTGCATGATTTCTTCCACTGTAAGTTCAGTCAAAGGTTTTTGCTGGGCATGCGTTATAGAAACTACGAGGAATAAGGCTAAAACAGATAAGAGGTTTTTCATATGCAGTATTTAATCAGCTCAAACATAGTAGAAGTTCTTTTCTTTTAAAGCGCCATTTATATGTTTGGTCAGCTAGTCTCCCTAAAAATGTGAATTCATTTTCTTTTACAGAAAAATTATTAACGAAATGACCAACAAATAATGAATAGATTGAATCAATTTCATGGATGGCAGTCTGCTTTTATCCGTACTGATCTGATGACATGAATTTACTAGTCTTTCAAGCTGGTTCTGTGATTGGAACCCTAATGAAGCGAGCACAAACATAGCGTTATGGATTAAGTCAGTTCATCAATGGCATTTTAAAAATTTAACTGAGATCGAACGCTTCTTGGAATTCACTAATTTGTAGCCATGTCAGAATTGAAGCTCACAATTTTTCAACAAACCGAGCTGGACAGTCTTGTTCAGATCAGAAAGGGTGAGCATCGTTTGGGTCAACGTTTGAAGCTTTTAAAGGGCAGCATGAAAGACTTGTCAGATCTGTCCAAAAAAGGGGTGAAGTTTGCGATTTTGGGTATCCCAGAATGCATCGGGCCTTTAGGGAATGCAGGTAAATCTGGTGCAGAACATGCCTTTAAGGCCTTTATTGAATGTTTCGTGAATGTACAGAGCAATCGCTTCTTAGATGGAAAGGAAATTGTACTCATTGGTCAGGTTGATTTAGAGGACCTGCAAAGGGAGGCGCTCAAGCTTGACCCAGCTTCTGATTACTATTTTCAGAAGCTTCATTTGATGTGCGAAACCATTGATGAACGCGTACAACCGATCGTTCAAAAGATCGTCAGCTGTGGAGTTGTACCCATTGTGATCGGTGGAGGACATAATAATGCACTTCCCATCATCTCTGCCATTGCCGCTCAAAAAGGTCCTTTGAATGTATTGAATTTTGATGCACACGCAGATTTTCGAGCATTGGAGGGAAGACACAGTGGGAATGGATTTTCATATGCGATGCAACGGAAGGTGCTGAATAAATATGCGGTATTTGGGCTTCATCAAAATTATAACGCCGAAAATATGCTCAAGTCGATGGACTCGACCGATCAAGTGAAGTATACTTTTCTAGAAGATATTCAATACGCCGATAAACTGTTATTGTCCTCTATTGAGTTTTTACAAAGTAAAGACGCCGAGGTAGGGTTGGAGGTTGATCTTGATGCTATACGCTACATGCCAAGTAGCGCCATGTCACCTAGTGGTTTTTCTCTTGAACAGATCCGCTATTTTGTAAGAAAGACGACGAAAGCATTAGATCCCACGTATTTACATCTTGCAGAAGCTGCTCCAAAAACCAAAGAGGAGCATTTAATGGTGGGAAAAGCGTTAAGCTATTTGGTCACAGACTTTGTCAAAAGTCTATAAAAAAAGCCTCATAAGAGGCTCTCTATTAATCTTCGTGAACAATGATCTTTTCGATCTTATCGCCTTGCTGGATTTCATCGATGATCTCCAAACCTTCTACCACTTTGCCAAAGCACGTGTGATTTCTGTCTAAATGGGCCGTATTGTCTCTGCTATGACAGATGAAGAATTGTGAACCACCAGTGTTTCTTCCGGCATGGGCCATAGAAAGCACACCTTTGTCGTGGTGTTGATTATCACCATCCAATTCGCAGTCGATAGAATAGCCTGGTCCACCAGCTCCGGTTCCGTCTGGGCAGCCCCCTTGAATCACAAAGTTTGGGATTACCCTATGGAAGGTAAGGCCATCATAAAATCCTTTTTTAGAGAGATCGGTAAAGTTTTTCACCGTATTTGGAGCATCTTTTTCATAGAACTCCACTTTCATTGTCCCTTTTTCCGTTTGAATTTCTGCTGTCATTCGATTATTCGTTTTCTTTGGACAAAACTAAGCGATTCTTCGGGATGTTCAGAATTTCAGCCAGAACAAAACTTAAACTCATCAATTTTTATCCGCCCTTCTTAGGTGCTGGCATTCGCGTCAAGTCGGTTAATGATGACTATCGTAGCATAAAAGTGCGTATGAAACTGCATTGGTGGAACAAAAATCTCTTCGGAACGCACTTCGGTGGTTCTTTGGCATCGATGACAGATCCTTTTTATGTTTTTATACTCATGATGAATTTGGGTAAAGACTATATCGTGTGGGATAAGTCTTCGAAAATAGAGTTCGTGAAGCCAGGTAAAGGAACAATGAGCTGTGATTTTATGATGAGTGCTGATGAAATCGCGGAGATCAAGCAGCAGGTAGATGAGCACCGAAAATACTTACCGATACTTTTCGCTGAAATACGAGATGAGCAAAATACCTTGGTCGCCAAGGTGAAGAAGGAACTCTATGTGCGCAAGCGCTAAGCTATTTTTTGAAATGATAGAGGAAAATGAACTCGCCTGAAAAAGCAGGTTTTTTTTCGTCTTTCACTTCCAAGGCTACGTTCAACTGGCATTTTGAAATACCACGAAGGTCTACTAATGACGTGAGCTTGACACGCAGACGCACCATACTATCAACCACAACTGCCTGATTGAACTTGAGTTTCTCAATGCCATAATTGATCATCATTTCGATGTTTCGGATTTCAGCGATCTGTTGCCAGAGATGCGGCAACAATGAAACGGTGAGGTAACCATGGGCAATTGTGCCTCCGAATTTTCCTTCTTTCTGAGCTTTTTCTTGATCCAAGTGGATCCATTGATGGTCTAAGGTAGCGTCGGCAAAAGCATTAATTCGTTCTTGATCGATAAGCAAATAATCGGATACGCCAATTTCTTTCCCTATGTAGGATTCGAATTCTTGATGGCTTGAAATAATGACTTTTCCCATGGCGAAGTATGACAAGTGATCGCGTAAGTTCTACTTAGTTCGTTAAAATTCCAAAGTTAGTTGTAAGTCTGGCTTATCTGATTTGGGTGCTTCATCCTCAAAATTTGACAAGGTAATGCCCAATAAGCGTACACCTTCTGGGAATTTTGACCATTCGATGTCACCTAATAAGGTTTCTGTTAATAGCATGATCTCATCTATACGCTTGATCTGGTTTTCTTGGGTGATGCTTCTTGTGATCTGTGTGAAATCTTTGAATTTTACTTTTAGGGTGAGCGTTTTGCCAAATTTTCTGGACTTATCCAGCCTCCTTTTCACTTCTTCTGCAATGGTCAAGAGTCGCTGAAGCATGACCGGTAATTCAGTTAGGTCTTCATCGAAAGTGCGCTCGGCACCAAGTGATTTACGGATGCGATGCGGGTTTACAGGCCGCTCATCATTTCCTCGAACAATGTCGTAATAATAGAGGCCTGATTTCCCAAACTTGAGGTATAGCCCTTCTTTTGACCATTCGAGCAGATCAGACCCCTGGTAGATGCCCAAGTCCTCCATTTTCTTTGCTGTCACCTTTCCAACTCCAAAAAAGTCTTTGATCGATAACTGTTTGAGGAATTCATGGACTTTCTCAGGGCCGATGAGTGTGAGGCCATCGGGCTTATTGTAATCGCTGGCGATCTTTGCTAAAAACTTATTGACTGATATTCCAGCAGAAGCGGTGAGACCAACTTCTGTCTTGATACGCTCCTTGATCTCCTTTGCAATTAAGGTGGCGGAGGGAATGCCTTTTTTGTTTTTTGTCACGTCCAGGAAGGCTTCGTCCAGAGAAAGCGGCTCGACGAGATCGGTATATGCATAAAACACCTCTCTTATTTGCTCTGAGATCACCTTATAGCGGTCGAATTTTGGTTTAACAAAGATCAGATCAGGGCATAATTGGTGAGCACGTTTGGAGGACATTGCCGAATGAACCCCGAATTTTCTGGCTTCATAACTCGCCGCCGCCACAACACCGCGTTCTTTACTTCCGCCTACGGCAATCGGCTTCCCCATCAATTCAGGTGCATCCATTTGCTCTACGGAAGCATAAAATGCATCCATATCTACATGTATGATCTTCCTGAATTGCCCCTGCTTTTCCATTTTTCTTGAAAATAGTACGGAATTCTCGAACTTTATGTCGAAAAATGGATTTCAATAAGCATGAAGCGGTCGAAAAAAATTTTTTTAATTGTCGGCATTCTTTTTATCGCAGCAACGATATTCGTCGGCTACGATATTGCAACTAAAACGTCGTTTCCAGGGTCAAAAACCTACATGGAAGAATCGATTGTTCCAGATAAAAAAGATTCAATTCAGCCTAAAGCAAAAGAAATTGGCACAGAAGAGAGCAGGTAAAAAAATAGACGTCGATCAGATCGATATGGAACGAATGGAAGAAATGACCACGGAGAATCCGGGCATCATACCATTTCCTCATACAGTCGGGGGCGCCATGATCAAACCAGAAGATAAAGGTAAGATCAAAGGGAGGTCTCTTTCTGCGATGTATGAGCAGACAGATCTTGACATGAAGCAGATCTATGAGCAGATGCAGCTTTTAGCCAAGCAAGCCGAAACCATTCAGACGAGGGTAGAAGTATCAGAGCGTATCTATCAAGCGAAAATGACCTTTCAGCCACTAATTGGTAAAATATATCACCTCTACACCAATAAGAAGGGGGGAGATGTCTTGTCGATGGTTGCTCCTGCTGAGTGGGGTGTCAACATGCCATTTCAAGCGTTTATCTGTACAGCGAAATTGCTATCAGACCATACCTGGGAAATTCTCGAGAAAGGGGAGTAAAAAAATGTCCCGAAAAAATTGGCGGGACTAAGTTTGATAAAAAAGTAGAGTTATTTAATGACATGAAGGTAGATGTCCCTTTCGTCCCATTTCATGATTTAACTCAGTTTATGAAAATAAACTGTTCAATTCGTAATTGATCTTTTCAACGATGAATGCGAAATCTTCTATTCTTGACACAAAATCAAGATCATTGACGTCGATCGTAAGCACTTTTCCCTCACTATAATTCCCAATCCATTCGTCGTATCGCTCATTCAAGTGCTTGAGGTATTCAATACGAATTAATTCTTCATACGAACGCCCACGCTTTTGAATGTTGGCTACGAGTTTAGGAATGTCTGCCTTTAAATAGATCAAAAGGTCAGGTGGGGTGACATGTTTGATCATGGAATGATAGAGTTCCAGGTAATTTTGGTGATCTCTTTCTGTCATGTGCCCAGATTGATACAGGTTTTTAGCGAAAATCTCACAGTCTTCATAGATGGTTCGGTCCTGAATTGAACCCTTCGGTGAGGCATCAATTTTGGCGACCTGATTGAATCGACTATTCAGGAAATAGACCTGCAAATGAAAAGACCATCTGTCCATGTCTTCATAAAAATCCTTTAAATAAGGATTATCTTCGACTGATTCTAGCAGCACTTCCCAACCAAACTGCTTTCCAAGCATTTTAGCTAGCGTGGTTTTTCCTGAACCAATATTTCCCGCAATTCCTACATGCATCGCCATTTTAAACGGTTGTCTAAGCTTTTGTTAAAATTTCATTCGCAAAGATAAGCTGGCATTGAAACCTGGCGCACTAATTCCAGAAGAATATGGTCTATAGTGTGTGTCTAAAAGGTTCTCTAAATTGAGGTTGATGCTCAGAAAATCATTCAAGTTGTACGAGTTGAAGAGGTTGAGCGTATACCACGCCAAGGCACCATCGGCGGTATAAAGATGGGGTTTGTTTTGCTCTGAAGGGGCCAAATCTTCAAAGGCAAAGCCACCACTAAATCGCATGACGAAACTTGAACGGAATTTACCATTTTCATAGGCAATTCCAGTCTGACCAAAAACTGGCGCAACATGCCGCAGAGGAAGGTCTTCGACCGTGTCTCGGCCTTGGGTATAGGTGATGTTTCCATGGACATCTAAACCATTGGCAAGTCGATAACTGAGTCTTGCGCTGATGCCCCAGATATAGGCTTCGCCCACATTTACTTCTGCAAATACATCACTGAGCACACCATCATAAACCAATTGACTTTGGCCATCAAAGGTGAAAGGTCTTCGCACCATAGCGTTATGGAGCCGCGAATAGTAGTTGACAAATCCAAATTCAAAACCATTATCAAATTGCCCATTAATGCCGTATTCAAAGCTATAGGAGGTTTCTGGCTTTAGATCAGGGTTGGGCACAATGACCACTCCAGGTTCTGAGTCAAACACTTTTCCTATGTCGTCAATATTTGGTGATCGGAAACCTGTTGAGATCAATGCGTTGAGCTTCCAATGCTTATTTGGTAAATAGACTAAGCCAAGGCTTCCGTTCATTGCGCCGTTTGCCAAATCGATCTCGTCATACGGGAAATCGTAAAAGCTACGGTCTTCGAATTTCGAGTTGATTTTGACAAAACTGTAGCGCAAACCAGAGGACAAAATGAGCTTTTGGCTGATCTCATTTTTGAGGCTTACATAAGCTGCTGCCGAATTATAGGTGCTACCTCCATCAGGATATCTTGTGCTTTCTGGTGAGACTTCTCCGGAGATGATATTGGTCGATTTGGCTTCAGAATCGATTTGGTTACCCACGAGTTCTACGCCATAGTAAAGCTCATTATTGAAACCAAAAGAGCGTTCGAAATCGATGTTGACGGAAAGGACATCCACAAATTCTTCTCTCGTTCTCAGCTGATCTCGACCAAAACGTCGGTCATTTCGGCTTTCTTCGACCTGCTGATAGGCAGTGACTACCTTCATTTGATCAAAGAGCTTGGTTGGGTAGAAATAACGCATTTGTAAGGCATGCATTTGCCATGATTGTGGGCCATAATACCATTCTGCACTTCTTAAGTTTCCATCGTTGGTTCTCTCGATCAAGCGATCGTACCTTGGAATATCAGATGAATTGGAGTAGTGAAAGGAGTAGGTAAGGTCTGAGGAATTACTCGTCTTCCAACGGAATTTCTGCAGAATGTTGAATTGATTATAGCCTGAGGGGGTCTGCACATTCACATCAGGGTTTGCGACGACCACATCTGAATCACCTTGTCTTTCGACATATTCAAAGCGCCTACCAAAATCCGGAAATTCATCTGTTCGATTATTTCCAGTTCTCAAATCACCAAAAGTAGAGTAAGTGATGCCCGTGAATGAGCTGAAATTCTTAGTGCCTAGTTGAAAATTGAGGTTGCCCGTAACGGCATCCGCTGCAGAAGCATATCGCACAAAACCGCTTCCCCCAAAATTGAAGCCCTCATCGCTAAAATCTGGTTCAATGGTGTGAAAATCCATTACACCACCTAAGGCATCGCTACCATAGATCACAGAGCCAGGACCATAGACCACCTCTGCCTCACGCAGGTTATTCGGATCGAGCGTGATCACATTTTGCAGATTACCGCTACGATAGATAGCATTATTCATCCGAACACCATCAACCACGATTAGGACTGCATTAGCCGCAAAACCTCTAATCATGGGGCTGCCACCACCTAATTGACTTTTCTGTATAAAAACTTCGCTATTCATTCCGAGCAGATCGGCCGCTGTAGCAGGCTCAGCATACGCAATTTCTTTGGCTTCAAAAACGGCGATCTCTTGTGGAATCTCTCGTTTATTTTGCTCCCATTTGTTGGCGGAAATGACTACTTCTCCCGTTTCAGTAACTTCCTCCACCATGTACAATTGATAATCTTGTGCGGCGAGCTTTTGCATGCTCAATTGAACAGGTTTAAAGCTAGGGTGTCTGAAGATTAGTACGCTTTCAGCACTGAAATTAGCTAGGCTGGCTCGGCCACTTGCATCCGTCACGGCACCATTTTCGGATCCTTTCTCTTGAATGGTGACTTGATAGATGGGTTGATCGTTCGATTGGTTCAAAACCAATACAGACTGTGCTCGGACAGAGGAAAAGGAAAAGAGAAAAAAGATCAATAGGCTTATGGTGGTTTTCATAAATTCTATGCTCACTTATCAACTAACACTTGTTCTTTTCAAGGCTTTTTGTTCCTTGCGTGAATATAGTTAACGAAGATGCCTCTACTCGAATCTAATTATAAGGGACCACCATTTTATTATTTGAATGGACATTTAGAAACTATTTTGCCTAGTATGTTCAGAAAGGTCAAGGAAGTACATTATGAACGAGAGCAAATAGAGACGCCTGATGATGATTTCCTGAATATTGACCGGCTTAGGCAAAATAGTAAACGATTGCTTGTGATCTCTCATGGCTTAGAAGGGGGGGCTGACAGACATTATGCAAAAGGGTTAGCAAAACTCTTCTATCAAAACGGTTGGGATGTGGCGGCCTGGAATAATCGCAGTTGCAATGGTGAGATCAATAGACAAAAGATCTTGTATCATCATGCAGCAAGTTACGACCTCCGTTCCGTGATTGATCATATTGTCGCGGGAGATCATTATGAAGAAATCGCTTTGGTCGGAATCAGTATGGGAGGCGGACAAACCCTGAGATACTTAGGGGAAGAAAAAGAGCATGGAGTTACAGATTTGATCAAAAAAGCGGTAGTCATTTCAGCCCCTGTTAGTTTAATCGAAAGCGCCAAGACCTTGAATTTGAGAGAAAATAAGGTGTATGAGCAGCGTTTCTTGAAAAAGCTAAAAGCGAAAATAAGAGCCAAGGCAGCACAATTTCCGGATATAGACATTGAGGGCCTCGATGAAATGAACACTTTGCAAGAATTTGACAATAAATATTCGGGACCGTTACATGGTTTTAAGGATGCCAAAGCCTTTTATGAATTCTGCGATCCATTCCCATTTCTAGAGAAGATCACACGAGAGGTGTTGATCTTAAATGCACTGAATGATCCTTTGCTGATCGGCAATTGTTTTCCCTATGATTTGGCTGCTAATTCGAAAAACATTTTTTTAGAAACGCCTCAAAGAGGTGGGCATGTAGGTTTTGCACGTTTTGGCAAAGAATTTACCTATGCAGAACAGCGCACATTGGACTTTATGAATGCCTATAAAGTGCTGGATTCGGCTACTTGCTAACCCCTATGGGTACATTTATTTTGAGAAATAGCCCTCTATTATAGGATTCGAAATCCTTAAAAACCCTGCTGAGCCCATAATGATATTTTAGCCCAAGCGTCATTCCTGCAGGCCCATCTTGGAGCCTATAACCTACGCCTGCTGCTAATCCAAATTCGATTCCGTTGACTTGTCCTTTATTGTAATCTTTGATCGAAATATCAAGGTCTTCACTTTCCGATTCAAATTTCACGAACGCTTGGTTTCTTAAGCCTAGCTGAGGGCCTGCTTCTACATACATTCGATTAGAAAAATGACGTTTAAGTAAAATAGGCACAAGGAAATACCTGATCTCTTGGTCATAGTTACCGGCTTCGGGAAAGGGGGCACTGCCAACAGCATTCAAATCATTGATCGTTAAATTCCCTGAACCTAGACTTGCTTTCACTAATGTACCCGTGTACAAAGACCAAGAATCCTTCAACCTGATGTCAAAGTAAAAACCTAAATTAAAGCTGCGGTTATACTCGCTGCTTTCTAATCCGCTGATTTGGCTCCAGTTAAAACCACCCTCAAGGCCAAATTCTAAGCCATCTGAATTCAGTTTGTCTCCGAGTAAAAGTGAGATTAATACTTGGCTCTGCGCCATGTTGAAGCTTGCCAACAAAAGGCAGAAGAGCATAGTAGTTTTTCTAAGCATGTGCATTCAACGAAGATAAGTAAAAACAATCCATTTTTAGAAGTGCCAAATTAGTTCATGAGCTAGTGGGGCTGTGTTATGTTTCACTCAACTAATCCGTTGATCAAAACACTAGCTATTTGAGTGTTATGTTCACCAAAACCGGAAGGTGGTCTGATATGTGACGATTATTAGGTCTCCTGTCATCGATCACTCGGTAGGATTGGAATTGGAGGCCTTTGCCAAAAACATAATCGATTCGGCGATCTGCTAGTGCCATGGGATCAAAACCAAAGAACGTGCCTTCCGGACCATATACCTTTGTGCTGTTAAGGTAGGCGTCTTTAAGGTTATTGTTTAGTAATTGAATAGGTGCGTCATCAGGTTCACTATTCAAATCGCCTAGTAGCAGGACAGGATTCTGGCCAATATTCATTTCATTGATCCTTCTGACAAGCAAGGCGGCTGAATTGATTCGTGCAGCTTCGCCGATGTGGTCGAAATGCGTATTGAATACCCAAAAGATCTTTTCAGATGATCGATCACGAAACAACCCATAGGTGCATATTCTTGGCAATGCAGCATCCCATCCTTTAGAGACCTCATCAGGTGTAGTAGATAGCCAAAAGGTCCCTTCATCTAACAGAGCCAATCGGGTACTGTCATAAAAGATGGCGGAAAACTCACCACCTTTAACCCCATCATCACGGCCAACACCAATGTAGCTATACTGCCGCAGGGTGCTGTCGAGGTATTGCATTTGATCAAAAACTGCTTCTTGAACACCCATTGCTGCGGGCTCATAATACTTGATCAATCCACTCAATGCTTCCTTGCGTTCCGCCCATTGGTCTTCACCATCATTCGGATTGTCATATCGAATATTGAAAGACATGATGCTGACCTCTTGACCGCAAAGGTTGAGTGCACATAGGCAGAGCAGCAAGGTGAATGTTCTTTTCATCAGTTAAATCGTTTTAAGGCCAGTTCCGATACCGTTTTACCAATTGAAAGCGACGACGTAGCGGCAGGAGAAGGGGCATTGCACACATTGATTGCTCCTTTGGTCTCGATAATTGCGAAATCATCCAATAGACCACCTGTTCGATCACAAGCTTGTGCTCGAACACCGGCGCCACCTTCTATGAGGTCGTCTTCTTTAATCTCAGGGATAAGTTTTTGTAGTGCCTTGGTAAAAGCCGCTTTAGAAAAAGAACGATAAAGTTCGCCAAAGCCGGTTCTCCAGTATTTCGAGGCTACTTTTTGGAACCCAGGCCACATCAGTGTTTCTAGTAACTCGGGAACATTGACTTGTGTCTTTTTATACCCTTCTCGTTTAAATGCCAACACAGCGTTTGGTCCGGCCTCAATACCTCCATTGATCATGCGCGTGAAGTGAACACCTAGAAAAGGAAAGTTTGGGTCAGGTACTGGATAAATGAGATGTTTGACGAGGTATTGCTTTTCGGGTTTCAATTCGAAATACTCACCTCTAAAGGGAATGATCTTCAAGTCGATCTCGTCGGTGGTTTTGCGGGCAATCTTGTCTGAATAGAGGCCAGCACAGTTGATCATGAGTTTACATTCGTAGTCACCTTTAGTGGTTTTCACCAACGCAAGTTCATGCTTGTTCTCAATACCCAATACTTGCTCACCCAACCTGATCTCTCCGCCCTTTGCGCGTATTTTATCCGCATAGCGTTCCGCTACGGCAACATAATCTATGATGCCAGTGTAGGGGACTTTGATGGCCTCAATGCCCTTGACATGTGGCTCGATCTCTTTCAGCTCCTCTGACGATATTTTGGTGATCTGATCAAGTCCATTCTGAAGACCTCTTTGGTAAAGGGTTTCCAGTAGAGGTTGCTGAAAAGCATCTGTTGCTACCACTACCTTACCACATAGCTCAAAGGGGATGTCTTCTTTTTGACAAAAATCGATGAGCATGTTGTAGCCATTGATGCAATTGGTCGCTTTCAAGCTTCCGGGTTTGTAATAAAGTCCAGAGTGGATCACCCCGCTGTTATTACCCGTTTGGTGTTTACAAAGTTCAGCTTCCTTCTCAATCAATTTGATTTTAAGCGATGGATTGCTTTCCAACAACTGATGTGCAGTAGCGAGTCCAACGATACCACCTCCTATAACGATAACATCTAGCATCGCTTAAAAGGGTAAATCGTCAGAATCATCAGCGTTCAACCAATCTGGCTCATCTGTTGCTGCTGGAGGAGGCGCTGCACCACCAGAGCTTGGCGTAGATTGCTGTTGTGATTCAGGAGTGATTCTCCATGCTTGTAGTGAATTGAAGTATTTGACCTCGCCTTTGGGGTCGGTCCATTTTCTGCCTTTCAAGTTAAAGCTGACGGTGACTTGTTGCCCTTCGGCAAACTGGTCCAATTGATCGCATTTATCTTGGATGCATTCGAACTTGATTGCCTCTGGATATTGCGGGTTGTCAGCATACTCAACAACGAATTCTCGTTTTCTAAAGGTGCCGCTGATTTGTTGTGTGGGGAATATCTTTTCGATCTTCGCTTTGATCTCCATTTTCTCAATTTTAATCCAAAGCAAAAAAACTATGAACCAAGAAGCAAATATTCTGCTTTTAACATGTACGAAGGATTAAACATTTCGTTAAAAAACTTGTCAAAGATTACAGACGATCAGTTTTTAATTGAGTACAAGAAACATAATTTAGGCAACTATTTCGATTTACCTGAGGCTAGAGCAACACTTGAGACGACTATTATTGACCATAACGCTTCTATTAAGCGTATTTAGCGCATTTGCTCAAACGACCACTGAGGGTACAGAATTTTGGTTTGGCTACATGGAAAACCTTACCAATGGTGAGGTAGTGACCTTAGAACTATATCTCAGCGCAAAGACAGAGGCTAATGTAGAGGTCTCGGCAGACGGGTTTTCAGACCAGTTTACCATTCAGCCAGGAAATACCGTACGTATTGTCATTCCCATTTCCTTTATGGCCACGGGAGAGGGAGCATCAAATAAGGCGATACAAGTTCTCTCTGATGAACCCATTTCGGTTTACCAATTGAACAAAAGAAGGTTTAGCGCTGATGCTGCTGTGCTTATTCCTGTTTCTGCCTTAGGGAGGGAATACTATGTGACTGCTCACTGGGAAAGTCCCTCTAGTAATCCGGAAACTCCAGGTTTTTCGGAAGCCATGATTGTTGCTACGGAAGACAATACACGCATAGAAGTGACGCCTACGGCTAGAACTTTTGGTGGATGGGATGCCAGCTCAACATACGAAATCACGTTAGATGCAGGTGAAGTCTATCAAATCCAATCTTCTGGTGACTTAACTGGTACTTATGTCCAAGCCATTAGTGATAATGAGGAAGATTGTAAGAATATCGCTGTCTTTGGAGGTAGTTATTGGGTAAATGTAGGCGAATGTGGAGGTTTTCGAGACCACCTAGTTGAACAAATGTTTCCAGTATCCACCTGGGGAGAGAACTTTGTATTTGTTCCTTATGAGTCGAGAAGTGGTGGCGATATGATTAAGATCATTGCTTCTGAGGATGGTACGGAGGTTAATATTTCAGGTATGCCACCTCAAACGCTCAATGCAGGTGAGGTTTATACAAACAGAGCACTCGATGAGGTAAGGACGATCACCGCAAGTAAACCCATAAGCTTTGCACAATTCAGTCGAAGTTCGGAATGTGATGGAGTATTTGCAGATCCCTTTATGATCATCGTCAGTCCTATAGAGCAGCGCATTCAAGAAGCTACCTTTAGTGCCTTTAGGGTGCAAGAGATCAATCAGTATTACCTGACACTGATCACAGAGCAAAGTGCTTTGAATGACGGTATATTTCTTGATGGACAGAATATTCAAGCTGCTTTTCAAACTTTAGGGAACTTTGCATACGCCAGTGTGCGCATCTCTCAGGGAGATCATAGCGTAAGTGCTGAGGGCGGAGTAATTGCCTTTGTTTATGGCTATGGTCAAGCTGAATCCTTTGGTTATTCTGCCGGGGTTAGTTTGGAAAACCTGAATCTTCAAATTGTCGGACAGGATGAATTCATTGGCGAAATTGCCGAAGAAGCTTGCGTAAATGCTTCTATTGAGTTCAATGCAACTTTTGAAACCGAGCCTGGAGAAGAACCACGCTTTGACACGTTTTCCTGGGTGTTAGGAGATGGCGCTGTCGCAGAGGGTCAGCAAGTGACACATACATATTCTGGTTCGGGTGAATATACCATAACCTTGACCGCCTCGAAGGGGAATCCAAGTTGTGGCAATTCAGAGACTTTTATCAGAGAAATTACTATTCTGGAAGTAGAGGCTGAACAGATTCAAGGTCCCGCTTCCGTTTGTCCTGATGTGTTCGGGGTCGCTTACACCATTAGTGGGCCAAGCGGGAACACCTACGAATGGGAGGTAGAAGGAGCAACGGGCTTTACCGGACAAGGAACCAATGAGATTTTGGTCGATTGGGGAGCGGCACGAGCTGATGCGATGATCCGTGTGACTCCCATCAATAGTCTAGGCTGTCGAGGTGAGGTCATCTCACTTCCTGTTGTCATCAATAAGCGACTGGAGCCTGCTGATCCATTATCCTCTAGTCCGACGCCAACAGAGGTCTGCTACTTGGATCGAAATAATGTGCGTTATTTCACACCGCAAACGAATGGTTCGGAATACGAATGGTTTATTGAAGGAGGACGTTTTATAACCAATCAAAATGCTAATGAGGTTTTTGTCGATTGGGGTGCTAACACCTCCGGAAAGATCTGGTATCGCGAGTTCAATCCTGCCATATCCGATTGCGAAGGTTTTTCAGACACCCTGAACATCACCGTTTTCCCTGAAATCACCGATTCAGCTGTGATTACACATGCCCTTTGTAATGGAGATGCGAACGGTACCATCAGCTTAACCGTCCAAGGTGGTAAAGCCGGTGGCTATACGGCCGATTGGAGTAATGGGATGACAGGACTTGAGATCACTGGTTTGACAGCAGGAGACTACACCGCTACTATACGTGATGTGTTAGGCTGTGAAATCACCTCTCAAACCTATACGGTTAATGAACCGGATGAACTTATCTTAGTCAATGATCCAATACCCACTCCAGTACGCTGTTTTCAAGAAGCCAATGGATTGATTGATGTGGTTGTACAAGGAGGAACAGCACCTTATCGTTACACCTGGACTGGAGAAGGGATCGATAGGACCACCACCGTGCCTCAAATTACAGATTTAAGAGCAGGTGTCTATAATGTATTGGTGACAGATGCTAATGGCTGCCAAGTGGGCTTTGATAATATTGCGGTGAACGAGCCGCTTTTATTAGAAGCTGATCTCAATACCTTGATCAATGATCCGGTTTGTCCTCAGGCAGAAGATGGTATTGCTTTTGTTGATGCCAAAGGAGGAACGCCCGATTACCAATTCTTCTGGAGTAATAATCCAACCAGTGATGATCAAGAAGCAAGAAACCTTTCTGAAGGAGAATACACTTTAGTGATCGAGGATGCTAATGGTTGTACAACAACATTGACGATTGAAAAGGGTGAACGTACTCCAAAAGTCTTCGTTCCGAATGCCTTCAGTCCGAATGGAGATGGAGAAAATGATGAATTCAAGGCTGTTGCCGATTGCGATGTCATTTACTCCTTACAGATCTATAACAAATGGGGAGCGATCGTTTTTTCTGCCAACGATGTTGATGAAGGCTGGGATGGTAATTTTCAAGGCAGCCCTGCCCCTGACGGTAAATACTCATATGTCATCTTTTGGGCAGCAGAGATCAATGGTGCAGAAATTGAACAGAATATTCGAGGTACCATAAATATTTATCGATAGAGAGATTTTTCTATCGGCTGTCTTTCCTTAATTTCAGTTTCCACTGAAGAAAAGACCAATTGGCACTCACCGTTTACAAAGCTTCCGCGGGTTCGGGAAAGACCTTCACCTTGGCTAAGGAATTTATTAAACTATTGATCCTGAATCCTCAGGACTTCAAGCATATTCTGGCGATCACCTTTACTAAAAAGGCGACGGAAGAAATGAAGACGAGGATTCTGGAGAACCTGTTGTCGCTGTCGAAAAATGAGGTCAATGACATGATGCCGGTGCTCATTGATGAGCTAGGGGAAGGGTTTGATCAGGACTTGATCAGTCGCAGAGCTGAAGAGGCTTATGTCCTCATCATTCACAATTACAGTCGCTTTGAGATTTCAACCATTGATAGCTTTTTTTCGCGTGTCTTGAAATCATTTGCCAGAGAGTTAGACCTGCCTTTAAGTTATGAGGTAGAAATGAATCAAGATCTGGTCTTGAGTGAAAGTTTAGAAAGTCTCTACAGAAGCTTGGATGAACGACCTGAGCTTGTTCGTTGGTTGTCTCAATTTGCTAAAACACGCATAGAGCAAGACAGAACGTGGAATTTAGACGAGGACATTAAGCAACTCGGCAGAAACCTATTTTCAGAAAAATTTCAAGCGAATTTTGATCAAAACAAGCTTCCGCTCGATGAGCTGGAAGCTATAATTGATGAATTACAGCAGGAAATCAAGACGTTTGAGAGAAAGGCAGCTGGTTTGGCCAATCAGGTATTTGACTTATTGACTGCAGAGAAATTAGAATTGAGTGACTTCAATTATGGTGGCAGTGGCGCATTGGCAGCGTTCACTGGCATCCTAAAGGGTGATTATGAGGTGAAATTGAAAAAACGTTTCATGAGCACTATTGAAGGGTCGATGCAATGGGGTGCTAAAAAAAGCCCCTCATTCGAGCATGCCTGTGAGGTGGGTCAGACCAAAATCTTACCCATAGCTACTGAGACCCTAGAGTTTATTGACGATAAGCTCAATGATTACCTCACCGCCAAAGCAATCTTCAAGAACATTTATTCATTTGGCTTGCTCGAAGCTCTTTATCAAGAGGTGAAGAATTATCGCGATGAAGAAAACATCCTCTTGATCTCGGATACGAATAAGATCTTGAAAGATGTCTTAGATGTGGCTGATGCCCCCATTATGTTTGAAAAGCTGGGGAGCACCTATAAGCACATCATGGTGGATGAATTTCAAGACACCTCTAGTTTTCAATGGGCAAATTTGAAGCCCTTGATCATCAATGCATTGTCTCAAGGTCATGAAGTGTTGATCGTTGGCGATGTCAAGCAATCTATCTATCGCTTTCGAGGAGGCAATATGAAATTGCTCTTGAGTCAGATCAAGGAGGATCTCAATGGGTTTTATTTGAGAGGAACGGATAGGCCACTGGAGTCGAATTATCGGAGTTTGAGCCATGTGGTGGATTTCAATAATACCTTGTTCGATGTGCTGCCAGGGGCTCTGAACGAATTAGATCTTTTAGAAGAAAGTGACCTGTTTACTAAGGCTTTCGCAGGTCATAGACAAGCGGTTAAAAAAGCGGAAGGCGGTTATGTAGAATTAAGGTTTTATAAAGAAGAAACGGACTGGAAGATGCAGGCAATCGATCATCTGGTCGCCTCAATCAAAGCGAATGAACAAGATTATGGCTACGGTGAAATGCTCATCCTAGTCGATAAAAACAGAGAAATCACAGACATTGCCTCACGTTTCTTACAAGAGAAGATTCCGTTCATTAATGGCGAATCGCTGCGATTGACGCAGAGTGAGTTGGTGATTTTCATCATTGAACTCCTCCATTACTTGAGGTCAGATAAGGATGAGGTCAGGACTTTGAATTTGATCATTCTTTATGAGCGATTAACAGGCAGTTCAAACCACAACTCGTTCCAACGAACAAAAGGGGAGAGAATGACCCTTACTCAGGCAGGTTTTCCAACTGAATTCCTGACCAATATACAGTCGTTGAAGCAACGGTCCCTAGTAGATCTGATTCATCAACTCTTGCTGCTTTTTGATTTCGAAGCCCTCGCTGATATTTACCTACAGCAATTTTTTGATTTAGTGATCGGACAAAGTCAAAAAGGGAATAACTCCATTGCTTCTTTTTTAGATTGGTGGGATAAAGAAGGGTTCGATGAGACCATTACTACAGGTGAAGTAACACAGGCCATTCGTATTTTGACAATACATAAAGCCAAGGGCCTCGAAGCACCCATTGTTTTCATTCCTTTTGCCAATTGGAATTTTTCGCCAAATGCCAGACTCCATCAATTCTGGACCAGTCATCTTCCTGAGCGATATCAAAAGTTATCTTTTATTCCTTTAGACTTTAGCAAAGGAGATCTCATCGGCTCGTATTTTGAAGCAGACCTAAAAGCGGAAGCAGAGGAGCATGCCTTGGATATACTGAATAAGACCTATGTCGCGTTTACACGGCCGAGAGAAAAGCTTTATTGCACGGCGCCTACGCAAACCAGACAAGATAAGAATGGCGTCAATAGACTATTACTCAAATTATTGGCCGAAACCGATCTACAAGTAATGGATACAGCCGAGGTTCAACAATTTTCACTAGGTAATCCCCATGAAGAAAGAGTTAAATCGGATGAAAATGATCAAGTTATTCCGTTGACGATCTATCCAAAGTCATTATTTATGGATAGTCTTTCGGTGCGAAATGATTCAGAACGCTTTTTTATGCTGCAAGCAACCGACCAAGCACAGGCCATTACACTGGGAAATCAAGTGCATGATATCCTCGCAGACATCACAACAAAAGACGAACTCTCCATGGTGCTACGTCAACGTCAGCAAGCAGGAGAGATGACAATTGATAGTATTGAGGAGGTAAAAAAGCAGATAGAAGAGCTATTGGAGCATCCTCAAATAAGCGATTGGTTTTCTGATACTTACGATAGTTACAATGAGCGGGTCTTGCAATATCAAGGGCAAGAGTTAAAACCAGATCGACTCTTGTTGAAGAGGAACGAGGCTATTGTCATCGATTATAAGACAGGAAACGCTATGGGGAGCCATGTGGCACAAGTAAAAACGTACATGGAGGCCGTAGCAGCAATAGGCTTTGAGCCCAAGGGCTATTTGCTTTACATTTCACCACTTGACGTACAGGAGGTGAGGTTATGAATAGTTTTCATCATCGTCTTGTTGATCATGTTGCGGCACAGTATGAGCTTTCTGCGCTAAAGGATCATTGCTTTGTTTTTCCTACCAAGCGGGGAGGTTTGTTCTTTAAAAGGGCACTTAAAGAACGCTTTGCTGATCAGGATTTTATACTACCCGTGCTCTTCAGCATTGAAGAGTTTGTTGAGTCCTTAACAGGTATGACCATAACCGATGAACTCACATTGCTTTTCGAGTTGTATAAGATTTATCAAGAAGAAGACAAGGCACTAGCATTCGATGATTTTTATGCTTGGGGTAAGATCATCCTGAAAGATTATGATGAGTTGGACCGTTACTTGGCTGATGCGAAAAAAATCTATGGTACGCTCCAGAATATCAAGGAGATCGATTACCTATTCGATCAATCCGATGAGTTTCGTGAGATCGTAAGTCGTTACCGAACCTTGACAGAAAAGAACGCTAAGTCTGCGTTGCTGACAAAGTTTAAGCGGATATGGGAGAATGTTGGTAAGGTGTATGAAGTGTATCAGGAGAGGCTTATTGCACAGGAAAAAGCCTATGGCGGGATGCTTTATAAAAACCTTGCACACATCTTAGCAGATGAGCATATCGAGCATCGTTTTAAGCAGTACCATTTATGTGGGTTCAATGCCTTGTCGAAATCAGAAGAGCTCATCTTTGATGCGCTATATAAAGCGAATTTAGCCCAGCTGTATTGGGATTTGGACTCCTATTATCTCAATGACCCTCAAGAAGAAGCTGGTGATTTTATTCGCGTTCACCTGCATAAATGGCCTGAATCAGTGGTCTTTGATGCGAATAGTTTAGGCCAAGCAAAACAGGTGCATGTGCATGCTGTCGGACAGCACATTGGACAGGTGCACTTGGCGGCTCAACAACTAAAGGATTTGCTAGCTAGGGGAGTTCGACCCGAACAAACGGCCATTGTTTTAGCAGACGAAAAACTCTTGATTCCATTGCTTTATGCCTTGCCAATGCGAGAGCAAAAAGTCAATGTGACCATGGGGTATCCGCTTAGAGCAACCGTGGTGTTCGATTTTCTTCTGGGTTATTTAGACCTCATGATCAAGGCGAGGGGAGACGAAAATGAGCGGGTTTTCCATTTGTACGACCTACGGCCTTTTCTTTCCAATGCCTACGCTACCATTTTCCAGCCTACCCTTTATGACCTGGTCAACAGCTGGGCGATAGCAGAAAAGCGAACAAAGATCACGAGTCAGGAATTGCAACAGCTCATGAATACTGAAGAGCTCAAATCTCTCTTGAGTAAGGAAATGAGCTGGTCTACGTTGTTTGATGGAATCAAGCAGTATTTAACGCAAGTATTTTATCATTTCAAAGAGAGCGATGCCAATCGAACGGATCAGGAGTTTATTTACTTTTTACTCAAATCGCTTAACCAATTCAACGATTACCTATCGGACAAAGCTGGCTTAGGACTTAAGCTCATTAAAAAGATTCTCCAAGAGCATTTCAGATCCATTAAGGTGCCTTTTGAAGGAGAACCCATACAAGGGGTTCAAGTCATGGGTTTTTTAGAAACCAGGACCTTAGATTTTGAACATGTGATCATTGTTTCTGCGAATGAAGGCAAGATTCCGGCCGCACGAAATTTGAATTCGTACATTCCTTTTGGCCTAAGAAGATTATTCGATCTGCCGACATTTGAAGAACAGGATGCCATTTACGCATACCACTTCAAACGACTTATCCAACGGTCGGAAAACGTGCATTTTGTGTATGACAATAGTACTTCTGGTGACTCTAGTGGTGAAAAGAGTCGTTTTATACTGCAACAGCTCAGGATTTATGAACCCTTAGAAAATATCAAGGTCACTAGTCATCAATATGATGGTGCTGTGAAAGCCTTACCCTCTAATGTGGAGATTTCAATTCCTAAGAATTCAGAGGTCATAGACATGCTCAATCGGTTTACGCTTGAATCATCCCAAGCCTACCTTTCGCCTACATCTTTAAGCACCTACATCAACTGTCCTTTGCAGTTCTATCTAAAGCATGTAGCCAAATTTAGAGAGCTAGAAGAGGTTGGAGAAGACATTGATGCCCGTAACCTGGGGAATGTTGTTCACCGTGTGCTTGAATTGCTTTACCAAGACTCGCTAGGTAAGGTGGTTGAGAAAGAGACGATCAAAAAGCTGTCAATCAGGATAGAGAAATACTTAGAAGAGGCCTTACGCGACGAGAAGATCATTCAGCAGTACCAAGTGCTTTCCGGCAAAGATCATGTGACCAAGAAAGTGATGCAACAGGTGACCCAAAAAGTACTGAATCTTGACATGAAAGAGGCTCCCTTTGAGGTGATAGGCCTTGAACAACAGGGCTATGAACATTTGGTGACTCTATCAACTCATCAGAAAGTGAGGGTGAGTGGTACCATCGATCGTATGGATAAAAAAGATCAGGTGCTACGAATAACCGACTATAAATCGGGGAAAGCTGAATTTGTGAGTAGTCGGGGTAAAACGCTCGATGATGTGCTGGACGAATACTTTGAAAACCCCAAAGTGAAATCAGGTTTCCAGGCCTATCTCTATGCGGTCTTGACTCAAGCCCATTTTGATGAACAAATCAAGGTAGGCATCACCGTGCTTAAAAAATTGAATGAAGGCACCAAGTGGTTGAATAATGGCCAATCACTTGGCGAAGAGGAGCTGGCTGGTTTTCAACAACGGCTTGATGCAATGGTCAGAGAGATCTACGATCCGCAAGTACAATTTCACCAAACCGCAGAGATTGAACGCTGCGCCTATTGCGAGTTTAAACTGATTTGCAATAGGCAATAAGCAGTTAACGGCTTAAACGTGCCTTGTCAGCTTCTGCTGCGATGTAGCCAAAAGAGGCCCAGCCTTCATGTGAAAGAATCTCATCAAACACTTCAAGGGCTCGTGTGGTATCTCCTTCGGCCAAGTACCAATTGCCTAAACCGTAATTAATGGCATCATTCGAACTGAGTGCACCACTTGCTGCTGCTGTTAAGGTTTCTTCTGAGATCACTGCTTTGTAAAAAAGGCAGAGATTGTGGTAAGCGGTATTTTCAATTATGTCCAGCGATTGATCGATCGGATCAAGTACTTCCATTGCAGCATCCTCACGGCCGAGCCTCCGATTGATCATGTACAGCCAATTTGCGTTAGAAACAAGGTTGTCGTCCATACGAGAGGCAGCTAATGATTTTTCATAGGCAGCCAAGGCTGCTTCATCATCTCCTTTGAGGTAATGGGCTAGGCCTAAGTGATAGAAGATGTTGCCATTAAGGGTGCTAACCGGTATGTTTCGCGCGTTTGGCATCCCATCGGGTTCAATTTCATTTTCTTTCCCCTCTCTTAATTGAGCGGCTTTTTCAAAGTCGGCAATCGCCTTATCGAATTGTCTTGTCGAAATGTATCGATGGCCTCTATGTCTATACAGTCTTGCGTCTTCAGGAAACTCCTCGATCCCCATGGTGTAGAAGTCGATCGCTTCTTGGTATGCGCCGGAGTAGGCAATGTAACGACCGTACCAGATCAGATTCTCGACATTAGGATCGTTCTTGTAGGCTGCTTTCTTTTCCTCGAGCTGCGCTAAAACCGCGTCACTTGGTGTACTTGCATACAAGGTATCTCCCAGTAGCGAGATGGCCTCGAATTCAACTTCTGCTTGCCTGGTTGCCTCCTTTTTACTTTCCTGACATGCCAAAAAAAGTAATAGGGGCAGTGCGATAAAAAATATGTTTTTCTTCATAGTCTTTTTATTTCATCATGATCAAATGGTCGGCATTCCCTGTCATTTCCCACTGACTTAGTGCAATAGGGATATTGCCAATGCTATTCAATTGGTCGAAGTAATCTTTTATTTCAAAAGGCTCATTGTTAAGCTCTTGAATTCTTGCGTATTCCGCCATAATGACCTCCATTAAGTATTTTCCGGTAATGTAGCTGGTGCCATAGCCCGGCTGTCGCAGGTACAAATGCTGCTCAAAGATCAACAGTTCCTTTTCCGTCTTCATCCAACCCCTTGGTGTGTATGCTGAATGGATGCCCCCAGCTTCTTCCATGGTCATTTCGTTGGCATGGGCATAAAGCGAACCTAAGCCCCTTGCCGCACGCTGCGCGATCAAGATATAGACCATCTCACGTACCCTAGGTGATTCGTCGTACATGCCGGCATCCATGAACATTTCTTCAACAGCGGTCGCCATGCCTTCATTGCGCGAATCAAAGATGTTATACAAAACAGCATTTCTTCTTATCGGACTAGGGTTGGGTTCATTGACCATTCTGGCCAATTCGAACCAGTGGTAAAAATGAGAGTAGAGCGGACGAGGATCATAGTGCATGGTGATGTAGAAGAAGTTTCTGGTCTTTTTGGGTACGAAAGAGCCCAAATGTTCTCGAAGTGCCGGTTCAAAATAGTCTTTCACTGTCAGGATGTCTTCTTCTTCCAGAAAATCCATAAACTGACGGGCAGCCTTTTGTGCCATGCGGCTGTACGCCTCAGGAGAATCAGCTTCTTCCAATTCAGGTAAGTCACGGTTCCGATGCTCTTCCAATTTGAGCGCTGACCAAGCTCTAGCCAATTCTCTTTTCAAGATCATCACCTCATCTTCCCAGGTCAAGGGTACAAGACGCACATTTTGGGTATACCAGGTGTAATTCTCTTTACCGATACCGGAAGGCCCCGTTTTTTCACTTGACTTTTCCTCCAGCCATTCCGAAAAATCAACAGTTGACTCTTTCGCCCTATCGATTGCGGTGATCATTTCCTCATCATCGGCCAAACCTGGCAATGATTTCATGCTTTCTAACACGTTGACTTGCGTTTTGATGTCACGGATCCCTGTGATCCAAAGGTCACGGGCGTTTCCGGTAAGATTCGTTTGCGCCTGCGCATTCAGTGCAGGGATCGATGCGAGCTCATTAAGCATTTTATCACGAGCTGAGGCACTCAAAGGAAATTCATAGGTCCAAAGCTCTAGCGTACCATGATGCGTAGGTCCCTCATGCGCCGGAACATCACTTTGGGAGGTCCAAACTGATTTATAGAAGGCAGGATCGCGTTCCCAAGGCTTCAAGACCCGATAATTGAAGTCAAACCCATTCATCTCTGCCCAAGCGACCATCCAATCCACACGCTGTGGGATGGGCCAGTTGGTCGTGTCGATAGCAGCCAATTCATCTTGAAGTCCTTTTACTGCAGCATACCGCGTTTTCATGCTTTGTGCACGGTAGTCGGGCGCGCCATTGTATAAAGTGGGTTTTTCAATACCTCGCCATTGCTCGAAGAGTTTCACAAGGTCTTCATAACGATTACTTGAGAAGTTGGCAGATTGAGGTTCTTGTTCGCAAGCAACCAAGAAAAGGGCCAGCAATAAGGTTAAGAGCTTTTTCATATTATCTGTTGGTGTCTAATGATATACTGTCGTTTCTATAGTTTCCAAACCATGTTAAAATAGCAGAAACTTTACCAATTAAGTTACTAGGCCGAGCTGCAATGCCATGGTAAGCACCTGGTATTCTGACCATAGCGGTTTCAACTCCTTGAAGTTTTAAAGCGGTATAGTATTGTTCTGACTCGTGAATTGGAGTTCTTAAATCGGCCTCGCCGGTCAGCAGCATGGTGGGGGTTGTTACATTCCCTACCAAGGAAATAGGAGAGTGTTTCAAATACGTTTCAGGGTCTTCCCATGGTTTCTTTTCGAACCAATAACGCGTCGCGAAGGCTGACATATCCGCATATAGCGACCAGCTGTACCAATTGATCACAGGTTTAGCGACAACCGCGGCAGCGAATCGATCCGTTTTCCCGACAATCCAACTGGTGAGTACTCCGCCGCCAGAACCTCCTGTCACAAAGAGTTGACTTTCATCGATATACCCTCTTTTGATGACTTCGTCTACACCTGACATTAAGTCGTCATAATCGAGGCTAGGGTAATTCTTATCGATCTCGTTCCCAAAGTCGGCACCGTAACTTGTACTTCCTCTTGGGTTGGTATAGAGCACGACGTAACCCGCCGCTGCCATCAATTGGATTTCTGCTGAAAACATCGGGCCATAGCTAGAAAAGGGACCGCCATGTATTTCTAAGATCAAAGGATATTTCTTGTTTGGGTCAAAGTCGGGCGGTGTCACGATCCAGCCGTGGATGTCTAAGTCATCGGCAGAAGATTTGTACCAGATTTCTTCCACCGCACCGAGCTTTTTGTACGTCAATAGGTCTTCATTGACCTTAGTGATTCTTCTGTTGTTGCCATTGTTTCCTGTGCCTAGATCGGCTGGTTCGAGGGTTTCGGCCCAGGTATAGGCATAATTGCCATTGGCCGCAATGCTAAAGGCTCCAGAAGTATAAGGCCTGCCTAAGGACATGCCGCCTAGTCCATCCGTAATGTCCTTTACCTTTCCTTTTGTGCTGATGTATGCGATTTTCGGGTGGGCTTTATCAACGTATTGAAAGTAAAGGCCTTTGCCATCTGCCGCCCATGTCATCGCGTCTATAGATCTGTCTAGGTTGCCTGAAATAAGCTCTGGATTGGATCCGTCAATGTTGGCGATGTACAATTTGTTTTGTTGATGTCCCTTGTAGTTGTCATCAAAGCCGAGATAGGCCAACTTTTTACCATCGGGTGAGACAGTAGGCGAACTGTCAGGGCCATAGCGGTCCGTGAGTTGTGTGAGTTTTCCATCCGTTAAACGAAGGGAGTAAAGCTCTGAATCGTTTCCTTCCAACTCAATGTCGCTGCGCATGTTCGCACTAAAATAGAGGTAAGTTCCTGATTTCTCCCAAACTGCACCACCATGGTTATACGACCCTTCGGTCAACTGACGTGGAGTTCCACCAGAAACGGGAATTGTAAAGAGTTGGGTATATCCTGAGGGTAATTCCCCACGGCCATCACTGCGCCAATTGAGTTGATCGATGTATTTGGGAGGTGCATTCCATTCCGCTCCCTCAGGTTTTTTTGGCATTTTGATCGGAGAGGATTTTGATTCGGGTACAAATAGGGTAAAGGAGAGGTATTGGTCATCTGGAGACCAAGTGACATTCCCCGGCGCTCTTTCAGAATTGATGAGCACCATTTCTTCTCCAGAGTCCATCCAGCGGAGGTAGAGCTCTGTTTCACCACTTTTGTTCGATAAATACACGACCTTACTTCCATCATTCGACCAGCGAGGAGATCGATCACTTTGGTTTCCGGTGGTTAAAGGCCTATTCATTTGGCCATCAAAACTGGCGATCCAAAGATTCGAGAGGTTTTGATCGGTCATGACATCTTTGAAGTTACGTACATAAATGATTTGCGTTCCATCAGGGGAGATCTGCGGGTCAGAAACGTATTCAAGATTGAAGATGTCCAGCATTTCCAGTCGATCGGAGACTTGGGCAAAGCCAATTTGCCCAGAGAAGATCGCGAAGATGAGAAGCGTAAAAGAAAGTCTTTTCATAAGGTTGATTATTGAATAGGTGGAAGGTACTTATTAATGCGCTTTTGGGCAACGGTAATCCTGTCAATGGAAAGACTTCTCTATTCCATACTCAATGGCATAGTCATTCCTGAAAAACCGGTCAGCTGAGGTGCGAAAAACAAGGATTATGCTCAACTGAAAAAGATCAATAAGGCACCCAAGGCCGTAGCGAAAAGAATGAAATGCCTAAACAGTCGGTCATTGATCTTTTTTAATACGCGCACCCCGATAAATAAACCTAGGAAGATGGCAGGAGCAAAGGAAAAACTTATTGCTGCCGTTTCCAGGTTGATGGTTTCCCAACTCCAAATATGAAAGGGGACCTTGAACAGATTGATTAGTAAAAAGAGCCAAGCGGTGGTTCCGATAAATGCGTTCTTTGGCAATTGCATGGCCAAGAAATAGAGATTAGCGAAAGATCCGGCGAGGTTGCCAATCATCGTGGTAAAACCCGCTGTGAATCCCATAGCGCTTGCAAAACCGAGATTGTCGGGGACTGATCTTGATTTGCGTCGGTCCCACCAAAGCATCATCAAGACGGAGATCAAGATAATTAGGGCCATGCTTTTGCGAAACACCTCTTCTGGTACTCGTTCACCCATCCAGGTTGCCACCAAAACACCAATGGCCATGGGAGGCAGCAGCTTGATCAGATACTTCCATTCGGCATGTCGATTGTAATAAATAACGGCAAACACATCACCAATGATCAACATGGGTAATAAGATACCGGTTGAGGATCTGGCACCGAATACAAAGACCAATAGGGCGACAATAACGATGCTGATGCCTTTGATGCCTGACTTGGAGAGCCCTAGTAAAAAAGCGGCAAGGCTGATGACGAGTGCATCGACGATACTTAATTGGCTTAGCATTACAGCAATTTAGCAGGATTTTGCGAGGGTTGATGGGCTGATACGTTGAACAAATCGGACATTCCTTTCTACTGGCCTGAGCGCCTTGTACTGGTTCTAGCGTCTCGCTTTCAACTAGTCCAAGCATCTCGCTTGGACTCGATACTTCAAAAGGCGAGTTTTTATCATCAATACCACACGCGTTACAAACGCGCGATAGGGAGGGACTGTCCCTAACTTCAGAACACTCTTAATACTCAAAAAAAAATGGAATCAGTACCTTTGTATCAGTTTTGTTATTAATAGTTGAACCAAAGTCTATTAGACATGAAAAAGATACTTATCATTTTAGCAATAGCTTTGATTTCTACTGCTGCTTATGCACAAGGATCAAATGACTATGCAAAAAAGTTTGATCAGGTCGAATATCGCGAATTCGGTAACCCTTTTGATGGAATCTTTGTAAACTTTATTCTGGCTGAAGTCAGTAACTTCGATAGCGAGCAATATGAAGATATACCTGTACTTGCATTAATGGGAGCTGCAATGGCAGCTGAAGAAGACAAATATCTTTATGTCATTATCAAGAATGACGAACGAGATGATGTGTCCATGATAATCTCAAATCTTCCTACATCTCTTGCTGACCCTGAATTTTACGAATTGCTAACGGTTAGTATGGCTTTTGACAAAGACAGAACTATACACAAGGGTATCACACCTTATGATGCCAGTGCGTTTGAGAATGATGAAGAAAATGACTTCCAATTTACAATCAATAACTCAATTAACTTGTTGAAAAAGCATAGTGCAGCATTTGTCAGAATTGAAAACAAAGTGATAGGCGAATCAGAGATTTTTGAATTTAAACTAGCAGGCTTTTCAGCAGCATACAAGCACTACTTGAGTAGGAATGAATAATATTAAACCCTAAAACTTGATTCAGGATAAAAACTTTGGGGGTATCTGTTCGCGCATTAGAATTATTAATAATTACAAAATGATTATTGAGCTATTAGTATCTCTCTTTATTAGTTAAAGGAGAGTATTCTAGATATCTCTTCCACAATGCTTACAAACCCTAGCGTTTGGCTTAATGTATTCAGCTCAATAGAGGCACTCCGCATATCCTAGACTAGATTGATCCTTAGGAAGGACTAAAGCTATTATTATACCCAATGGACCTAACAAAAGTCCCAGAAAAAACCCGCCAATTTCGCTTCTACCCCTTGTACGGGCTATTAGTGAACTTACAACACCGAAAGTGAATAAGATCAATAACCATCCTGCCATATTGTAATAAAAGCGAATAGTCGAAAATGTGCAAAAAGTGGGCGTAAGAAGTGGTTTTACGCAAATTGTATGCAAATAAAAAAGGGTTATGAGATTTGACTCTCATAACCCTTTGATTACTAAGCGGAACGGACGGGACTCGAACCCGCGACCTCCTGCGTGACAGGCAGGCATTCTAACCAGCTGAACTACCGCTCCGTTTAAGGTGACGCAAAAGTAGTGTCTTCCTGTTGATTTGCAAACATCGCATTGAAAAAAAATTTATACTTTTTTAAGCACTGCTCAGTACACTAGGTGAATTGCCTAGGTATTCATTTCGGTAGCCTACTTAGAAATACACATAGGCATATGACGACCTTTATTTCACACTGAAACAACACCGCCATGAAAAATAAGTCCAACTCCAATCAGGTGAATCTACTGCCACTAATGGCATCAGATGCACACCTCGGTAATTGTATATCCGGTCAGCAGGCCTATATGTACATCAACAAAGAAAATCCTCAAGACTCATCCGATCAAAAAGTCCTCAACCGAAGCGAGCTCATCAACAGGATCTTGCAGATGGAAGGCCAAGATAATGTGATTGAATTGACGGAATTGATCCATGATGTGGAGCACGTTGCGCACAGAAAAATTAAGCTTTCAACATATAATGCTCAATTCGACATCATCGCTAATGAAGCCATGTTGCTCGAGGTCATGAAGTACATGTTTGTTCACATCCCAAGTGATATGATCCCTGAAGTGCGCTTTACCGTGGGCTTTGGTATGGGAAGCGTTCAAATTCAGTTCAATGATGAACTCACCAACCATGCATCAACAGTAGAATTGGTCGAACTCTTCATGAAACAGGAGAAAGGCTATGTGTGGATGGTTGGTAAAACACTACACTTAGTATTCCAGGTGCATAACAAATTGATGGCCGCTTGATTAGCGTATGTTTTTATCTTCATACCAATCGCTAAAGGTTCTGCTGGTTTTGTAGTTATCTGTCAAGATACGATAGACCATGTAAATCAATAGGCCTTGCGCAATGAGAAAAGCAAAGTAGATAAAGGCAAAGGCGATCTCAGTTGTGCTGAGCAAGGTGTAGAAGACAACGAATATGGTGGCAAAGTAGACGGTGAATTTTAAGGATTTCATAAAAAGAAGACCAAATCAACCGCATAATGTTTTCAGAATCAGCTTGTTTCTCTTTATTTTCTTCTTTTCAGGGTGATGGTGTAAAGTGAATGTTCAATTTCAACTCGCTGCAACGTATCGGTTTCATAAAGGTGCCTTTCTTTTTTGCCATCGTGTACAAAAAAGTAGCGATGATCAGCATCCTTTTCTATCGTTAAATACTCACCTGAAGCCAGGGCAATAGCATGTTTCATCTGCTTGGGTTCTTCGAAATAGAAGATATCTGCCCCCAGTAGTGCTGCATGGTTGAGTGCTGATTTCTCCCCGTCGATCATTAAGGTATAGGCATCTTCGTTGCGGTAAATACTGACCTCTGAATGAATATTCCCATTCTGTTTGGAAACAGCATTCGATTCGACGAGTATACCATGCTGGTAGATCGATTCGATTTCAATATCAACGGTGAGGGTAAAGAGTAAATGAGCCTCGATGTGTGTGGTGGATGTAATACTTGTTTTGTTATCGCTCACCTCTTTTTGTAGCCTCATTTCGCCTACCTGTTGCCCCCGAAGAAAGGCATCATAAACAAGTGATTGGCCATGTATTGAGAGGTGGGCCACTAGCATCAGTAAAACAAAGAATGATCTCATTCAGAAGAAGTTGGTTGTTGGTCGCATGAATTAAGTTGTACAAAAAGGTTAAAATAATTCCTGAAAGCAAGAGAATCGAGAGGCAATGAGTCAAATCCGATAGGAGAGCAGGCTATGTGCTGCGGCTAGCATGGGCCTCCAGACGAGATGTACGGAAGATGTGTTTACTAGATTTAGTCCTCTCGCGAGTTAGCCCTTTCATCGTCGCTTAAGCAAGAAAGAGCGACTAAATTCACCTTTCACCTCCCAACCCGTCAATAAAAACAGCGCATTCAATAGGAGCGAATGAATAGGTTCTTTACCAAGTGGACGATTTAAGATCTCGTGTAGCTTTTAAGATATCTCGTCGACTCACTTGACCGCAGAGTTTTCCATTCTGATCAACAACGGGAAAGCGCCTGAAATGTGTATTAAGGAATTTAGAAGCCACATCTAGGACATCGGCATCAATAGACACAGAACTAATGCGTTCGCTCATGTATTGAGAGACAGTGATTTTCCCATGGGGCAAATTATGATAGGCTTCGTCAACCATGATCTTCAAACAATCGATCTCAGATAATATGCCTACAATCCGCTCATTTTCATCAACAACAGGTGCTCCTGAGATGCGAAGCTCCAAAAAAGTATCCATTGCTTCTGCAATACTCTGATCCGGATGAAAGGTCACCACTTCTTTTGTCATGTAATCTGTAACCGGTCTATACTTATTGACTGCTTTCTCTTTTTCGGGCATTGGTGCTCCAGTAAAATTCATCTGTTTATTCTTTTGAATGTTGAACTGATAAAAAACGAATAAATAAAATACTGATAAAATCGAATATATCAAAATAAAAAACTAAATAATGTCTTTTTATCTGATTATATATTTTGTGTAAATCAGTTAAAAAGAATATTATTTTGATTTAAATATGAGGGTTTTTAAAGGCTCAGCCATGAAGTAAGAGGAGAACAAGCGTTTTTGAGTAATTTTTTGAAGAGCGCATGATGAAGCTAGCTCCTGTATGAAATAAATAATGTCAACGCTGTTTTACTTTAAGCGCGAGCGTATTACTTTTGTGACATTAGATTACAATTAAAAAACATGTTATCATGTTTTTGATTAGGTGAAAAGGAGGTGTCATGGCCTCCTTTTCTATTCCACTTATCAAAGGATTCTTGTCTTTTCGAGCTGCTTGTTTTACTTCGTGTCAAAATAATAATCATGCGATCGATTCTCCTTACTTACTGCTTGCTTCTATTCTTCGTTGCTGTGGAGGCACAAAGTTATTTTCCTCCTAGAGGTCTCTGGGAAACGCGTTCAGCTGAATCGCTTGGCTTAGATGTCAATCAGCTGGCAGAGGCGGTTGCTTATGCCGAATCTAATGAGTACAGCGGGTCGAGAGACTTGCGCATTGCCATTTTGGAAGGATTCAGCAGAGAGCCTTTTCACGAAATTCTGGGGCCTACAAAAAAACGAGGCGGACCTGCTGGCTTGATCATCAAAGACGGCTATATCGTTGCCCAATGGGGCGATGTGGAGCGTGTAGATATGACATTTAGTGTCACCAAAAGCTATTTATCGACTGTGGCAGGTTTGGCCGTTGATCAAGGCTTAATTGCTTCTACCCAAGACAAGGTCAATCGCTATGTCTGGGATGGCACCTTTGGAGGAGAGCATAATGCAAAGATCACTTGGCATCAGCTATTGAATCAATCTTCTGCTTGGTCCGGCACATTGTTCGGCATCAAGGATTGGGGAGATCGCCCACCCCGTAATGGAGGCATCGATGATTGGAAATTCGCTAAACCAAATGAGCCCGGCACCGTGATGGAATACAATGACGTGCGGGTGAATGTATTGGCTTATTCTCTTTTACAAGTTTGGAGAAAGCCGCTTCCTCAAGTATTAAAAGAGCACATCATGGATCCGATTGGTGCATCTACGACCTGGCGATGGTTCGGTTATAAAGAGGCCTGGGTGACAGTAGATGGTCAGCAAATGAAATCGGTAACTGGCGGTGGACATTCTGGAGGGGGAGTATTCATCAATACCCTAGACCATGCGCGATTCGGTCTGCTCTTTTTGAATGATGGAGAGTGGAATGGAGAACAAGTCATCTCAAAAAATTGGGTAGACGCTGTCCAAGTTTCCTCTGAAGCGAATGAGAGTTATGGCTACATGTGGTGGCTCAATAAAGGCGATCGAAAATGGGATGGGGTAGCTGATGAAAGCATTTATTATGCGGCCGGTTTTGGAGGTAACTTTATTGTGGTCGATAAAACCAATAACATGGTGGTGGTGACCAGATGGTTGGAACCTAATCGCATCGGTGAGATGATGAAAAAGGTGCAGGCGGCCATTAAATAGTGCAAGTATTCAGCGATTACCACTGAGCTATACTCAACGAACATTCCGCTTAATGCGATAGAGGAGTTCCTCTAGGCCGTTGATCTTGATCTCGTATAGGGTTTGCAATTGATGCCCTAGTTTGCCTTGAGGAAATCCCTTTCGGGCGAACCATTCAAGATATGAAACAGGCAAACTCATCAGTAACTGCCCTTTGTGCTTACCAAAAGGCATGGTGTTTTTCACGATATCAATGAGAACTTGTTGATCTGGGAGTTGAGCAGGTTCCATGATTAGTTCAATTGACCAGCTTTTGCCCTTTTGATCATATCGGCATTGGCATAGATGGCGATTTCAACTCTCCTGTTGGCCTGGCGCCCCTCTGCGTTGCTGTTATCGCTCACTGGTTTTTCTTCACCATAACCTGCCGTTTCCATTCGTTTTTCCCGAATACTGTTCTCTGTTAAGAAGTTTTTCACAGAATTGGATCGTCGATCGGAGAGCCACTTATTGTACTTGTCTTCTCCCGTGCTGTCGGTATGTCCTTCGATGAGAATATTGGTGTCGGGGTATTTGGCAAGTATACCGGCCAAGTCGATCAAATTTTGTTTCGATGTTTCGCGCAGATAGCTCGAATTGGTATCAAAAAGGAGTCCTGTTTCAAAGGTGACTTTAATGCCCTCTCCAATACGCTCTACTTTGGCATTTAGCAGTTTGGAAAGTTCTTCCGCTTGTTTATCCATCGTTAAGCCAATACGTTCGCCAGCATCACCGCCAATGCTACTATCATCTAGAATTTCTTTGGTATGGATGTGCCCAGTGTGTGCAGCCTTACAGCCGGCTAGCAAAAAGAGCACAAGGAAAACGAAGGTGAAGGTCTTTTTCAATTGCATGACTAAAAATAGAACTGATCACAACTTATTCCTACTTCGTTCGACATAATTTCATATTGCCTGGTGATAGGGTTTTTTTTGTGCTTTTTGGTTCTTCCGCATAAAAACTATCCGACCTATTTTAATACTCGCTATGAGAGAACAATGTACAGTAGATCGAGTTGTTTTAGTATGGACATGACCAAAGGGTATATCGATGGGATGGGAAAGATCGAACGACTCAATCTCATCAACTCAATTACGGGAATCAAGCCCGCTAATCTCGTCGGAACTAAATCTGACAAGGGTATTGATAACTTAGCGATCTTCACGTCAGCGGTGCACATTGGGAGTAATCCCCCGCTGATAGGGCTTGTGTTCAGACCGATAGAGGAAGTGCCAAGACATACATATGCTAATATCCAAGCCACAGGGTATTATACCCTCAATGGATTACCTCTCGCAAAGGCGCATGAAGGACATTACACGTCAGCAAAATTCGACGCCGATGAGTCAGAATTTAGTGCTTGTGGCTTTACGCCGCGCTATCATACCGACTTTCCTGCACCTTTCGTTAAGGAGAGTCCGATACAGATTGGCTTGAAATTGACGGAAGAAGTGGTGATCAAATCGAATAATACACGATTACTGATTGGGGAAGTCATACATTTACATATTGAGGATCGTTTGTTGACCAATGAGGGGTATTTAGACCTCGACAAAGGCCAGCTAGCGGGTATCTCTGGTTTGAACTCTTATTATGGGCTTGAAAAAAAAGCCGATTATCCCTATGCTAGAAAAGAAGATTGGCTCAAGGGTATTTCTTAAGATTACACGGTTCATTTGAATAATTCAACAGATTAAAACATGATCGATCAACTTTTCATTGCCATTCGTAACGCTGATCAAGCCAAAGTGAAAGAGTTAATTTCTGCTGACCCTCAATTGGTGAATCAAGCAGACGCAAGAAAATTTACGCCACTTATTATGGCGACTTACATGAATCAACAAGCGATTGCAACGCTTTTAATTGAACAAGGAGCCAACTTGGAAGCCAGAGATGGCAAGGGTAATACGGCCATTATGGGTGTAGCTTTCAGAGGTGACCTTGATATGATCGAATTATTGATTGATAAGGGGGCAGCACTGAATAAACAAAATTATGAAGGAGCTACGGCATTAACCTATGCCATTGACTACGGTCATTTAGCAATTGCCAAAAAGCTAATTGAAAAAGGAGCTGACCTCAATACCAGAGATGCTAAAGGCAAAAGCCCAAAAGATCATGCGCTTCAGCAAGAGAATTCAGCCTTTCTTTCTTTGTTTGAATAGGAAGTCTAAAATTCAGCTTCGGTGATTTTACCAGCCAATTGGAATAAGAGCAATTCAGCTCTCTTGGCATCAAATTTAGCTTGAGTTAAACCTACTTCAGCCAGTAACAGATTTCGTTGTGCATTTCGAAAGTCGATAGATGTGAGTTGACCGAGTTTATATTGTTCTACGCTGCGCTCAAAATTCATCTTGTTTGTCTCCAAATTGCTCTCTTGTGCGCGTACAACGAATAACTTGTTCTGGTAATCTCCCCAGGCATTTTCAAACTGAACCTGCAAGTTGGTTTCGAGCTGTTCTAAGGTAACCATACTGATGTTTTCATTGATTCGAGCAACCTGAGAATTCGTTCTCGTAGTTCCTCCATCAAAAATGTTCCATCCGACAGTAGCACCATAGGTCAGACCTGAAGAAGTACTTGTTGCTAAAAAGGATGCCCTATTGTTATTGCCTAAACGGTAATTCCAGCCACCATTTAAACTGACCGTCGGTAAGTAGTTGGATTGAGCCACTTTAGTTGCGGATTTGTTGACATTAATATCTGATCGACCGATCAATAGCTGGACGTTTTCGAGCTTCATGTTCTCAAAAAAGGTCTCTTTATCAACCTGTGTACTAAAGGAGACGGTCGTATCGATCTCAAACTTCACATTGGCATCACGGCCTAATATGAAATTGAGGTCGCGCTTTGTATTGGCGAGTACTTGCCTTGCATTAAGCAAATTGATGCTATCGGTGTTGACATCTACTTGAGCATTAGAAACATCTAGTCTCGAGCTCCGACCATAATCATATCCATATTCCGACCTTCTCAAACGTTCTTTCGAAATCCGTAGTGTCTCTTCTAGATTCGATACATTTTGCTGTGATTGTGCTACTTGATAATAAGTACTGAACAAGGTCACGATCGTATTTTCCAAGGTTGCGCGTAAGTTGAGCTGGCCTCTATTGAGCAACTCTCGGTTACGGTCCATGTTGTATTTTCTATTGAATCCGTTAAAGAGCACATAGTTCAATGCGAGCCCTGCTGTTCTGCTATTCGATTCTGCACCCGTTAATTCCGTTTGGCGTCCATCTTGGAACTGTGCAGAAATATTGTCGCTATTAAAGTTGATGCCCGCATTCCCCGATAGCGTAGGTAAATAGCCCGAGTTGAACAACTCCGTATTGGTTTCTGCAATCTTGAGCGATTCTTTCCCCAATAACACATCGAAGTTATTCTCCATAACGATCCGGAGTGCATCAGATTTGCCTAAGTTTTCTTGCGCTTGACCGAGGTGAAAGGCCAAAAGAAGGGCCAAGCCTAAAAAGTAACGCTTATTCATGAGTTTCAGCATTTAATTCGATGTACGCGCGCTCTACTTGTTCTCTTCTTACCCGCTCACCTGTCATTAACCATTTGGTACTCACCTTGAAGGAGTTGGCAATGGATAGGTAGATAGGAAGAATAACCAATGTTAATACGGTAGCCACACCGATACCATAGGCAATGGAAATCGCAATTGGAATCAGGAATTGCGCTTGTCTACTTGTTTCAAAAATAAGTGGTGCTAAGCCCGCTATGGTGGTAAGTGACGTTAAGAATATGGCCCTAAACCTTGATTTTGAAGCTTCATAGAGTGCTTTATCGTAAGCCATGCCTTCTTTCAGGTAATTGTTGAATTTACCGATCAGTACCAAGCCATCATTCACCATTATCCCGACCAATGCGATGATCCCAAGCCACGACAAGAGGTTGATCGGGAAGCCATGGATCCAGTGGCCCCAGGCAACGCCAATCAAACTTAATGGAATGAGCAAAAGTAGTAGGAGTGGCTGTCCGTATGATCTAAACGTAAAGGCGATGGTCATGTAGATCAAGAAAATGATGATCGGTATGATAGTAGTTGCCGAATCGGTCAGTTTATTCTGCTCTCTTTTTTGACCATCATAAACGGCTTGAACAGAGGCATACTTCGATTGAATTTCAGGCATGACTTCCGTCCTGATCTGATTCAGAATATCTGGTGCACTTTCGCTTGGGCTAGAAAGGTCGGCTGTGATCTGTACTTCCCTTCGTCCATCCAAATGATTGATGGAAATTTCTCCTCTTTCGATCTTATAATTAGCAATTTCAGAGAACGGAACGAGCGAGCCATCGGGTGCATTGACCTTCATTTTATCAAGGTCATTAATGCTTGATCTGTTTTCCGCATCATAGCGAACCCAAACCCTTATCTCGTCTTGTCCACGCTGGAATCGTTGTGCTTGGAAGCCGAAGAAACCATTACGCACTTGGCTCATGACATCTTGTGTGTTCAGGCCAAGCAAATAGGCTTTTTCCTTTAATTCGATATTGATCTCTTTGATTCCTTGTGGATCATTATCTGTAATGTCTTTCAAGGCTGCGTTGTTTTCTAGTTCGGCCTTGAGTTCAGCTTTTGCCGCTTTTAATTCTGCAATGTTACTTCCGAGTAAGGAGATCGAAATAGGGCTGCCGCCAAAGTTTCGTCCACCACCATAGGTAAGTGCTTCCACACCATAAACTGGACCCATCTGTTGGCGTATCGCATTGCCAATTTCATCCGAATTAAAATCGCGCAGTTCACCTGGAAGCAAATTGATGCTTAGGTTTCCGTTTGCGGTACCTGGGCCTAGCGTTTTGATCACGTTTTGAATCACCTGTCGATTGCCGGTTTGCTTTGCTGTAAACTCTTCGTTGACCAACCATGCTTTTTCCTCTAACACGGTAAGGATAGAGTCGGTAATGGTGACACTTGTGCCCTCAGGCATCTTGAGGTTAATGGCCACCTGATCACTCGCCAATTGAGGGAAAAAGGTGATTCTAATGATACCGCCTCCTATTGCACCCGCCGTTAAGATGAGTAAGGTAAAGGCGATAGACAGTGTCAAGAAGCGATTCGCCAAGGCAAATCTTAGTGTTTTGGCATATACCTTGTCTCGGAGGAAGTTAATGATGGCATCACCGATTTTATTGACTTGACGAAGTTTACTGAATACCCTCGAAAAGCTTGATTTTTTCTCTTCCGGATTCTCTCTTAGCAGGGCCTTGGAATGGGCAATGTGCGCCGGTAAGATGATCAAGGCTTCGATCAATGAGATCGACAGGGTGAGGATCACTACAACAGACACTTCACCAAAGAAATCACCGATTCGTCCATCTAGGTATAAGAAAGTACCGAAAGCCAAAAGGGTGGTGAGAATAGCCGACACAATCGGAGGAATTACCTCCATGGTTCCATCGATAGCTGCTTGTACACGTCCTTTTCCCTTTTCGTAGTGGTGGTAAATATTCTCGGCAATAACAATACCGTCATCTACGAGGATACCGATCACAATGATCATCGCGAAAAGCGACAGTACGTTGATAGTGACATCCAAACTAGGAGCAAAAATGAACATCCCCAAAAAAGCGATCGGTAAACCAATGGCTACCCAAAAGGCTAGTCTTGTATTGAGAAATAGTGAAAGGAAGATGAGCACGAGTCCCATACCCACCAATGCATTTTCAGCAAGTAATTTTGTTCTTTGGGTCAGCGTAATGGACGCATCACTGATGACGTCTAAGTGTACATTGGTATAGCGCTGATTAAATTCTTCGATGTAGGCTTTGACATTTTCTGCACTGGAGATCAAGTCTTCGTCATTTGTATTGCTGATGCTGATGTTTACTGCCTGCTCTCCGTTGAAGAAACGTGCATTAGGGCTTTCAGCAAAACGGTCACGCACTTCTGCGACATCTTTCAATCGAATCACACTTCCAGAAGGATCTGCGCGTACGACCAAGTAATCCAATTCTTTGGCTACATACGAACGGCTGTTGGCTCTGATGAGGTACTCTTCTATATTGGTTTTGATGTTTCCGCCCGTCACCAAAATATTTTCTCTGCTTACGGCTTGGGCGACATCTGCAAAGGATAGGTTATAGGCAAGAAGATCCTTCTCTCGAACGGCTATCTCGATTTCTTCTGCTGGAAAACCAGAAACAGCAACCTGTGAGATGCCATCAATTCCTCTTAAATCATTCTCAATTTCACGCGAAATCTCTTTCAGCGTCTTTAGTGGAATGTCATCTCCACTCAATGAAAAAGAGATGGTTGGCCTGACACTTTCTTGTTTATTCACAACAAGAGGCTCCATGCCAGTAGGATAGGAGGGTACTCTATCAACAGCGTTCTTAACATCTTGCAACATAAGGTCAATGTCTTGGCCTTTTTCAACTTCAACCGTAATGGATCCTGAGTTTTCGTTGCTCACTGATGTTACTCTGTCGATTCCGATGACGCCTTTCAGGTTGTCCTCGATTTTTAACACTACCCCTTCTTCAATTTCGAGAGGAGAGGCGCCAGGATAAGCGATGGAAATACTGATGATCTTCGATTCATTCAGTGGAAAGAAGGAAGACTTCATTTTGAAGATACCCAGTGTACCAAAAATTATGATGGCGGCCATCAACACATTGACGGCAACAGGATACTTTATAAAGTAAGCGATAAGGTTCCTCATGGCTTATTGTGCTATGGTTGAACGATTAGGAGAGACTTTCACCAACATGCCACTGTATGCGCCAGGTACTGGTCTACTTAATATCTTAGTTCCATCAGCTAAACCCTTAATCACGGCGGTGCGATCGGTAAAATAGACTGGAGTGACTTGTTTGATCACGAGTTGGTCATTTTCTACCGCGAAGAGCTGATTTTCATTTTGGAGTAAGTTTCGAGGAATTTCAATCGCATTTTTCTCAGAGCGTGCTGCGATGTTGGCTTCCATATACATTCCTTCAATAAGGTCACTACCTTGCACACCGATGTACACTTGTACTGTTTGCGTGGCTTGATCTAACCTGCCATTGATTCGCTTAACAATCCCCTGCCATTCTCTATCACCGTTTAGGTCAGTCAACAACACGGGTTCACCTACTTGTAGGATGTCTAGGAACTCTTGGTTCACGTCCACTTCGAGCTCAAAGTCTCCAATCGAAACAAACTCGCCCAGTTTTTGTCCTGAACGAATCAAGGTACCTGGATTGACCACAGACTCGGTCAAAATCCCGTTAAACGGTGCTCTGAGTTGGTATTTGCTGTAGCGCTCTTCAAGGTTCTTGATGTTGTAAAAAGTCGAGACGATCTGGCGACCAGTAATGAAATACTTTTCCTGATCATTCAAGGGCTCTGGCAAAGGCTTTAGGTTTTGCTCCAAATCAAATTCCCTCAAATAGGCATCCCAATGAGTGAAAGACTCAGGATAGTCGAACCTTAGATCTGGCATCATTGTCGTGATCAAATCAAAAAGTGTAGATCGCTGGGCCAAAAGACTGGTGTAAAACTCTCGGCTATCAATGTCCAATAAGAGTTCACCTTTTCGGAAGTATTGGCCCGATTTAAAGGACTTTCCAGACTCTTTAAAAATGCCTTGCACCTCAGAGAATATCTCTACTTTACGAGAGGCTACTAAATTTCCATTGGCCTTGACAACAATGGGTATATCAGTATTAAGCACGCTCTGAGTAAAAACAGTCTTGACTGTTTTGGGTACTTCTCTTACAGGTCTTTGATTATTGTCGACTAATGTTTTTGCTACAAAAGCAGCGCCGGCTAAAAGTACGAGGCCTATGATAGCCCCAATGATTTTCCTTAACATAACTCTATTAGTTGCACAGATAAGTGCGAAAAATTATTATTTTTTCAAGCCAAACAGGCTTTTTGTATAATCGGTTCATTAAAACTGACGCAAAAGAGCAAGAATGGTTTAAGAGCGCTGAACACTTGTTGATGAGTGGTTAAAAGATTACGAGAAAGGAAAGAGGATCGGTGGTTAGCCGATCCTCAAAAAAACAATTAACTCAAAACAACTACCTCAGTGATTACAATACCCAGACCAAAAAATGACTTTTCGTTTTCTTTTAACATGTTTTGGCATATAAACCTTCTATGTATGAAGAAAGGACGATAATGATCGGGTTAGGGTCTCAATACCGTGATCCGATTGATCTTCATTTTATCATTAAGTTCATAAATGACGACCAATTCAATGGCTTCTTTGAGTCCATTTCTTCCCGTAATGCGCTCATGATCAACGACCTTATTACCCATTACCATACGGTTCAAAAGGTTAGAATGGAGTGCAGGGCTGTTGTTAAAAAGCTGGGTGTAAATGCTTTTCACCTCGGCAAAACCAGCCGCAGAAGCCTTGGTATTACTAAGCTCAAACAAGGCAACGTCATCGCTCATGACTGACATGAACCCTTGAATATCTCGTGCATTGTATGTGTCGAGCTGTTTTTGAACAACTTCTGCAGGGGTAGTTTGAAGAAATAGCATGAAGTAGAGGGATGTAACGAGATTGAGCATAATTATTTGCTTAAATAGATGCGCTGATCGATTTTGGTAGTAGACAGAGAACCATCTTATGACCTATTTAGTTATGTAAATGTATTTAATCAGCAGGTGAAAGTTGCAGCCAATTGATAATTTACTATTTTGCGAAAATAGCTTTTTACCAAATTTAATTTAATGGAGAAAAAAGGAAGACCAGCCACGCGACCGCCAGAACTAAAAACCGGTTATTATATAATAGTTAGAAGTAAAGGTGCTGCGTCAGGCATCAAGATTAGAAGAGATACAAAAAGAGAGCTTGATTTTGCGATTCAGCAGTATGAACGCAGCAATAAAAACGTTGAATACCTCGGAGAGGTGAAAGATGGTCGCTGGGTTGATGGTAAAAATGCGGGTAAAAAGACACGTTAAACCTGCTATTATTTCGTTTAAGTCATTGATAATCAAATCATTAATAAGGGTAGTTTAAGCTACCCTATTTTTTTACCTATACTTTAGTGCTCACTTAGATGACATTCGTCAGTTTTTAGTATGGGTAAAAGACAGCTTTCTGGCTGATATGGCTCACCGTTGAGCCTCTGTTCACACGGTACTTTTGAGATGTAACAAAAGTTACACGAAAGTAAACCGCTATGAAAAGAACATTACTAACCGCGCTCATTCTTGCTCTACCACTTTTGCTGAATGCACAGCGTTTACAACTCGACAATAGCTCCACTATATTAATTAAAGGAACCTCGACCATGCACGACTGGGAAAGTACAGTGGAAGAGGTTAACGGTAATATGGAAGTAAGCCTAAATGGAGATCAACTGACAGCCATCAAGGCCTTGGATTTTGCCTTTACCGTCGAGTCCATTAAAAGTGGTAAAAAGAAGATGGACAAGTTGACCTATGAGGCATTTGACTTCGAGGAAAACCCAAAAATCTCCTTCAAACTTACTTCAGTGAAGAAGCTGGAGGGAAATCAAGCTGTTGTTGTCGGAAATTTAACGATGGCTGGCAATACGCAGGAAGTAGAAATCTCAGGAACATGCGAATACAATGATGGGGCAGTGAAGGTCACGGCGTCTCATCCCATAAATATGGTTCAGTTTGGAATGGAAAGGCCTACCGCTATGCTCGGTGCAATAAAAGTAGGAGAAGAAGTAATTATCGATTTCACACTCAACTTCAAGTAACATTTTTTTAAAACTAATTATCAACACTTTATAGCCATGAAAAATCTAAAACTCACATTTTTATTTGCCTTCTTGTTCTTATCAGTGGCAGGATACGCACAGTTAGACAAGAGGAAAGCAATGCAGTACTGGAGACAACCCGGTAAAATGGGCGTCAATGTTTTCGAAACATCTAAGAACGATACCGTTAAGTTTGAAGGCGTAAAAGCAAGATTAGGCGGTGACTTCGCCTTACAATTCCAAGGACTAAGCCATGAAAATTCAATTACAGGTGATCCGTTAGTAGATCTTGGGTCAAATTTCAACCTACCAACTGCCAACTTGAATATTGATGTTCAATTAGCAGACGGTATGCGCATGCACTTACGTACTTATCTTTCATCTAGACACCATACAGAGGCCTATGTAAAAGGAGGGTACTTGCAACTGGATAAGCTAGACTTTATAAAAGAAGGATTCGCTGCTGGTTTGATGGAATTTACGAGCATACGAGTAGGTATGGACCAGATCAATTATGGTGATGCACAATTCAGAAGATCTGATAATGCAGGTGCCATTTACAATCCATTTGTTGGGAACTACATCATGGACTCTTTTACAACAGAACCATTTATGGAATTCACCTTTATGCCATCTGATTGGATCATTGTGGCTGGGGTAACCAATGGTCGTTTGAACCAAAGTCCAGTCAAAGGAGATGATGGCATGGTTTTCTACGGTAAATTGGGTTGGGATAAGCAAATGAATGACGACTTGAGATTGCGTTTAACAGGTTCGTTGTACTCTAGCTCTGATAAGGGTACGAGAGATTATATCTACGGTGGTGACCGAGCAGGTGGACGTTATTATCAAACCTTGGCTACTGTCGCCAACGGAGGCTCTGACTTCGACCCAAGATTTAATCCACGTTATGCTTATCAGACTGCAATTCAGATCAACCCATTTGTAAAATACAAGGGCTTAGAATTCTTCGGGATCTATGAGACTGTAAACAATGGAGATGATGCTGTAGGTGGTGGCTTTACACAACTAGGACTTGAGGCATTGTATCGCTTTGGAGCGAATGAACAATGGTATTTGGGTGGACGTTACAACAGCGTTACTGGTGACCAATCGGATGCTGCCAATACTGATGTAGACATTAGCCGATTGAATATTGGTGGTGGCTGGTTCATGACGAACAATGTGTTAGTGAAATTAGAATACATGAATCAAGAATACTCAGGCGGTCGTTTTGCCGGCAGTAGATATCAAGATGGTAAATTCAATGGTATCGTTCTTGAAGCAGTAATTGGATTCTAGTACAATAAGTTCTTTATTCAATTGATGAACAAAATATTGGCTCTTCTCTTCTTTATTCTTTTTGCAAGCCCATTGGCCGGACAAGGAGAAAAAGGAGGGAATGGCCAATCTCTTTTATGGCTAGATGCCAAAAGTAAATTGACCATCCATGTGGATACAAATGTCAATGGTTTCCCTTGCGAATTCATCAGCTCAAAGAAGAGCGATGCCATTTCCATTGATTATGAAGCCATCGATCGCAACTATGTATCCATCGAAAATGCAAAAATGGCCTTTCCTTTGGCCAAGTTTGATTGCGGGCAAACACTAAAAAATAGAGAGTTCAGGGAGTTCCTGAATGAGGCTGATTATCCGACCATTGCCATCAATTTAAATGGGCTAGAGATATATGACCGAACCAGTGACGGGGCAATTGGTAAGTTCATTGCTACAGTTGAAGTTGCCGCTCAAGAGCGTCAAGAGGATATACAAATCATTGATATCACCAGTGATGATTTCTCAACGGTCTATACTGGTCGTGTGACGATTAATGTGCGTGCCTACGGATTAGAGCCGCCTGTTAAGTTCTTGGGTATGGTGAAGGTCAGAGAAACAGTGGAGATAGAATTTCTTTTCCGCTTCATTGGTGATGCAAATTAAGGCGCATTCTTTTTCCCCAAGTTCACCTCATAGTCATCCGGAGTTCCGGTAATGTTAACAGAAATAAAACGGGTGTTTTTGCTTTCATCGCGATAAACAATGTCATCGATTTGATCTTCATCGATCTCTTGGCGCTTGGTAAATAAGCGTTGAAGACCCGCTCTGGTCACTACCTTTACAGGAACACGCATGGTGTAATTCATGTTCAAGTCAATTCCTTGACGACCAGCAATCTCAAAATAGCCTAGTGAGGTGTTGATGTTCATGTTAGGAATGATAAGCTCCCCGTTTTCTAAACGCAATTCGTTTTTAAGGGTATCAAAACGCACTTGTTTGAGGTTTTTGTCTGTGAAGTAATTGCCTAGCGCTTCAAAGGGTGTGAAATTCACCAAGCTTCCGTCAACTACTTCGATGTCCATGGTTAAGGCCGAGACGTCGGTAGCAGGAATCAAGTCAGGGTGCATGTGTATTTTACCATTAACGCGACCGCTTAAACGGCCATGTAGGTTATCGGAAATGAGTTGGTCTTGCCCGGAATTATCAAATTTGAAAAGTAGCTTGTCCAGATCGATGTTTTCCACGGACATATCTGGGCTGAAATAGATCTGATCAGGATCTGATCCGTTGAAATAACCCTTTAAATCCATTCTTCCTCCTCCAGCTACCAAAGACATGGTGTCAATGTAAATGAAATGATCTTTTTGCATACGACCTTTCAGATCGAAGTCTTCGATCAAATAGCGGTGATAGTTCAGATCGGCTATAGAAAAATCGAAATTCAGATCTGCAAAAGGCAGGTCGAATAAGTTAAACCCATCGTCATGGTCAACTGTTGCGGTATCTGCAGGAGGAGCCCAAGAGAACAATTGGTCGAAATCTAACCTTTGACTGTTTAATTTGAGTTCATGGGCCTTATCGGATAGGCTATCTAACTGATAAGTCAGATCAGCCCTTAGTTCAGAATTCCCAATCGGCCACCAAGATCCTCTATTTTCAGCTGGGCCGTATCATAATACACTTTTCCATTGAAATTGCTCAATTGCATGTCATGGTTGACCGCATAGCCTTGGATATTGTCAATGTTGAGTGCTAGTGAGCGCAAGATATCATCGAAAATCAATTCACTGACAGCGTGGATCTTGATGTCCTTGATGCTTTCATTGCGATAGTCTTCAGGAACATAATTCTGTCCATTATAGGAAAATACATCGGCCAGCTGAAGCTGCTGAGAGGTGAGATCAAAGTCGATGACCGTTTTGCCTTCGGGATTTTCCTCAAACTAGAGGTCGTAGTTTGCTAATCGACCATTGAAATGAAAGTCACTTTGGTCTAGCATTCCCGTGAAGTCGATCACATTAAAGTCAGTTGAATCGATGATGATGTCGGCATGGAAATCGTGCAATTTGTGCGGATAATTAGTGAGCTGCGCATTCAAACTATCGATAAAGAATTCGCCTAAGGGAAGGTTGGGTGATTCAGTAAAGGCTTGAGCCGAGCTTTTAAAGCGAAAGCCAATGGCCAGGTCTTTGATCTGTTCATTGAAACTACCATCTACATGCTGAATCAGTTTGATAAAGCCATCACTCAATTTGATCTTTTTGACCTCAAAATCGCCTTGAATGATGGAGATAAGATCAAAGCCAACGTAGAAATCTTTGATATAAGCCAGACGTTCAGCGGTATCCGCTTTGCTGTCATAAATTTCTACTTCTTCGAAATCGAGCGAGATATAAGGGAAGTTATTGAAAGGGGAGATATGAGAGTCGGCGATGGTAAATCTACCCTTAAAGTCTTGATTGAGTGTCTCGATCGCCTCTTGCACCAAGTCATCTTGCTTTTGGTAGGCCAAACCAGCGAGGGTGAGGAATGCAACGAGGAAGATCAAAGCTAAAATGACAAAGCCTTTGAACCATTTTTTACTGCGTGCCGACATGTTGATCAGTTCTTATTTAAGATCTCTTGTATTAGGGATGATGAAATTAAAAGGAGAAACAGGAAAATACTAGCATTTTATCAGATGAAAACAAGAGGGGCTTGTTTCGGGTGGCGAGTTTTACTTCCCGATACAAAACTTGCTAAAGATATTCGCTAACAGATCATCCGTCGTGATTTCACCGGTGATTTCCCCTAAATAGTGGAGGGCCTGTCGGATGTCCATCGCCACAAAGTCATTAGTCACTTGGTTATCGATGCCCTCAATCACAGCGTCTAAGGAATTCTTGGTTTGTAGGAGGGAGTCGTAATGACGGATATTGGTCACCACCGTATCGCCTCGCTTGAATTTGTCCAGGTTCACCAACTCAAGGATACGGTGCTTTAAGGTCTCTACTTGCTCAGGGTCCTTGGCAGAAAGGAAAAGCATGTCCGGATGCTGGTGCTGTAGCTTTTCGATAACGCCTTCTTTCACCTTGTCGAGTTTATTGCCCAGCTTTAGGAAGGGTACCCCTGCATTTTCGAGTCGATTGATCTCTTGGTTCATCTCAACGATGTCAAGTTCTCCAAGGTCAAAAAGATAAATAATCAAGGAGGCCTCTTTCATTTTTGCTCTGGATCGAGCCACACCGATAGATTCGATGGCATCTGTCGTTTCGCGAAGACCAGCCGTATCAATGAAACGGAAAGCCACACCGCCAATGATGATCTCATCTTCGATAAAGTCACGCGTAGTTCCGGCGATGTCCGAAACAATGGCTTTTTCTTCATTGAGCAACGCATTCAGTAGGGTAGACTTGCCTGCATTGGGTTTACCTGCAATCACGGTAGGTACACCGTTCTTGATCACATTACCCAAGTCAAAGGAATGGATTAGTGCATTCACTACCTTCAGCAACTTATTGACTAAATCTTTTAGCTCATCTCTGCTTGCGAACTCCACATCTTCTTCGCCAAAATCAAGCTCTAGTTCGATCATCGAAGCAAAGTGGATCAGCTCTTCACGCAGTTGCTTGATCTCTCCAGAAAAGCCACCACGCATTTGATTGAGGGCCGTGTTATGTGCGGCTTCTGAATCGGCATTGATCAAATCAGCGACCGCTTCGGCTTGAGCCAGATCAAACTGCCCATTCATGAAGGCGCGTTTGGTGAATTCACCCGGTTTGGCCGGTCGCGCTCCTTTGCGAATAAAAAGCTGAATGATCTGCTTGATGATGAAGTTAGATCCGTGACAAGAGATCTCCACCACATTCTCTTTAGTGAAAGATTTAGGAGCGATAAACAACGAAACCAGTACTTCATCAAGAATTTTTTCACCATCTCGGATTGTGCCAAAATGAATCGTATGACTTTCTTGTTGCTCAAGATTCTTTCCTTTAAACACCTGATTAACAAGTGTTATACTTTCAGGTCCGCTCAAACGAATGACACCAATAGCACCAACTCCTTGAGGAGTGGCCAAGGCTATGATCGTGTCTTGATTATGCTGGGCTGTTTGCATGCGGCAAATATAGGTTGAACAATTATCAATTAAGAATCGGTAATTAACAAAGCAGATATCAAAACTGGCTAATTAAGAATTGCATATAACATTTAACATTCTCTAATGTGAGATTCCGGATATTTTTCTATGCTTTAGAATATGCACAGAAAAATTCCGGAATGACGTGGCGTATGGAATTGTTTAGTTACAAGTTTAAAGCGATAAGCCACAAGGAATGATTTGATTCGGACATTGAAAAGCAACTAACCCCAAACTGTAGGTCATGCCGGAAAATAAATGCTTAGTATGGAACAAGCATTTATTTATCCGGTATCTCAATAGACAATATGACTTTCTGGATATTCTTGTCTGCCTTAAAAATCTCCAAAACATCCCGATAGCTATCGGGACTCATTACTTCCTACTCCCTACGCAAATAGATGCCAGAACTGAGTCACTAAAAAGCAAACCACAAAGCCCATGATGATCGGTAGTATACTGGCTACTGTTGTCCATTTCACGCTTTTGGTTTCTTTGTAAATGGTATAGATCGTTGTGCTGCATGGATTGTGCAATAGGCTAAAAAGCATCAGGTTGATGCCTGTTAAAGCTGTCCAGCCACCTGCCTTCAATACATTGGCTGTATCCATCGTAGAATCTAACTCGAACATCACACCGTCCCCACTACCATAACCTAAAAGGTTTAGGTTCGCCACGGTTAGCATTAAGATGGTGGGGATAATGATCTCGTTGGCAGGAATAGCAACAATGTAAGCCAATAGAATCACACCATTTAAGCCTAAGAATACCCCGAATGGGTTCAACCAGTCGATCATTTGATTGGCCATTGTCATATCACCTACATTGATATTTGATATCAGCCAGATGACTGCACCAGCCGGAGCCGCAAATATGATTGCCCTCCAAAGCACGATCATGGTTCTATCGATCAGTGATGTATAGATCGTTTGCCAGAATCTCGGAGGACGATAGGGCGGGAGCTCCAAGGTGAAAGTACTGACTTCTCCCTTAAGCACAGTTCTCGATAGTAACCAAGAGGTAAGGAACATAAAACCAACGCCTAACAAGGCAATGCCAATCACTGAAAAGGAAGCCACGGTGCTAGAAAAAGCACTTGGAACCAAGGCACCGATGAATATTGTAGCAATCAGGATCTGTGTTGGCCAACGACCATTACAAAGCGAGAAATTATTGGTGATGATAGCGATCAAACGCTCTCTAGGACTGTCAATGATACGAGTCGCCACAACACCAGCAGCATTGCATCCCCAGCCCATGCTCATGGTGAGGGCTTGTTTTCCATGTGCTCCTGAGCGTCTGAATAGTGCGTCTAGGTTGAAAGCGACTCTCGGTAAATATCCAAAGTCTTCTAAGAGTGTGAACATTGGGAAGAATATGGCCATAGGAGGGAGCATTACTGCAATTACCCAAGCCACGGCTAAATAAATGCCATCGATCAATAGTCCGTCTAACCAGGCCACCATACCCATACTTTCTGAAAAGCTTTTCAAGGCAGGGTATACCGTTTCGATCAATAGGCTAAATAGCATACCTGAGGGAAGGTTAGCTCCTGATATGGTAAGCCACAGAATAACCGCAAGAATTCCGATCATGATAGGAAAGCCCCAAGTCTTGCTCGTCACTATTCGGTCGATCTTACTGTCGAGCGTATAGTTTCGCTCTTTACCGGGCATTTCAATCGCTGTTGAGGCGATCTTCGATGCATCGGCATAGAGGCCTTCAGTGAGCTTATCATGGAAGTTGTCGCCAAGCTTCCAGCGTAGCTCGTTGGCCAATTTGATAATGGATTCTTTTCCTTTTTCCTCACTCATATCAACTCCGCTAATTCATTATTCATGACTGCTTCTGTAATTCGTGCGTCGCCTTCGAGTAGGCGAAAAGCAACCCAGCGGCTGTTTGGAAGCCCAGGGAACTGTTGTTCGATCTCTCGACTCAATTGGTTGACTGATTCTTCTATGGCGCCCGAAAGACTCTTGACCTTTCTGGGTTTACAGACGACTTTACCCGAGGCTACATCACCAATCGTTGCTAACAATTCAGGTATGCCTTTTTGTGATCTGGCGACTGTCTCTACCACAGGAATTCCCAGTCTCTTGGCCAATTCTCTCTGGTCGATCTTGATATGATGTCGTGCCGCTTCGTCTACCAAATTCAGGCACAATACCGCCTTATTGGTGATCTCGAGGATCTGCAAAACCAAGTTCAGGTTCAGCTCAAGCCGTGTCGCATCAGCGACGATCACGGTGACATCGGGTTTGCCAAAAAGAATGAAATCTCGTGCTACCTCTTCGTCTTGTGAGGTAGAAAGCAGGGAATAGGTACCTGGGAGGTCAATGATCTTGTATTTGTTGTCATCGTACTCATAAGCCCCTTCGGCTCGCACCACGGTCTTCCCCGGCCAATTGCCTGTATGCTGCCTCAAGCCTGTTAAGGCATTAAAGACCGTACTCTTACCTGTATTCGGATTTCCAGCCAATGCAACAACGTAATCAATGTTTGAAGTATCAATACCTAATTTCTTGAGGCTGTTGACATTATGGAATGCGCAATCGTCGCAAGCAGAGGTGGATACGGTCATTTTAATTCAGTTTTAGTGATCAAGATCAAGTCTGCTAATGTATTTCTGATAGCGATAGAAGTGTTTCTAATTTTATAGGCAACGGGGTCTTGTAAAGGGCTTTTTAATTCAACTTCTATCCGCGTTCCGGGTAATACACCCAAGTCGAGGAGTCTCCGTCTATTCGCGCCTCTGCATTCTGTCGAGAGTCCAATTACCTCGGCTGTTTCGCCATATGCCAATGATGAAAGGCGTACCGCCTTCTCTTCAAAGATCTCATCTTCATTCAAGGGTTCTACATGAATATTAGCCGCCACAATGGTCGAGAATTGGTGTTTTTGACCTTCGCACATGAATGTCACTTGGTTGTTATCCGTTTTCTGTACAACAATGTGTGAGCCGATGAAGAGGCGCTTCTCTAAAAGCTGCTTATAGATCACCTCGGGTTCATCTTCTAAGTGAGCGATTTTCCCAGGTGTATCTAATGCAAAAGAAGGTAAAGGGGTCCAGTTGACTCTACTGACCTCGCCATGCTCATTGGGAATCGGGTCGCCATGCGGGTCGAATAGGGGGTTACCTAATGCGGTTTCTAGTGCAGCTGTTTGTGCGTCTGTCAGTTCATGCTCCTTTCTTTCGGCCAATTCATGCCATTCACTGGCCAGATGACCGGTTCGCTCCGCAAGGTATTTTTCCCATAAGCGGTGAATTCGAATGATCTTTAAGGCATACTGACGTCCATCTTCTGTAAGCGCGATCTGATGGTCTTGGAGGCGAATCAGGTTCGACCTGCTCATGTTTTCAACCACGGGTAAGATCTTCTTACGAGTTAACTGTAAGGCGCCTGAGAGATTATCGAGCGTGGCAATGCGCTTACTTTGCTGTACATGATAGAGCTGCTTGAGGATGTCTTCCGTAATGGTCTTTTGCTTTTTTAATCGACTCTGCAGCACGGTTTTGGCATTACGCGATCGGTAAAGCAACCAAGAAAGGACAATTATCCCTGTAAACACCAACAAGTTAAGCAGCGCAGGATTCATCATTCGATCACAATTGAAATGTTTTCAGCAGCTACGGGGGAGATGGTAATGGATTTGTCATTCATCTCAATATCGAGCGAACCATCGAAGTCATTCTTATCAACGATGGTTAATTCTGTCCCAATGGATATCCCAACCTTGTCGAGGTACTTAAGAAATGCCGAACTGGAGTCGTCTACACCGATTACAGCCCCTTTAACGCCTATTGCTGAATCACTCAAGCTCTGTTTTTTCAAGGTACTAAAGTTGCCGTCTTCATCTGGTATCGGATCACCATGCGGATCATACGTTGGAAAGCCTAAAAATTCATCGAGACGTTTGATCAGGATAGGGGATTTAATGTGTTCTAATTGCTCTGCAATTTCATGCACTTCGTCCCAATTGAATTTGAGCTTTTGAACGAGGAAAACTTCCCACAAGCGATGCTTTCTAATGACACGCAGGGCAACTTCTTTTCCTTTATCTGAAACACGTACACCACGGTACTTTTCATAATGCACGGCTTTCTTTTTCGACAGCTTACGGATCATGTCACTCACTGAGGCAGGGGTGGTGTTGAGTTCAATAGCAATCGCATTGGTATTGACGCTGAGTTCCCCTTGGTCAGACAAATGAAAAATGGCTTTTAAATAGTTTTCTTCTACGTATGTGAACACGGCATTGAATTTTGACAAATGTAGTAATTTAGATTAACCTAAAAAAATATTTAGTAATACTAAATAGGTTAAAATCATTTGTTTTTTGACCAAATGAAAGGTGTTTGTAGTGTAGAAAAATATTTTTAAGCTAATCTAAATCAAGGAAATAGGACTAATAGTTTGGGTTCTTCGCTTGCCCAGAGGCTCTTTGATGTGTCGCCTTTATTGTAGAACTGTTCCTCTTTCATTGCTCGCCTAAGTTCTTCCACGCCTGTATTTGGTGATATGACGATGGCTGCGTTGAATTGGCTGCAATAGTTGATCCAGTGTGGGTTATTCACGAGTAAGATGGGTAGGTGATTTGCAGTGTACTCGAATATTCTGGTGAGTAGTTTTTCGTCGTTTGTGCCTTTGTTGTTGCGCTTTAGAACAAAGCCAAAATCTGCTTTCTCGATGGCTTCAATGATCTCTTGATGAGGTACAAGATGGTCTCCTCCGTTCAATTCGATGTAGTCCAAGTCTTTAATTGCTGCTTTTAATTCCTCTAATTCAGTCCTCAGTGCACAATAGCCTACTATTCTTAGTCTTATCTTCGGGTCGATGGCGTATAACTTTTTGGTCCATTCGATAGCATCAAATAGTCCATTTTCTCGACTTAAGGTGCCGGTAAAGACCAAATTCACCTGTTCAGGGTTAGGGTTTCGATAGGCTGTGCGCTCACCAGGCTGGGGTGCATATTTGTTCTCAATAACGGTGAACCGCTTCCCTATAAAAGGCAACTGCGAAGCATAGACCTGTTCTGCCAGAAGGTAATGTGAAATGAATGGGCGAAAGCACCACTCTTTTAGTCTGACCCATGTAGCAATTGGCCACCTCAACAAATAAGGGAACACCTGCGTATTCCGAATGTTTTTCGCATAATTTTCCCTGATATCGTAGTAGATTTTACCACCAAATATAATTTTGTATAGTGAGCTAACTGTCAGTAATTCATGTGTATTAATAACAATTAGTTCAGGTTTAACTTTAAGGTAAATGCGATAGACTTTCCATTTGGCCCAGACTCTTGCCCAACTCAATCTAGCGAAGCTTTTGACTGGGTAAAAATCAATAGCCTCTGCGGCGGGACTATTTTTTGATTCAATGCCTATGATATTTATGGCATATTTAGTTGTTTCGGCCAATGAACGACCAAATTTCTCGAGCATGCGCGTGTCATCGATGGGTTTGAGTATAGAGGCGATGACGACTTTGGTCTTTTTCATGTAACGTATTAAAGATAAAAAATTTCTGAATCTGCAATGGAATTAAAAGACATCATAGAAAAGGCCTGGGAAGATCGTTCACTCCTTCAAGATAAGGATGTGGTTTTGGCGGTAAAGACCATCATAGAAGATTTGGATCATGGGGATAAGCGTGTTGCTGAACCAACGGAGAACGGTTGGCAAGTCAATGAGTGGATCAAGAAGGCCGTGATCTTGTATTTCCCTATTCAGCAAATGAAAACCTTTGAGGTGGGTCCTTTTGAATTCCACGACAAGATGATGTTGAAAACGGGTTATGCCAAAAAGGGCATTCGAGTGGTGCCTCATGCCGTTGCTCGTTATGGAGCCTACATCAGCAAAGGCGTCGTCATGATGCCGTCTTATGTCAATATAGGTGCCTATGTAGACGAGGGAACCATGGTAGATACATGGGCGACTGTTGGTAGCTGTGCCCAGATTGGCAAAAATGTGCATTTGAGTGGGGGTGTAGGTATTGGTGGTGTTTTAGAACCGATCCAGGCGGCACCAGTGATCATTGAAGACAATGCCTTCATTGGATCTCGTTGTATTGTCGTAGAAGGTGTCAGAATTGGTAAGGAAGCCGTATTGGGTGCGAATGTTACACTGACGGCTTCTTCAAAGATCATTGATGTAACAGGAGCTGAGCCGGTAGAATATAAAGGTTATGTGCCTGAACGCTCGGTCGTAATTCCAGGAAGCTATGCGAAAAAATTTCCAGCAGGGGAATACAATGTGCCAGCAGCGTTGATCATTGGGCAACGAAAAGCCAGTACAGACCTCAAAACTTCGCTGAACGATGCGTTGCGCGAGAATAATGTAGCCGTTTAGTAGTAATTACCTTAATTCAATTACTCACTACTGGTCTTAGCGTCTTGCTAAGACCTCATATCAATTCTAATGTACTTCCTGATCTTGGTGTCTAACTAATAATAGTTAAGCACCTAGTGAAGTAATTGATATAGAAACCGAACAACATGACAAGTCTTAGTGTTTCAGCAAGACATTTTATTTCATAGCCAGATAAAGAAAAGAGTGTTGTGCAGGAAGTAGTATTTATTCTCTTTACGAAGCATGCGCAGCCGATTTCTTTTTGAATACTTAACAGAACATATACCTTTGCGCCAAATTTACGTTCACATGAACATGTTTAGAAAAAGCTTCTTATTTGCTTTTACACTCGTCGTATTGACGGCCTGTACTTCACAAGTTTCTCGAGATGCCGATGCGCTCTTTATGGAGGGAGACTTTAAATCGGCAATAGCGGCTTATGATGAGTACCTCGCTACCAAGCCGAAGGATATCAAATCCATTTACAATCGAGGTCGAGCATACGAGGAACTTGGTCAGATAGAAAGGGCTAAGGCAGATTTTATCAAAGTGCTCGATATAGATATTGACAACATCAATGCGAACCTGAGCATGGGTAAGTACTGGTACAACAAATCAGATTTTAAGCAAGCGATCAATTATTTTGACAAAGTCATTAAAGTGGATGGAGACCAGGAGTCTGCTTATTTGCTAAAAGGACGTTCCCTGCATAAAATGGGCAATTTGAAGCAAGCCAACCGCAATTATAATGTGGTGATCGATCTAAATAATAAAAATGAAGAGGCCTATTTATATCGAGGTGCACTCCGTGTTAGCTTGAATCAAACAAGAAAAGCTTGTGATGACTTCACTCGCTCTCGCGCCTTGGGTTCGGAAGAGGCCGCTGAAGCCTACACCAAGTACTGCAAAAATTAATCAGTAGCGCCATTGCTTGGCGGTATAACCAGATTCCAAATAAGCTTCTAGATCATCGGGTAAGCTTGGAAAAAAGTCCAATCCGGTAAATTCTTCAATTCTGTCAATACTGATCTCATATTGATAAAGCGGTAGATCGCTTGCCTCATTGGGCACAAGAAAAGCGATAGCTTTGATGTTCGCTTGCTGAATGCTTAGGATGATCTTGTAAAATGAACGAGGGACTGAAACCTTGTTTTTCCCTATCGCAGGTAGTTCTTGGCTTAAAATCGGGCCAGAAACGACCTGCAGTTGATCATTTTCCAAAGTCCATTTTCTGGTTTGCCGTTGCAATTCCAGCCACAAACCCTCATTAAAGGCCGGTAATTGTGGACTTATATTACTCATATAATAGCTCTGTGATAAGGCGAATTCATCGTAATTAAAATCTTCAACAGGAGCCAATTGTCCCATCACATAGCCGCTTCCTTGATAATCGGCAGGAGTTGCTGAGCTAGTCCTTACGCGTGGGTCGAGACGATAGTCCGGTCGAATTTCCAGGGGTTCCTGACGCAAACTATCGGCATTAAGGGCATAGGCCACCCACATGGCTTGCTCGTGGATTTCATTGTAGCGGAGCGTATAATAAGGTCGTTCGATAATCGCCTCGGCAGTGGTATAGTCAGGCCAGCCGAAATCGAAGGCCTTAGTGAAATAAAGGTCAAAGGATTCGGTATTGAAGTTTTCAAACCTATCCAGCTTATCCTCGGTGCTCGAGGAATCACTTGAGCTTACAGCTGGGTTGTCATTGGTTTTGGTTCCATCATTGGGCTGAGGGGGAGTATCACCGACTTCTTCATCAAAGAATTCAGGCATTTCGAATTGACTGACCTCATCGATGACCAATTTTCCTTCCCAAATCGCCAAAGCAGCGTATCCGAGCACAATTAGGATGAAAAGCCCTAAAGTGAACTTACCAATATTGAAGCTTTTCTTGGTTGACTGCCTACTCTTTCTTCTTGTACTTCTTTTTTTTGTCGAAGCCCGCTGCGCCATAGTGTAATTTTTAACAATGTTAATGAATAAGAAGAAATTCAGCCTATTGACTTTTTATTAAATTACATGACAAACCAACTTTTAAATAAGAAACAACATGCTTAACTCAACACGAATGATGTCGCTAGGCAAAAGGTCATTGATGACACTTGCTGCTGCGTTCCTTTCTGTTGGCGTAGCTGCGAGTCCTTTTGATCAGGACGAGGCGTCAGATACGACACAAGAAGGTCAAACAACCTATAAAGATCTACCACTAAAAGCGGAACGAACCCTTTCATTCAATACGAAAGAGGGTACTTGGGTCTCTGTAGACATTAGCCCTGATGGTCAAACCCTCATTTTTGATATGCTGGGAGATCTGTACACCATGCCAGCGTCTGGAGGAAAAGCCACCCGAATCACTGATGGAATGGCTTATGATACGCATCCACGCTATAGTCCCGACGGTCAACACATCGTCTTTACCAGTGATCGTAGTGGTAGTGACAATGCCTGGATCATGGATTTGGCCACTGAGGAAACTACCCAGATCACCAAAGGCGATAATGAATGGGTTCAGAGTGCGGAATGGTCTCCTGATGGAGATTATGTCGTCGTTTCAAAAGGAAGAAGAAACCACAAACTCTTCATGTACCACAAAGACGGTGGAGGCGGTTTTCAGCTGATCAAAGCGCCGGCAGGACTCAAGGCTGTAGAGCCCGCTTTTAGCGCTGATGGACGTTTTATTTACTATGCACAACGTAACGGAGCTTGGAACTACAATGCACAACTGCCTCAATATCAATTGGCTGTTTATGACAGAGATAATGGACAGAACGCCACCATTACATCCCGATATGGTTCTGCATTTTCACCAACCCTTTCGCCCGATGGAAAGTGGATGGTCTATGGGTCACGCTATGAAGAGCAAACAGGCCTTGTAAAGCGAGACCTCGCAAGTGGAGATGAGGAATGGTTAGCCTATCCCGTACAAAGAGACGAGCAAGAATCAATTGCCCCTTTAGGTGTTTTGCCTGCGATGACCTTTACCCCAGATAGTAAATATTTCATCGCTTCTTGGGATGGAAAATTGCATAAGGTTGCCATTGATGGGAGTGGTTCAGCTGAAATACCATTAGATGTGGATGTCGAGTTAGAAATGGGACCAAGATTGAAGTTCGATTACCCAATCTCTGATGAAAAAGACATGATCGTAACTCAAATTAGAGATGGTGTTCCATCTCCTGATGGTTCAAAAATGGCCTTTACCGCCTTGAATAGGTTATATGTCATGGACTTGCCTGATGGTGAACCGAAAAGATTATCTGCGATGGAAATCACAGAAGCCATGCCGACTTGGTCGCCAGATGGTAAAGCCGTTGCTTTTGTAACCTGGTCAGATACAGAAGGAGGATCTATTTATAAGGTCAATGTTGACGGTCGTCCAAGACCAGTGAAGCTCACTAAAGCTTCTGCTATTTATGGCACGCCAGCATGGAATAAAAATGGTCGCATCGTCTTCACTAAAGGATCTGCACAAAACTTAATGGATGCTGTTGGACCAGGTGCCCCTCGTGCTTCAGAAGATCTCTGCTGGATCTCTGCTGATGGTGGTGACATTAATTTCATCATGAAGACCAGAGGAAAGGGCTATCCGCATTTTATGAATAGCAATGATCGCATCTACCTCAGTGGCTTCCAAGGCCTAAGCTCTGTCCGTTGGGATGGTACTGACGAAAAACAGCATCTTCAGATCACGGGAATTCGAACCTTTGGTTCAACACCGCATGATTCTCACGATCCCTTTGAGGTCTATGATCCATGGAACGAAGAAGGCCATCAGTCTGGAGGGACTTCGTTGAAAGAAGGCGAGGGCTGGAGAGAGAATAGTCCGCCATCAAGAGCAGATGTGATCTTTATGGCACCAGAAGGAGATAAGGCCATGGCGCAGATCAACAATGACATTTATGTCGTTACGGTGCCTAAACTAGGACAAACACCGACCATTTCTGTTGCCAATCCATCAAGTGCTCAGTTTCCTTCATGGAAATTGACCGAAATAGGTGGGCAGTTTCCGGCATGGTCTTCAGATGCTAAAAAAGTACATTGGTCCATTGGTAATGCCCATTTCATTTATGATTTGGACGAAGCTATGGCTCATGCCGATAGTGTGAAAGCAGCGAAGAAAGCAGAAACGGAACGCTTGAAGAACTTGAGCGAAGAAGAAAAGAAAGCAGAAGAAGAGGCCAAAAGGAAGGAGGCTGAGGAAGCTGGGGATGATGCCGAAGAGAAGAAAGAAGATGAAGGCTATCAACCGGAAGAATTCAGAGTAGAGGTAATAGTAGAAAAGGACATTCCTGAAGGAAGAGCATTACTGCAAGGCGCTCGCGTCATCACCATGAATGGAGACGAAGTCATCGAAAATGGAGATGTATTGATCGAGAATGCACGCATTATCGCGGTAGGCCCTAGCGGAACCTTAGATGTGCCGAATCGAACAGAGGTAATCGACATGTCTGGAAAGACCATTGTTCCAGGATTTGTCGATACCCATGCCCACATGTGGCCTGCTTGGGGTTTGCATAAGAACCAAGTATGGATCTATGCGGCGAACTTAGCCTATGGTGTCACCACAACACGTGACCCTCAAACGGCAACAACTGACGTATTGACCTATGCTGATCTAGTAGAAACGGGTGCTCTCTATGGTCCGCGAGTCTATTCAACAGGGCCTGGCGTTGGCTATTGGGGCTATAACTTGACTAGTCTTGAGCAGGCCAAGAAAGTACTGAAACAGTATAGCGAATACTACAATACCAAAACCATCAAAATGTATTTAGTGGGTAACCGAAAGCACCGTCAGTGGGTAATCGAAGCAGCGAAAGAACAGGAGTTGATGCCAACTACCGAAGGTGGTTTGGATTTCAAATTGAACATGACGCAATTGATCGATGGCTATCCAGGACATGAGCATTCGCTACCGATAGCTCCGCTCTTTAGAGATGTGACCTTTACCGTTGCGGAATCGAAAATGGCCTATACGCCAACCTTATTGGTGTCCTATGGTGGGCCTTGGGCAGAAAACTATTTCTATTCAAGAGAGAACCCATACCACGATGAGAAGTTGGCGTATTTCACTCCTTATCCAGAGTTGGCTTCGAAATCAAGAAGAAGACCAGGATGGTTCATGGATGAGGAGCATGTCTTTGAAAAGCATGCCGAAGGCGTCAAGTCTGTAGTAGAACAAGGTGGATTGGCTGGTGTGGGGTCACACGGTCAGCTTCAAGGGCTTGGTTATCACTGGGAGCTATGGTCAGTCGCTTCTGGCGGGATGTCAGAGTTAGATGCGTTAAAAACAGCAACCATTCTGGGTGCAACTGCCATTGGTTTGGATAAAGAGTTGGGCTCCATAGAAGCTGGTAAATTGGCCGACTTGGTAATTCTGGAGGCTAATCCATTAGATAATATCCGAAACACCAATAAGATCTCACATGTCATGAGGAACGGTCGTTTGTATGAGGCCAATACGCTGGATGAAGTGTATCCGCGTCAGAAAAAGGCAGAACCATTCTATTGGCATACGGCAAAGCCTGAAGGTTTGCCTGGTGTAAAGAAATAATTGTTCAATTAAGAATAGCGAATAGAAGTCATCCCTTCACTCCAAGTGAAGGGATGACTTTTTTATGCCTGAGAATAGAACGTCACCCAGAGGTTTTGAGGGACGAAAAACCGAAGGGTCTCCCGTTTTAGGAGCAAGAGATTCCCGCCTGCGCGGGAATGACGGTGGGGATTTAAACAGATTTTCATTGGGATAAAGTCCTTGGCTTTAAGTCAACTTTCAATGGCACGTCATTGCGATGATCCCGATAACTATCGGGAGACAAAGCAATCTCATTCACCCAAACTTTTTTTGATAATCCTCTAAAGCTTTTCTGATGATCTGTCTTGCCGTATCTGAATTTTGGAACTCTTCTACCTCGACCTCTTTATGCTCAAGCTTTTTATAGTCTTCAAAGAAAGTACGCAGTTCTTTCACAAAGTGTGGACCAAGTTCTGAGATGTCATTGATATGGTTCACCGACATATCATTTTCAGCTACAGCGATGATCTTATCGTCCAGCTCTCCACCATCTAGCATGCGCATTACGCCAATGACTTTGGCATCGACCAAGCACATGGGTACTATATCTATCTGTGAAAGCACAAGGATATCCAATGGGTCATCGTCATCGCAATAGGTTCGTGGAATGAAACCGTAATTGGCAGGGTAGTACATGCTAGAATAAATGACACGATCCATTTTAAGCAAACCACTCTCTTTATCGAGTTCATATTTGGCACGGGTATGTTTTGGTATTTCAATAATGCCATTGACGATGTCAGGGGTTCGTGCTCCAGGGCTTACATTGTGCCAAGGGTTGAATGCGTTTGTGTTTTTATTCATTGGTCTTTTACCTAAGGTCAGAAGAGGCCTGCAATTTCATTGTTATCCCGTCTTCAAAGTAAAATTATGAAAAAAGATGTACTTGGCTTTCGCATGTCTTTCTTTTATTGATGACCAATGATGATTGAACAGAAGGCCACCGATCTAGTTTGGAAAAGGTTAACGGTACCTGATCTAGTGAGAATTGGTTTGGGAGTCAAGAGGCATGTGCTTTTTTGTTAGCGCCTAGTTTTGCTCTTGTCTCAATTTCAGGTTCAAATACTGGATAGCATGTAAGCTCATGCGATCAAAAGAGGGAATTCAGCTCTTAAGAGAACATAAAAAAAGGGAGCAAACGCTCCCTTTTTTTATGACTCAGTAGTTCAACTATCTTTTTTCGATACCAACATAAGGTCTTTCGTTAGCCCCAGTATACACCTGTCTAGGTCTTCCGATTGGCTCTTTGTTTTCTCTCATTTCTTTCCATTGAGCGATCCAACCTGGCAATCTACCCATCGCAAACATCACCGTGAACATGTCGGTAGGAATACCCAATGCTCTGTATATAATGCCCGAATAGAAATCAACATTAGGATAAAGCTTTCTATCCACGAAATACTGATCGTTCAGAGCTTCTTCTTCCAAACCTTTCGCAATATCTAACACAGGGTCATTTACACCAAGTTTGGCCAATACATCATCGGCTGCTTTCTTGATGATTCGAGCACGAGGATCAAAGTTCTTGTAAACTCTATGACCAAAGCCCATTAAACGGAACGGATCATCTTTGTCCTTGGCTTTCGCCATCCATTTCTTGGTGTCACCACCATCTTTCTTAATGTTCTCAAGCATTTCAATCACTGCCTGATTGGCTCCTCCATGCAATGGCCCCCAAAGCGCGTTGATTCCACCAGAGATCGAGGCATATAAACTCGCGTGAGATGACCCGACCACCCTTACAGTAGAAGTAGAGCAGTTCTGCTCATGATCTGCATGCAAGATCAGCAATTGATCCAATGCTTTGGCGACAACAGGATCTGCTTCATACGCCTCAGCTGGATTAGCAAACATCATTTTTAAGAAGTTTGCTGTATAATTCAAGCTATTGTCAGGGTAATTTACTGGATGTCCTATTTGGTTTTTGTAAGACCATGCGGCAAAGGTTGGCATCTTAGCGATCAAGCGGATGATGCTCATTTCCACTTCGTCAGCAGATCTGTTTGGGTCTAATGACTCAGGGTAAAAGGCTGTTTGCGCACAAACCAAAGACGACAACACACCCATTGGGTGAGCAGTAGAAGGGAAGCCCTCTAAAATTTTCTTAACATCTTCATGCACCAAGGTGTGTTTGGTGATGTCTGTTCTGAATTTTGCTAACTCTTCAGTAGTTGGCAACTCGCCATAGATCAACAAATAGGAAACTTCCAGAAAGCTTGATTTCTCGGCAAGGTCTTCGATCGAGTATCCTCTGTACCTTAAAATACCTTTTTCTCCATCTAAGAAGGTAATGGCACTTTGGGTGGAACCCGTATTTTTAAAACCTGGATCAATCGTGATTATGCCACTTTTAGCCCTAAGGGTAGAGATATCAATGGCTTTTTCCTTTTCAGATCCTTCGATAACGGGTAACTCGTAACTATTTCCGTCTATTTTAACTTCCGCTGTGTTTGACATTTGATGTATTCGGTGTTTCGTAATGTTGTTATTTCCTCTTCGGCGAATTTATCAAATAAACTTCAAAATTCGTCGGTTGTTTGGTGCTTACCTAGATTTTAATTATTCCCTAGAATAAGCGGCAGTCCATCTTTAGTTGAACCAACAATAACCACCTTAGAATTCGGTGATTCTGCAAGTTTTAGCGTGGCTTCAATTCCTCTCATTTTCAATAAAGCTGGGGTCAAACTGTTGTTGATGATCTTGTTGGCCTGTGACTCACCTTCTGCGGCAATTCTTTTTCTTTCTGCTTCACTCTTTTCTTTATCTAACCTAAACTGGTAGGCAAGTGCTTCTTGTTCTTGCTGAAGCTTACTCTCAATCGCTTGCTTGATTTTGTCTGGTAGGTTGATCGATCTGATCAATAGGGCAGTCATGGTGACGTTATTGGTGTCGTTGCCTAAGACTTCTGCGGTTTCAGTTCTAATCGCAGTTTCTACTTCAGCGCGTTTTGTGGAATAAATTTCTTCGGCAGTGTACCTACCCATTACTTGGCGTACAGTTGATCTAACCTCTGGAATAACCAAGGTGTTGATATAACTTAATCTAAAACGCTCGTAGATATACCCAATTCTGTCGAACCGTGGGTAAAATCTCACAGATACGTCAACCGAGATACTCAATCCATTCTTGTCGAGTACGTCCATGTTTTCTTCGACTTTGGTTTCTGCAACGTCAAAGGTAATGAGTTCATTCCATGGGGCTTTTACATTGAAACCGGGCTGTATGACATTTTCTTTATCTAATCCGCCTGAAAACTTTTTAAAGAGTACAGCTCTTTCGTTGGCTTGGATAGTATAAAAAATGCTCGATGAAAGTCCTAGCACCACAATTAAGGCGATAACACTGATGACGATAATGGGAAGTAATTTTCTGTTGTCCATAATTAAATTGTCTTTTATGCTTAACCGATCCGGTGTGGATTGGCTACAATTTGTTCTAAAATTTGATGCGCTACTTTTAATGCTTCATAGCCATCTTCAATAGTAACGATTGGTTCGGTATCAAGTTCAATTGCTTTGCAAAAAGTATAAAGTTCTTCTCTGATGGCATTGAGGGGTTCAACCTTCGGGTTCTCAAAAATGATCTCTTTCTTTCCTTTAGTTTCGCCCAGATCCAACACCATGGAGAATGGACCTTCATCTCCTGTCGCGTCTTTCATTCGAACGATCTCCGCTGTCTTCTCAAGAAAGTCAACGGCCACATAGGCATCGCGTTGAAAGAATCTTGATTTGCGCATGTTTTTTACGGCTATGCGGCTGGTGGTGAGGTTGGCGACGCAGCCGTTTTCAAATTCTAATCGGGCATTGGCAATGTCCGGGGTATCGGCCACTACATTGACGCCACTGGCAGAGACTTTGGCAACTTTTGATCCTACCGTTTTCAGAATGACGTCCAAGTCGTGAATCATTAAATCCAGCACCACAGGCACATCCAAGCCTCTAGGGTTGAACTGAGCAAGCCGATGCGTTTCAATGAACATGGGCTTATTC